>Ga0257106_1000232_pt1 | contig 34451 bp, 23 predicted proteins | sample LP_taG_3_FD_190177 | JGI IMG/M metagenome (GOLD analysis project Ga0257106, IMG submission 190177) | Marine microbial communities from Northeast Subartic Pacific Ocean, Canada - LP_J_2011_P26_10m | ecosystem: Environmental > Aquatic > Marine > Oceanic | place: Canada: Northeast Subartic Pacific...
ACGTGTTGTGTGTCTTCCGTTTGCGAAGTTTTTGTGTACTAATAATAATCAAAGATATTTTCCAGAATTCTCTCTGTTGTTGTTGTTGTTTCTGTCTGATGTTTTTCGAGAATTTTTTTTTTTTTTTTGCTCGAAGATGGTCCGACAAGTCTGATGAAATTGCGGCTTACAAATTCGACTTTGCTGTTGTTCGCTTTAAAGATTTCTTCTTAATAGTAGTACGCGAGAGAAAAGAACACGCGCGAGACGATATATAATAATAACATGGACGAAGATGAAGAGTACGAGGGAGGCGGAGGCGAAGAATTAGAACCGGAGATGATCAACAACGAAGGAAACGAGGACGATGAAGGGATGGATGTGGACGGGGACAACATCATCGCCTCCGGGGATCGATCATCGGGAGGAGGATTGAACGCACAACAAGAAGGAGGAGGGAAAAGAGGGAAAGCGGTCCCGAAAGACCAACGAACGACGACTCCGTATATGACGAAATACGAACGCGCGAGAATTTTAGGCACGAGGGCGTTGCAAATAAGCATGAACGCGCCGGTTTTAGTGCAATTGGAAGGCGAGACGGACCCACTGGACATTGCGAATAAGGAATTGAGGGAGAAACGAGTGCCGTTTACGGTGAGAAGGTTCATGCCGGACGGGAGTTGGGAAGATTGGGGAGTGGACGAGTTAATCGTGGAAGATCCAGATAGGAGAAGAGGGTTGTGATAATGTAGAAGCTTTTGTATTAAAAATGATTAGTAGAGAGAGAGAGTTAAGTTACTCGTATTATTGTTATTATTGTTAAACTTTGCCACCCAAGAAGTCTCGAACGCGCCGGTCGACCGCCAGAGCGACTGCTTTTCTATTCGTAGAATACGGAACAAAAGTGGCCACGTACGTGTCCACGTCAATCGCGAACTGGTTTATGCCTTCCTCGGACATTTCTTTCTTTTGCTTTTCGAGGAGGTAGCGAACGATATCGTCCGAGAAACAGCGCTTGGAAACTGACGTGCAGATTTTTCGCCAAACGCGTTGGAACGCTCGAGAGTCGAGAGATCTGTGGAGAAGCGCGAGCCACGCGCGAAGAGCGGGAAGACCGACTAAAAGGAGATGGCTCGCTTTGGTCGGAAACTGAGAAGATGGAGACGCAGGAGGCGACGTGTTTTCTCGATCATCGTCGTCGTTTTCAACGCCGACGCCGCATTTCGTAAAGCGCAAGGCGGAAGCGTAGGATCTGTACCCATCCAAAGCGTCGCACGATTTACCCACCGCGACGTTCGCTAAGCGATCAATCCATACCTCTCGCAAGTCTTTGAACATCTTGCATTCGTCGTCAAAAACGCCTTCGATGCTATCGTCTTCGTTGTCATCCTCGTCCTCGTCGTCTCTTTTGTACCCTCTTACCAGGTCGACTAAAAACGGCAACTCGGAAAGTTCGCTCAAAGTTTCCTCAATCTTCAACGACGCCGCGATGCACGCTCCAATTCGAATCACCGCGCGCGTGACAACGTCCATGTTTTCAGAAAACAAATCGTGTTCGACTTCGTTCGCCTTGTCATCGACGGCGTCGCGAAACTTCTCGACTAGAAGCGCCGGCACTCTCGCGAGAAACTCAACTTTGTGTTCGTCGTCTGAAAGCTTTTCGCTTCTTGCGACTAAATTTGCGAGCAGAGTAGCGAGAACGGTCGAGACTTTAGGCGCGGTTACGCCGGGTAAAGTTCCGTCATCTTCAACATCCACATTAAACGTGTCCTTTTCGATGTCGTCTGGAGACCCTTCTGCGTATCCACTCGCTTCGCACTCCCATCCCGCATCTTTGGAATCCAACAGCGGTTTAATCTCGTTCCAACTCGCCTCTAATTCCGACAACAACCAGGACACCTTCCAATCTTCGCTTCGGTCCGCCAACACGTCTAAGCATTTCGGTGCGTTCGAAAACCGTCCAAAATCTTTCTCACACTTTTCGTCAAACGCGATGGCGCAATCTGCCAAGTGCAGCCACCATTTTTTCGCGTCCAATTCGCACTTGGCGCAGTACACGTCTTCCAACAGCGCACGAGCTGAATCGCTGAGCGCGGATGCGATCGTAGAAGCAAATGCGCTGGCACGTTTCTCGAACAGTTCCTCTAAGAAAGAAGTCGTGTCATTACTACCAGCGTCATCGTTGTCCTTCTCGTCTTTGTTGCACTGAATCAACGCCGAGGCGACGAACGATGGCACAAACTCAATCTGTTTCGCGCAACAATTCAACATCAACTCCGGCGCTCTCGAATGTTGCGCGCTCGCAAAGGCTTTCACGAATCGTTTTTGAACGGCTAAGGCAAAAGTTTCGGCCACGAAATCGTGCTGACCGACTCTAATATCTATACTATCTTTTCTATTATCGCCGCTGATAAAAATATCGCTTTCTAACGCGGTTTGCAACACAAACAACAGCTCGCAACATCGACTGATTACTACCCCATTACTCTCACTCTCACCAACGTTCCACTCGTACTCGCTCAACTGCGAAGGCGTCAACGAAGGTGGCCAATTCGTTCGTTTCAATGATCGTCTCAGAATGGTCGTCAACGCGCGTCGACACTCTTCCGCGACCGCGAGCGTTCGTTTCCTAGCATGCGACGAAACTCTCGATGACATCGACGCAAACGCACGAATAGTAGTATCATCGCCATCACGATTCCTCGCCATCGACGACGCTTGGTTGATCAAAGCGACGCTCTTCGCCAACTCGTCCAGTAAGAGCGGGTAGGATTCTTCTTCTTCTTCTTCTCCTCCTGCTTCTTTTTCTTCTTCGCTCGCGAGGACAAACACGCCTTTCCGCTTCTCCTTCATCTTCCGCACGATATCCAGCGACGCGCACGTCAAGTGTTCTCGTTTTGCCAGATGGTGTAAAATAACGCTCGCCGTTCTCGACGCGCGTATACTTCTGGCTTTACTCGTCGTCGTAGTTGTTTGCGTGGTAGTAAAACCGTCAATGTTGTTGTTGTTGATGTTGTCCTCCTCCTCCTCCTCCTCCTCGTCTGAGGCGACACCAGCATCGTCGTCGTCCTCGTCTGAAGACTTCAACAAAAGCCTCCTCGCGTTTGCCGACGTCGACGCGACCGTGGAATGTCTCAATAACCGCTCCAAAATTTGCACGCGTTCGATCGTTATCGCCTGATAGAGAGAGAGAGGGAAGAGGAGCGTCAGCGTTCAGAAGAGAGAGCGAGCGAGAGAAAGAGAGAGTTTTCCAATTCGAAAGAGAAAGAGAAAGTGTAGTCTTCTTACCTCGACGTCGCGCTCGAGGGATTCGATCGTCGTCGACGTCCTCGTCTCTGTCGTTTCTTCTTCTTCTTCTTCTTCCATTATTTCGTCGATGATGATGATAAAAGTGCGTTATAATAAGCGCGAGTTGATGTTTCAGCTTCCACTGCACATCATGCTCTCTGAGACTAATAAAATAACGAGAGAGTTGATCGAAAGAGAGAGAGAGAGAGAGAAAAAGTGAGAGAAAGAGAGAGAGAGAGAGAAAGAGAGAGAAATCGCTTTTTTTGTTTCGGGCGCTCGGAGGAAACGAGAGAGCGCTGCAGACAGCAGACACGTGTCTCCTTTTTTGCACCAAAAACCTCTTTTTTCCCTTCTTCTTCCCAAATGAGTCAAACTCTCCATTATATCCATCACAGATTTGCGCGTTTAAATTAAAGCGGAGAAAGAGAGAGAGAGAGAGAAAGAGAGACGATCGTCGGAGCAGTTATTACGTTTTGAACAACGCACCACACGATCTGCTCTTTGCTTTATATACTATATATATAATACACATAGGATTCTTGAAAACATGTTTGCAAGTGAAAATGCCCTCGTCAATAGGGGCTTCGTCGTGGCGGCAAAAACATCATCTTCATCGAGACGAACGAACGCGGTGAACGTCAAGCAGCAGCGAAGAAGAAGCCGCAAGAACGAGAGGTCAGCAACGCTAACGGTTACGAACATGGCGAAACCACCTTCAAACTCGGCAGTTTCAAACATTCGCGTGGAAAAATCCGAGGTGAAACCTGGGTGCGTGGTGGAGTTATCCGTGGCGGTCCCGATGGATGTTTTGGCCATAAGCTACGAAAACGCGGTAGACGAAGCCATCGCGCAAGCGGAAATTCCAGGGTTTGAAGCGCCGAAGAAAAAAGACGGGTCGAGAAAGAAAACCGATACAAAGAGACCACCGATGAATATGCTTTTGAAAGCGGTCGGGAAGGATACGTTTTTGCAACTGTGCATCGAGGATACGTTACAGAACACGTTGCCGCAAGCGATGCAATTCGTCGCCAAGGAAGCGATTCAGGATTCGGAAACGATCGCGACGACGCCGAGACAGTTAGCGGAAGCATTTGGTGGACCAGAGTGTACGCCGTCGAAAGAGCTGGAATACGTGATTAAGATTTGTGTGCAACCGACGGTGCAGTGGACGAAAAATATCGACAGTTTGGAGGCGACGTACGTCAGTCCGGGGAACGACGAAACCGATAAGAGAGACGCGGAGACGTTGTTTGAGAACCGATTGAGAGATTTGGCGACGATGCGAGTGATCGCGGATAGAGGATTAGAGGAAGGCGATGTTGCCGTGATTGATATTAATGCGATGGATACGAGCGGGAACTCGTTGCCGGGGATTGAAACGAAAGATTTTCGATTGGATACGGCGACGACGGATTTGAAATTACCCGGGTTGATGGAACAAATCGTCGGGATTAAAACGGGAGAGGAGAAAGATTTCAACTTATCTTTTCCGGAAGATTGGTCGATCAAATCCGTCGCGGGTAAAACGGCAATGTTCACCGTCAAAGTGAACGAGTTGTTTTCGCGAGAGATGCCGACGTTGTCAGACGACATCGCCGAGGACATTTTTACCGGGTCAAAAACCGTCGACGAGGCGAAAGTGCAAATCCTGGAGGCGCAGAAAATGTCTCGAGAAGTCGAAGAGAAGATTGTGAAAGACGAAGCCGTGTTAGACGCGTTAGCGGCAGCGTGCTCGTGTGAAATTCCGGAATCCGTGTTGAGAGAACAATCCGAAAACATGTTTGGCGAACACTTGACCCAAATGCAAATGGAAGGTAAAATGTCTATGAAAGCGATTCAAGCGTTAGCCTCGGAGAAAAACATGAACAAGTTCGTCACGGAAAGAGCCGAGGAGATTAAACTCATTTGTAGAAGAACCATCGCGTGCGAAGCGCTGTTCACTGATAAAAATATGGTCATCACGCAAGGCGAACTTTCCGACGAATTGAAAAAACAGGTGAAAGATCTCGAGGCGCAAGGTATCGAATACGACGAAGAGAGAATGATTCAAAACGCGCGAGCGGCGTTGGAGGCGGCAAAGACTATTCAGTGGTTGAGAGATAACGTGAAATTGACCGAATTACCACCTTTAGAAAGATCCTCCGCGTAGTAGAGAAGAAGAAGAAGAAGGAACTTTTTACTCGCACCACGGGTTTACGTGTCGGCGGCCGAGCGTTTTAATCAGAGATATTATTTAATAACAACACTTCCAATCCTCACTCCATCTCCACCATCTCCCACTCGATCGCGTTATTCTTAGTATTCTTATCCTTATTCTCGGCGGCAGAAACGACCACCTTCGCTGGAATCGACCCGTCCCCGTACGCTTCCTCCTCCACCGGCGGCACCATATCTCGACTGTCCATCACTTGCACCAAGACCAAATACCCGACCGCTATGAGCACAGAAATCACCCCGGTCACGATTGCGGTCACTTGTCCTTTCACCAACGGTTCCGCCGTGATTGGATTGATCGGTGCATCGATCGGTTGTCCGATGTTTGACGCGTTCATGTCTTGTTTCATGTTGCTGCTCTTCATATCTTTGTCGTCGTCACTCGCTTTCGTCTTTGTTTTCCCCGCTCTTTGTCTTAAATGTTTCTCTCGTCCTCGTCCTCCTCTCATCATCATCGTCACGGTTTGTGACGATCTCGACGAGGACGACGATAACGATGACGATCGTCTGAGTCCCATTAGGGTAGCAGCAGTGCTCAAGCTCGTCGTCATCATTAAAAGAAGTAGTAGAAAAGTCTCGTCTCTCTTTGTGTCGTTTTTCCCCAAATTGGATCAACTTTACCTCAGAATTTATAGGAGCGTAAACGGACTCGTTTTGTGTCATGTCGGACAGAAAAGGAGGCGGAAACTGGCCCAACAGAGGAGATCATTTTCATCGAGGAGGAGGAGGAGGAGGACCACGGGTGAGCGTTTCTTTTTGCTTTTTTCTTCGTCAACATCTCGTCGACTCCTCCTCTCGGGGAAAAGGAGATCAATGTCCTCTCTTTCTCTCTCTTTCTCTCGCTCTTTTCCCGTCGTTCCTGTGAGTAGTATTCCCTTTAGGGCGGATTATCTTTCGCTTTCTTTCTCACTTTCACTTTATTCTGCGTTTTGGATCGATGATGACGATGCGTGGTTGTGTTTATGTTCGCTAACCTTTACACACAAAATGTACACAAAACAGGACGAAGCTGCCCCTATGGGAGGAGGACAACAACAACAACACCCGCCGAGAGGCCCGCCGCCTGGGATGGGCGGCGCGAGAGGTCCGCCACCAGGGTTTCAAGGAAGCAATAGAGGAGGAGGAGGGTATTACGGAGGAAACAGGTCTCCGCCGCGAGCGAACAGACCGCAAATGATGATGACGCAGCAGCAACGGGCGCAAAGTCGGGATCGATATCCCGCGGCGGATGACGATCAAGGCGCCGAGGACGGCGAGTTAGGCGAGTTACCGCCACCGGGGATGGGAAGAGGCCCTCCGCCGGGGATGATGGCACCTCCGCCGGGGTCGAGGTTTCCGCCGATACCGACTGGCGGGAGGACGAGTCAACCGAGACCTGGTTTTGACGAACCGGTGATGGCGAGCGCGGCGATACCGGCGAATCGACCGAGTCTTTTAGCGCAGACGCAACATCAGAAGAAGTACGTGCCACCACAAATTCCAGGAGATGGTGGAGGCGGTAGTGCTCCGGTAGGACCGCCCCCGGGGGTGTTAAAACCACCAACAACAAGCGGTATTCGTTGTTCGGAAGGCGACTTGACGTCGCCGTCGAAAAAGAAACTCGGCTGGGGTCGGTCTTTGAAGCCGCAACAAGCGCCGCCGCCGAAGAAAGAAGAAAACGAAGAAGAGGAAGAAAAGAAAGTCGAGAAAGAAAAGGAGGAAGAGGAAGAGAAGCCGCCGTCTCGACCGCCGTCGGCACCACCCGTCGCTATCGAAAAGAAAGCAGCGCCGACGAAAGAGGAGGCGCCGACGATGGACGACAAAGAGTTGAAAAAGCTCAAAGCGGCGGAGAATCGATTGAAAACGACCAAAGCCGCGTTGGTCGCGCAGATGGATCGCGTGGACGAAACCGTCGTCGAGTTGGAAAAAGAACTCGAAGCGCTCGTCGACCAGAGACGTTTGGAGAAACAAAAAGATAAAGAAGACCGCGACGGCGACTCTTCGGATTTGCGGTACGCGAGACGCGAGACGGAACTTCTTCGAAACCGATTACAAACCGCAGAGAAGCAAAGAGAACAGCGAGAACTGTTCGTGGAAGAAAGAAACCAAGAAGCTCGAGAGTTGGCCAATCGCGAGCGCGAGTTGAAGGATATTCGCAAAGCCTCTGCGTCAGAAACCGAAAAGGCGGCGAGATTTCTAGCCAATCGCGTGTGCAGAGAGATGTGCGAAAGAGATAAGAAGAAAGTGAGCGAGGAGATTCCGAAGCAATTCGCGGCGGAAAACAAAAAGAGACACGACGATGCGGAGGAGCGAATCACCTCCAAAGATCACATTTCGCTTCCTAGTATTTACTCAATTCCAAAAGAACAACAAACGAACGCGGCGGATATCGCGAAGAGAGTCTACGACGAAGAAAAGGACGAAAAGAAACGCGGGAAAGTTCGCGAACAAATTATGAACGTCTTGCGCAAACGAAAGAAAAAGTTGAGTGAATACGAATACACGTTAGCGTTGCAATACTTGAAATATCGAGAGCGATGGCGCGTGTCGTTAATGTTTAAAGCGGCGGAAAAGGAACGAAGAGAGCGCTTGGCGCAAAAAGGCAATCGCCGAGGCATTACCGGCATGGGAGGTGGACCTTCGTCCTCCTCGAGAAACCGATCAGATTCGCGAAACCAACAAGTTGGTGCGGGCGGCGTCGGTGGATTGTACGGTGCTCCTGGTTTTGGCTTCGGTCGCTCCGATGGTGTCGCGCGATCTGAATACGAGGAGATGCAAATGATCAAAGCGTTACAACGCAAAGAAGAGTTGAAAACGCTCTGCAAGGTTCCGGATATGATCTTGGACGAACACGAAAGACGCATTGCGATTTTTAACAGCCGAAACGGTCTGGTCGAGGATCCTAAAGCAGAACACGACGCGGAAAAGTTCATCCGCCCTTGGACCGAAGACGAGATTCGCGTGTACCACGAAAAATTCACCGCGTACGGAAAGAACTTTCGACGCATCGCGAAGCACTTGCCTGGCCGCGATACCGCGGATTGCGTCGTATATTACTACAGAAATCAAAAGACGTCGGACGGGTTTAAAGCGCGAAGGAAAGCCGCGGCGAAGAAGAGAAAGATGTATAACGACGCGCGTCGCAGCGGCGCGACTGGTTTGTACAGCGCGCCGCCGGAAGCTATCGCGCAAACGTTTAAAGAACGCGAAGAGACGCAACGTTCCGCGTTAACCGCCGAAGCGCGATTAGAACGCGCGGCGTTGGCTCAAGCCGCGAAAGCGGCAAAAGCGAAGAAAAGAGCGGAGAAACGTGAACGCGAAGGTGGTGGAAACGACAACGAGAGGAAAGGGAGTTTTTCTGAGTTGACGGATGCGTCCGGGGAAGTCAGCGGCGAGGCGAAGCGTCAAAAAGCGTGAAATGAATGAAACCGTAAAAATCGTTGTTCGTAGTAAATCTAGCGCTGGGTGTGTAAACCTAACTGAAAAGTGATTACATAGAAGTACTCTTGTAGAGCGTCGTAAAAGAATAACTACAGTACTCGGTCGTCCGAGGGTAAATAAAAATGGTGGTTTTTCAATCGTAATCGCCTTCGCCGTCGACGTCAAATTCGCTCGCCGTGTACTCTCTATCGCTCTTCCCTAAAATCGTTTGAAACAAAATCGGAATGTTCATTTTAAATTCATCCACGCCTAAAGCAGAGCCTTCTCTACTCGGATCCCAACTCGCCGAGAGCACGCCGTAGGTGATCCCGAGAAACGCCAACCCAAACGTCGCCGTGCTCGCCGCGAAAAATATCCAAGGTTCCAACCACTCCTGCGCGTTGATCTTGGCGAAATAATAATACGTAGGTCCCGTCGTGAATCCTAAAACCATCGGTATCCCGCTGAACCGAACGACTCGGGAGAGCATTCGGTCGGTCACGATTTGCGGCACCGCTTTTTTTTGCGCGCTTTGAAACTTTTTTCTCTCGAGAGCTTTTCGCTCGTTTTCCTCGTTTTTCTCTCGTTCCGTCGTTTTGGTTGCTTCTTTGATTCGTTTCAGGGACTGTTTGGAGACTTGCCCGCCCGAGTATGAGATCGGTTTCCCGGTTCGTTCTGAGTATTTCACGTTCGGTAATCTCTTTTCTCTCTTTCTGTTTCGTTGTCCTTGTTCTTGTCGTTCGTCGTCGTCTTCGACTCGCTTTTGCACGGGTTGCAACGAGGAAGGATTTCGTCCTTTCATCCCGGCGTTTCTCCCTTTCGCCGCATCGATGGTGACGACGACAGTTCGTCGTTTCCTCCGAGAAAACGGTTTTAAAAGGACTTTCGTTTGTCTTGGTTCTGTCGACAGGGAGGACGTCGTTAAAGACGAGGAAAACATCTCTTATTCTTTGCTCTGTGTTGTTTGTTGTGAGGATTGGTTTATCCAAAAATGTGTCCGTATCTTCTCTGTAAAATACGCGCGAGATGGTATCGATATTTTAGTATTAAAAGGTGGTCTTTCTTTCTCGTCTATTTCTCGTTTTCACGTGCTCTTTACTACTTCTTCGCGGTGTTCTCTGTAAAATACGCGCGAGATGTCAATGTTTTAGTATTAAAAGGTGGTCTTCATTCTTTCTTTCTCTGTCTATTTCTCGTTTTCACGTGCTCTTTACTACTTCTTCGCGATGTTATTGTTGTTGTTGTTCGTGTTGTTACTCATCATAATCGACGCAGACGGTTGCCTGCGGCTCATGCCTCTTTTCAACGCCGGATTGGTCGCCATCGTCGCCGCGACGGCGTCGAGTTCGGAGGCGGAGAGCGCGTTGTAGGAACTCAAGAATAAATTGCTCGAATCCGGGTCGGTGTTGAATTCACTCATCATTCTGGAGAGATCGCTGGAGTACTGTCGCGCGATGCCGGCGGCGGCGATGGCGCCTTGGCGCGAACCCGGTCGAGAGCCGAGCATGAGTAACGAGTTGGAGGAGGCGTTGTTGGAACCGACGGCGGAAAAACCTTGGACGTTTTGGAAGAGACGCGCGACGTCTGGCGGTGGTGTCATTGATGAGGTGGCGCGGAAACCTTGTTGTTGTGCTGGTGGGTTGTTCGCACCAGGTTTCGGGGACGGTGGTAACATCATCATCGCGTTTAGGCTCTTTTGCGACGGCAATTGTTGTTGAAAAAAGTTTGGCGTTCGAGATCGGCCGGGAAGGACGCCGTCGGTCAAAACACTTCCGGTATTCGAATCCGTCGGCTTTGCCGCCTCCGCCGCCACCACTTTCTTTCTCGTCGTCGCCGCTTTGGTGTGCTTCTCTTTGCTACCAGTCGATGTCCTCGTTTTAGTTTGTGCGCCCGTCGCCGCCGCCGCCGCCGATGCCTCCGCGGCTTTCTTCTCGGTTCGTATTTTCGATTTGTTCTCCGTGGCCATTTTTTTCTCCTCTTCCGACTTCTTCACCGCCTCGACGTCAACCGATAACGTCTCTTTGTCCGTCGGTACCAGTAAAGGCGTGCCTCTCACGAACCCTTTCTTCGTCTTCCTCGGTTTACCAACAAAAATTGCAGCCAAATCTTTCGCAGTCATCCCGCTGGCGCATTTCGCCAACTTGTCCTCGTCGAGAACCCACTCGGCGGCTTGTCGTTCGTCCTTCTTTTTAAACAACTCTTTTGCGTCTTTTTCGGAGATGTTCGTCGCGCCTTCCGAGGCGATGTGCACTAACAAACGCAAAAACGGTTCAACTCGAGCGTTCGTCCACCAATACCCGTTCACGTCGAACGTTTTCCCGTACGTTTGCGCGAGAAACTTATCAAACGCTTTGCGATACCCCAACCCGTCGCGACTGATGAAGACGTGCGACCCTTCCGCTCGTAATATAGCCGTCGTAAATCGAGCAATCGTGCGTCTCCTGTCCGCTCTTTTCGGTTTACTCACGTTCGCTTTATCCCCGGACGCGGCGATAGCGCCAAACACGCCTTTCCTCGTCGAACTTTTCTTCTCTTTCTGCGGCACCTGCGGCACCGGCGTTTGCTTTAATTCTCCGGCAAATTTATCTTCTTTCTTATTACTCGTCGTCTGAATCGTCGCCATTTCCTCCGCGTCCGCTCTCCCGCGTTTCCGTTTCTTCTTCGGCGGTGCCATCTCCTCTTCTTCTTTAACTTCTTCGCTTCCTTTAAAGAAAAAACTCGTATCAGTATTCGAGCCGTCGTCGTCGCCGTTTGCGCTTCGCGTCGAACTCAACAACCGCGCGATGAACTCTTTCGTGTTCGCGCGGTGTAACGGAGGAATTACACTCTTTTCTAGTAAATGTTGTTGTTGGTGTTCAAGTTGTTGTTTTAGTTCCGTCGACGACGCTTGGAGGAGTTTTCCGCCTCCTATTCCTCCTCCTCTCTCGGAAGCAGATCTCTTCGTAAATTCCGCCAACAAATCCGCGGTCGCTTGGTAATCCGCTTTCCGTTCCAGCCACAAACTGGCGAGGATTTTTTGTTCGAAAAGCGTCGACCGTTCGATCGTATGCTTGAGTTTCGTCGTCGTCGTGTTAATCTTCTTTCTGTCGTCTTCGTCAAAGTCGTTCCCGTCGCCGGATTTCGATCCAATTTTAGACTTCGGAATGGTGCAAAGAAACAATCTCTCTTTTAGAAGAGAGAGAGCCGACGTGTAGCGTTTGCTTTACGCGCGATAAGTGTATTTATGGAGCAGTGTTAAAGAGCGCAGCAAAAAGTGACGCGAGAGGGTACGAGTGTAAATCGCAAACAGGTTTAACGCGTCTGTGAAATGACGGATTTTGGGAGCTTTTTGGGGTGCCTTTCCATGCTTTAGAAGAGAAGGTTTGTACCGCGCTTTTGGTGTATTACATTTTAGTATAAGATTACATGTTTTCAATGCGTATCTCGTTAGTATTAGCCTGGATTCTATTAGTATTCTATTATTCTTCCATTATTATTATTATGAGCCTGAAATTTCAAGCGCGAGTGTTGTTATTATTATTAAACGTGTTGTCGGATAACCCGCGCAGAGAACCAAACGTGACGTTATCCGCGAACGCGTTGACGTTGGCGTTGTAGTTTCGCAAATCTGACATACCTCTCAAGTCGCTCGTTTTCAACGATTTGTTCCCTTGACTTCCCGCAGCGATGTTACCACTCAAGGAGTATAAATTACTTTTCTCCGGCGAAATACCAGCCGCAGCGCCGTTGAGTATTAAATTCATGATGTTGTTGTTGTTCAACGCGATGTTTGGAATTCTGGGCCGACCTTCTCCGTTGGTACCGTTGGAGTTCTTCGTAAAAATGCCATTCGAGAGGCTTTCCATTTGCTTCTTTTGTTCCTCGTCTCGTTCCTTATCTTCCAAAGTCGTGTTCATGGACGGTGAATCCAAAGTTTGCGCGTCCAAATTGTTTTTCATTCTGGACATGGGTAAAGACATCAACGACGTGATCGTTTTCATCGTCAACTTCTTGGCGTTTAAACTTTGCGACGGCCATCGTTCGATGCCGTGTAAGCGAAGGACTCTTTTGAAGGTTGTTCGACCAACTCCCAACTCCTTGGCTGCCTCACACAACGGCATGTGGAATCTTTGTTCGATCATCGCGCGCGTGATGCCAAACGAAGGGTTATTTGCGAATCGTTTTCTTTTGGGTTGCAAAATTGGCTTCTCGTAATCCGGCGGCGGCTCGACGCGTTGAAACTTCATACCTTCGGTGCTATATTTGGACTTGCTCCCACTCGACTTTGTCGTCTTCGTCTCCGTGCTGACCATGGTTTGCAACGCACGATCTTCTCTCGTCGTCGGTTTGGTGACACTTTTCGTGCCAGGCGGTAAATCATCCGTCACTTTCTGAACTTTTGCCAACTCTTCTTCCAAAGGATTTTTCGAAGTCGCGTCGTCTTCTTTCGATTCTACGGCGGCGTACTCCCCAGCCGTTTGGATCCCTCGTTTCTCCATCATATCTTTAGCCCCTAGATTCGCACCCTCTCGTAACGGGTTTGATTTTTCGTCGTCCTCCTTTTTGTCTTCTTCGTGACCTTTCTGTGTTACCAACATTTTCGCTTCCTTTTCTGCTTTTGATCTCTGCAACGCCTCTTCGTAGCTTAGGTTCTCTTCTGGCGACTGCCTCGCGCTCTCCTCCTGCACCGCTTCGTTTGCCTGCGCCATGTCCTCGCCTTGTACCAAGCGCCATTTGCCTCCGCTGAATAACGTCAAAGCATCCGGCTCGACTTTCGTTCGTAAACTCGCCGGACGATGAAGGAAATTTGGATCATCCGGTTCTTTCATGTGCGCTCGGATAGTCGCCAACTTCAAAAAGTTTTCTACGCCTTCTTTGTACTTTCTCTTGCGTTCGGACGCGGGGTCCAAAGTACCCACGAGGCTTTTTTTATACTTCTTCTTTGCTTTCTTTATTCTTCCTGTTTTAGTGTATTCTATTTTCCCTTCCTCCGCGACGGCCGCGTTGTTATCGTCAGCCGCGCTCGGAGTTGAAGGCTTCTTCATTTTTTTAATGCTACCACCGGATCCGCTCGATTTGTTCCCACTTACCGTCTTCATGCCGATCGAGAAGGAACTCAATGTCGCCGCGGCGTCGAATAATCCCAAGTCTTCGTTATCTTGATTCACCTGACGAATTCGTTTGAACTCTTGGAGTTTTGCCGTGTACGATTGCTTTTTTTCCGCAGCTGGCGTCTTTCGGTGCTGTTTTTTTTCGGCAACTTTTTCGGCGACGCCTTGAATAACCACGCTAGTGGGGGTATGAGACGAGGGACGAGTGGGTTTTTGTTCCATTTCATATTCCTCGGCTCCAGTCACCGTGCCATGCGCGAACTTTTCCTCTTTCGATTTCGTCTTGCCGAATGAACTCAACCCATTTACCAAAGCGTGCTCCACCGCCAACCGTTCTTTCGTCCCTTCCGCAAATCTCGACGTGATTGCGTACATCGCTTTCGTGTTGACATCCTCGGCAAACCTACCGCACTCTACCAGCGACGAAATTCCATTCGTTTCTACACAATGCGAATTTGTTTTACAATAAAAACACACCGGCAGAATTGGTTTCAGAATTGGCAGTTCTTCCCGCCCTTCTTCCAACGCTTTCACGTGATCGACGAGCGTCGGCAGCGTCGTCGTCGGCGAAACTTTTTTTACCGCGACAATCGTTTCTTTCGACCCGGCTACCACTTCTGGATCTTCTCTAATTTTTTCTTCGTCGTCGAGAAGCTTCGTTGGTTTTGGTGGTGAATGAGACACGCCGTTCTCTCCTTTTTCCCTTTCAACGATCGGGGCCAACTTCGCGCTCGCGTTTAGAGGAAAAGGAGGAGGAGGAGACCCTTCTTCTTCTTTCACTTTCACGCTCGTCGTAAAAGTCGTTTCCGGTTCTTTAATAACAGCATCTTTTTCTTCTTCTTTTTCTTCTTCTTCAATTTCTTTCCTCTTCGCGCGCTTTTCCTCCGCGCTCGTCAAAGTCCCTCCTTTTTTCCCAGTGGCAGCCCCAACATTTCCCAAGAGGTCAAACGTCCTGGGATCATCATCTTCGAGGTCTTTTTTCTCCTCTTCGCTCGCCGGCGTCGCGCTTTTACTCCGCATGCTAACGATAGTCGTTTCTCTCGTCGATTTCGACGACTTTGAAGGCGATTCTTCTTTCTGTTTCTTCTTCTTCGGTGTCTGCTTCTCCGTTGTTTTCTTCTTTATAATTTCCGTACTTTTCCTGACCTTTTTTACGGGATCCAAAACGTTGGTCTTTCTCTTCTTATCGTCTCCTATGTGTACTTCCTCCTCTCGTTTGTTCTTCTTACTGACCCATTTTGTGGGGTCGTGCCACTCTTGCGCGGCGATGATTTGCGCCAGTTCTCGTTTGCCCATCGTAGTTCTTCTTCTTGCCCGCGAGAGCGTTCGTTTACTGCGTGTGCTTCGCTCTCTTTAAATTGGTCTCACGCTCTCTGAGACGAGACGATGATGTCGAATTTTTACGGAGAGAGATTACGATGATGAGAGTAAAAAAACGTTCGCGCAACAACGAAAAGAGACGGACTGAGCAAACTTTGCGTTCTTTTGTATCTTCTTTGTCCTTTGCCCTCTTCAGCTTCTTCTTCTTCTCTTTACGCGTCTCTCTCCCAAGACAAGAAGCGCAAAACGCAAGTTTGAGAGAATGATATTTGTGGAGAAGGAATCAATCGAAAGAGTTTACTACTGTCTCTCATTTTGCCAAAAAGAAGAGGAAACGCTCGCTTAAAGGAAACTTTCTCTCCGTTTATTATTAAGCTCTCCTTCGTCGCATAAGCTCTGAAAGAAGCGTTGTTGTCCTCGAAAGTTCGAGAAGTCGTTCGAGAGGAGGAGATGAGTTACGCGAGGACTTTTAATCGTGTCGCTGAGTGTGCGTTTTATACTCCCACGAAGAAGAAAAAGTTCGTTACGAGAACGCCTGTTGATTCTTATTATCACGATGATGATGATGGTGTTCACTCTGCTTTGAGGAGGAAAATGAGAGAAAACAAACGAAGGAGACGAAGGAGCGCAGAAGCGTCGTCCTCGTCCTCGTCTTTTGTTGTTCCCGATGTTGCGAACGATGACGACGAAGACGCGGATGAATTAACCAAAACCAAAACGACCAGATTGTATTGCCTCCTGACGGCGTGTTTCGCCGAGCGATGTAGAAAGGAATATCATCAAAACGCGAATAAGAGAGCTGTGTTCGAACACACGGTAGATTTCGGTTTGTCGAGGAGCAAAATACGAATAGACGAGACACACGTAGAAATTAGTAAAAGACAACAAAGTGATGACGACGACGACGACGACGATGCGATAATAGTTTTAAACCGAGAGGACGTATTCGCAATTGAGCCGGACGATTTGACGGTGTATACTGTCGTTCAGACGAGCGAAGATGCGGGCGACAGTAGGGCTTTGGCAAAATTGGAGCCGTGTCGGATATACTCGAACATCATCGACAGAGTATGCGCGCTGTGTCCTTCGGATAGCGTTAATCCGGAGTTAGCGCCAACTGCGTTAATCGCGGGGTTTAGTATGCATCGATTCGGCTTAGGCGTGGACCCGAAGGAAGATACGCGACGCAAAATTGCCTCTTTGAAGCCGTACAAAGGCAATAATTTAGCGGTGTTGGACGTATGCACGGGATTGGCGTATACGGCGATTATGGCCTCGGAGCTGGAAAACGTTTCGAGCGTGACGACCATCGAGCTCGACCCGACGATGACGCAAATATGTGCCATGAACCCTCACTCGAAAGGTCTTTTTGGTCGTGCGAAAAATACGACAAAAAAAAGGAGCGAAGATGGCGGCGAAGATTACGAGAAAAACAACATCATCTCGCAACTTTACGGCAACGCCTTCGACGTCATCCAAACCTTACCCGACCGCGCCTTTGACCGAATCATCCACGATCCGCCAACGTTCGCTTTAGCCGGTGAGCTGTACGGCGAAAAGTTCTACTCCGAACTTTTCCGCGTTCTCAAGCCGTCCGGGCGAGTCTACCATTACACCGGGGACCCATCCAGTAACGTCGCCGGCGGCGGCGGCGTTCGAGGCATCGTCAAACGCATGAAACTCGTTGGTTTCGAATCGGTCGAAATCGACCAACACGCGCACGGCGTCGTCGCCGCGAAACAACCAAACGTCAAGTTCTTTTCCAGCGGTAAAAAAGAAAAGAATATAGTAAAGAATGCTCCTAATAATAGGGGGAAGACATCTTCTTCTAAGCGCCGCGACGAAAGTTTTAAAGGAGGACGAGGACGAGAAAGACGAGGAGGACGAGGACGAAACTCCTCGTTCGACGACGACGACGACGACGAATTCGACGTGTACTCCTCCTCCTCCTCATAAACGTAGTACACTCATCGCAAAACGACTCCTCGTTTCTCACAACAGCAGCAGCAAAACGAGAGAGAGAGAGAGAGAACATATAAGAGTAGTTGTTTGATCACCGCTACTATTTGATAGAATAGATTTTTTTGCTCTAACCCCTGTGTGTTCCTTTGTTATTTTTTTCTCTGTTTTGGATAAAATGGAAAAACGCAGCTTCGTCACAAAAAAAAAGGATGACGACGACGACTTTGGTATCTTTCTCCTCCTATTATCCGTTGTCGTCGTTCGCGACAAAGAGCAGTAGACGAAAGAGTTTTTCATTATCGTCTGATCGTTATCGTCAAAATGTATCGTTATTATTAGTAAAGTCTGATGACTTTAGACGTAAACGACGTAAACGACGAAGCGGATCATCATCTTTTGTTGCCATCGCGAAGAATGATGATGAGAATGATGTCGACGTTGTCTCGACGTCCTCTTCTCTTCTGTCGACGACACCAACGCGAGAAAGACCAGAAAAGAAGAAAGCAAAGAGAGAAAAGAAACCTTTAAACGAAATCGCATCGAATTTATTCACGGCGTTGAAACCGGTGCGTTTGCGAGACGACGACAGCGAAGCCGCGCAGGAGTTGAAAGCTATTCTGGAACTCGCTCGAAGTCGTACAGACGAAAACGGCGATGGTGACGAAAACGGCGTCCGAGAACGCATCCGGGCGGAAGCAAAAAAGAAAGTCGGGTCGACTGTCGCGAAATATTGGAAGGCGAAGTTTAAGGAGTTTGGAGAGTCCGAGGCGGTGAAAGACGCGGCGCCGTTGACGGGGAGCGCGGTGAACGTGGCGGTGACCGGGTTAGTTTTAAGGATATTTTTACCGCGGTTGGCGGCGTTGAACGCGGTTGGAGGGTTCGACGAGTTGGCGGAGTTTTTCGGGATACCTCCGAGAGAGGATTTGATTGGATACTTGGATCAGATTAACGGCCAGCCGATGATTGCTATTTTTGGTATTTACGTTTTACTCTTCTTCGCGGAAAAAGTGACGATGACGGATGAGTTCTTACCGATTGGATTTGTGTTGCCGGTGTTGTCGCCGATGGTGTTTGGGAACGTGTTGAATGGGACGGTCTTGACGTCGTTGGCATCGACGATTGCGGCGAGCGCAAACTTTTGGTTGGGAAGAACGGTATTGCGAGAGAAAGCGCTGAACTTCAAATGGTTTTCCAAGGACGGAGAGCCGACGAGAGAGAGAAAATGGTACCAAGCGTTGGATAGACGATTCAATTCGGAGAATTACCCGGATCAATTCGTCCCGGAAGGATTCAAATCGGCACTTTTGTTGAGGTTGTGTCCGATTTTACCCATTCCAATCAGCGGTAACTGGTACGTGTGTGGCGTGACAAAGTTGAAGTACTGGGAGTTTTTCGCGGCGCACTTCATCGGGAGCTCCAAGACGGCGTTTATCGACGCGTATTTAGGAAGCATCATTTTGCGCACGATTTTGTCCCCCGAAGTCGACGGCGTGACTGGAGCGGTGAAAGAACAAGCGAAAAATGCGGTTATATTTGAAACGTGCGCGCTTTTAGGCGTTTCGATTTTAGTTTCCACGTACGCGACGCAGTTGTTCACGGACATTCTGGACGAGGAAGGCGTTGACGCGGATAGTTTTGGTTTCGGTAATAAAGAAGAAGAAGAAGAAAAACAAGAAACGACGACGAACACGTTTGCGTTCGTCGGCGCCGCCGCGGCATCCACGGACAACGACGAAGACGAAGGAACTTCATCGCCCGAAGCAGCAGAAACCGAAGAAAACAAAAAACTCAACCGAGCGCTCCCGGGCGAATCCTTCGATTTGATGTCCACGGACGAAGACGGTGAAGTCTTCATCAACGCCGGCGATTATTTATCTCGACAACGCGCGTTAGAATCTGGCGATTTCGACGCGTTGGCGGATATGGATCAGGCGTTTGAAAAGCTGAGCGAAGTCGACGACATGGGTCCGGACATGTGAGCGAACATTTTTAGTTCATATTTGTATTATTAAGCAGTCAAAACAAATCCTCATTAAAACACATCACTACTCTTCTTCTTTCTCGCGCAAGAACATCAACGTCATCATCATGGCGTCGACGACGGCTTCTTTGTCTCCTCCTCCTTTGTCTTCCTCTTCTTCTTTTCAAAGCCGTCGTTCCTTTCGAAGAAACTTCTCAAACACGTGTTATTACTTTAAACGACGGGGAAAGCAGTTAAGAAAAATGTTCGTCTTTTCACACAACGAAACGATGCAGACGAGCGCGTTGAATCTTTTGCGACCGACAAAGAAGGAGGGGGAAATGATGAAAACGAGAGAGACAAAGAAGACTTTAAAACAAGGGGTGATTTCCGTGCCATCGTCATCGTCATCAAATTATAACCAACAACAAAGTTTAAAATTTCTTTCGCCTCAATTGACGGAAGGACTGGTGATTGCGATTTTCTGCGCGCTGGGGTCGTCTTTGAGCGCTTTTTTACTCGCGCTCGTACCAACACTACGAGCGGCAGCGAACGCGTTGAACGAAGTCGCTTTACTCGCAGAGGCGTTGAAAGAGGAAATTCCGGACACTTTAGCCGCGGTTCGCGTTTCCGGGTTGGAACTTACGGACGCGCTGGAAGAAGTGGGCGAGTTGACGAGCGAAGTTACCGGGGTGACGAAACGGACGACGCGGGCGATTGATATGAGCTTAACGACTGCGCAAAGATTTGGAGGGATGGTTTATGAAGGGTCGAAAACGATGGTACCGAGTGCGAAGAGGCAGGTGAAGAATACGGTGAAACCGATGGTGAGGAGAACGGCGAATGAGATTGAAAGCATCGCCCAGGAAAGAGCGGCGATGGACCCGTACGCCGGCGAGATTGTCAGCGGAGTCGCGGCGACGACAAAGAAAGGCGTTGGAAGAGCTAGGAAAGTGCTCGAAGCGGCCGGATTGGCGAAGCAAGTCGGGCAGGTGTATAAAGCGGTGAAAGGAAAGCCGCCGAAAGTAAGCGATTAGATTTCTTTTATGCGTATTTAATGAAATTGCAGCAACTCATATTACATGTACAACTCTGTTTGCGGATTCAACAAAGCGGCGCGTATAATAATACATCGACTCTCATCTCAAAGTTTTCTTGTCTCTGACTTCTAATAATATTCTCATGACTTCTAATATATACATTGCACGTCTTCCAGCGCATACAATACCGTTTTTAAATAGATGACTTTTAAATAAGACAATCGATTTCTTCTTCGTCTTCTCGCCTCTTCCCCAATTCGTCCGTCGTTAAATACATCTGAAAAAAGAGAATAAATAACAACTCTCTCCCGAAACACGCTCCGGAAGCTCCACCACCGCGGCTTAAAACATCTTCTGCACCGCTTTTACTCGTTTCAACAGCTCGCGAGCGTCGTACAACTTTCCCAGATCCGTTCGGCGTTTCGCGCTCAAGGCGAGGAGCGGAAGGACGACGCGTATCTTCATTCGAGTTTTAGGTTGTTGCGGTGGTGTCGAAAGCACGACCCTCGCGGGCAATGCGACCGTTTTGTCAACTTTGACGTCTTTTGCTCCTACTCCTCCTCCTCCGTCTCCTCCCAACTTTCCTTCGGAAAGAGAGGGAAGGGAAGAAAAGACGAGCCCACAACCGTCCTCACCAAAACCACCACCGGAGAACGTCGTCGTCGTCGTCGTCGTCGATGACGTTCTCAAGAGCAACAGCGAGGTCGCAGCGATGTCGTCGGTCATAGTATTGTTGTTATTATTGCGTCGTCGGCGCGACGGGGTGTGCTTCTTCCTCTTAGGTTTTCCCGGCTGTGAACTCACATGCCGTGAGACCAAGGGGCCAAAACTCTTCTTCTTCTTCTTCTTAGTATCATCGCAAAAAGTATCAGAAGGCGAAGGCGCGCAATTCTCCTTCCTTTTCTTATTCACGAGTTGCATCGTGGTCGTCATCGCGGTGAATGGATCGCGACCGATCGATCGTGGCATATTGAATAAAAGGAAGAATAATAATAAAAAAGTGCGGTAAAGAAAATGAAGAAATTTAGAAAAACCTCGTTGTATGAGAGAGTACTCGCGAAGAGTTTGGACGTTTATATAACAGTGAGCGTGATGACTCATTACAGGAGTTATAATGAAATATACAGTAGTAATAATAATAATATATATACGCGCGAGGGAGGTTAATAGTTGTCACCCTCTCCTCCTCCTCCTCCTCCTCCTCCTCCTCCAATCATGTCTTTGATGTCGTCCGGAGGCGGGAGCAAAGAGAATCGACCCCCTTGTTGCGGCTTGTCCGGGCTGAACGAAGAAAGTGCGGCGGGTGGCGGTGCCAAGTTTAATCGATTGCTTTGTTGTTGTTGATGCTGCCCGTAGCCGCCGTAGCCAATTTGACCGAAGCTGTTGGTCGCGTTTTGTTTGCCCATGGCGATGGCGTTGTGCAGATTTTGCGAATCTCGAACTTCCTTCTCCAACATCTCCTTCGTGCGCTTCAACTGTTCGTTCACTTGGACGTACGCGTTGTAATACCCCAACGATTCCTTTCGAAGCTGTTCCATGTCGTACTCTTGGTTCTTGATGTGATTGAGCAATTTTTGCTTCTCGAGATCTTGTTGATGGTTTTTCTCCACCAGCGATTCGGCTTTTTGCTCGAGCAAGGCGACTTGCCTTTGCAAATCGGCGATTATTTTCTCCAACCTCGCCGCGTTGGTGGCGTATTCGAATGCCTTCTCTCTGTACTCCACGGTCAACGCTTCGTACGCGATGCGAATTTGTGTGAGCTCTTCGCGCATTTGCATTTCGCGTTCTTGGACTTTTTCCAACGTATCGCGAGAGTTCGAGGCGTATTCTTTCGCCATCGCCGCCGCAACCTTGGCGTTGGCGACTTCACGCTCGGCTTCGGACATTTTTGAAATCACCGCTTGGTACTCTCCTCGGCGCGTTTCAATCGTCGACTCCAACATGGATTGTTTTTCTTGCGCTTGCTTAACTTCCTTCTCGAACATTTTCCTTTGCGCCTCGTGCGCGACGAGCTTTTCCTTGACGCCAACGAGCTCGCGCTCTTTCTCCGCCAAAATCTCCGCTCTCTTAACCATTTGCGCCGTGCGCTCCTCCAGCTGCTTGAACTTTTCCTCGTTGAGTTTATGCTTTTCCGCTTCGACGGCAATTTTTGTCTCGGCTTCGTGCAATCGCTTCAACTTTTCTTCGTTGCGCGAGAGTTCTTCGGACATGTGCTTGGATTTCGATTCGAGCTCGGCGCGTTCCTTCTCCAACGTCGTCAACGCTTGCTTCAACGTCGCTTCGGATCGCACTACTTTTGCTAACTCGTCTTTTGCAAACTCGTGCTTCTCCTCGAGGTCTTTCCACGTGTTTACAGTTTCTCTTAACGTTTCCTCGACGGTTTGTAATCTGGTTTGCGCGTTTTGTAACGCATACCCAAGCTCTTTTGATTCCTCGAGTTCGTTCTCAAACGCCGACTTCTCCTTCTCGAGTTGCTCAACGCGCTGATCCAACAAGGCGCGTTGCTTTTCAATTTCAGATAATCGAGCGGTTTGTGCGTACAGATTTCTCTCGTTTTCACCGTTCGTTTCCGTGAGCTTCGAAAGCTTCGATTCAGAGGTGGAAACTTCCTTTTGAAGTTGGTCACGAGTCTGAGCCAACAACGAATTTTCCTTCTCGAGCTTTACACGTGTAGCGTCGTTCGCTTTCTCGCGTTTTTCCATCTCGCCAAATGCCTTTTCGAGTTTAGACTTGGTGTCTTCGGCGTTGGAGGCGCGTGCGGATAATTCACGCTCGACAGCTTCGAGCGCCGTGATTCGCGCCTCCAACTTTTTCTTTTCGTTTTCGAGCGAAAGCAATTCTTTCTTCGCCGCCGGCGCATCGCGTTCGAGGAAGGACAGTTTCGTCTCAAGCACCGCCTTCTCTTCCATGGATTTCGCGTACTGGTCTTTCGTCTTGGACAATTCTTCGGCGATTTTCGGATCGACGGTTGGTTTTGATGTTTTCGCCTTTTCGACTTCGAGCGTGGCAATCTCGCGCGATAATCGCGTGTTTTCGCTTTGCATGCGTCCAAGCTCCTCTTTCGCGGCTTTATGATCCGCACGCGCAGCGACGGCTTCGTCTTTGAGCTTCTGCATTTCTCTCGTCGAGACTTTTGCCGGTGAATTCGCGATTGTTTCGTTAAGTTCGACCTTGTGCAAGGAAATTTTTTCTTCCAAAGATTTCACCTTCGCTTCCAACTTAACCTTCTCCGTGAGTAGTTTCATACGTTCCGTCTCTTGTTGTTCGATCGTCTTCACTTGCTCGTCTGGTGAAGCGATTTTCTCTTGCATCAATCGAATTTTCTTCTCCAATTCTTGCGTATTTTGCACCGCGACCTCTAGTTTGAACTTGGCGTTGGACACGTCGCGTTCGCTCGCATTTTTCGCTCGCGCAAGTTCATCCGAGATTTTGTCCTTCTCCCTCTCCAAAGCTCGACGCACGTCTTCGAGTTCGTTCTTCGCTTTGCGCGTGACGCTCGCAACATCGGATTCGAGTCGAGATATCGTCTTTTCGAGTTGCTTCTTCTCGTTCTCCGCGGATTTACGTAAATCCCGCATGTCGCGCTCGAACGTCTTTGTCGCGTCTTTTCGGCCTTGCTCGCGTGCTTTCGAAGCTTCGTGATCCAAACTCTTGAGCGCTTTGATTTCGTTTGCGAAATCACCTTCGACTTTCTGAAGCTCCACTTGATGCGATTTCTTGAGCGCTTCGATCTTGTCGTCCGCGTCTTTGAGTTTCGCCTCATGCGCCTTGGTGATTCGCACCAGTTCAGCTTCGTATCGCTTCTCGCTTTGCTTGTCCGGAATTTCTACGTATTTAATCACCTCTTCCGCTTTCGTAATCGTTGGAACGTTGTTGTTGTTGTTGTTGTTGTTGTTGTTGTTGTTGATATTGATACTACTACTCTTCGGTGATGACGATACGTTAGACGCTGGCGGCGGCGAAGATACGGTCTTCTCTTCTTCCTTCGTCGCAGCCGCGACGATGGTCGGCGCAACCGCCGCAGCGCAAAGCTGCGCGATTTCGGCGATATACTTCGTCTCTGACTGTTTCTTTTGGCGCTCAAGCTCGGAGAGCTTGGCAACAAGTTCTTTGTTGAGTTCTGCTCTCGTCCGTTTGATCTCGTCGTCCAAACTCGATTCGATTTTCTTTAACCGGTCGATTTCGTGTTTGTACGTTTTTCCCGCTTCTTTAAACCCGACTGTTTTCGCAGATTCGATATCCTTGGCCATGGATTCCGTTTTCTTCGTGAGTTCAGATTCTTTGTTCTTATACCGTTTTATCTCTTCCGCGAGTAACGAGCGAGCTTCTTTTTGGCCTTCCTCGAACGCTTTCATGGAATCAGCGTTGATGTTTTTCATCGATTGAATTTCCTTTCGCATCAGTTCTTGAGCCTCTTTTGATTCCGCTCGCGCTTCTTTGATTTTCGCTTTGTATTCCGCCTTTGCCTCTTCGAGTTCTTGTTTTGCAAGTTTTTTATTTTCTTCGGCTTCCGCTCGCAATAGTTTTTTCGCTTCCGCCGTGCCTTCATCGATGCGCTTTTTGATGTTCTTGGATTCATCCGCGAGTGTTTTCTCCTTCTCGGCGAGCGCCTTGCGTTCCATCTCGAAAGCCGCCGCCGCTTCCTTCTCTGCCTCTGACACTTTCTTTTCTGCATCCTCGACTTTCTTTTTCGCTTCTCTGAGAGCTGTCTCCGTCGATGCTTTCAACTCTTTTCGAAGTTGAGACGTTTCTTTCTCCAGCGCCTTCTTGCGACTTTCGACGTCTTTTACCGCCTTGTCCAAGATTTTCTTCTCGTGCTTCTCGAGTGTCTCCTTCGATATCCCGGTCGGAACTTCGACAAAGTACTCTAACTCGACGATTTTCTCGATAGGTTTCTTCGATTCAAGCGCTTTGCGCGCAGATTTCAACTCCTTCTCGAGCGCTTTCACGGCTTTCGTGTTCTCGTTCTTTTGTTTGCGTTCGTTTTCGATGGATTTCTCCAAGTCTTTGATTTTTAACTTCAACTCTTCGTTCTTCTTCTTCACTTCGTCTTTGGTCAAATACACCTCGACGAGTTTCTCCACTTCCACCTCTTTCGGTGCCGTGTCTTGCTTCAACTTTTCGAGTTTTTCAATTTCCGATTTTAACTCCGCTTTACCGAGTTCTTTCGCGCGCTTCAAATCGGCTTCGGTAATACCAGTCGGGACTTTCTTCTCGACAATCTTCTCAACAACTTTTTCGACTACTGTTGGCACATCTTTATACACCGGAACTTCAACAATCTTTTCAACAATACGCTCAACAATGACTGGCGGACACATGGTACCACTCGCTGCCGGGGAAAGAGTACCCGATCTTTCGTTCATTTGCGCACCGGCGTTTCCAGATTTGGATTTCATAATAGATGACATCGGCGCGTCCACCATCGGGGCCGCGTACTTCGCTGATTTGCTCGCAGGCGTAGTGAAGTTTGAGGTAGAAGACATAGCGGGAGCCGGCGTGGATTGATCGAGTTTCGACATTTTTGAGATTGGCGTGGATGCCCCCTCGCCGCCGCTTTTGACCATTTCGTGTTGATTTGGATCGAATCGAATCGATGCGTGTTTCGGAGAATATTCACGCGAATGTATACCAGAAAGCACAGCTAAAGCAGACGATTTCGACGATTGGAAGTTCTCACCGAACGCTTCCTTTTCTTCTTCTTCTTGCTTCTTTTGAGCGTCTTTCATTGCGCGTTTCATGGAGGCGAGCATTTGCTCAGCAACTACGCGTTTCGATTCGAGACGACTGGCATTTTCCGCCGCAACTTGCGCTCTTTCCTCCGCCATTTCCAAGCGTTGCTGTAACGCTTGCGCGGCAATGCCCACGCGATCGTTGCCTTCCGATTGTCGAGCGCGAAGTAATTCAAAAGTTAATCGTTGGACATCCTCGTTCGCGAGCTTCAATTTTTCCTCCATGACGACAAAGTTGACGTTTCGGAAAATGTCCTCTTCGACGAGATCGATGTGATCTTGCACGACAACCTTCGTGTCCGCGTGCATCTCTTCGATCGTCTTGCTCAACGACGCAATCTTCTTCCCACTTTTCTCATTCGCTTCCGCTAAATCTTTCGTCAGTTTTTCGATGTTCATCATGGCGTCTTTTTGAACCTCTCGAGAGCTTTCCAACAACTTCTTGTTCGTCGAGTTCTCTTTCGTCAACTCTTCCGTTTCTTTTTCGTATTTCGCGGTTTCTTTTTGCAACAAAACGATCGCGTGTTTCGCCTCGGCTAGTTGGGTCGCCTTTTCTAAACCTTCAGAGTGTAAATGGTCTTTGATTTGCTCGTGCATTTTTTTCATCTCCTCCAACGCCTTTGATTTCTCCTCCAAAGACATCGCCAGCTTCTTCTCGCCAGTCGTAAACTCGCCCTTGTGCTTGGAAAAGTTTTCGCGTTCGACTTCTAAACTTTTCTCGGCGGCAAGTTTTGATTGTTCGGCTTTTTCGAGGAACCATTTCAGCTTTTCATTCTCCGCAACGGTCGTCGCCAATCGATCGTCCAGCTTTTTCACGTTCAACGACGCCTCCGAATCTGCGTTTTTAATGAAATCTTTCAACTTGTTCACTTGTTCGTTCAAACCTTTCACAATTTTATTTCTATCGTCCCTTTCGTTGTGAGCGGCTTCCTCTGAGGCGTGAATTCTTGCCTCCAACTCTTTAATCTTCTTCGCGTACCGATCGCTCAACTCGAGAGTGCGTTCCGAGTGTTCTCTTCGTATCTCCGCGACCTCGTTCGCGTGCTTCACTTTCATTTGAGAAATCGCGTTCGGCAACAATTTGATCTCGTCCTCGTTCAACGCCACGTCTTCGCCGTCGTTGTTTTTTACGACGACGACGTTTGCGTTGGTATTTTCATTCGCGTATCTCGTTCTCGCCTCCATCAACAAATCGATGTCGTCTCTCATTTTTTCGTTGGCCGAATCCGCGATTTGATAAAACTTGGACGAGCTCAAATCTTTCGCAGCTTTCCCATTTCGAATATTTCGATCTCTCAAAGCGACTTCTGCCATGCTCGCCATTAATCGTGCGTTCGAGATGTCGTTCGCGCGTTGCCTCAGTTGCAAGTTAATCGTTTCAACGACTGATTCGATATCCTCCACGTCCACAAACTCCTTCGGTTTAAACGCTTTATCTTTGAACAACATAATCAACGACGTCCGGCTTTGCATGAATCCAACGCTCGTCACTTTCGGAGCCACGGACTCTAAATCAAACAAAGGAATCTTCAATCTTAACGATTGCGTTTGTGCCCCGCTTGAGACAGCCGGTAACAACGCGTTGAACAAACCTTCCTCTTCCTTCCCTTCTTCGGCATCGAAACACACGTACGAAGTGGTCACGTACATCTCCCCGTTCCCGCTCGCTTTCGGTAACAACGCTTTACACTTGATCGGTCCTTTCGTAACTTTCTCCGACGGCGCGAGTTCAAAGAGTTCCCACGCGCCTCCGAGTTCCACGGACGCTTTCGCGAGTTCCGCGGAGAGTTTCGCCCTCGTCTTCCACCCGCGAACAACCGCCTGGACTTTCCTCAACGCTTTAATCATTTGCTGCTCGGCAATAACATCCGATGAATGCCCGTTGTCGGTGTGTTGCGAGGACAGCATGGAGTGCGATCGACTCGATGTCATCATTCCAGCAGCAGCATTAGTAACATCAGTATCTGTCGACGACACGCCTTCCTCTCGCGTCGGTAAAACAAACGCGCTTTCGTCGTCTTCCTTTTTCGTTGTTAAATTCGCGTCCTTTCCCAGATCATCATTTTCAGTCCTCCCCGTGGTGGTCCTTCCTCCGACTGCGGATTTCGACCGCGATTTCGATCGGTTCTTTTTATTTTTCCCCATTTTAAATGTTTCTTCGATAAATAGCGACAAAACGGGAGCGCGTGCGGATCAAACGAGATATTTTGCGCGTTTGCGTTTTTTTGCGCGCGTGATGAGTTTGGTTCTTATGTGTGGCTGAATTTGTCTTGGATTTCCTTTGTGATGATGCGGGGAGATATTTTTGGTGTTGGTCCAGGAAAAAAAAACAGACCAAAAGGAATTTTAAGTGTTGGTCCAAAAACAGACCAAACAAAAATTTAAGGGCGAGAGACGAATTTTTTTACACGAAAACATACACCACTTGTTTGTTGTAGACTACACACACACTTGCGCGCAGAGAGAGAGAGAGAGAGGCGATGATGACGATGATGATAATGACGCCTACTACTACTACTACGACTTCAGATGATGTGCCTCTTTTTCTGCGGCGGTTTTAGTGGTGAAAACGTTTGTTTGTTTGACGAAGAATTTAGAGAATTACAGAATGAGTATCGTTGAGAATCCAACGAAAGGCGTCACCAGAAAGACGGTGCAATTGTTACGTTCTCTCGGGGTGACGCGATGGACGCAAATGCAAGAAGACGCGATGGATAAATTATATCTAGAGGAAAAAGAAAACTCGAAAGATGGATTGATCTGCGCGTCGACCGGGAGTGGGAAGACGTACGCGTTTTTGATGCCGGTGTTGATGCGGTTTTTGTTAAAGAGTGATGAGGAAGAAGAAGACAAAATCAAAGTGAAAGCGATCGCTGTGTTGCCGACGAGAGAGCTCGCGCAGCAAGTGTTTGAAAAAGCGAAAGGTTTGTTCGAAGAGGCGAACGGTATTAACGTCTGTTTGTGCGTCGGCGGGGTACGCTCGCACGAGAAAGATGCGGAAGATATCATTAAACGAAAACCGAAACTGGTCGTCGGGACGCCCGGGAGGATGTTGGAGTTGAAGAAGCTCAACGTTTTAGACCTGTCGAAAATTGAGGTGCAGATCTTAGACGAAATCGATCGTTTGTTAGATGGTGGGTTTGAGAACGACGTGTTGGACGTTTTGAGGCCACCTGGTTCGTGTCAAACGATATGCGCGACGGCGACGGCGAGAGGGAACTTGCGACGTTTTTTGAACAAGACGTTGGCGTTTGGATATAAAGAGATTGGCGGGAAAGTTACGACGACGGATGAGAATGGGCTTGAAGTGCACAATAGTTCGAGCGAAATTGGTGGGAATGTCGCGCACTGCGCGTATGCAATATCAAAGAGTAATAGCGATAACGAAACGGCGCAGATATACGCGCAAGCTATTTTGACAGCTTTTAAAGGCCTTGTCACGGCTTCTTCTTCTTCTTCGAATTTTAGAACGGGGGGAAAATCGCAGTGTTTATGTTTCGTCGAGACGAAATCGCTGTGCGACAAGATTGAAGTTGTGTTACAGAAAGAATCGATGGCGGTGAGTACTTTTTTTATTGAGCTTCGTTTATTTCTTTTTGTTTTTAATGATGATGAAGAGGATGATGATGATGCAACAAGAAAAAATGTTCGTGAAGACAACACCTCGTACGTTACTTTACCTTCTCACGAAGATGAACGTTTACAAGACTACAATTCTCTGAAACATTTTATACTAATTGCATGGTTGTTATCATCAACATCATCCTCGATGCGAGCGTGGCGATGACGATATACCATTTTATCACATGTTAGACTGTCGAGACGCTTTTAGACGGGCGTCGATGTGCACAAAAATCATTCCGAGCTACGCGGACCTTTTTCGCGACTTTACACATTTAGGGGATTCGTTTTGAAACGCTCACGTGCCACTTTTTCTTTCAAAAATCTCGTTCGTTCGCGCTCACTCTTGTACGTGTACTGACAAACTAACGTTCTGCTACCACTCAAAAGCAGGGGACGACAAATCAAAAGATTCAAGTTCGCTCCTTACACTCCTCGCTCCCGCAAAACCAACGCGACCTGACTTTACTCGAAGCGCGCAACCGCTCCATCGATATCATCGTTGCCACAGACGTCGCTTCGCGAGGAATCGATCTCCCTGGCGTCGAGCTCGTTATTCATTGCGGTTTCCCGAAAGATTCTGAATCCTACGTTCACCGATCCGGGCGCGCCGGAAGACCTGGATGCAACACCAGAGGCTGTGCTTTGATTTTACACTCGCCCGAGGACGGCGGCAAAGTCAGCGCGTTCATTGAAGCCGAGACGAACGTGCGAGTGAAACGCTTAACGGATGTTCGCGAAGCCTGCGCGTTCATCGTCGAGGATAATCGGGAGAAATCAGACGCGTCGATCAAAGAAGAGCGAATAGAGAAGGAAAAGAAAGAGCGATTAGGGGAGAATATCTTAATCGCGCAACGATTTCAAATGTTGGACGAGGAGTTGGACGGACTGCAGAGCTCCATGAAAGGTGGGACGAAGACGAAGAGGAAAGGAGGAAAGAGATGAGCGAGAGGAAGAAGATGCGTACGTTAGCATGAATAGTCCGTAGCAATTTTATTAGCCTTTGTATCATTATATAATAAGAAGCACGCGTCCCAGTCGCGTGGAAATGACGACGACGAGAGATGAACATTTTTCTCCTCTTCTTCTTCTTCTTCTTCTTCAAACACGATGCCAACAAAAGAAAAGAATGAATTCATAACCAAAATCGAGCGGTTCGTGCGAGATGAACTGCGAAACCACGACGGATCTCACGACTTTTGGCACATTCATCGAGTGCGTAACAACGCTTTATCATTAGCAAAACTCGAAGGCATCACTTCCGAGGAGGATTTGACCATCGTCGAAGTCGCGTGTCTGTTACACGACGTGCGAGATTGGAAGTACGCAGAAGAACAAAGAGGGAGTTTCGAGGATGTCGTCGAGGACGTTTTAAAAGAATACAAGCACAAAAAGACAGTCGTGGATATAGTAAACAATATTGGGTTCAAAGAAGAGTTGTCTTCGACCGCCTCTACATCCACGCAAGGCGATACTTCTCGTATTAGGGGTGACATAAAATTCAAAATCGTGAGCGATGCGGACAGACTCGACGCCATCGGGGCGATTGGTATAGGAAGGACATTCTGTTTCGGCGGCGCTAAGAAAAATCCAATGCACGATCCGGGTGTTCCACCAAACGTAGGTTTGACGAGAGAGGAGTATCAAGCGGCACACAATCCAGGGATGATAAATACGACCATCAATCACTTTCACGAAAAACTTCTAAAACTAAAAGATATGATGAAAACGGAGAGCGGGACGAAGATGGCGTTGAAAAGACACGAGGTCATGGAGAGGTTTCTGAAAGATTTTCACGACGAGTGGGAAGGACTGTAATCGCTCGGGTGTGTATTTATCTACGAGCGCGCTTATATGTACCTAATATATGTAAATTACTATCACCTACTTGTGCGGCTATCTAAAAACTAATATAGCGACTTCCCCGACGCGATGTTTTTCGTGCGTACTTTCAAATAGTATTTCGTGAACACGTTATGTTTCTCTGAATAACCAGGGATGTATAACGTTCGCGCGAGGAAATCGGTCGATTTCGAGTTATCAAGAAACGGTAAACTTCTGACCACATCCCAACCGTAATCGTTCGGCTCTTCTTTGAAATATTTTTGACTGTCGTTTGTTTCGTCGGTTTCGACGAGGAAATCGCACGGCGAAGACGCGTTTGGAAAGAACCACTGGTTTACATGCGCTTGATTCTTATCGTTCAAACCTACGGGTGCACCCGCGGTACCTTTGCCGGCGGCACTTTCGAAATACATCGGTAGTGCGCCGTTAAACGCGCCTTTAATGAACCGTATTCGGTACTTTTCATTCGGTAAATGAAAATGCGAAGGAAATCGGTACCACTCGTCGCCGACGCATACGTTAATATCGTCGCTTGGCCTTTTATCCGGGAGCCACTCTAAAGGGTTCACAGGTAACGAGGCGTATACCTCAATCGGCGCACCGTAATACGTAATTAATGCAAATGTCCTCGATGCCGATAGCACTATGAACAACATCAACGATAAAACGCCGAGTAAAGCCGCGAGGAGCGAAAACGCTCGTTGCGACGATTTAATAAACTGCCCAATTTTAGCGCGCTTAATGACGCGTGAAAAGGTTTTGAACGTATCGAATATCGCAGTAACAGTTATACCAGTCGATAACGCTAAAGGACCGTAGACGATGTACAAAAACCGTTCCTCTTTATGCGGCATCAAAGAGAAAAATACCAACGCGACGTGAAATGGCAACGCGCAAAATAAGAGCGCCAACCAAGGCACTTTCCTTCTTTTACTCGTGGAAGAAGCCTTCGTTTTCTTCTGCTTCGCATCTAAAGTACGTTGAAACGCGTGCGAAAACAACGCCATTATCGGCGCCACGAACGCCAACGGAAACGCGACGTTGAAATGTAAAGCTAAGTTCCGCAAATAAAACGACCAATTCTCCGTCCCGTACAGCTCGGAGCCTCCGGAACCTCGAACGTTGTATTTCACGATGTTCACTAACGAACTCGTCCATTCTATTTTGTGTATTCCGTTCGAGAAACCGCCGTAAAAGAACGTATCACACAAAATGGACAAACAAAATAGCACCACTGCCGGTAAAACGATCGCTTTCGCCGTCCTCCACGCGCTCACCGTCCACATCGACAACGCGCCAATCGGCACGCACGCTACTCCCGCGAACGGCCATCCGATTAAAACGCCAACGACGCACCACATGCACGCCCTCTCCATCGCCCTCGACTCAATCACCAACGTTTCCTCGACGACGATATCGTCACCATCATCTTCCTCGTCGTCTGAAACCTTCTCTTTCTTCTTCTTCTTCTTCACCTCCTCCTTCGCTACACACTCCCCCAACTCGTCTCGCGTCGCTCGAAAGTTCGCGTACTCGATTGAACTCGCCACCGCTCGAGTCACGCACATCATGGCAAAACTATTCGGCAACATCGCCGTCGACGAGACGTACGCTCCGGTGGCAAAACTGAGCACTAAAAGTACCGTCGCCCCGATTTTCGGTTCAATCTTCAAACACTCCTCGACGAGAAAACAGTCGCCTCGTGCGCTAAATATCGCCAACAGCACGCGTATCGCGTAAAACGCAACCTCCTTGCCACCACCGCAGCCGAGTAAAAACCGAACAGGTAATCCAATCCACGCGTGTAACAAGACGTACAAATACGATCGCAACTTGTACTCCTTGGAAAGCTCCCACGATTGCAGACCGATATCGCACAATAGGAAATGTACCGGTTCGATGGTTTGGAAGGTCTCGTCGCAATCGTGGATGAGATTGTGAAACGCAGAGGAAAGGCGAAAGGTTAAGAGTAAAAGGAACAAACGCGAATGCGACAAAATTTTGTTGCTGTTGTTCTCGTGCGCATCTTTTCTCGTCGTCGTTTTGAGTTTATTAGAGGACATTATTTACGCGTTTGTGCGTCGAAAATGTGAGCAACATCCGACTTGAAAAAGGATAAAATGGAAACCAAATCTTCACTCATTCGAGCGCTAAACGTATAAACCAATAATAAAGAAAGATAAAATGAGCGAACCGTCGTTCGAAGCGGCCGTGCGCACGTTAGAGGACATGTTCCCAGATTTAGATCCGATCGTGGTCCGTTCAGTTCTGGACGCCAAAGACGGGGACATGAACGAAACGACGACGAAATTATTAGCGATGAGTCGAAGCAAACGAGGCGGAGCGGAACCGTCGAGAGGAGGAGGAAACGGGTACGGGGACGCGCCGAGGAGCGAAAGCATGGGAGGAGGAGGACTAGGAGGAGGAATAGACGTAGGAGGTGGGGAGGAGATTAATCCGTACTCGAGAGATGCCAGGTAATACTAAGGTTTAGACTTAAGCATCATCGTGTGCTTCTTCGCGTTCATTTCTCTCTCGTTCTTTTTACGCAAAGCGCGCGCGATCGATGTTCGCATAAAAAAGAACGAGACGCGAACGGTTTTCGAACCGTTCGTCTCATTCTTCGCGTTCGAAAAGTGTTCTCACGTGTGAATTTGTTCGCATCGACCGCGGTTTCGTGACAGAGAATGTATTTAACCGGCCGGATGTGTGCGTTCGCGCGCATCATTTCAATCACTCGCTTTCTTGCTTCGTTTTCTTTCTTCTTGGGTGGCAGCTTCCTCGAGAAAAAACGAGACAAAAAGCAGCTGCTTTCATTAAAAATAAAAACAAAAAAAATATTGACATCCCAAACACAAACTTCTTTCTTCTTTAAAGGCACAGCAGCGTATACAACAGCCAACCACCTCCGGACGACGACGACAACTTTTGGGGATGGCTCACCGGGGAAGAGAACGGGCGAAGGGTCCCGGCGTCGAGCGCGAATTACGCCACCGGAATC
>Ga0257106_1000234_pt1 | contig 34387 bp, 32 predicted proteins | sample LP_taG_3_FD_190177 | JGI IMG/M metagenome (GOLD analysis project Ga0257106, IMG submission 190177) | Marine microbial communities from Northeast Subartic Pacific Ocean, Canada - LP_J_2011_P26_10m | ecosystem: Environmental > Aquatic > Marine > Oceanic | place: Canada: Northeast Subartic Pacific...
GCCCAGTGACCGTTGCACCCACCTCTGCTCGTTTCAATCGTTCGGAATGGTCTAGTGCCTTCCGCAACGTGGACGAAGAACTTACAAACGTGCCCTTGAAGCCGGTGCGTGGCGAGGTGCCGGATGCGTTGCGCGGTTCGCTGTATCGCAATGGACCTGGCCGTTTGGAACGGGATGGTCAGCGCGTGCACCATCCGTTCGATGGTGATGGAATGATCACAGCCCTGCACTTTGATGCGGAAGGCGTGCGTTGCAGCAACCGCTTTGTTCGCACCAGTGGCTGGAAAGCTGAGGAGGCTTCAGGCAAGGTGCTGTTTCGCGGTGTTTTTGGGAGCCAAAAACCAGGGGGCCCGCTGGCGAATGCCTTTGATTTACGGCTCAAAAATATTGCCAACACCAGCGTGGTTCGGCTTGGAGATGATCTCTTGGCTTTGTGGGAAGCCGCTGAGCCCCACGCCTTAGATCCACAAACCCTGGAGACAAAGGGGATCTCTCTGCTTGGTGGTGTGCTCAAGAAAGGAGAGGCCTTTAGTGCTCACCCCCGTTTCGACCCTGGCCATCACGGTGACCCGCGGATGGTGACCTTCGGAGTGAAAACAGGTCCGCGCAGCACGGTTCGCTTGATGGAATTTGCGACCGCAGACAATGCTGCTGCTGGAATTCGAGCCGGTGATCTGCTCAGTGATCGCCGGGATTCGTTTGCTGGCTTCGCCTTCCTCCATGACTTCGCCATCACTCCGAATTGGGCGGTGTTTCTGCAAAATGCGATTAATTTCAATCCGCTTCCCTTTGTGCTCGGACAAAAAGGAGCGGCTCAATGCCTCACGTCCAACCCCAATGGCAAGGCCAAATTCTGGTTGATCCCCAGAGACAGCGGCGCTTTTGCTGGTCAGGAACCACGGGTCATTGATGCACCTGATGGCTTCGTGTTTCATCACCTCAATGCCTGGGAAGACGATGGAGAGGTGGTCGTGGAGAGCATCTATTACAGCGACTTTCCATCGATCGGTCCGGATCAGGATTTCGCTGATGTGAATTTCGACCTCATCCCCGAGGGCTTGCTCGAGCAATGCCGCATCAATCTTGATTCTGAGTCGATCAAAACCACCCGTCTCAGTGAACGCTGTTGTGAGTTCGCCATGGTGAACCCCAAACAGCAGGGCCTTCCCTGCCGCTTTGCCTGGATGGCGGCTGCGGCGCGAGAACAGGGAAATGATCCCTTGCAGGTGATTAAAAAACTCGATCTTCAAACCGGCGAACGGCACTTTTGGAGTGCAGCTCCCTCTGGCTTCGTGAGCGAACCGTTGATGGTGCCTCGCCCAGGCGCCAGTGCAGAGGACGACGGCTGGGTGTTGGACCTGGTTTGGAATGGAGCGCGAAATGCGTCTGATCTGGTGATCCTCGCTGCTTCTGATCTCCAAGAAGTTGCGGTGCTGGAGCTCCCCCTAGCGATTCCCCACGGACTGCATGGCAGTTGGGTGTCGGAGTCCTGAATGGGTTTGGGCGGAGGTCATCGCTAGACACATCTCAATGGAGTGTTGGCCGCTCTTTTGAGGCCTTCCAGGTCAGGGTGGGGTCCTAATTAAAGCGTTCTCAATGACTGTTGCCTTGATTCGTCTGATCGCTCGGTCTGATCAGCAGTCACGATTGTCGTTCTTGATTCCGGTTTTTGTTGGCGTTGCCCTCGGCTCAGCTTCGCCGGCATTGGCTTCAGCTCAGGTCTGCCAAGGAACCCTGTTGCAACTTCAAGTTCAAGAGCGCGGGAGCAGCGCAACGGATCGCTTTCGCTTTTCGCTTCGATTGCAAGCAGAAGCTCCTTCCAAAGGGTCCGCGATGGCGCTTCTCAATCAGCGCATTGATCGGGCGCGCCAAGACCTGAAGCCCTTTGCTCTTGGTGCCCTCAACATCCCCGCTCCTCGCAGTTACTCCCATGGAGGTGGCAGTTCCTCAAGTCCCAAGTTGGAGCGTGCCACCACCAGTCTTAGTGGTGACGTGGGCCATAGCAATTACGACGCGTTGATTCAATTGGCTGGTCGCTTGCCTGGCGTGCGCCTGCAAGGGATCACATCTCTGGCCTCCAATAGTGGTGGTGAGGCCTTGGACGATCAGTTGCTGAAACGGGCCTTAAAACAAGGACGTCGCCGCGCGAACGTCACGGCGAGTGCCTTGGGGTTGGGCCGCGTGGATCTGCTGCGAATCAACCAAGGCGGTGGTGGTGTTCGGCCCGTCGCCTATGCCGAGGCAAGGATGTCCAAGCCGGCCTTTCGCCCTGACGAGGCCCCAAAACCCACGCGGTCGCTCAGTCTTGGCATGGATTATTGCCTGCGCTGATGGTGTTGGACACACTCCAGTTGTGTTGTCTTTGCCCTAATGCCCAATCGCCGCCTTTGGTTGGTCAGCTTGTTGTTTGTGGCCTGGCTGATCTGGGCAGAGACCAGTTTTCAGTTTTATGACCATGCGCTTGGCCGTGATCTTCAGCTCTCAGCCAGTCGGGTCTCGCTGATTGCAGGCAGTTTCCTGGTGCCTTACGGCTTGCTGCAAATCCCCGTTGGGCGGCTGCTAGATCAAGGCCAAATCGATCGCTGGATCTGGATTGCTGCCTTGATGGCCTCCGGGTTCAGCTTGACGTTTGCCTTCAGTACCGATCTTGTTGGTCTGATGCTCAGCCGTATGGGAACTGGGGTCGCCTGTGCTGTGGCCTTCCCTGCCTCTGCTTTGCTGGCACGTCGCGCCTTACCGGCGAACAGATTTGCCTTGGCGATGGGTCTCACCGATAGCTTGCTCGGATGGGGCGCCGTCTTTGCTGCCCTGATTCCGCTGGTGTTCCCGTGGACGGATTGGCGCCAGTTGGTGGTTTTCCAAGCTCTATTTCTGGCCGTGATGGTGGTTTTGCCTGTGATGGCCCTTGGTCGAGGTTTGCCATCCCCTGAGCTGCCACAAAACCATGGGGGCTTGGCCTCCTCCGTTCACTGGAATCGCGCTGGCATTGGCAAGGTCATCAAGGCTTGCTTGCTGTACGCCTGGGGTGGTGGTTTTGTGTTTGGTTTGGCCCAGTACGGGCTGATTTCAGGATTGCGTGTTTGGGGGGCTGAGCGCACGCAGTGGATGTCCCTCTCGATGTCGTTTGGAATCGGGGTTGGGATGGTTGTGGCAGGTTGGCTCGGCAGCCGCTCAAGCCGCCGCGGGCTGGTGCTACTCACGGGCACCGGCATCAATGTGTTGGCCTTAATCGCCCTACTCCAGCTTCCCAATCAAGCGGGAGGCCTGTTGTGGCTTGCAGCCGTTGGTCTTGGCCTTGGTCTTGGCTGCTCAGTGCTGGCGTTCCCCATTGCAGAAGACGCAGCACCTCCCGGTCAAACCGCGTTCACCGTGGCCATCGTGAACACCACTGGCACGGTGATGGGTGGGGTGATGTCGATCGTGTCTGGGTTGATTCTCGAGGCCTCAGGACCGGGTGATCTCAGCCCGGTCCTTGCGGTCTATGGCCTCTATGGCCTCTTTGGTGTCGCCGTTGCGGCTTGGATTCAGCTCAGTAGCGCGCCGGTTCAATCAGAAGCTTGAGCGGTGCGTTGCCATTCCTTAAAAGCCAGCCTTGGAGCGCTCCACAGCGTGAACAACACCAGCGGTGTGACTGGAACTGCCGTGATCACGATGAACGCTTGCAGGGCGTCAATCGAGGTGCTGTCACCTAAGCCCGTACCGATTCTCAACAACACCAAGGTGAGGCTGCCGATCATCAAGGCCCAGAACAGCCGCAACCGCTGCGATGGCTCATTGCGTCCGCTCACCACCATGGCGGCGGCGTAACTCATCGAATCGGCACTCGTGCACATGAACAGCACCACCAATAGGAGCCCGATTGGGATCAGCAGACCTGAGAGCGGAAGCGCGCTCAGGATGGCCAGCAAGGATGCAGCCGCTCCGCTCTGCGCTAGGGCCTCGCTGATGCCTGCTCCTCCGAGTTCCAGGTTCATTCCAGTTCCACCAAGCAAGGTGAACCAGATATTGGTCACGATCGGGCAGAGGATGGCAACGGCTAAGACCAGTTCACGGATACTGCGGCCGCGGCTCACTCCAGCCGTGAACAGTCCCATGAGTGGTGCATAGCCCAAAAACCAGCCCCAATAAAAAACAGTCCAGCTGTTCAACCACGGTTCAGTGACGTCTGTTCGAGGCATCAAAGCCATCTGAGGCAGATGCACTAGGTAGGTCCAAAAACCGCTGAAAAAATGCTGGATGAGCCAGATGCCAGGTCCGAGAATCAGCAACCCGGCTCCCAACAGAAGGGTGAGCCAAACGTTGATTTCCGATAGCCACTTAATGCCTTTTTGGATGCCGCTCACGGTGGATGTGGCAAACACTGCCGTGAGCAGGACCACTACAAGTGATTGAAGTCCGGCACTATCGCTCAGCCATGGGAGTTGTCCTGCTGCATTGCTGAGTTGAAGCGACAGGAAACCCAAAGGTCCAACGGTTCCGGCGATGGCCGCTACAACCGAAAGGCCATCCGCAAGATCTCCAATGGGGCCTTTCACCCAGCCCTTGGGAAGGATGTTCACTAGGAGAGTGCGAGGCCGCAGCGGTTCGCCCCGCTGTTCCAGAATTGAAAAAGTGATCGTGGTGGTGGTGGCCACGAGCGCCCAGGCGAGGAAGCCCCAGTGCAGAAAGCTCACCGCTAGAGCTGGATCAACAGCTGCCGCTGTACTTCCCACCACTCCTTCAAAGACAGGTGAGGGCGTTTGAAAGTGGTAGAGCGGCTCCGCTGCAGACCAGAACACACCGCCGCCAGCGAGCAGGGTGCAGATCAAGACAGCGCACCAATCGAAAAACTTCAGGCTTGGCTTGGCTGTTGCTCCCCCAAGCCGAAGTTTCCCCACCGGACTGATTGCAATCGCAAGGGCGATCAGGAAGAGCAGCATCACCATCCATTGCCACAACCCTCCGAGCGAATGACTAACGATGGTTTTGCCGGTTTCCGTGAAGTGCTTCGCTAACGCCAGATCAATGGCTGAGATCAGCAGGAAAATCAGCAGTGGGATGGCACCAACCCAAAGGGGTGGCTGGCTCAGCGAGGTGCGTGTTGTCGTAGGGGATTCAGACAAAGTTGTTCTGAAGAAAAGGTTCAGGCGCGAACGGCGTCGCGTTGATGGCTCCAGCATGAGATATCGGCTGCTGGTTGTTCACCGCTGGCAAGACGGGCGAGCGAATCACCAATCAGCGGCGCAAATTTGAACGATTGGCCGGATCCACCGGCAAACAGGCTCAGTTTGGGGGTGAGCCGATCCAGCACGAAATTCACATCGCTCGTCATGGAATAAGGGCTCATCACCGTTTCCACCCGCTCTTGTACGCCGTCCAGCTCGTTAAACAGGAAGGTGTCCAGAAGCTCCAGGAGGCGGGCCGGCGCTTCGGTGCACATGGCGTTCGGTTCAGCGACGCGGAGCTCCTTGGGAGACCAGTCGATCCCCGCTTTGATTCGAGGACGTCCGTCAGCGGTGGTGCTGAGGGAGGGGAAGCCGTAATAGAGGCCTCCGTCATCGCCGCGCTCTTTCTGGAAACAAAACCACTGTGGGTAGCGGCTAGCGAGAGCTGGATCCACGGTGTAGTGGGCCCAAAGCATTGGCCAGATTTCCAGTTTTGGAGCCAGCCCTAGCGGGGTCAGCAGGAGTTGACTCCAAATGCCGCAGGCCACCACTACGTGCCCTGCACTGATGTGATGACCGCCTTCGAGACTGACGCCGCCGCCGTCAGCATCAATGCTGCTAACAGGGCTGTGTTCGACGAGCTGATGGCCTGCAGTACGAGCGGTGCGAACCCAATGGGCAATGACTTTGTCGCTGCGGACGGCACCAGCGGTGGGTTCGAACAGTCCGGTGAAATCGGCTTTTGGTTTCAGCGGGAAGCGCTCTGCGATTTGAGCAGCATTCAGGGCTTCATAGGGAATGCCCTGATCGTCCATCACTTTGCGAGCGCCGGGGATCGATCCTTCGATCGTCTCTTCATCCCAGCTTTCTCCGTAGAACAGAAGTCCATGGGTGTCACGCAAAATTTCACCGGCATGGGTCTCTTCTTCCCGCCAAAGGCGATTGGCTTCCTGCGCGAGACGGCAGAGCACTGGGTCGGAATACATTTCCCGGAACATTCGGGTTTCGCCAAAGCTGCTGGCTCGGGCATGGGCCAGTGTTTTGCCTTCAAGAAGAACGACGTCGCTGATTCCTCGGCGCGCGAGTGATGCAGCACAGCTGAGGCCGGCCATGCCGCCCCCGATGATCACCACTGCTGCGCTGGCGGGGAGAGAGGTGGAAGTCATGCGGCTATTCCGAAGCTGAGTCCTATGGGATCTTTACCGCTGTGGGCGGCAACTTCAACCAGAGCGTCACTGACAGTGAGCCCATCTCCCCGTTGTTTTAAGAAATCCGTGGAGCGCTGACGCACTTCGTGGCGCACAAAGTCGTATACCTGCTGTGGTGTGGCCTTGTCCCAGGCCTTAGGTGAGAAGCGCTCGATCGAGTCGGCAATGACGGCGCCAGCATTCACGAGTGGATCGGGTAAGACGCGGATGCTGCGACGACGCAGATCGTCGGCAATCTCTGGCTTCTGGAACGGAGCATTGGCGGCTGGAACAATCGCTTTGACCTGCAAAGAGCTGGCCATCTCCGAGTCGATCAGACCGGAGATAGAGCAGGGCAAGAGGAGATCGAGTTCCTTGTCCCACCAAGGGCTGCTGGGGGGAAGGGGTGTCGCGCCGGGAAGTCCTGCCCGATCTGGATCCATGTCAACGGTGAAGACGTCCCAGCCATGCTGGATCAGGGTTTTCGCCACCGTTCCACCCACAGCTCCACAACCGTGAACCAGGGCCCTGCCTGGCTTTGCTTCTGTAAGGGATTGAGCAAGCACCGCCTCAACTGCTCCCACTGTTCCGAAAGCGGTAGCGGCGCTTGCATCCACAGGGCTTCCAACGGCCGCCAAAACATGAGGCGTAAGCGACATCAATCGCTCCATGTCTTCCAGGCTTGTGTTGAGATCACAGCCTGTGATCATGGCGCCGTTCAAGGATTGAAGCAGCTCAGCGGTGACGCTGATCAACTCATCTTTGACAGAAGCGGGCTCCGCAGCCCTCGCAACAATCTTGCCGCCAGCGAAGCCCGTTCCATAGAGATCGTGCTTGTGGGTCATCAGACTGGCCAACCGATGCCCGTCGGCGATGCAGGCTTCATCACTGGAGTAATTGAGCAGCCGCAGGCCGCCGTTAGCGGGTTTGCCGGTATCGCTGCTTTCGGCTACCACGAACACCGAGAGATGATCGGAGACATGTTGAGCCAGCACCGACACCGCAGGGGTGCCGGCGGATTGCAGAGAGGCCATGGTCATCAGGCCACACGCTCCATGATCTGGTGGTGTTCCACGTAATCGAGGCTCCACTCCTCTGGGGAGGCTGCAATGCGCTGCTTCAAGCGCTCATAAAGGAGATCTGCTGTCTGATCACCAGCGACGGAGGCAAAACTGTGGCGGCTCCAGCTACGGATAGTCGCCATCAATCCTTCGGCGAAAGACGCGGTATCTGCGTCTTCGTTCCAACGCTTGCGATAGGGGCAGGGCACATGGACAGTGCGCTCATCAACGAGCCTGAGGCCATTGACGTAAGCCGCTGAAGTCTTGTCCTTCAGGGGAGCCATGAACTCCTCCGGAGACTTGTAGAAGTTCAGGATCGTGCCCTTGCGGTAGATCTCTTCGCTGATCACACCTTCATCGGCCAGGCTGCGCCAGATCTGATGCAGCTGATCATGAACGTTGCGAGTCACTCCACCGTTATGACCGAGGTATCGGCCTTCTTCGTCTCGGGACAAATTTACGGTGAGCAGGCGGCCGCCTACGGCGAGCTCCACGCTGCGAAGTTCGAGGACGCTGGCCCAGTCCTTCATCGCTTGAGCCGTGAAGCGCTCAAGGGCCTCTTTGTCGTCAGAGGCGAGCACGTGGGTGTGCGTGTTGAGGGGGCCAGGGGATTCACTCAACCAATGCATGGCTGTGGCTGAGAAGCCGAAACTCACGGTCTCAGGGGCCACCAGGGGCTCATAGAAGCTGCGAGCACTCACCAGCACGGTGGGATTGGGAGGGCGACCCAACTGTTTGGCAATATTTTCGGCCAGGGCAACGTTGTCGTTGCTTGGTAGATCGTTGCCGATCAAGGTGAGATGGGCTTTGGGCTGGCGTTTGTGCAGCCGATCCAAAACCTGAGACCACAGCCCAACAGCGGTGCCGCCGTCGGCAGCGCCGTAATCCATCAGCACGTAGCTGGAATCGTTCGTTAATTGATCAACACAAGTCAGGGCCCAGTCCGAGGCGGCATCGATGCAGAGGCGTGCGCCTTCGGTTTGCGCGCTGTAACCCGTGGTCATGGCGATGGCCATAGACCCTTCAATAGCAAGGGGCACCGTACAGGGTTGTTCTGTCAGGGGTTTGGCGTTGTACTCGTGCCTTGGCTCGGGCCGTTGGCGAGAAGCTTCTCCAGCTCTGGCTTTAGCAGGGCAAAGGCGCGCCCTCGATGCCCGTGTTGTTTTTTGTGATCCAGAGTCATTTCGGCAAAGGTGAGTCCACTGTTTTTGACCTCAAACACGGGGTCGTAGCCGAACCCTTGCGTCCCCCGAGCCCTGAAGGTGATCGATCCTTCGCAGTGCCCCTCCACCGCTGCCAGCACACTGCCGTCAGGAGCTGCAATACACAGCGCCGCACTAAAACGCGCCTGGCGGTCGTTGCGATCCCCCAGCTCATTGAGCAGTCGTTGAATGCGTTCGGGGTCGGAGTCTGCGTACCGCGCCGAATAAACCCCCGGAGCACCACCAAGTGCATCCACGCTCAGGCCTGAATCATCGGCGAGTGCCCAGTGGCCAGTGGCTTCAGCAACAGCCCTGGCTTTGAGGAGGGCGTTATCGCGGAAGGTGATTCCGGTTTCTTCCACTTCGATCCCCTCGGGTTGAGGATCTACTTGCAGGGGCAACTGTTGCAGCAGGTTCGAAAACTCTCGGATTTTGCCGGCATTCCCGCTGGCAATCACCAGAACGCGGTTGCTCATATGGCGGCTGCAAAGGTGCGGGCCCAGCTCAGAACCTCCTCGACCCGCGACGGGCTTGGCGCTTCGCAGTAAAGGCGAAGCAAGGGCTCTGTTCCAGAGAAGCGCAGCATCAGCCAATGGCTTGGGCCGATCCTGAGTTTGACGCCGTCTGTGGTGACCACCTCGAGTACGGGACATCCAGCGACCTCCTGGGGAGGCGTGTCAGCCAAAAGGGCTTCTAGCCGGCGGCGGGAGTCCATGTCGGCGAGGCGGAGGTCGAGGCGGTCGTAGAAGGCCTCTCCACCACAACGCTCTTGGATGGTTTTCATGCGCTCACCAAGGGGCTGCTTCCCTTCCACCAACGCTTCGAGCACGAGCACGGCGGCAAACAGGGCGTCCCGTTCTGGCAGGTGCATGCCAAATCCCACGCCGCCGGACTCCTCTCCGCCGATCAGCACCTCTCCTGTCAACATTTCAGCCGCGATGTACTTGAAGCCCACAGGGAGTTCAAGGACCTCCCGGCCCAGATCTTCCGCAACAAGGCGCATGAGGTCGGAGCCGCTCACCGTTTTCACCACCGATCCAGGCAGATTTTTGGCACGAGCCAAGTGATCGATTAGCAGTGGCATTAACTGTTGGGTGCTGCAGAACCGTCCGTTTTCATCCACGGCGGCAATGCGGTCGCCATCGCCATCAAAGACCAAGCCAACGGCATGGCGGCCCTTTGCTTTTGAGGCTTTCACCGCTGCTATCAGTTCCCCGAGGTGAGGGGCCAGGGGTTCTGGCGCACATCCACCAAACAGGGGATCACGGTTGGATCTCATCTCGGTGATCAGATCCTTGGCATCGTCTCCCATGAGATCTGATACGCAACCGGCTGCCGATCCATGCATGGGGTCGACGAACACGTGGAGACTCATGGCCCGCAGGCCAGCGGTCAGAGCCTGTAGGTCGAATTTGGCTCGCAATCCTGCGAGATGTTCTCCGCGGCCATCAAAGCGTTCGCTACTGCCAGCCACCGGCACTGTGATGCCTCCAGCGGCCAGCCGTCGCTCCACTGCTGCAGTGAAGGTGCCCTCAACCGATCCACCAAAGGGGCCTTTGATTTTGAGCCCAAGCCATTCCGGAGGGTTATGACTGGCCGTGATCACCAGTGCCCCGAGTGATTGGCGCTCTACGACTGCCCAGCTGCAGGCCGGCGTGGGAACGGCCGTATCGGTGAGAAGCGGTTCCAGGCCGCAGCCGCGGACGGCTGCAGCCACAACTTCGGCGAGTTCAGGAGCGAGGAAGCGGCGGTCGTAGCCGATCACGACTGTGCGGCTGTTTAAACCTGGAGGTGCCTGGTGGGCGAGCTCTTGGGCTGCCGCGACGGCAACAGGAAGCAATCGCTCCACCGTGATATCCACCCCCAAAATGCCTCGCCAACCATCGGTACCAAACCGGATCGGAGAGGCGTCCAAAGGGAGAGGGGAAGACACCATGGCTTGCAATCGATGCACAGGATCTAGCAGCTGGCCGCCTTAACGTCGGTAGATGGGTGCCACCCCTCACGCTGACAATCCGCTCACGGACAGGTTGCTGCGGAGCTGGGTGCGCTGCAGAAGGAGGGCATGGCTTGACCGCCATGCCAATCCAGATGATCGCCGTTACACCGCGCATCGCACCTTGCAACTGGATGACCAACAGCGCAGTTTTGTGGCCTTGCTGCCGGGTAAGCCTGGGCATGGTCAGGCCGCTTGTGAGCGCGGAGATGCCGGAGTTGTCGGGGTGAGGTTGCGCGGAGTTCTGGCGGACGACTCAGCCTTGAAGGGTGCGGCTCTAGAAGCCCATCCGCCTCTGCTGGAGAGGGTGAAAGGGTTGAGTCGTTGGGGGGACTTTGCTTATCGGCCCGTGATCGCTCGGCAGGGCCGCCGATTAACCCGAGAACACCGTTTCCAGCTTGCCTTGGCTGGACGCTTATTGGCTGAATTTCAGGGTGGGCCCGTGCCTGATGGCCTTGCGGTGGCAGGTTCGGGGCGACGTTTAGAGCGTGAGCGCTTACCGCTTGGCAACAGCTTGAATCGCCAGCTCGACGACTCTCTGCTGCGACTGTCGGCCGATCTGAACAGAACCGATCCGCCAGCTTTGACGGCAGATCGTCGCAAGTGCACCCTCTGCAGCTGGCGGGGGCTCTGCAACGACGTTGCGTCTCAAGAAGGGCATCTCAGTGAAGTGAGTGGGATTGGTGCCAAAAGGCGGGAGATGCTTCAAGAGATCGGGGTCAAAAGCCTTCAGGCTTTGGCCGCAGCCAACCCCAAGGATCTCGCTGGGCAGCTCAAGCGCTTCGGCGAACAGCATGCAGCGATGGCGGCCCCTTTGGTGGCCCAAGCCCGTGTTCAACGCGATGGGGTTGTGGAGCGTCTTGATGCTCTCCCCGCCCTACCTGAATTGCTTAATGCTCCAGGGGTGCTGCTCTACGACATCGAATCAGATCCGGATGCGCGCGATGACTTTTTGCACGGATTTGTCCGCTTGCCCAATGACGGGTCGCCGAGTGACGGAGTCTCGAGCTGGGATCTGAAGCGTGCCACCTATCACCCGCTGCTGGTGCTTCAAGAACACGGTGAGAAGCGTTGCTGGCAAAGGATCCAGCGTTTTCTTGCCACCTATCCCGATTGGGTGATCCTTCATTACGGCGAAACCGAGTCGCTGGCGCTGTTGCGTATGGCCAAACGCCAGGGCGTTTCAGACAAAGAACAGCAAGCCCTGCGGGAGAGGCTGATTGATGTGCATGCCCGCTTGCGTGCCCATTGGCAACTCCCCCTGAGCAGCTATGGCCTAAAGGCCGTAGCTGGGTGGAGAGGATTCAAATGGGGCCAGACAGGAGTGGATGGAGCAAGGGCTCTGTTGTGGTGGCGTCAGTGGCGGGGTGCGGGAGTCAACGCTCGGGGCTCTAGCCATACCTTGCGTTGGATCCTCACTTACAACCGCGACGATGGCTTGGCCACATGGGCGGTGGCGCAATGGTTGTTGAGTGGAGATCAAGGCCCGGCCTAAGCGCGTTTGGGTGGCTGGGAAAAGGCCTCCGGCTTAAACAGTTGAATCGTTCCTTGATCGCCATCGAGGGTGAGTTCGGGATCTGCCAATGCTTGTCGGCGCACCAGGGCAAGGCCAATCCATTCCTGGGGCGAGCCTTCAGCAGACGCAATCTCAACAGCGGAGGTGATGACACCAGCACGGTCCCCCTGGCGTCGCAGCACGGTGCCCCGCTGAGGGATAGTCCCCTGAAGATTGCTGGAGAGGATGCGCCAACTCCGCAATTGTTGTTTGACTTCCCCTTTTGAAGCCAGCTTTGCCACCGTTTCTTGCCCCAGGTAACACCCTTTGTTGAGATGCACCCAGGGGGAAAGGCCCAGTTCAAAGGGATTGGTGGTTCCATCCAATTCACCATCACTGAGAGGCCACCCCTGTTCCAGGCGCCAACGATCCAGTTGGTTGGTGTTGGCGGCTTCACTGGCGGAGAAGCGATCGCTTTGGTTCGGCTCATCCTCTGTCCAACACACATTGACCGGCTCCATCGGCTGGCCTTGAACCAGCAGCTCTTGCCTGCGTTGTTGGCGGGTCCCTTTGAGGCGGACGCGGTCGGCGGGAAAGATCACGCGATCGAACCCTTGGCTCACGGCATCCACCGATCCAGCGAGAACGAGCACATCAGCGCCTGTGGCGTCCATTCGGATTTCAAGCAGGGCCTGCACCCGTCCGGTGGCATCAAGCCAGCAGGCCGGGAGGGAATCACCCTCTGCAGCCTGCTGGACATCGGCACTGGTCTGGCCTTGAAGGAAGGTGCGGCTGCCACTCCCCTCGAGTCGCAACACCGGGAAGCTTTGATCCCAAAGGAGCTTGCTCATGCTTGGAGCTCACGGGACTGGGCGGCCACCTCTTCCAGGCGATACAAGCTGTGTAATTCGAGGCCAGCAGCCTGCATCGCAGCAGCCCCTCCCTCTTCACGGTCAACAATCGTCACCACTCGATTCACGGTGTAGCCAGCTGCTCGGAGTTGTTCAACAGCCTTGATGGATGACCCTCCGGTGGTGACCACATCCTCCAGAACGGTGATGAGCGCACCCTTCTCTGGCAGGGGCCCCTCCAGCCAGGCACCAGTGCCGTGGCCTTTGGCCTGCTTGCGCACGATCAGAGCATTCAGAGAGCGTCCTGCTTGGGCAGCAGCGAGGGCAACGCCACTCACGAGCGGATCGGCTCCAAGGGTGAGGCCGCCAACGGCTGCCGCATCGGCCTCCACCAGCGCCAACATCGCCGGGCAGAGCAGGGCTAGGCCTGAACCGCTCAAGCTGACCGGCTTGCAATTCACGTAGTGATCACTGCTGCGACCGGACGCGAGGGTGAAGTTGCCATGGCGGTAAGCCTCTATCGCCAAGCGTTTCAGCAGGGGGTCGTGTTCAAGAGGTTGAGACATCGGGGCTGGTGCGCAGCGAATCCTCTGCCTAGTTTGCGCGCAGTCGTGATGGTTTTTGTGCGCAGACTCCCGTTTTCTGTTCTGACGATCATGGGTCCACTCGCTCTGTGGCAGGCAGATCCTGGTCTTGCCAATACTGTGGTTTGTGTGTCGAGCCTTGAAGCTCCTGCGCCTTCAAGCGGTGGAAGCGAGGTCTTTGCCCCCGTTGAGGTGAGCCGCTGTGGCCCTGTTAAGACAACCGACGCGCTGTTAACGGAGCGGTTTTACACCTGGACGGCACCCTTCGCTCGTGGGGTAGATCTGATGCACCAGTTCACAGACTTGCTTGGCATTGCTGTGGCTGGGCCTGAGGGCAACAGGGTGATGGGATTTGGCTTCCCCGATCAGACGATTGTTTGGGATGGATCTGCCTTGCAATCCACTTATCAGGTGTTGCTTGAGGAGCAAAGTCCGGCGATTCCGTGGCGCACGGTGGATATTGCCAACGGATTTACGAGCAGCTTGGCGGAGGAAGGTCAGGTCAGAATGCCAATCGAGCGGAATGATCCACCCTCAGCACCCATTCGTGCCTTGTGGTAAACCCGTGATAACGCGGGGGTCTAGCAATCTGGTGAATGCAGCGAACTCATAATTCGCCTTAGCCGAGTTCGATCCTCGGGACCCCCATTCCTTTTTGACTCATGCGCACCTTGCTGCTGATCGCGCTTTTGGTCTTACCGGCGTTTTTTGCAGCGGCTGAAGTCTCACTGCTGCGTTTGCGTCCGAGCCGAGTCCATGAACTCCGTGAGGAGGGCCAGCCCGGCGCTCCAGCGGTCGAGCGCCTCCAGCGCCGCTTGAGAACGGCTCTGCTAATGACCCAGTTCGGGACCACCTTGTCGTTGGTGGCGCTCGGCTGGATTGCGAAAGGTTTTGGTCAGCGTTGGTGGCCGATGGACACACCAGCCGGTCGTTGGTGGGATCTGGCCTGGTTCCTTGTGTTGGTGGTCTTGGCCACGCTGTTGTCTGGGCTGCTCCCAAGGGCTCTGGTCCTCAGCCGTCCTGAGCCGGCAGCCTTGCAATTGTCTCCGGTGTTGGAAACCACCATGCAGGTGTTGCGTCCCCTTTTGTCTTCCCTGGAGGTCATCGCTTCACTCCTGCTTCGTGTTGTGGGCTTGAAGCCTCGCTGGGATGCACTCGTTCCGGCACTAACAGCCGGTGAGCTGGAGACTCTCGTGGAGAGTGGGGGAGTTACAGGCCTACGTCCAGATGAACGCAACATTCTTGAAGGGGTGTTTGCGTTACGGGATATGCAGGTACGGGAGGTGATGGTTCCTCGTTCTGGGATGGTCACCCTGCCGGTGGAGGTGCGTTTCGCAGAGTTAATGGAGGCCGTTCACCGCACACGACATGCGCGTTTCCCTGTGATTGGGCAGTCGCTGGATGATGTCCGTGGCGTGTTGGACTTGCGCCGGTTGGCTGAGCCCATCGCCCGTGGCGAACTGCAAAAAGACTCCGCTTTAGAGCCCTATTTGAGTCCTGCAGAGCGGGTGCCGGAGACGAGCAATCTCGCTGAATTGCTTGCGATCATTCGATCTGGCCATCCTTTGCTGTTGGTGGTGGATGAACACGGGGGCACCGAGGGATTGGTCACGGCCGCCGATCTCACGGGTGAAATTGTTGGGGATGAGCCAGATCATGAAAGTGCCGAGCCAGACCTGCAGGCGATTGAGGGCCAGGAGGGTGCCTGGCTCGTTGCTGGTGATTTGGAGATCTTGGAGCTCAATCGCCAACTTGACCTTGACCTGCCTGAGGCCTCGGACCATCACACGCTTGCTGGCTTCATGTTGGAACGGTTGCAGCACATTCCTGCCGCTGGAGAAGCGTTGCGGCACAACGGAGTTCAATTCGAAATCATCACGATGCGAGGCCCGCGCATCGTTCAGGTGCGACTGGTGATCCCTGGTGTGACGAATCACTGAAGCGGTCCTAGCTGTTGATCACCGATAATCGGCTCTGACCTGCATTCCCTCCGATGACCGACCCTATGGTTCCGGTAAAGGTCGGAGTAATCGGAATCGGCAACATGGGTTGGCATCACGCCCGTGTGCTCAGCCTCTTGAAAGACGCGGATCTGGTGGGCGTTTCCGATCCGGATGCGGAGCGTGGAGCGCTCGCTAAAGATCAATTTAATTGCCGTTGGTTCGCGGACTATCGCGACATGTTGTCTGAGGTCGAAGCGGTTTGTATCGCTGTGCCGACCCTGCTTCACCATGACGTTGGTTTGGCCTGTTTAGAGGCTGGGCTGCACGTTTTGATCGAAAAGCCAATTGCGGCCAGTCAGGATGAAGCGGCTTCGCTCAGCGAGTCGGCAAGCCGGATGGATCGGCTGCTGCAGGTGGGGCATATCGAGCGCTTCAATCCTGCGTTTCGTGAGTTGACCAAGGTGGTGGCGAATGAAGAAGTGGTTGTACTGGAAGCCAGACGTCACAGCCCCCATTCCGATCGAGCCAATGATGTCTCGGTTGTGCTTGATTTGATGATCCACGATTTGGATCTTGTCTTAGAACTCGCCGGTGCTTCTGTCGTGCATTTATCAGCGGCTGGTGGACGTAGTGCCGAAGGGCCGATCGATTATGTGAACGCAACACTTGGATTTGACAACGGTGTAGTCGCAAGCCTGACGGCCAGCAAAATGAGTCATCGCAAGATCAGGAGCCTGAGCGCTCACTGTCGTGGAAGCCTTGTGGAAACCGATTTTCTAAACCACACCTTGCATATTCATCGGCGTGCCCATGAGTGGTATTCCGCTGATCACGGAGAGCTGCTCTATCGCAATGACGGTTTCATTGAAGAAGTGAGCACAACTTCGATTGAGCCGCTCTACGCCGAGCTGGAGCATTTCCTTCAGTGTGTTCGTGGACGTGAAACTCCTGCTGTTGATGGTCAGCAGGCTTCAAGGGCCCTTCGTCTTGCCGACTTGATTGAGCAGGCTGTGGAGCAGCCAGGCGTTGGCATTGCTCTCGACGCTGCGATCTGATTTAAAGCATGCCTTCTTGTTCAGCCAGCTCCCTTAGCGCTTCGATTTGCCACTGGCGGCATTGCGCTGGAGAGGCTTTGTAAAACTGCTCCCAAGCTGCAGCTTTGTGCTGGCTGTAGGTAAGTCTGTCTTGTTGAGGATGGGCGCTTTGCCAGCCCACCCGAACGGCATGACCAATCACCACATCGAGTGCGATGTCGTCTTCAAAGCGCATGTCTGGGTTGGTCGTCGTGAAGGCCATCAGCGAGAGCAGGCTTTCTGTGCACAGTTGGCGGTATTCAGCAGCTTCAATGCGATTGAGCAGATGCTCGACCTGAATGGCGAAGTTGCGCTCTCCTGGCGTTTTTTCCAGCACCAAGGCGCTGGTTAGCCGGTTGCGCCGCTCCAATTTGTCTCCGATCAGAAGGCCGCGGCAGTGATGCAGTAGTGACCAGATGCCGGCATAGAACTCTTTCGGGACTTGCTGCAGGGAGCCCAGTCGCATGCGGTGTTGTAGCCAGTCCGATCCGCTCGGTCGTTCTTCCAGGGGTTCAGGCACGGTCCATTGCACATGTCCTCGCAGGTGAAGCAGCTCTCGTCGTTGTAGGGCTGCTCGGGCGTGGTCGACGTCATTGAGTAGTGCTTGAAGACGCAAGCTGATCGCATGGGGTGCTTCGCTGCACAGAGCTTCAAAAGCTTCGTCCTGGCTTAGGTGTCGTTCGGCCGCGAGCTCTGAGGTGAGAAGCAGCAGGAGTTGACCTAGCTGCAGGGTGAGCGTCCCCTTGAGTTTTTCCGGCTCTCGGCGGGCAAGGCCATCAAGAGCCACCAGCAATTCCTGTTGCAACATGCGCTCACGGCCGTCATTGCCACAGGTGCGCTCAATCAGGGAAGCGATCGCCGTGCTTGAAGCTGGGGCGCTGAGGCGAGAGTCGCTGGTGTAGTTCCTTCCCACAACCATTTGCTTCTGGCGGCTGAGCAGGTCGATGACAGCATCCTCGAGTTGGGGATGAACGAGCCCCATCGCGCCTGCGCAGCGGCGAGCTACGTTCCAGTCCTCCTGGCTGAGCCCGCGGTGGTAAATCTCCTCCAGCAGAGTGATCAGCTCAATTGGTGTCCCTTTCGGGCCGCTGAGAATCGCACGATGGCCGAGTTGGCGCTTCAGCAGTTCAAGCACTTCGGCTTGTTCACGGAGCGAATGGCTACTCCAGAGACGATCACGGAGCTCGCCAAGGGGGATGTCATCGAGCTCTTGCTCCTGGGCTGCGGTGAGGTCGCTGAAGTCGGTGGAGTCCTGCAAATAGCGGGCTGCATTGCTGCGTTGATGGGCGTTGCCCCTGGCTGGAGTGGCTGGCAGGGTCACCCACTGAGCTCTGTGGGCGAGTGTTTCAAGGTCGCTGAAGCACACGGGAACATCTTCGAGCCGTCCTGAGTGCAGCCGCTCGGTGAGATCGATCAGAAGCTCTGGATTGTTCTCCAGCAGGGTGGCTTTAATCGGGATCAGTAAGAGCGGAGAACCCTCTCCGCGCCAGTGCCGCTGCAGCAGGTGCAGTTCATTGAGGACCGTTTCCATGAGCTGTCGGGGGTCATGGCTAACGAAAAAGGTGTCCTCTTCCAAAACAGCCGGTAGGACAGCAAGCTGCTCGTCCCCCTGTCGATAGAGGCGGGCTGTATCTGAGGTGTCGGCTCGGAGCATTGGCAAACCGCTCAAGCGGAGAGCCTCATCGCCTCCGACGGCGTTGAGGCGATCATTGAGGTTGCTGGATGGCACCACCTGGATAGGGCAGGTCTTTGGATCGCTCACTGGCATCCCTCGTGCCTTGAGTTCGGCCGCGAGTGCGCTGCTGGTTGGTGCAAGGGCAACCAGGACCTGTTCGGCACCGATCTCGGCCTTAAATCTGCGGCCGCAGGGATCAAGGTCCGCTGGCTCGATCAGTCCTTCCATCAGCATCTCCCCAAGCCAGGCAAGGCTCTGGGTCCACAGCAGAGGCACGTTGTCGTTAGCCAGTCGTTGTTGGCTTCCTGGTGCCCGTCGTTCGAGTTCTACAGCACTGTCTGGAACCAAATAGAGCTCTGGGTAGAGCTGTTGCCCATGGCGTTCGACCTGCAGGATCTTGAGCCGTTCCTGCCAGTAGTGCGCGTCTGTCCAACGCTCTTCACAGCAGGCTGTCAGCTGCTCATAGGCCAGAAAGAGAGGCCATTCCGATTCCACACCTTCGAAGTTGACCAGTTCGGCCCGTTCGTAATGCAGTCGACTGACGTCCTCGACAACGGTTTGATGTCCGTCCCGGCGGAAGCGTTTGTATCCGTAGGGGCCTCCTAGCTCACGTCGGATCCGCTGGACGGTTCGCTCTACCAGGTCTCGCTCCTCCACCGCCCAGGCTGGGTAGCCGATCACGGAAAGACAAGCGCTGTCCACTTCTTTGCTAGCGGACTCCCTGGGCAGCAGCCCTTGGAGGGCCCGGCGCAAGCGGACGACCGCGCCTTGCGGCACCAGCACCTGCACAGATCCATCGCCGTGGGAACTAAACAGATCCACGCCATCGAGGGCCTCGAGTGCCGCTTTGGCCATGCCAATGGAGCTGGCGTTGCGTTCGGGTAAGCCTTCATTCCCCTTGTCCCCACGCTCCCAGATTCCGTAGTCGGGCACGCGGTAGGCCCGGGCTACGTAGTAGACGAGGTTTTGGATGAAAGCCACTTCGTGGCGGTTCCGAATCACGGCGATCCCGCCGCGGCTGAGTTGCGCTAATTGCAACAAAAACAGAGATGTTGCATCCAGCTGCAGATGCCCCCAGCCGTCATCGGCAACAACCTGATCGCCATTGGCGCTGTTGTATTTGGCATGCAAGGCATCGAGTGGATCGAGGCTGTACTTGAAGCGCTCCACCTTTGAGGCTTGGCGCATCATGCTGTTAAGCAAGCCGCGCATCAGCCCCAAAACTCGTTGTTCGAGTTCCCAACTGCGTTGGGTGGAGCCCCCGTGATGGCGACGATGAGCGATGGCAAGGCCCCAAACGCACTGAATCGAGTACACGCAGTCGCGAACCCAGGCGTCTCCGTAATTTCCGTGCACGGTGTTTGCCGTGCTGGCTGGAAGCAATCCGCTCACTGGATGCTGACGTTGAAGGACCACCGCTTCGATGGCCCCATCCAGGCTCATTAATTTTTCAAGGCGTAGCGCGTGTTGCTCCTGAGGGTTCGGATGCGACAAAACCGTGGCCTTCCAGGGGACCGGATCTAGATTCTCTCTCGCAGTCGAGTTAGGGATGGACATCACCAGCACCGGTCCGCGTGATCAACGTCGCTTCCAAGTGCTTGGGGTGCCAGTGGATGCGTGTCGCGATGTCACCGCCGCAGCCATTGGTGTACGTGCCGATGGGGGAGGTCAGATCGTGACCCTGAATGCCGAGATGACGATGGCAGCACGAGCAAACCCTCGCTTGGGTGCTGTGATTGCTGATGCCGATCTGGTGGTGCCTGATGGTGCAGGTGTTGTTTGGGCTCTGCGTTTACAAGGTGTGCGCGTTCGCCGAAGCCCTGGCATTGAGCTGGCCTGGGAGCTGCTCGGTTACGCAGAGGCCCATGGTTGGTCTGTGGCGCTCGTTGGTGCTGCGCCGCAGGTGATGGAACGATTATGTGATCGCTTGGTGGTGGAGCACCCGGAATTGCGCTTGGTGCTGGCGCAACATGGATATCTCACCGACGAAGAATGGCCTCAACTCGAAGCCAACTTGTGTGAGCTCAACCCAGATTTGGTGCTTGTTGCTCTCGGCGTTCCCCGTCAAGAAATTTGGACGCAACGTTTAAGCGCGGGTCAAACCGGTTTGTGGATGGGTGTTGGTGGCAGCTTCGATGTCTGGGCTGGCCTCAAGGAACGAGCGCCACAATGGGCTAGCCAGTTCCAGGTGGAATGGCTTTATAGGCTTTTACAGGAACCAAGCCGCTGGAGGCGTTATCTCGCGCTCCCCCAATTTGTTTGGGCTGTTTTGGTCAGCGGAAGCCAACTGAAGCCTGCCAAACAAAAGCAAGCAACAGGAAAAACAACGGAATGATCGGCAGGATATCGATCAGCGGACCGAAGGCTTGATAGGCCTCAGGTAACTGGGCCAGCAAATCGAGGGTGTAAGCAGCCATCCCGGCGAATTCATGGTCGGAGCTCGGACGCTACCACGTGTGGTGGGCTCTGGAGCTTGGCTCCCACGGAGCGAAATCCTCTGAAAAGCAACCATCACGAATGGCTTGCCCCATCGCGGTGGTGAATCGGATCAAATGGGTGAGGTTATGGATGCTCAAGAGCGTTAGGCCGAGCAGTTCCTCACTACGAATTAGATGATTCAGATAGGCGCGGGTGTGATGGCGGCAGGCGATGCAGGGGCAGCTTGCATCTAGGGGAGTGTGGTCGTGCCGGAACCGAGCGTTGCGCAGGTTCCAGCGCTCGCCCCCAACCAGTGCCGTGCCATGCCTGCCGAGACGCGTGGGTAGAACGCAATCAAACATGTCAATTCCATTGGCGACGGCGACTGCCATCTCACGCAGGGTGCCAATGCCCATCAGGTAGCGGGGGCGATCAGCTGGCAACAGGGGTGTGACCTGGCGCACGATCTGATGCATCTCCTCCACCGGTTCGCCAACGCTGACGCCGCCGATGGCGATGCCGGGGAGATTGAAGTCCGCCACCGTGCGCGCGCTGAGATCACGGAGGTGGGGGAAACAACCACCTTGCACAATCCCAAAGAGAGCTTGATCGTCGCGTTGATGGGCGTCTGCACAGCGGCCTAGCCAGGCGTGCGTGCGCCGGCAGGCTTCCGCGACATCATTTTCTGTCGCTGGATAGGGCGGACATTGATCGAAGGCCATGGCCACATCAGCGCCAAGGCGCATTTGGATCTGCATCGACCGCTCTGGGGTCAGCAAGATGCGGCTGCCATTGCGAGGGTTGCGGAAGTCCACCCCTTCGTCGTCAATGCGGTTGAGGTCGCCGAGGCTGAACACCTGGAAGCCACCGGAATCGGTGAGCATCGGTCCGTCCCAACCCATGAACCGATGCAGCCCCCCGGCGTCAGCAACAATCTCTTCTCCAGGTTGGAGATGCAGGTGATAGGTGTTGGACAGCACCATTTGGGCGCCGGTCTCTGCCAATTGGGAGGTGGTCACCCCTTTCACGGTGCCCAGCGTGCCCACGGGCATGAACCGCGGCGTCATCACGGGACCGTGAGGTGTGTGGAAGCATCCACAACGAGCGCCCGTGTTGCGGCAAGTGGCCTGAATCTCGAACTGGAACACAGGCCCTCCGTGCAACGCATCAATTTACGGTGAGCCGAGTTGGTCGAAGGGTCATGGTCATGCTTTCAGCGCCCTCGTGGCTGCGCGATTTAGTGGGTGCCTGGATTTTTTATTCAGTGCTGCCTGCCTGGCCCTGGCCTCAGCCTCGCTTCGAACGCATCGCCCGCTTTGCTCCTTGGGTCGGCTTGGTCATTGGTGGTTTGCAGGCGGGATTGTGGTGGCTTTTGTCCGGTTTTGGATGGCCTCAAGTTGCTCTCGTTCCAGCTGTTTTGGCCTTGGGGTTGTGGCTCACTGGTGGGCTCCATTTCGATGGGTTGATGGATACGGCTGATGGTCTTGCTGCAGGGCCTGAGCGTTGCCTGGAGGCGATGGAGGACAGCCGTGTGGGTGCCAGTGGTGTGCAGTTGTCAGTGGTGGTGCTGTTGCTGCAGTTCGCTGCTTTGGTGCGCTTGGGCCCCCTGGGACCGATCGCTTTGGTGGTCACGAGCGCTTTGGCGAGGGTGTCGCCCCTTTGGGCGATGGCGCGGTTCGCTTATTTGCGGGTGAATGGAACGGCTGGTTTTCACCGACGGCATCAAAAGGGTCTTGGAGACGCTGTTCCCACCCTCGTTTTGTTGGTGTTGTTGAGCCCACTGAACCCACTGTTTCAGCAGCTGCCGCTCTGGATGGCTCCTCTTTGTTTGCTGAGCGCATTGGTTGTAGCTGAGTGGCTTGGCCGGCGCCTGGGAGGGATGACGGGAGATGGCTATGGAGCTGTTGTGATGCTCAGCGAGACCTCTGGTTTGTTGTTGATGGCCCTTTTGGCGCCTTTCCTGGGCTCGGGGGCAGGCTGAGGAGGAAGCCATTGCCGCGGCTTGGCAGGCTCGGGTCGAGCTGGTTCGGATTGGTTTGTAAAACCAGTGCGCCACCTCGTTCTTCGGCGAGCAGTCGAGCGAGTGCGAGCCCTAATCCTGATCCGGATTGATCCTTGCTGCTGCTTCCCCGTTCACCTTTGCGGAAGATCAGTTCTTGCTCTTGATCTGGGATGGGAGGCCCCCCGTCCCAGATCAAGATGCTGTGCTCCAGCAGGCTGAGGCCCAGTGGACAGCCTGTAGGGCTGTAGCGGAAGGCATTTTCCAGCAGATTGGCCACGATCTCTGAGACAACGGCATCGTCATCTGGCCGAATTTCTTGAGTCCAGGCAGGCCAGTTGAGTGGTGCTTGCCAAGCGCGGTCCTGGAGTGCTGCGGTTGCGGCAGCTCGTTCAATCAGAGGTTGGAGTAAGTGTTCGATCGTGAGCCCTGGGCCCTTTGATTTCTCCTGGGGAAGCAGAAGTGGGGCGGGCGCCTCAGGGGCATGCGGCAGGTTCTCTTGGCCGATGAGATCCAGGGATGTGATGTAGCGGTCGAGCTGGGCCTGTTCTTGAAGGAGTCCTGTGACGAGTGGGCGTTGGAGATGCTCGGGCCCCAACCGGCGGAGCAGAAGCTGGGCATAGGTGCGCAAGGCTGCCAGTGGGTTGCGCAACTGATGCACCACAAGATTCATCTGTTGGCGTTGCTGATGGAGCTCGTCTAGTAGGCGGCTGCGTTCGAGCTCTAGGCCAAGGCTGTAAGCCAAGGCAGAGGCGCTGGCTTGCAGCCGGCGATCGAGTTGGTCGGACCATTCCGATTCACGCTGCTGCTCTGCCCTCAGAACTCCCAACAACAGGTCGTCATGGCGAAGGGGAAACCAGTGCCGCTCTGGCGCCGGAATGCGCAGAAGGGGATCGTCAGCAATCTCGGGGAGTCGGCCACCATCTGGAGGCCACTGATCCAACACCGTGAAGCTGGGTGCGTCTCCCTCACTGCTTTGCGCGAGGTAAACAACGAGTTTGTCCAGAGAGGCGTCGCCAGAGAAACTCTGCAGCTGTTGTTTGACCAGGGCTAGGAACCGGTTCGACAGCTGCATGCTTGAAATTGTTTGCCTGGATACAGCCGGGGCAGCAACCCAGGAGAGGACCGTCTTGCCAATTCAGGAAAAAGTCTTAAGATCAATGGATCGACCGACGGCGCTCTTCGTTGAAGTGCCGGTTTCCTGTCGATTCTGCTCGAGTTGCATTTTCGTTGCTACCAAGGTTACAGCAGAGGTTGATGTGTCTCCTGTTGTCATCGGTTTTATGCCGCTGAAAGCGATGGTGTTTGTCGGTTGTTCGTGCCGCTTTGGCTGCGCGATCGATCTCCCGATTCGCTGACGTCACGATGCTCTTTAAGAGCGTCTCACTTGATCGTTTGCCGCTTCAAAACGGTGCCGGTCTTTCTTGACAGCCCCCTCTCACTCCCTCAACAGGGATTTTTGCCCAATGTCCAAAAAACGTAAGAGGATTAGTCGTCGTCGCCTCGCTGGTCAGCGTGTGCTGGCGCATGTGCCGACTCACCATCTCGAAACTGGTGAACACAAGCCTGTGACAGCGGCTCGCCGCTACATCGCTGAAGGGGTTCTCATGGCCCCGGCCCTGGTCTACGTGCGCCGTAACGAACACACCACAGATCGATTCTTCTGGGGTGAAAAAGGATTGTTTAGCGCGCAGTATGCAGAGGAAAATCACTTTCTATTCCCTTCCCTCCGTTCCATCGTTGATCACGTTGGTGAAGAGGTCATCTTTGAAGGCCTAGACCTGGCTTCTGACGATTGGGAGGAAATGGAAGAGTACGAATACGCCTTCGTCTGATTCCCTTTCATTCCATCTTTTGATGGCAAAGCCCTTAAGCGCTCTGAGCTGGTTGATCCAGCCAACGCTTGAGGGCTTTTTTCATTTCAGCCTGAGCCTCAACGGGAATGGCATGTCCATTGTTGAAACTGAAGAGATCACAGGCTTGATTGCTGAGCGCTAGGTCGTTTTTTAGTGCTAAGGCTGCTGAATGCGGCACGACGTCGTCATGTCGTCCATGCAAAAGCAGCACAGGTGGGCGAGTTACAGGGGCTTGCCAGTTGGGATGGGGATAGGCACTGCAGGCGATTAATCCGGCGAGATGTAAGTCACAACCGGCAGCCATGGTCATGGCCCCTCCTTGAGAAAAGCCCAACAGCACAGTTGCTTCCAGTGGGATCTCCGCTGAGCCAAGGTTGTTGATGCGTTCTTTTAATTCTTCAACAGCTGCTGGAACAGCGGCCCAGTCGGCGGGGAACAGGCCATACCACTGTCGTCCTGATCCTTGGCTTTGGAGTTGGGGAGCTTGCAGGGCAACCAGCTCGAGTGGTGTCGCTATCGCCTCAGCGAGCGCTTCTCCCAGCGGCATCAGGTCGCCGGCATCGGCTCCCCAGCCATGAAGAAGAACCAGGCGGGCCCGAGCCTGTGTTGTGGGTTGGCGGAGCAAATCGGCGGCCATGGCATCGGATGCGCGGTTGCTGCGTAGGTTGGCTCAAGCCCTGTCTTTCGTCTGCTGCCATGGCTCCAACTGCCTTGCTGAGCGTGTCTAATAAGCACGGGGTTGTGCCCCTGGCTGAGGCTCTCCATCGGCTCCATGGCTATCAGCTGCTGTCCAGTGGTGGAACAGCCAAAGTGCTTGAAGAGGCTGGTTTGCCCGTCACACGAGTGGCGGACCACACCGGTGCTCCTGAGATTCTTGGCGGTCGCGTTAAAACCCTCCACCCTCGAATCCATGGCGGAATCTTGGCGCGAAGGGGAGATCCTGCCCATGAGGCGGATCTCCTCGAACAGAAGATCGATCCCATCGATGTGGTGGTGGTGAACCTCTACCCGTTCAGGGAAACCATCGCAGCCCCCGATGTGAGCTGGGAAACTGCCATTGAGAACATCGATATTGGCGGACCCACGATGGTTCGCTCCGCTGCCAAAAATCATGCCCATGTGGCGGTGCTCACCAGCCCTGAGCAGTACGACAGCTTTCTGCAAGCGCTGTCTGAATCGGCTGGAAGCGTGGGCGCCAATGTGCGCCGGAAGTTGGCCTTAGAGGCGTTTGCCCATACGGCTGCGTATGACGTTGCGATTAGTCGTTGGATGCAATCTCGCCCTGAGTTGCTACCGGCTATTGATGCCAACTCTCCCTCCGAAGCCAAAGCTCCAGCCGAAGCTCTGCCATGGCTAGAGGCTCTGCCGCTCCGGCAGACATTGCGCTATGGGGAGAACCCCCATCAGAAGGCCGCTTGGTTCAGCAGCCCCGTGGGATGGGGGGGGGCCAAGCAGCTGCAAGGAAAGGAGCTCAGCACTAATAATCTGCTCGATCTTGAAGCGGCCTTGGCCACCGTTCGTGAGTTTGGTTATGGCTTAGAGGGCCTGCATCGCGCAGAGCAAGCGGCGGCTGTGGTGGTGAAGCACACCAATCCCTGTGGCGTAGCGGTGGGTGATGGCGTGGCCACGGCCCTCACTCGGGCCCTCGATGGTGATCGAATCAGCGCCTTCGGTGGCATTGTTGCCCTGAATGCTGTGGTCGATGGCCAGGCGGCCAAGGAGCTCACCAGCTTGTTCTTGGAGTGTGTTGTCGCTCCTGGGTACAGCCCAGAAGCCCGTGAAATCTTGGCGGCCAAAGGCAATCTCCGCCTCCTCGAATTGGCGCCTGAGGCGATTGATGCGGCACCTAAAGACCACGTCCGCAGCATTCTTGGTGGTGTTTTGGTGCAGGATCTCGACGATCAACCGATCGATCCTTCCGCTTGGACGGTGGCGAGCCAGCGTCAACCCACCGCGGCTGAACACGCCGATCTCCGCTTTGCTTGGCAGCTCGTGCGTCACGTGCGCTCGAATGCGATTTTGGTCGCACGTGATGGTCAGAGCCTGGGTGTTGGGGCTGGTCAGATGAATCGCGTTGGGTCTGCCCGACTTGCGTTAGAGGCTGCTGGTGAGCAAGCAGTGGGGGCTGTGCTCGCCAGTGATGGCTTCTTCCCTTTCGATGACACCGTGCGTCTTGCCGCAAGCCATGGAATTAAGGCCGTCATCCATCCAGGCGGCAGCCTTCGGGATGCTGACTCGATCAAGGCCTGCGATGAACTTGGCTTGGCCATGGTGCTCACCGGACGGCGTCACTTTCTTCACTGAGAACACGGGCACCTAATCTCGTTTTATTCGTCCACTCAACGAACTGACCCATGACCCTGCCAGCTTTGCCTTTTGCCGCCAGCTTCATGCACCCCTTGATGATGTGGGGGCTCCTGGCTGCAGGTGGCTATTCCATGTTTCTTGGGATCAAAGCCAAGAAGGTACGAACAGGTACCCCAGAGCAACGCAAGGCCCTGTTGCCAGGCAAGTTTGCTCAGCGTCATTACCGCTGGGGAAGCCTGATCCTCGCGGTGATGGTGACCGGAATGATCGGTGGTATGGCCGTGACTTACATCAACAACGGCAAGTTGTTCGTGGGCCCACATCTGCTCGTTGGCTTAGCGATGACTGGAATGATTGCCTTAGCAGCAGCATTGGCTCCGTTCATGCAGCAGGGCAATGTGATTGCTCGCAAAGCTCACGTTGGGCTCAATATGGGCACGCTCACCTTGTTCCTTTGGCAAGCGGTGAGCGGTATGGAGATCGTGAACAAGATCTGGGTGAACCGCTGATCTTGATCAAAAGGCTGCCCGCCTTCTGGGGGGGCATGCCAAATCGTGGCTGGCATGGAAATCTTCTTGCACTTTCCAGGTGAGACGCCTTGAAATTTGACGCACTATTTGGCGCAAGAGGTGGTCACCGCTGGACTGAACTAGCCCGTCAGGAAGCAGCGTGATCACCTTGGGAAGGTGAATCCAAACTGAAAGATCAAGATCCCAGCTCACAGCTGTTAGCTCTTCAATCGAGTCGCTTGCACTGTTGTCCTCAAGACTGAGGTTGGCCTGAAAATCGACGTCATAGAGGGCCGCTAAGGCTGAATCTTGATTGCTGAGAGGCACCGTACAGATCGCGTAATTCCCAGCGTTCTGAGGCAGTAGGCGCAAGCCGATTGTTGGTTCTACCTCAAAACCAAAGTTGCCAAATCGTCCGAGAGTGAGGGCATAGGCCTGCTCGTCAATGGACTTGACCTCCATTGGCGCTGCACAACGTCGAAACCAGCCCTCGTGTCGATCGAGATAGGACCCAACGGTTTGAAAGTCGGCACGCATCTCCATGCGGTCACGAAACTGACTGCGATAACAGCGAACTTGACGGCTATCGCTACCGCGCAATGTGTCGGTTGAGGGTCTCGTCAAGAGCAACACGTGTGCAGGTCCCCTGTTGGAGAAGTCTCCATGATGAACCAATGTAAAGGGAGCTGTGGATCAGTTTTCGCTCAGGGCGATCAGTCTCTGGATCACATGCTCTACAACCCGATCTGGGGTGGAGGCCCCGGAAGTGATCCCTACGGTGATGGGCCCAGTGGGTAGGAATAACTTTTCAACTGTGAGCTCTTCTCCAAGGGGCTTGTGCTCGATCGAATTGTCGGTGTGGATTCGTTCTGGAGTGTCGATGTGGAAGGAACGGATCCCGCGGCTGACCGCAATTTCTTGCAGATGGGTGGTGTTGGAGGAGTTGTAGCCCCCAATGACCACCATGAGATCCACGGTTTCATCAACGAGCGAGAACATGGCGTCCTGCCGCTCCTGGGTGGCATCGCAAATGGTGTTGAACGCTAAAAAATGCTCATTGAGTTCCGTTGGCCCGTATTTGCTGAGCATGGTGCGCTCAAACAAGCGCCCAATTTCTTCGGTTTCACTTTTGAGCATGGTGGTTTGGTTGGCCACACCCAAATGTTTGAGATCACGATCGGGGTCAAAACCTGGGGAGGAGGCATTGGAGAACCGTTCCATAAACGATTCGCGATTGCCGTTGCCGAGAATGTATTCAGCGACAAGCCTGGCTTCTTCTAGATCGAGAACAACGAGATACGTTCCTGCAAATGAACTTGTTGCAAGCGTCTCTTCGTGTTTCACCTTGCCGTGAATGATCGATGTGAACGATTGCTTCTTGTGCTTCTCAACCGTTGTCCACACCTTTGAAACCCATGGACAGGTGGTGTCAACAATGTGACAACCACGCTCATTGAGAAGTTGCATCTCTTGAACGGTGGCACCAAAAGCAGGAAGGATCACCACATCGCCCGATGCCACACCAGAAAAGTCCTTGACTCCACCCTCCACGGAGATGAACAACACATCCATTTCCCGCAGGTGGTCATTCACTGAGGGGTTATGGATAATTTCGTTGGTAATCCAGATGCGTTCTTGCGGGTAGTGACGTCGCGTTTCGTAAGCCATCGCGACAGCCCTTTCCACTCCCCAGCAGAATCCAAACGCTTCTGCAAGGCGCACCTGAAGTCGGCCATGGGTTAGGCGATACCCGTTGTCTCGGATGGAACCAATCAGGCTGCTTTGATAGGCCTGTTCCAAACTTCCAGCTACTTCTTCCGCTCGACCGAAGCCTCGCCGGTTGTAGCGATCGGAGTGATGCAGCGAGCGTTTGAAGGCGTGAGTATCCATATCTGTATCAGCAATGAATCAACTCTATGGGCTGTCTGGCACTAGCGACTGATCGCGGATGCCAATAAAAAACCCTGTCCCAGGATGGGACAGGGTGAAGAGCAGATCAAATGCTGCGAGTGGAGCGAGTTATCGGCCTGATGACACGAAATCTGGATAGGCCTCCATGCCGTGCTCACCAATATCCAGGCCGTCCACTTCTTCCTTCTCAGTAACTCGGAGGCCTCCGAACAAACCACCGATGACAGACCAAGCAATCCAGCAGGTCACGATCGTCCAAATGGCATAGGCCGCACAACCCAGTGCTTGGATTCCAAGCTGGCTGAAGCCTCCTCCCACGAGTAAGCCCAGTGGTGAGCCATCGCCCTGGATGTCAAAACCCCAAAGACCAACCACCAAGGTTCCCCAGACGCCACAGACGCCATGGACAGAGAAGGCTCCGACAGGATCGTCGATGCCTGCTGAATCCAGAGCTGAGACTGCGAAGACGACGATGATTCCGCCAACAAGACCAGCAACCCAGGAGCCAACAAAAGTGAGGTTCCCACAACCTGCCGTCACGCTCACCAAGCCGGCAAGGATGCCGTTGATGATCATGGTCAAATCAGGTTTGCCGGATGTGACTGTTGAGATCACGGTGGCCCCGATCGCGCCACCAGCTGCAGCCAATGTTGTGGTTACAGCGACGTAAGGCACCCACTGATCCATTGCCAGCTGGGAACCAGGGTTGAACCCGTACCAACCAATCCAAAGAATCAGTGCACCAAGAGTGGCAATGGCCATGTTGTGGCCAGGGATCGCCTGAGGCTTGCCATCAATGAATTTGCCAATACGTGGGCCGAGAAGCATCGCCCCAATCAGTCCAGCCCAGGCTCCAACGGAGTGAACAATGGATGATCCAGCAAAGTCGATGAACTCTTTATCACCAACGGAATTCAGCCATCCGCCATTCCATTCCCAACTACCTGCAATGGGATAGATGAAAGCGGTGAGAATGAGCGAAAACACCACAAATTCGCCAAATTTCACGCGCTCTGCCACGAGGCCTGAAACGATCGTTGCTGCCGTTCCAGCAAAAGCAGCCTGAAAGAGGAAATCAACTGAAGGAACGAGTCCAGCTTCTGAGATGAGTTCGGGCGTAACGGCCGGATCAAAAAATAATCCATTGAAGTAGAGCCAGCCTGCGGCTATGGCATCGCCATACATCAACGAATAGCCAACAAACCAATAAGCGGTTACAGCAAGTGCAAATACAAAAAGGTTTTTGGCGAGGATATTGACCGCATTCTTCTGACGACACATTCCGGCTTCCACCATGGCGAAACCGGCGTTCATGAAAATCACCAGAATCGTTGCTACAAGCAGCCAAAGATTGTTGGCTAGAAACGCAGCATTGAGTTCCGGCATCTCAGCGGCATGAGCCGAGAGGTTGAACAGCCCAAGACCGAAAAGGGCCAATGGCACGCAGCCAAGCCACAAGAGTGAGCGATTGGTTTTAAATCCTCGGATGCTTTGGAGGAGCAGCATTGGGCCTTCTAAGAGGCTTGCCTCCTGAAGGCGAGATTTGCGTCGCTTGTTCGGCGACTCATAAGCAGTTGTCATAGAAAGAATCAAGACTGCAATTTGAGCTGGACAAGAAGATGTCCGCTTGTACAAACCAAAACTGCTCGGTAGGGCACATCCCCCAAGTTGCTGTTGCTACCAAATCTGGATTTCGTAAATTTTTAGGTCTTTTTACTGACGGGGATAAACCGGCTGGAGTCCTTCCCAAGTGATCTGATCAAGCTCAAAGTTGAAGCGGCAAGGAAGCACTTCCACTCCTGCTGCCATCGCAAACCTGAACAGATCTCCATAACGGGGATCGGCGCTGTCACCGGGGGCAAACGCATTGACATCCGGACGGCTTAGGCAGGGAATCAATACACCTCGTGCTTCGGGGAAGAGTGCCGTGAGTTCCTCCAGGTGTTTTTGGCCCCGCTCCGTCACCGTGTCGGGGAAGAGTGCAATGTCGCCGTGACTCCAGGTGGTGTTTTTAACTTCGACGTAGATAGGGCGCTGATCGTCAGCGCTGTCGTCTGGAGTGAGTAATAAGTCAATGCGACTTCTGCGATTGAGTCCGTAGGGGACCTCGGCGCGGATCGATTTGATCGGGCCGAGCTGGTCTTTGAGTTTGCCGGCTTCGATCAGGGCCCGAATCAGCTTGTTGGGCAAGGCCGTATTAATGCCAGCCCAGCACAGCGTTCCGTCGCTGCTTGGGACCTCTGCTTGCTCCCAAGTCCAAGCCAACTTGCGCTTTGGGGAGGGGGCATGACGGACCCGGACTCTCCCACCGGGATGGAGCACGCCTTTCATGGGCCCGGTGTTGGCGCAGTGGACGGTGACCACCTCTCCATCGTTGAGTTCAACATCAGCCAGAAAGCGTTTGTAGCGCTTTAGGAGCACGCCTTCGCTGAGTGCAGGAAACTGAAGGATCGAGGTGCCGGTCATGGCTGCTGGCTGAATCAGTCCATGGTGGCCTGGCACAGGGTTGAGAATGCTCTCTCAGAAGGGCTGTGAACAGACGACGAATGGCGAGATCTTTGAAGCGCATTGCCCTGGTCGTCACCTACGGCACGTTATTGAGCAAAGTTGGCGGTCTGGTGCGTCAGTTGGTGATTGCGGCAGCCTTTGGAGTGGGTGCCGCTTATGACGCATACAACTACGCCTACGTCCTTCCTGGCTTCCTATTAATTCTTCTGGGAGGGATCAACGGGCCATTTCATAGCGCCATGGTGAGCGTGCTCAGCCGCCGTCCCAGAGAGGAGGGAGCGCATATTTTGGCCACGTTGAATACGATGATCAGCGCTCTGCTGCTGCTGGTAACGATCGTTCTCGTGCTGGCAGCTGATCCTCTGATCACGCTGGTTGGCCCTGGTCTTAGTCCGGAGTTGCACCGCATCGCCGTGGTGCAACTGCAAGTAATGGCTCCGATGGCTTTGTTGGCTGGTCTGATCGGCCTTGGCTTTGGATCGCTCAATGCTGCTGATGAGTTTTGGATTCCGGCGATTTCGCCGTTGATGTCCAGCCTGGCGCTCATCGTGGGCATCGGTTTGCTCTGGTGGCAGGCTGGCTCTGCGATCTCAACGCCCGCTCTTGCGCTTTGGGGAGGGGTGGTGTTGGCGTTGTCCACCTTGGTGGGAGCGTTTCTGCAATGGCTTCTGCAGCTGCCTGCTCTGATGAAGCAGGGGCTGGTTCAGTTGCGTCTCGCCTGGGATTGGCGCCATCCAGGTGTTCAGGAGGTTTGGCAGGTGATGGGCCCGGCCACCCTGTCGTCGGGAATGCTGCAGATCAACGTGTTTACCGATCTGTTTTTCGCTTCGGGGTTGCTTGGAGCGGCGGCTGGGCTTGGTTACGCCAATTTGTTGGTTCAAACGCCGCTGGGGTTGATTTCCAACGCGTTGTTAGTGCCTCTGTTGCCAACCTTTTCCCGTCTTACGGCTGCGCAAGATCGCCCAGAGCTGATTGCTCGCATCCGTCAGGGCTTGATGTTGTCGACGGCGTCGATGCTTCCCCTTGGCGCCCTATTCCTGGCCCTCGCCACTCCCGTTGTGGCTCTGGTGTACGAGCGGGGTGCCTTCAATCAAGGTGCGGTGGAGCTCGTGACGGGCTTGTTGATGGCCTATGGACTCGGCATGCCCGCCTATCTCGGCCGAGATGTGTTGGTGCGCGTGTTTTACGCCCTAGGCGACGGCACCACGCCCTTTCGCCTTTCGGTCATCGGCATTGGCCTCAATGTGGTGTTCGACTGGGCCCTTGTCGGTGGTCCAACGCCTTGGGGTCCGCAACTTCCCTTCAATTTCGGTGCAGCGGGTTTGGTGTTGGCCACCGTCTTGATCAATGTGCTCACCTGCCTCGCCCTGTTGTTGGCCCTACAGCATCGGCTGAAAGTGTTGCCGTTAAAACAGTGGGGCACTGATGGTTTGCGCCTCATGGTTGCTGCCGTAGGCGCTGGGATCGTGGCCTGGGGATTGAGCGAAGGGGTGCGTTGGCCTGTTGATCTTGTGGGCCGCCTCCTGCAGGTCGGCCTTTCGGGATCACTGGGGGGTTTGGTGTTTATGGCGTTGGGTCAAGCGTTTGATGTTCAAGAGGTTCGCGAGATCAGCCAAGGCCTAACGCGTCGCTTCATTCGTCGCTGAGACGAACCTCTCTGTCTTCCCGCACCTGGATCGGTAACTCGAGGTGTTGGCGACCGACCAGCTGGGGCCCTTGTACAGAAAGAATGCGCGCTTCAATTCCAAAGTCGCGAAAGGCGGTTTCCATTTCCTGGATGAGAGCTTTCTCAACCTGTGCTTCGGGATCGACAACCTTCCCGATCAAGCGTTCGCCGAGGCGGCCGATCCGTTGCCGGACCACATCGCGGGCATTGGTGACCTCGATGATCAGCACGGCAGAGTCCAACAACGTTTCAACCTTATCGGCAGTGTCCTTCGAGAATCTCCTCGAGGTCCGAAAGTTGAGAGGACGGCAACAGACGGGCCATCGGTAATCGTGCATTCCCTCCACCAATGGGCACTTGAACAGCCTCCAAAGCTTTTCTTGCGGCCACAACCGCGCCTTGGTCGAGCAGCGCGCTGCATTCAATTGCAAGAGCTTCGGCTAAGCCGGCATCTCCCAAATACAAGTGCCATCCAGCCACCTGGATATAGAGACGGTCCGCCAGGGCTGAAGTGAGGGCGCGTAGATCGGCTGAGTCCAGAGTCATCGTTGTGGAGTCGGAGCGGCTGATTGCATGCTGACTCAGCTTTCGTCTGTTGTGTCTTCGTCTTTGCCAGGGCGCAGACGGATCACGACCAGAAGGTGAACAATCAACACCCCCAGCCAAGCTTCACTCCAAAGGTCGAGATGGCTCCAGGGGTGCCGCATCTCTTGCACAAACCAAAGGCCGCTATTGACAGCGGCAAATCCCCCGGCGTGAAGGCAGAAATTCACCACCCTGTTGAAATGCCTGTAGGTGGCATTGTTCGGATCGGCGGGTCCGTACCAGCGGAGAGGCATGTGATGACCCTTATTAATTCGTTGATTTTGACGTGCTGATGTCCGTTGGTTGACGAAGGGTGCCTTGGTACGGTCAGATGGTGACTTCCAAGCGCTTGTAGCTCAGCGGATTAGAGCATCTGACTACGGATCAGAGGGTCGGGAGTTCGAATCTCTCCAGGCG
>Ga0257106_1000235_pt1 | contig 34341 bp, 19 predicted proteins | sample LP_taG_3_FD_190177 | JGI IMG/M metagenome (GOLD analysis project Ga0257106, IMG submission 190177) | Marine microbial communities from Northeast Subartic Pacific Ocean, Canada - LP_J_2011_P26_10m | ecosystem: Environmental > Aquatic > Marine > Oceanic | place: Canada: Northeast Subartic Pacific...
GAGAAAAAGATTGGATTCGAGGAGTTGTGTAAACACAACACTCTGGAGGATTTATGGCTCGCCATCGACGGCATCGTCTACGACGTGACCCCATTCATGGACGACCACCCGGGTGGTGGAGAAATCATGCTCTCCGCGGCAAATAAAGACGGCACGGACGATTTCGAGGACGTCGGGCACTCACCACACGCGAGGGAATTGTTGAAGAAATTTAAAGTTGGCGTATTCGAGGGAGAATTCGGAGACGAAGCGCCTTTAACGAAGAAGAAGAAAGGAGGGAGAGACGACGTTTCAATCGGAGGGAACGCAATTTTAGGGATGGTGTTACCAATTTTGGTGTTATTGTGCGCGATTGTGGCGTATTACATGGGGATGCAGCGATGATGATAGAGGAGAGAAAATGTCTTTCCAGAGAGAGAGAGATTTTAAGAGAGAGACGCGATTAAACGCTCGCGCATAGAAGAAGTTGAAGAAGAGGAACAAGAAGACAAAGAAGAAGTGAGAGAGAAGAAAGACGGCGAGTTGAGTAGTATCACAAAATATTACGATCATCATCATCGTTTTTAAAAGAGAGAGAGAGAGAGAGAGTTTAGTAGTATAGTATTATCGATTGGAATTTTCCTCACAATATCTGGACGTTTCTGAACCACAACTTTTCTCACACATACGAACACTTTTGCCCGAACGATGAACGCGCTTCTCTTGCAAACGACGACAAAAGAAAGCAGTTGAAAGTAGTATTATTAGTAGTACTCTTCGTTTTACCAAAGATGAACACCCAAAATCTGCATTTGACGACCCGTCTGGCAGAGTATTGCGTGGACTATTTCCACGAGATGCCCGAGCACGGTTTGTTCATATCCATCGACGAACGCGGGGAGTTCCACAACAAAGAAGGCATGTTGAACAAAAAAGGCTCACGCATAGTCTGTTTCTTTCGAATGACCAAAGGTTTCAAATCCATACCGGGGCAGTTTAATGGCGAACGCGTCGCGAAGATGGAGGTGTTCACGTGGGTTTTAGAACATTGCAAAGATATACGAGACGCAGTTGAGCTCGATTTTGGCTTGGAAAAACTGGAGGACGTAAACCGAGCGAACGATAAAATGGAAAACGACGCGTACATTAAGCCATACAGGAAAGAGGCGTACATGAGATTTCCGGACGGACACACGGTGAGAGAAAGATCCGCGCCGATCGGGACGCCGCAAGGGAGTTTGAATAGTCCAGTCATAGCGCCGTTGTTTTACACGAGAATAGAAAGGAGCATGAACGTGTTCTGCGTGGGGAAGAATTACAGAGAACACATCGGTGAAGTAGACACGCAAATGACAAATATCAGTGCAAAAGGCGAACCGACGGTGCCTATTATATTTAACAAGAGCTCGAGATCGATCATTGGCCACGGCGAGTGCATTATGTGTCCCGATCCGGACCAGTTTGACGAACGCGTGGATTACGAAGGCGAAGTTGGGTTGGTCATGGGTAAGGGCGGGAAAGTGTACGGCGCGACGATCGTGAACGATGTTACCGCTCGTTTTAGACAGAAGGAGCACCAGCAGTGGTTTTTAGGAAAAAGTGTAGACACGTTTTGCCCGATTGGGCCTTGGATTGTTCCGTGGTTCGATTATGAAAATTCGAGTTTGATGCCGTTTTATCAAACGCGAGATTATTATTTCGCCGAAGGCGTTACGCCGGAAGGCGCGATTTTTGACACGAGTCCCTCAGAACCCGGAGGGTCGTGCACGATCGTGACCAGAGTCAACGGTGAACTGCGCCAAGATTTCGATATCGCTCAGGCGCGCCAATCGGACCCGCCGGCGATGATTTTCGGCCATCAGGAACTGTTAGAAACCATCGAGAAATCGATGAAATTAGAACCGTGCGACGTGATTGCTACGGGAACACCCTCCGGCGTCGGCGCCGGTCAAAAACCAGAACCGAAATGGTTAAAACACGGCGATTTAGTTGAAGTTAAAGTTGGCGGCATAGGTGTTCTCGCGAATTACGTGTGCGGGTATAAACGCGATCCGGAGAATTTCGTCTTTGAAGGCGAACACACGGATTGGGTCGGAAGGAAACCGAAACATCGAATGTTTCGCATGTCGCCCAACGTATGCGCTTTCTGTAACAAGTGGCAACGGAAACTGAGTCGGTGTTCGCAGTGTAAGCGAGTCTGGTATTGTTCTCAGGAGTGCTCGAAAAAGGATTGGATCGAAAGGCATCGCCAGGAGTGCAGAAACTGGGTTGATCAAAATCGAGAATTTAGAGAGAATACTGAGTAGAAAATTGAACGTTTCGCCCTTTTAAGACTACGACTGATAAACTTCAAAACTGCTCTAAAATCTCCATTTTATTGTCTCTCCTCTCTTATTACACACACAACAGATAAAGAGGGGTGGTGGTTGAAAGGAAAAGTGCGACGAAAGTATGACGGATGAAGACCCCGAGGACGGCGTGCGCGTTTTGGCGAGACTGTCTTCTTCAACAAAGTCCTCTGCATCGTCGTCTAAACAATCGTCTAAAACATTCTTCGTTTGGGGAACCGGAAACGAAATTCTCGTTCGAAACGAACGGGTGCTTGGTCACGATGGAAACGACGATTTAGACGACGACACGATGATGCACAAAGACGAAGAAAGCTTAAACGATTTAGACGACGACGATTCAGACATCAAAACGAAGTCCATATCTTGGTCACATTTATCCTCGAAAAACAAGCAAGAGATCGCGCAGTTTGAACCTTTGGTGAAAGATTTGGTACAAAAGATTCGCTTGGCGAGCGCGTCTGCCTCGGTCGGCGGCGCAGGCGGCGATGGCGCGACAAAAATGGAAAATAGTGGCGGGTCTGATTTTCGGTTAGAAGCCGCGCGAGAATTTAGCTCGAAAGCGATCGAGGTATTTCGTGAAATCGAGAAGGAGTTGGATGAAGAAATGGTGCGTTCGGTTTCGTTGGCGACGGAAGACGACGACTTTAGCGCCGACGACGAGAGGTTGTGGAGACGTCGACAGCACTCGCGATTGGAGCATTACGAAGCGAGGAAGAAATCTGCTTTGTGGTCTTTATTAACCACGCAGTTCGTGGAGAACGCGGGCGAGGATTTCCCGTCCAGTTTGAGCGGTTGCAGAGAGAACTTGACGCGATGGTTTCGCGAGTATTCCGAGGCGTTTCAGCCGTTGGACGCCGAGGCGGCGGATTTCTTGAATGTATTCAACGACGATGATAATAGCAACAATAACAACGCGACTAGATATAGTAACATCAGAAGCGGTTCAATTGAGCACGAACGATTCGCGCATCTCTCCGTGTTTGAGAAGAAGGATGCCTTTAACAACGAAAGTAGCGGCGGGTACGGTGGCGTTCCGCCGGCGCGGATTGAAGAGTGTAAATCGTATTGGCCGTGTATTCTCGCCATGTTAGCCGTAGGATGGACCGATGATTGCGTGAACGTGTTGTACGCGCACTCTGCGTGGGCGGAATGGCGTTTGCGTAGCCAAGCGGTGAGACCACAGATTGAAATCCTAGAAGCGTTGATTGCCCTCATCCAAACGCGACCGGTTTTGGTTTTCGCTGATGAGGACAACGACGACGACGATATGAACGGTGGTCAAATGATGGACGCGGGAAACGACGATGAAGAACTTTTAGAACTACAACGTATGAAAAATAGCAAGTACGGCGAACGGATGATTGCGTACACGCACTCGCAATTTAAAGCCCATCGCGATCGGTGGAAAACGCAGTGTTACGATTTGTTGCAACCTCAAAACGACCGCGAGCTGGAAGAAAACTGGGCGAAGTGTTGGGGTCCAACCGCAGATGGCGCGCGTTCGGTGTTGAAAATCTTACTCGGCGACGACGCGGAATTGTCTTTATCCACGAGTAACTCTTTAGAGTTATTCGTCGCGATGTCTTTACACAAATCGCCTAACGCGACGGCGAGGAATTTGCAAACGACAAAGAAAATCTGGGACCAATGTTTAGAGCGAAAGTCAGCAAAGACGAGCAATGCGAGATTCTTAACACCGGAAAGTGTCGCCTTCATGAGCGCGGTATTTGACGATGATGGGTTGATGGCGTTCTCCACCATTTCTCGATTTGCGGATTCGTTCTTCGTTTGTCTAACTGCTTTGCTTTTGCGCAACGCGACGACGACGTTGAACAACGCGACCGCAATGACGATGATTAGCAGCGGCGATGATAAGCACTACCACAGAGACGATATCACGCACGAATCAAACAGTAGCGGAGACGCGTTTGTGGAATACTACGCGTTAGAAGCAGTCAGTTCTATGCTTACCTCTGGCGTAGAAACTCGAGCGCTCGCGGCGGATTACTTGACCTTTCTCTGTCCTCGAAGAGGGAAAAAAATCGCCGAAACGATGTTGACGAATTCGTTCGGGATGCTCGGTTTGAGAGATTCAGAAGCGGTGTATGAATTCGAAAGGTTGTGCGCGGAGAGAGGGTTGAATGAATTCCATCGGAAAAATTGCAATCGCGTCCTCGCCGAGAGATTCTTAGAAGAAAAAGACGAAGATGCCCACCGCAAAGGCGCAAAGAGGAACATCGATTACGGTTTACAAAACTTGTTCCAAGTCTTTGAGCACTTCGACGCGGCAAAAGATGAGAAAGCAATCGAACGCGTGTGTTCTCGGTTACTGAGAAATACCAAGTTCCTCACGCTCAATTTGCCTTCTTCTTCGAGCGCAAACGACGCGGATGCGTACTCGTACCCTCGGGGCGTCGAGTTCATCTCGAAAGTTTCCGACGCGCTCCGGTCCACGAGAGGTGGACGCGACCGCAAAGAAGGCAGTTCGGCGTCGTTTATTCACGCGCGAGCGAAGTATTGCATGTCTTTGCAAGAGTTGAAAGAGAAGAATCAGAACAAAAACGACGAGGATGTTAGTGAGGAAAATTTAGAGTGCGTCCTCTCGTGTTACGAGGCGCTTATGCGCCAACTTGGTGAAAACTGCTCGCCTCGATACGCGTGGCCAGAGTTGATTTGCGATGCGATTCCACTCTTCGAGGGCGAGTACGTGAGTTCACCTACCCTTGCGACGAGTGATGGAAACGACGACGAAAGAGATGTGTTGAAACTCAAATTCTCCGGAGGAGGAGGAGGTGGAGGAGGAGGAAAGAACATCGCTCGCCTCAGAGGCGCAATCTTCGCCGTCCTCGAGAAGCTCGAAAGTTCCGCCTCTTCTCAATCCAATTTTGCGAACAACGACAACATCAACGTCGACGATGATGTATTCACCACCCACGCGTCTCTCTCTGCAACCTTATCTCCATCTATCAAAGACGCCATCGACGTGGAAAAAATCGCTTTACAGGATCCAAAACATTTCGAAGATTCCGCTTTGAGTTTAGCGCGAATCGCGCTCGTTCGTCTCTTGGCGAGATTCTGATGATTTGACGAGATTCTTAGAAATTCGCGCAAAACGAGAAAAGCGAAGAATTCGTTGTTTGCGAAAAGAGTAGCATAGCACTGTTTCTGCACACACACGATACACACACACACACACATAAAAATAAATACTCTCTCGTCGTTATTATTGTTTCATTCATTATTGTTTCATTATTATTGTTAGTATTGTTGCGAGTAAATATAGTAGTAGTTGTGAGGGGAACAGACGGATTAAAAAAAAAACAGCCGTGTGAAATTGTTTTTTGTCGAAAAAATTCTGTCGTTTGCTGCTTTTGGAGAAAAAATCATCACATTTTGAGCGCTCTGTTCTGTCACGAGAGAGAGAGTCCAGAGAGAGAAAGAGAAGAGACATCGTCGTCGTCTCTCGAAAGTATTATTCGTAATCGCATTTTGCAATAATACTCTCCGTCGTTCTCCTCTCGTCTTCTTCTTCTTTGAATACTATTCATACACTAGATTTAGATACGAAAGTCTCGTTTCCGTCCCCTTTTCTAAGGCGAACCTTAAACGGACACAAGAGTAAAAAGAGATGGATCATCATCGCCCGACGACGAGGCGCCAAGCGCTCGGTGAAATCAACGGAAACTTGAGAGGAGGAAATAACAACAACAACAAAGATGCGGTGAAGAAAGGGTACGTTAGAAAGAATTGCGTTTCGTCGTCAAAACCGCGCGTAAAGAAGAGTTGTTTTTATTCTTAAATCATCTCTCGAGAGAGATGAGACGATGGTTTTTTTTTTCCATTCTTTCCCCTTTAGCTTTTTAGGGGGAAGGTGCCAAGATTTCAAAAAGTGCGCACAACTTACACACGTATATATTCTTCTTTCTACTTGTAAATTATTACGTTTTATTAAACTCAAAAACGAAACAGAGAGGTTCAGCAACACGGCGGGTACATCCGAACCAGATCTGGTCGCACGCCGAAAGCGCCGATTCAAAGTTCCTCTGAAAATAATGGCGACGTTTCGATGGCGAAATCATCCGGAGGAGGGAACAAAAGCTCTCACACTAGACATAACAACAACAACACCGACCCGGAAGTGGACGGAAGAGAGAATAAGCTCGGTGGATCCTCTCGGTTGGCGAAGCACGATCCGTTGCAAACGTACTCGCAAAACTTGACCAACAAAGAGTTGAGAGAAGTGAGAGATATCGACGCTTTGGATAAGCAAAACCCGTTGGCGGTGACGGAGTTCGTGAACGATATGTTCAACTATTGGTTTCGAGTGGAACCGTTGACCCGAGTGAGTTGCAATTACATGAGGTCGCAAACGGATATCAACCATAAAATGCGCGCGATTTTAGTCGATTGGTTGGTTGAGGTGCACTTGAAGTTTAAGTTGATGCCGGAGACGTTGTTTTTGACGCACAACTTGATCGATCGATTTTTGGAGAAGAAGGTGGTGTCGAGGAAGAATTTGCAATTGGTTGGCGTGACGGCGATGTTGTTGGCATCCAAGTACGAAGAGATTTGGGCGCCGGAAGTGAGAGACTTCGTGTACATTTCCGACAAGGCGTACACGAGAGAGCAAATTATTGAGATGGAAAAGGACATGTTGTCCGAGCTCGGGTTTCATTTGACCGTGCCGACGCCGTTTCATTTCTTGAGCAGATTTTTCAAGGCTGCCGGAGCGGACAAGCAAATGCAATTGCTGTCCAACTTTTTGGTAGAGTGCGCGTTGGTGGATTACGGAGCTTTGAAGTTTTCCAACTCTATGTTAGCCGCGAGTTGCGTGTACGTGGCGATGAGGTGCTTGAACAAAGGGAGATGGGACGCGAACATGAAGATCCACACGAGGTACGCCGAGAGCGATATTTTGGAGTGCGCGGACGCGGTGTCGAGATTACAAAGAGCGGCGCCGACGGCGAATTTGAGCGCGGTGTACAAGAAGTATTCCAACGATAAGTTTATGGCGGTGGCGAAGATTGCCCCGGCGGATGGGTTAGGCGATGACATGAACTCTTAAAAATTGTTCGTAAAATACGACAAAGTAAGTTTATGGATAAGTTGAGAAACTTACGACGACGCAGAGTCAAATTAATGAGGAGGGGTCGAAGGGAGAGCGCGCGGAGGAGAGTCCGCGCTTTACATTTACTATATAATCACATCAAATATTTTAAAAGAGAGAGAGAGAGAGAGATAAAGACTGATACGAGGAGAGAGTCAGAGAGAGAGAACACGCGTTTCTCGCGGCGGCGAAAGCTTCAAAAGCGGGTGCTGTTCTCTGACGACTCGCTTCTTCTCTGTTGCCTTTTTTGTAATAGTAGAGAAAAGAGAGAGAGAAAGAAAAAGATAAATACACACACACACACACACACACACCAAAACGACTCTTCTTCTTCTTCTTCTTCTTTGTCTTCTTCTTAAACGCCGTTAAACGCTCTTCGGTCCGCAGAGACACCAATTTGATTAAACCCTAATCACAAAACCCTAAACACAAGAAAGCGGGACGCGGCTTTTCCAAGGAAGAACTGCATTTGCAAGACACGCGCGCACACACAAACGAACACCTAATCGTCGTCGCGATATCATCTGTTGAAGCGATGATGACGACGACGAGAGATACGACGACAAGTGATGATGATCCGCAAAGACAACCATTATTAGTAGTATCATCACAGAAGAAAAAGAAAGATGAAGATTCCAATTTCGCGTTGGGGAACAGACGAACGCGTTCAGGACATCGCTTCTTTATCATCGCGTTTGGTACCATCATCGCGGCATGTTTCATCATGATTTCGGGGTCGAAAACGTCCTTTTCTTCTCTCGGCGCATCCCCGTTAACGATGAGAAACCTCCACGAAATATTCAAAGAGTCCAACGCAGATAGCGGAGATCCAGTCATTTCCTCCTTGAAACGAGACAACCTGTTCAACGTGAAAACGTTCCCGGAACGAGCGTCAGAATACCAAGGGGATTTACACGACCAAATTGGTGCGGACGCGAGTTGGTTTCACAAACCAATAAAAGGGATAAACGAGGAAAACGAAGGGAAGTTTAAGATGTGTTTGATGGGCGGGATCGAATCGTGGGACGTCGTGTACGTGGACAACGCGCAGACGCTGACGGAACCCGGGTTGTGCTTCGGGGAGATTGTGGATGCGGATACGGCGAATAAACCTGGAGGGTTTGCAGATTGCGACGTGAGATTGTTTAATCAAGCCGCGTTTTTGTGGGGGAATAGGTACATCGATCCGAAGACGAAAGGAGACGAAATCAAAGTGTTCAAACCGCCGCCGAAGGCGAACCCGAACCAGGTGGATTTTTATTACGCTCACGAAGCGGCGAACCATTTCGGGAAAGAGTTGGCCGATCCGAGATCGATCGCGAATATGGATTACATGGCGACGTTTGCGATGAAAGAGAACGCGGTGTGGTACGGGTTTGGGCCGTCCGTGGAACAGTTGATTGGTAACTTTCAATCGTTTCAGATTCCGAGGGAGGAGCGAGTGCCGTCGGTGGCGTATTTAGGATTGGATTGCATGCCGAGCCGAGCGGGCGTTTTGAACGAGATTAGTAAAGTGTTTCCAGTGTCTAGTATTGGGGGATGTGTGAACAACTTTGAGAAACCAGACGGGGATCCCGGACGAGGCGGGTCGCCCAAGGCGCAAAACGCGTACTTGGCGCCGTTTATGTTTTATTTCTCCGTGGAAAACGGCATTCAATGTCCGGATTATATCACCGAGAAGATGTGGGGAGCGTTAGCGCGAGGGTCCATTCCGGTCTATTTTGGTTGGGATGGCATCGAGGAGTACATTCCGAGCAAAGATGCAATCATCGATTTGAGAGACTACCCGACGCCGGAAAGTTTGGCGGAGAAGTTGCGCCTCGTCGCGACGAACGACGACGCGTACAACCAAATGCACGCGTGGCGATACCAAGATCCAAACTCGTGGCCGTTAGCGTTCAGAAATTTGGTTCGCGAAGTTTCCGAGGATATGAAAGGCTCGTTGTGTAATGTCTTGAAAGCTGGGCCTTCGCCGAACCATCCGCGAGCGAAAGTGCAAGGGTACTGCGCGGACGGGTCGCACTCGGTCGAGGAATTTCACGACGGAACTGGCATGGAAACCGCGGTTTTGTTTGGGAAAAAAGTTGGTTCGTTCCAATACTCGTTGACCACGACACCGGGTCACGCAGATGAAATTCACATTGGCGAGTGGCAACGGTTTATGGATAAGACGTGCGACGAGTTGAGCGGGAAATGTTACCGGTTGAAAGGTGACGAGGCGTTTCATTTCGTCGAACCCGAACAACAACAACAACAACAACAACAAATAGAACAAAGAGAACTCGAACACGCAGAAGTACAACCCGAACAAAAACAAGAAGAACAACAAGGCTTCCAAGGCGACCGCGTCGACGAAGTCATCTCGGTCGAGCCAGTCTTGGCGATGGAGGAAGATTGCGTCCCGGGCGTGCCGACGCCAGGTGTGGACAACTGCCACTCCAAAGAAGAGCAAATCGGCAACCCAGTCACGGAAGAAGTACATCCAGCTTTTTTTGCGAACACGAAACCAAACTGCAATCCGGCGAAGCCGTGCATCGCGGGCGTTCCTGTAGCTGGCATTGGATGCTGCACGGAGGAAGAGCGAGCGATTCACGTGCGACTCGATGCGCATGTAGAACACAGACCGGTGGAAGTGCTCGCCGTGCCTGTCGCGATGCATCACGAACAACAACAAGAAGCTGTTGTTGTTCTGCAGCCGGGATTAGAGGTGCAGAGAGAACAGCAACCGGCGGCTGGAGAAGAAGTTCCAAAACCAAAAATGCTCGCCGTGCCTCTCGATTGTAATCCAGATCCTGCGTGCCAACCGTTGAAGGAAATAACGCCGGGCGTTATGGATTGTTGCGCGAAAACGGTTTCGCTCGATCGCTTGTTGGCGCAAGATACGGTCGTTGCCGCTGAAGGTATCGTTGAACAGCAGCAACAGCAACCTGAAGCGGCAGTAGTCACACCAGAGGCGGCCGCGATCTTTTCGCCTGAAGTCAAGGAACTCCAAGAGGAACTCCAAGAGGCAAAGGAAGAGCAAGTACAAGAAATCGAGAAGGAGTTGGAGGAGGCGAAAGAGGAGTTGAAGGAGGCGAAAGAGGAGTTGAAGGAACAAGAAGAGAGTGATGGGAATAGCAATAGTGGAGATACCATTAGCAGCGTGGGAGAAGATACGCCATCGTTAGCTACGGCGCCGGTCATCGAAGGAGAACAAGAAGCTCCGAAAGTTGTTGAACTACCTTCGGAAGCGGACGCCAAGTTTGAAGCGAGAGTTTTTGAATGGGGTCCCGGTCACGAAGTGGTTCCGAACGACGCTTGAGAATTATTACTACATTTAGGACGCTGTTTAGACTATTTAATCGTTTATTGCATATATTTATATTTAGCTTCGTTATTGATTTACATGCGCGCATCTACCGTACTATCTTTAATTCTTTCATCTAACGGGACGATCGGCCTACCGTGATCTCTCTTCTAAGTTGGCTCAAATCTATTTTACCTCCGCTATTTCGAGGAAACTCATTCTCCACGACTACCCACTGTTTAGGCACTTTAAACCTCGCCAGTTGCTTTTTCAGGCACCAGTGACGCAACATTTCCCCGTTGACTTTTTTCAACGATGAAAGCCGGCCGTCCATGTGGTCGTCCATATGTACCTCGGCGTATTTCATAAACTCCCACGCGTCGGGGTTGTTGAGGTTTTCCGTCGGTTGCGCCCACTCGACGTCGGGTTTCAGTCGCACAGCACAGATTACAATTTCGCCCCACACGTCATCCGGTACGCCATATACGACAGATTCTTGCACCAATTCGTGCTTCTCGACAACTTGTTCGACTTCCAAGCACGAGACGTTTTCTCCGCCAGTTTTGATTGCATTGGATAATCGACCAAGGATGCGAACGGTGTTGGAATCTTTGGAGACTTCTCCGATATCACCGGTTCGAAAGTACCCATTGTTGTTGTATTTATCCTCGATGTGTAACGAATGAGCTACGGGTGTGTTGTAGTACCCTTTTGACACCGTTTCGCCTCGTATCAAGATTTCATTTTCCTGGCCTAAACGATCGATTTTCACGGACAGACCTTCGATGATTTTACCTTGATTAACGTTTGAGTTTGCAGTGACCACCCAGTTGTCTCCTAAAGACATGTCGGAGGCCGAAGCCGTCCTGCTACCTATAGGTGTCATCTCAATATCCGTCAAATCAGCGTATGCAATCGACGACGTCGCTTCGGTCATGCCGTACGTCGAGATGATTTTGGCGTTTGGAAAGATCTTTCTCGCAAACGCGACGTCTTTTTCATGCATGGGACCCCCGCCGACGAGGATTTTCTTGACAGAATTAAACGTCGAAGGGTTGCTTTGAACCGTGGAAGAAATTGTCGTCGGCCGGGGAATCAAGTGTGCATCTTTGCACATGCGTTCGAGCTTGCGCAACATGGTCGGTACGGCGATGAACGCGGTGACTTCTGCAGTCACTATGGCTTGTAAGAACGATCGAGCGTCGAAAGACTCTAGGAAGACGTGCCTCGCGTCTGCTTTTATTGCGGCGAGTCCACTGATGAGACCACCGACGTGGTAAAGTGGCGCACAGTGCAAATAAACGTCCTCGCTATCGTATTGAGGGCCGTTTTTATCGTACAATTTCGAATCGATCGCGGCGGCGAGGTTGGAATGTGAAAGGATCGCTGCTTTCGGGGCGAATCCGCTCGTACCGCTGGTGAACACGAGGCAACAATTGTTTCGAATATCCTGGTATTCTGCTCGCACCATACGTTTGATGATTTCCTTATTCCCACCTTCTTCTTCTTCTTCTTCTTGTTCTTCTTCCGTGTAATGCTCAACCACGTTGACATCTTCCAGCGTAAACGATCCGTGCACCTCCTCCTCGTCTTCATCATCCCTCCCACCGCTTTCATCCTTTTCCTCATCCTTTTCACCACTCGTACCTTTCACGACCTCTAAAACCTTCCCAAACAACTCCCCAATCACATCCGTCGCGTTTTCAGTTTCCTTCCTCTTCCTCTCGTCCTCTTTTTGAAACCAACTCTTCTTCATCACGATGTCGTGCCGTTCGCGAAACCCGCGGTCGCACGAGTAAAACGGTCTCGCTTTCAGCACCGTTAAACGCTCACTCACATCCATACTGCCGTCAAACTCGCTCCAAATGTTCAGATGAAACTCATCCGCGATGAGCATCTCGCACTCGCAGTGTTCCATAGCCGCTCGCGCCTCTTCCGAGGACCATCGACTGTTCAATAAAACCGTAAAGTCTACCGAGGGGATTTCAGATAAAGCGAGGAAGTGCGCCAGAAACGATTGGTTGCATCGCATCGCTAACGCCACGTTCGTTCTTTTCTTCTTTCTCGTCTTCTTTTCTCCTCCTCCTTTACCTTCGTCGATGCTATCTTCGATTGTAGTCGTCGAAGAAGAAGAGGAGAAGAAACTCATGTTTCCCAACAAAAAGTCTCGAATCTGCGCCACGTGCGCTCGGAAATCGATTTTATCTTTCGCGTCCGCGTTTAAATAGTACACCTTTCCCTCTTCTTCTAATTCTTCTTCATAATCCAAGCCCAAGATCGTGGACGCGATGTGCGCTCGTCGTTTTTTCATCTTTATCTTCTTCTTTCTATCGTCGTCGACTGCACGACTTTCTTTACAAGCAGTCTTGGTAGGAGTCGGAGTGCTTTACCTTTTTTCTGAAGACGCGTCGATGCGAAGCAAAAACTATGAAAATTTTACAGAGCTCGAGCTACTCTACTTCTTCTTTTCGAAAAAAACGCTTGGTTTTTCATTTAAAAAAAAGACATCACATCTCATCACAGAAAAAAGAGAGTTTTTTTCTTCCACTCTTCTCAAAAGCGACGACGACGACGATGATGAAGCAACAACAACAAGAACAACAACAACAACAAAAGGGAGGAGGAAGACGTTTAGTGGAAGAAGTGCATAAATGGAAGACGATTGGAGACGAACAGTTTCGAGTACGTTTTGTTTTTTTTTAAATGAATGCCCCCCTTAATCTCTATATTTTTGCAGACGTCTAATCACTCGGAAGCGTTCGACTCGTACACGAAAGCGAAAGCGTATTTAGAACAGCTCTTGTTTACGACGAGCCGCTCGACTTCGACTTCGGCGTACCCGATCGATCCGATCGAAGCGTCGAGAGTTTTATTAAATCGATCGATTTGCGCGTACTCTTTAGAGCATTTTGAAGAATCTTTCAACGACGCAGATATGGCTAAAAGTATATTAAAAGGCACGCTGCAGAAAGAAGAGCAGAACGGGGCGGAAAGATCGATACTCGACGAATTACGGTTTCGATTGCGCAAGGCGTATTTTCGGTGCGCGAAAGCGTCCGAGAAGAGAAAGGACTTCGATGGCGCGTGCGAGTTGTATTTAAACGCGTTAGAAGTCGCGTCCCCGAAGAAAGAGAACAGCAAGAAAAACACGAATCACCTCTCCGAGGCTCTCGCAGCACTCGTCGCTCGAGATCAAGTTTCCATCAAGTTCATTTGCAACGATTACGCCAGGCGCATCTTTGACGCCGAAACGCCAAATCCGTTGACATTTTCGAGAGATGGGAAGGGATTAACGTTGATTCGTCCGGAAAGCGCGAGGATGTCGAAGAAACGGGTCAGCTCGTTACTGCTTGAATACTCGGTGGGTGAAGAGAAACGCGTGCGAGACGAGTGGTTAAAGTTTACATCTTTACGCAACGGGGTCGAATCCTCCGTATTTCAATTAAACTCATCAACTTCTGCGAAGTTTACGAAGAGCCAACGAAAATCAATCGTGCGTGGATTTTTGTCCGGCATTCGCGCTAGAGCGTATTTACGCGCCGATAATGTCATACAATCCGCAAAAGACGTCAAAGCGGCCACGTACATGTGCAAAGACGTCATCGCGTTCGGCGGCGCTTTTCATTACGAACGCGCTTTGTGTTGCGACCGCTTACTCGTCGAAGAAAACATCACGCGAACGGAAATCGCGCAAGGCGGCGAAGAAGGTATAGGACGCGAAAACGATAACTTGGTCGTCGAGAGCCAAGTTGCGTGCGCACTTTTTGCCAAACGCGCGTTGGAAACCGAAGAAGCGTTGTCGATGAAAGAGAAAGAAGAAGAAGAAGAAGATAACGAGAAGACGCCTTCCTCCTCTTCGTCTTTCTCGACGATGCGCGCTCGCGCCATCCAAATCTACCAATCGTACTCGGACAAAATGCAATCTCGATTAACCGATCCAGTCAAAGCTGCGTTACGAAAGGGCGCTTCTTTCACTTTAACCTTTTTGGACAAAGATAAGTGGGAAAACGAAGTCCCGGAATACATGCGCCCGAAACCGAAATATTTCTACTATTACGAGTGGATGAAAGACCGCATCAAAGAGTATTACCCGGAACTACCTCAATGCGTATTGGATAAACTGTTATCCTTGGACGGTGCCGAACTCGATTTATTGTTACAACACCCGCAAGCAATCCGAGGCCAAACCGAAGAATTTCTCCAAGTTCTCGATGAAAAAGGCGAAAAGTTTCTCGAGACGTACAAAACGCCCCAACTCTCCTGGGAAGAAGTCCAAGCGTTGCGCGTATCCGAAACGAAGAAGAAAAAGTTACTCGAGAACCAACAAAACGACGACTCTGATTACTCCGAAGAGGAAGATACCGACCACGCCATGATAGGTGCCTCCGGCGACGACGGTTTAACCCGCGCCGAAAAACTCGGTAAACCCATCCTCCCTCGCTTACCTCCCGATCAAAAACGAGAGAAGGCGAAGCTCGACGCGTTGAAAAGAGATATGGCGAAGGACAGTCAGAAACTTCTTCAACAAAATACTACTCGAGGAGGAAGAGTGGAGGATATATCAGATTTTCAAAACAACGAGGAGTCTACAACTCCTGCTGGAGGAGTGTTGTTAGACGCCATGGACTGAAACGTTTTAATGATGAATCTTTTTGATGAACGCAGTAGTATTTTATAACATTTTCTCTGATGTACAGACTAAAAATTCCTCATTTTTTCTCTCTTACAATAACTGTTTGTCTTCTTGCGCGTGGAATGTACATTCTTTAACGGAGAAGAAGTTAAAGAAGAAGAAAGCTTCGTTATTGTTATTGTTGTTGCGTCGTTCGTTTTTTGATTTTATTATTCTTAAACGCAGAGAAGAAGAAGAAGAAGAGCGTTAAAAGAGTATTCGCTCCGATGGGGAAACATTCCGCCGCCGCCGAAGAAGAAGAAGAAGGAGGAAGAAGAAGAAGAGGAGCATCAGAAGATGGAAACAATACTAATAACAACAACAACTTAGAGTGTTTATACTCCGGCGATCGAACGAAACCAATCAAAACGATGAAGGATAAGTTCGAGTTATTACCCGCGTTTCTCAAAGTCAGAGGGTTAGGTGCGAGACAAATTTTCGTCTTATTCGTTTCTCTTCCTCTTGGGTGGTTTCGCTCTCGATGCGAGGAACAAAAAATACTGACAACATTTAACACGAATCTCTTTCTTACTACTCTTTGGAACAACTACAAAATTAGTTCGCCAACACATCGAATCGTTCGATTACTTAATCGACGAGGAGATCAAGAAGATTGTCTCCGCCAAGGCGAACAACAAAGTCACGTGCGACTCGGACCCGAACTTTTACTTGAGGTATAAAAACGTCTCCGTCGGGTCGCCGCAAACGGTGGACGAGAGGATGGTGAAACAAGATATCACGCCGCAACAGTGCAGGTTGAGAGATATGACGTACGCGGCACCGGTGATGGTGGACGTGGAGTATACGAAAGGGAAGGATATTATTACGACGCACGACGTGTGCATTGGAAAGATTCCGCTGATGTTGAGGAGTTCTCGGTGTTGTTTGAGGAATAAAGGCGAAGACGAATTGGCGAGATTAGGCGAGTGTCCCTTAGATCCTGGAGGGTATTTTGTCGTTAAAGGAGTCGAGAAGGTGATTTTGATTCAAGAGCAGTTGAGTAAGAACAGAGTGATTATCGAACGAGACGCGAAAGGGTTAATTTGTGCCAGCGTAACTTCAAGTACGCACGAGCGCAAATCAAAGACGAACGTAGTGCAGAAAGGAGGCAAATTGTATTTAAAACATAACACGTTCCAAGAGGATATTCCTATAGTCATCGCATTAAAAGCAATGGGTTTAGAAAGCGACCAAGAGTTGATGCAAAAAGCCGCCGGTGGGAGCGATCCGTTGTGTATGAGTTTGTTAGCGCCGAGTTTACAAGAGTGCACCGCGTTGGACGTGTTTACGCAAAGCGAGGCATTGGAATATTGCGGGCAAAGGATTCGCTCCAGTCAGTGGCGTTTGGCTGCGATTGCTGGAAAGGACGGGAAAGCCGCCGCGGCGGCAGTCGAAGCGAGCGAAGGCCCGACGCCAGGGCAACCGACAACCATGGGAGTGAATAACAACGCCAATAGCAGAGCGAATGCGAATAATAAAAACAACAGCAACAACGACGGGAGCGCACCAATAGGGAAAGAAAATAATGTCAACGCGAATCATATCAATATAAACAGACGAACGCGTTCGGACGAAGCTAGAGATATTTTCGCCGGCGTTGTGTTAGCGCACGTCCCGGTGGAAGATTACGATTTTCGAGGGAAATCGGCATACGTGTGCGTGATGATTCGACGTATTTTGTTGGCGAATTTAAATCCCGAGGAAGTGGACGATAAAGATTATTACGGAAATAAAAGGCTCGAATTAGCCGGGCAATTGTTAGCGCTGCTGTTTGAAGATTGTTTTAAACGTTTAAACGCGGATTTAAAGCGCCAAGCGGATGCGGTTTTATCAAAAGCCAATCGCGCGCAGCAGTTTGACGTCGTTAAGTGCATACGTCAAGATACTATTAGCAACGGATTAGAGCACGCGATATCGACTGGAAATTGGACCGTCAAAAGATTTCGAATGGAACGTAAAGGCGTGACTCAGGTTCTCTCTCGTTTGTCCTTCATATCCGCGATTGGGATGATGACTCGAATCACCTCGCAGTTTGAAAAAACTCGTAAAGTGAGTGGTCCTCGAGCGTTACAACCGTCGCAGTGGGGAATGTTATGTCCTTCGGATACTCCGGAAGGCGAAAGTTGCGGGTTGGTGAAAAATTTAGCGCTCATGACGCACGTCACCACGGATTCCGACGAAGAGCCTCTGATAAAACTCGCGCGCGCGCTCGGTTGCGAACTCCTCGAACACTTAGCCGGCGAAGAGTTGCACCAGAAGGACAGCGCGCTGGTGTTGTTGAACGGTTCCATACTCGGTTCCGTGTCGCAACCGATGCAGTTCGCGCATAAATTTAGAAAACTGCGTCGGTCGGGTCGCATTAGCGAGTTTGTATCTGTTCACGTGACGAAGGGTTTCGTTCACATAGCTTCGGACGGCGGAAGAGTCTGTCGACCTTTAATCGTCGTCGACGAAACCACCGGTCGATTGAAAATGAAACAAAAACATCTCGACGCGTTAAAAAACAAAGAGTGGGTATTTGACGATTTCTTGAAAAGAGGGTACGTGGAATACTTAGACGTGAACGAGGAAAACGACGCGTATATCGCATTGCACGAGAAGGATTTAACCGCCGGTGCGCACACGCACTGCGAAATCGAACCGTTTACGCTTTTAGGCGTCTGCGCTGGGATCATTCCGTTTCCACACCACAATCAAAGTCCAAGAAACACGTACCAGTGCGCAATGGGTAAACAAGCCATGGGCAATTTAGCGTTTAATCAACTGAACAGAATGGATACGTTGATGTACACGTTGTGTTCGGCGCAAAAGCCGCTGGTAACAACGAAAACGATCGAGTTGATTCAATACGATCGGTTAGGCGCGGGGCAAAACGCCGTCATCGCGGTGTTGTCAAACACTGGCTACGACATTGAAGATGCGGTAGTAATAAACCGCGCATCCTTAGACCGAGGTTTCGGTCGATGTCAAGTCTCTAGGAAATACTCGGCGACGATGAAAAAATACGCCAATCGAACGCAAGATAAAGTGTTGAAACCGTCGATAACTCAGATGAAAAAGATGAAAAACTACCGAGTGTTGGACGACGACGGGTACGCGCAAGTTGGGGTGAGGATTCGAAACAAAGACATTTACATCAACAAGCACATGCCGATAAACACTCGAGACCCGATGACGAATCCCGATCAACTCCCCGATCGCGAGTTTCGTCCAGCTCCGCAAGTCTACCGAGGACCGGAAGTGGACGAGTGCGTCGTGGGCAAGGTCATGCTCACGGTGACTGACGAGAACCAGTTCGTGGTGAAAACGTTAGTGCGTCACACGAGACGGCCAGAGGTTGGCGATAAATTCTCCTCTCGCCACGGTCAAAAAGGCGTCGTCGGTGCTATTTTACCGCAGGAAGATTTTCCGTGCACCGAACGCGGCATATGCCCAGACTTGGTGATGAACCCGCACGGTTTCCCGTCGCGGATGACTGTTGGTAAACTCATCGAGTTACTCGCCGGAAAGGCTGCCTCAGAAGAAGGCACTTTCCGCGACGCCTCTGCGTTTGCCAGCAACGACATATCCTCCGCCACCGCCGCCGGGACGACGAACAAGAACGAGTCCGTCGACGAAATCGGCGAAGCTTTACTCAAAGCCGGCTACGCTTCGGACGGTAAGGAAACCTTAATCTGTGGTCTCACCGGCGAATACCTCCAAGCGAGAATTTTCACCGGTCCAGTCTATTACCAAAAGCTCAAACACATGGTCCTGGACAAAATGCACGCGCGCGCTCGAGGTCCACGCGTCGTCCTCACGAGACAACCCACGGAAGGTCGCGCCCGCCAAGGCGGTTTACGCCTCGGCGAAATGGAACGCGACTGCTTAATCGGCTACGGCGCTTCCGCGTTAGTTCTCGAACGTCTCATGATTTCCGCCGACGTCTTCGACGCGCAAGTCTGCGTCACGTGCGGTTTACTCGCGTACCGAGACAAAGCGAGCGGGAGAGACTGTTGTCACAGCTGCGGCATAAAAGCCGAAGTCGCCACGTTGAAAGTCCCGTACGCGTGTAAGTTGTTGTTTCAAGAATTGCAAAGCATGAACATCTGCCCGAGAATTGCACTCGACGAAGCTTAATTATAATAATAATATATAATACTACTAATACTAATATATAATACTACTAGTACTACTACCAGGTATTGTGTATACTGTATCTATGTGTTCCTTGCGGCGCGTAGAGTGTCTCTTTGTGTCCTCTTTTTCGTCCCGCTCTTCACCGTCTGCTTGAAATCTTCTCGACTTCTCCTTTGGGCAGTCCTTTGAAAAATCTTCACTCGTTTGCCACAAAAACCACTCACTACGCTTCGGACAGAGAATACTACACTAATGTCTCTTTTACCTTCTCCGCCACCTTCTCCGTTCCCGCCTCCTTCGCCGTTCCCACCTCCCAATCCTCCTCCTCATCCTCCTCCGCCTCCCCCGTCGCCGTCGCCACCGCCGCCGGTGCCTTGGGGGGAAACGAGCGCGCATTTCAACGTTTCGGATACCGATATCAGTTACTCTCTTTTGTGTAAGTTTTGTGGCTCTTTTTGAGACGATTGACAACAAGAACAATAATAAGAGAGAGAGCAATTGTTGTTTGCATCGTCACCATCGTCGTCGTCTTTTTGTCTCGCGCGCGCGCTGATGATACGGAGGATGATGAGATTCAAATATCTACTCTTTTTGCTCTTCTTTTCACTCTGAACTCTTTTCACATTCGATGGAAACGCTGACCACATCTCTTTGAAACGCTGACCACATCTCTTTATTTCTCTCTCTCTCTCTCTCTCTCTCTCTGAAAAACAACAGATTATTTCATCGCCTCGTTCGTGGTGTTGACCTTATTCGGCGCGTACAGACACGCCAATCCAATCTACTTTGGCCGCTTGCGCTTGCGAAACCTCACGAGACCGCCGCCGCCGTACGATAAAGCCGAATTCGATTGGCGCAAAGGTATACCGGCGACGAGGAAGTTGTCGAATTCGTACCTGTGGGTGATCTGGTTTTTGAAACAGAGCAAGGCGTACGTGACGTATTTGTACGGGTGGATCGTGCACGTTTTGAGAGTGAGCGATAAGGAGTTTATACAAACCGCCGGGTTGGACGGGTTTGCGTTTTTGAGAGTCGCGCAGTTAGGGGTGCAGATTTTCTTCCCGGTAGCGGTGGTCGTGTGCGCGATTTTTATTCCAGTGCACATGGCGATTTGTAGCGAACTTAACGCGCAGTACGAACAAGATATGTTGGAAGGTAAAGATACGACGTTATCGGGAGCGATTCGATCGATATTGATGCAAACGACCGCGGCGAATGTGCCGGACGAGGCGAGCTTGTTGTGGTTGCACGTGTTTTTCTTTCAATTGATTACGTTGTACGTCGTGTGGTTGGTAGGTAAACACGTGAAATCGTTTACGATTTTACGACAGCTCTATTTGACCACGAAAGGAGACACGAATTTATGGAGAGCGGTGCACCAACCGGAATCGATTTTAGTGCAATTGGTGAAACAAGGCCAAAACGTATCCGACGAGATGGACGTGGCGCAGATTGAAGAAAATTTACAGGAGGTTGGCGTGAGGACGTTGACAGTGCCGAGTTTACAACGATCGAAAGATTTGCGTTCGTTGGACTTGGAAAATGCGCCGGCGATTGTGAAAGATGGCGGCCACATCGGGAGCGTGACTTTTTTCGAGAAGCAAGAGAGCGGAAGCGGCATTCCATCGCCGACGACGAGAAGGGGAAGCGAGGAAATGCCTGAATACGGAGGTGTTTCACCAATCAGGAGCAATAATAACAACTACAACAACAATAACAACGCGAGTTATAATAACAGTAGTCATAATAGCAGCCAGAGTGGTGGGAATAATAAAAATAGCAATGAAGGAGGCGAAGGAGGTCGAGGGTCGGGGTCCTCGTTGATGAAATCGATGTCTTTAATGCGTTCGACGTCGCTCGGGTCAAAAGCTATGACGTCGGCGTCGGCGAAAGCAAATGTCAATGCGATGATCAAATCACAAGCTTTCAAGTCGAAAGGCGTCGCGTCGCTGAGCCGTCGCGAGCGTTTGGGGAGTCCGTCTTCGCCAGCGGGAGACGACGGAGACGACGGTAATTTCGCTTTTGATACTGACGAGGATCCGTCCGCGCGCTCGGTCGTTTCCGTGAAAGCGCGACAAAGTACAGCGAGTGGCGGTAAGGGATTGTTTCGATACGGCGGCGGTAGAGGCGGCGGCGGCAGCGCAGGACAAAACAGTACTAGCGAGGAAAAAAGGATGCCAAGCAAGAAACAACTATCGCCGCGACACGTGGAGAAAGCCGGTGACGGCAATGGTGGTCGACTACCAAACTCGCCGACGTCTTCTGGTGGTGTTTCTATTGCGGGTACGATTACGAACACACCTCCGTCGACCACTTCGGCGGCGGCGTCGAAGAAACCATCGTCTCCATCATCGGTAGGTATTTCTTTGGAATCCTACGCCGCGACGGCGTCTCCGAACTCGTCGGTGACTAAACGTAGCGGCGGATTATTCTCCCGGAATTCGCCCAAAAATTCATCTCCGCAACAGCTTAGTTACGACGAAGCTGAGAAGATGGTTTCATCACCAACAAGCGGTACTTCTACTCCTACTTCTAACGACGAGGATGAAGTATTAGACTATTCTCCGAGTCCTCTGAAAGGAAATAGTAAATCGCCGCCAGGCCCGATTTCAGAGTCTGCGAATATTAGAGACGACGCCGATTCCGACGACGACGAAGAGCGCGGGATAAATCCCAGACAACAACTCGACCGATACGCAGGTAGTTCGAGATATGCGCCGGCGGAACGGCCGGCGAACACTCGAGGCGCCGGGAGAAGAATCCTCGGCATCTTTGGCGATATGGGTAATTTAGGACGATCAGTGGTTGGATCTTCGATGATGCAAGCCAATCGCGCCGCTCGGACTATATCAGGTCGATCTGGTGATAATAATCATACTCGTAATAATAATAGTAACGATGAAGAAGACGGCGAGAACGCTTTGGACATTACCGACGACGATGTAAACATGTTGACCTCGTCCATAACGTATAGCCGAGAAGCCGCGGCGGCGAGAAATGCGATATTGAACAGGAACACTTCGAGCGGAATGAGCACGAATGAAGAATCGAGCTCTCAAACCGAATTAAATCCGCCTCAAGCGCACCGTAGAATTTCAAGTCGAGAAGAGAATGATAACAAGAGTGGTGGCGGCATGTTCTCTCCGCAAAAACTCGCCCAAAAGCAGTTTCGTCAAAACACCGGCGGCGGTCATCATCGACGTACGGGTTCCGGAGGTTCCTTCGGAAACATGAATCATAACTTGGATTTGAGCGAAGCGCAAAAAGTCGTCGAAGGTCGATCGTCTCTCGAAAACGCCATTCGTCAAGCGCAAGAAGTGCAAGCGGCCATCGCGAAAAACAACGACGGTCGCGACGTCGCCATCGATCACGAATGGTGGACGGGTTTGGACGTCAGCGAAGATCCAAACGTTGAATACAGTTACACCGATATGATTGGTGCTTTACCGGATGTGCAACAATCGAGATCGGTAAACACGTACGATCCAGAAAGTCGCAAATTAATCTCCGTTTGGGCGGAAAACTACGTGATTTTGTTGACCAACATTCCAAAGTTCAAATCAAGACGGCACGAGAAGACGTTGAGGAGTATACTCTCCGCCAAATTTCTCACCAAATTCGGATTGAGCTCGAAATCTGACCCCGGTCAGATAGAAGAGGAGGATACTGAAGCGAAAAGAGCGTACGCAGATGAACAATACGCGGCGATGGAACACATGTTCGACGAAGTTTTCGGCAACGAGTTTCGCGGGATGATTCCGGTGTACGATCATCGGCAAACCGATCGTTTGTTAGACCAGAGAGACGAAATCAACAACAAACTGGTACAAATGCGTGGGAAATGCGCCACATTCGGTGAGGATCCGCAGAAAATGGCTGATTTTGGACGGGAGATGAGTTTTCTGAGACAACGAAGCGTTGATGGCAGCGCGAGCGAAAAAGACCGCGCGAAATTACAAGACATCGAATCGCAATCGAATCGATCGTTAGGTAAAAGCCCGACGTTTTTCACCATTCCAAAGGCCAAGAAAAAAGAAACGAGCTCGGATCGATCGTCAAAATTGGCAGATTTAGAGCACGAATTGGAAGTTGTGGACTCGATGATTCTCGAGGAGAGAGAAAAAGCATGGAACGGCGTCCCCGGACCATCGGCGTTCGCGGTGTTTGAAACGCAAACGGCCGCGGCGATGGCGGCGCAGTGTTTGTTACACCGCGGCGGAACGAACGAGTTCGTCGTCCATCCCGCGCCTGGCCCATCGGATATAAACTGGCAAACGTTGTTACAACCGAAACGGACCTCGGCGTTTCGTTTCATGTTTGTCTACCCGGCGATTGTCATTTTGATTCTCACTCCTTCGACTTTGGTCGCGACCATGATCACCTCCGCGTGCACGCTGAACGCTCCAAGCGATAGCATCGAAACGTTCTTGGAGTGGTATTGCGATAACAAAGAAGTCGAAGGTTTACGTTTGCTCGTGTCTGGTATCTTGCCGCCGATTTTGCTCACGTTGTGGGAAGTCTTCGCCGTGTCCTTCTTCCTCTTGTATTTAGTGCAGGCGCAAAACGTCCACGTGTCTCTCTCCGCCACCGATCAAAGGTTCATGAAATTCTACTATTTGTGGGGTTTACTGAACATGTTAATCGGCGGCATCACCGGTGGGGCGATTTCCGGGATCATGCAACAAGCTCTACAAAACGGCACCACGGTGAGCAGTTTGCAGCAACAATTCGGCACCGTCTTGCCGTTGTCCTCGAATTTCTTCCTATCCTTCGTTTTCTACCGAGCGGTGTTTATTCCCACGTACAGGTTGATATTTCCACACCCTGGGGTGATTTGTTACACCGTCAATACCTATTTACGGTGCTGCTTCGGGTGCACGCCAACGAAAAGAGATAGAACGATGAAATATTCGCCTCGACAAATGAGAGCCGGACGAGAAGGCGGTTTGTTTTCGGTGATTATTTTACTCGGCTTGACGTTTGCCGTCATCGCACCACTGATTGCCGCGGTGTGTGCGTTCTTCTTCCTCACCAACTTCATCATTTGGAGGTATCATTTGTTGTACGTCTACGAACGCGGATACGAATCCAACGGCACGGTGTTTTACTCCTGCGCGGAGTTGATCATGTGGTCGTTGGTCATCGCGCAGACGTTCGTCTCCTCCGTGCTGTTTTCAAAGAGCGCGTACACGCCCGCGATGTTCCTTTACCTCACGGTTCCGTACTACCTTTACACGTCGTGGCAAAAAACGGTCGCTAAATTCGGTGACGCGCGTTCGTGGTCGGTCCCTCTCGGCGAAACCGTCAAAGCGCCGGCGACGGATTTCGGCGGCGACATCTACACCCACCCGGCTTTAAGAGTCGGCGCGAGAGGGTGGCACCCGGACGTCGGGAAAGTCTGGCGAGGATACCCCGGGGTTGTGAGCAAGAGAACGTTTTAATAATAGTGAGAGAATATTTTAACTCTATTATTACTAATAATAAGTAGTACTACCGGTACTCCTACTACTCCCACATTAAGAATAAGAATAAAAAGAGTCTCCTGCTCATCATCATCTCGGACGACCAATACTAACTAATAAGACTCTCAAAAATAATCAGAAAGGCATCAAAACCAACAAAAAAGAGAGTTCCTTCTTAAACCTATGGATATACATATGTAGTCCGACTTGTCTTAAACTTGTCTGAAAGTTGTCTGTGCTATAAATGTAGTAAAAGGATTAATCGATGTAAACTGTTGTTATTAAAACCAGAGGCGCAGATATTCATCCGTGTCTCTGCATCTTTTGCGGAGAGGAGTTTTTGTATTGTACAAGACCGAGGCGACGACGCGCGATGAAAATCTAAGCGGTGTACGCGAAAAAGAAAGTGTCTCTCTCTGGACGAGTGCACCGTTCCATGTATTCCATGAACTTTTGTTCTTTAGCGAGTTTAACAAATTTAGCGTATTCTTCGTCTGTTGGTTCCGGGCACCCTTTTTCTTGCAAGTAGTGCAAGCACTCGGTGTGCTCGTAATATCGCGCGTAAGCGATGTGTGCATAGTGGTCGAGCACTTCTCGAGGTACTTTTTTTGCCTCGTCGATCATGTGTTTGAGGCAATCAAGGCGACCATCCATCACACAGTTTCTCACGTAGCACCACTTCGCTTTATCACAATCCTTCTCTTCGACAAGATATTTCAAGATGTCAACGTGACCATATTGTGCCGCCACTTCTGCCGCTTGCTCTACCGTTTTTCGCGAAGGTTTCACCGTGTCGAAAAGAAATCGAAGACAGTTGAGGCTTCCGTTTCCCGCGGCGTTACAACACGACTTCTCCACATCACACGGACAACTATTAGCAAAGCAGTACTCCAATATCTCGAGATTACCGTGATATGTCGCCACCACAATCGTAAATTCATCCCATTCGCACTTTTTCTCCTCTCTGACCCACTTGAGCAACTCGAGTTTATTCGTTCCGGCGACGTAACCGCAAAACCTGGCTTGATCTACGACCTTTCCAGCCGGATCTTTCCTTCCCCAGTTCATGTTGTTCCACGCCCATTCCAACGTCGAAATCGATGAAACGTCGAGAATAAACCAACGAATTTTCGATGCGTCTATTCCCGCGTATTTGAGTACAATCACGCTCTCGGTATTTGCTTTTGAAAAGAACATCCTGTCTGTCCCACTCAATTTCGGAAGCACATGCGATGCGAAAATGTCTTTGTGATGCGTCACCAACCCGGTCCACAACTTTGACGGTCCGAGCTTCAAACGCTCCAAGTCTGCCGCGGCTTCTGCAATCGCCTCTTCCTTTTCCTTTTTCTTTTTCCTCTTCGCCGCGCCGGAAAGTTTCTTCTTCCCCATGATCACGTCGTGCTTTTAAACGCGTTTTCGCGTATTTCTTTTCTCTGAATTTTAAGCCGTTTTTTCAACGAAGGGAAGTCAACGCGTTTTTAAAATAATACTAACAAACCCACACGTGTCTTCCTCTCCGAAAGAAAAAAAAGATTTTTTGAATTTCTTTTCTCTCTCGTTGGATGATGAGTCAAGTCAGACTATTCATACATTCATCAGAATTTAAACGCATACAAACACATCACTTTTAAGAGAGAAGAAGAGCACTTTTACTTTTACTATTACTTTTACTATTACTACTATTACTACTACGAGAATGATGACAACTGTGCGTTTTTTTGCCGCGACATCATCACCAAAATCTGTGCGGACGATTCAGACGAAAGAGAAGAATGTGACGATGCAGAACACGATTGGAAACAACATTGCATCATCTACAAGAAGAATACGTTCGAGAAGCAACAGCTTTAACAGCAGCATTAAAAGAGGAAAGACGATGCTGGTAAAAGCGGCGGGACACGAGGACATCGCGGCGAGGTTTCGCGCCGAACGCGCCGCTGCTGCTGCCGCAAAAGCTGCCGAAACTAAAGCGGTTGAAAGTACGCCTCCTCCTGAAAAGACGAACAAAGTCGAACACGAGGACAAGACGGCGTTTTACGCGATGTCGATGAAACGCCACGCGGAAAAGTTACTCGAGAACGAACGCGCGAAAAAAGCAAACTATCCAATGTTTAGAACGACGGACGTGGATAAGAACTTTGCGGAGTTCAGTGCGAAGTGCGACGGGTTGATGCGTTTGTTCGGCGCGACGGGGACTTTGTTCGTTTTGGATAAAGTGATTTCGAAGAAAGTTTTATCGCAAGGCATTTCGTTTCCTGGACCGCTGGTGGTTATGTTTGGGTTGATTTTCGCTTTATTGGCGATGGATGCGTTGGCGAAAGACGAGGAGAGTTCGTTGTCCGCGCAGGTGTGCCACTTGTTCGCGCCGGCGATGGATTGGATTACCAGTTGGTTGCCGGTGTTTTACGTGCCTTCGTTGGTGACGTTGCCGTTGGTCGTGTCGACGATGGAAGCGGCGACGCTCGGGAAGATTATCGGTTTACTCGTCGTCGGGTTCGTGGTGACGTGCGCGTTTAGCGCAAAGTTAGCCACGAAGGTGAGAGAAATGACTGGCGTCGAGATGCAACCTTTGCCGCAAGAGAAAGCGAAACCGCCGACGACGGATTTGGTCAAACAGTTGGTTGGATTTACGACGATGATGAGTTACCTTTCAGCGAGTTGGTTACCCGCCACGGACGCGTACCAACCGTTCTTTGTCACTGTTGGTTTAGTAGGCGCGACGGTGTCGTCCTTATTAATCGGTAACGTCGACAAAGTGAAGGCAAAGATGAACCCGATTGTCACGTGCGCGGTCTTATCCAACCTCGGCGTATACATCATGGGTTTGTGCACCGGTGCCGGGTACCAGGCCACTTTGAAACTGTATAAATCTGGAGTGTCGTTTACGGACATGAACTCGTTATCTGCCATGGGTGCCGGCGATATCCTCATGGCCTTTTTAGGTTCCGTCATCGTCTCCTTCGCGTTTAAAGTCTACGGCGCGAGGAAAATTATCAAACGACACGCGTTGGAAATTTTTACCTGCTTAGTCGGCACGTCTACGTTTGCTATGTTTTCCACCGCCTTCTTAGGTCGACTCATCGGTTTGACCCCGGTTATTTCTCTCGCATTGGTCCCACGATCCGTCACCGTCGCTTTAGCGATGCCGGTGACCGTGTCCTTGGGCCATCCAGAAATGGTTTCCTTGACCGCCGCCGCGGTTGTTTTAACCGGACTCCTCGGTTCCGCGCTCGCCACGATAGTGTTGGACCAATCCGGCGCGAACGACCCTATTTCCAGAGGCATGGCCACCGCGGCTTCCTCCCACGGTTTAGGCACGGCTGCGTTGGTGAGTAAAGAGCCGGAAGCGTTGCCGTACGCGGCTTTGAGTTACGCGTTGAGCGGTATCGTCAGTTCCGTGTTAGCGGCGACGCCCGTCGTCACCGCCGCGTTGGTCGGCATCGCCGGCGGTGTTGGCGCTTAATCATCATCCATCGGGTGTATTATGCGTTTACATTCGCACACACGACCCCGGATTTGTTGATCAGTACATTACTACTTCTTTTAAGAACTGGTACCATCGTATCAGCCGATGAAAAATGTTGTCGTTTACGCGCGTACTCCAATCCTTCTTTTGATCGAATATTTATACTCGAACACGTGATAAAATCATCTAAAGAATACTAATTGTACTACGAACAGACACATTACTCCTTTTCACTGGTACCATTCAATGAATGTTCTCGTTGTATTTATGCGCGTAAAACACAATTTTTCCTTCTTTTTGATCGAATCCATCCACATAATTTTACCACGAACAGACACACTTACGCACTTACGAACAAGAACAAGATAACCTCTAAGAATAATGTCGGCAATACTGGAAAAGATCGCCACGATCGAGCTCGAAATGTCCCGCACGCAAAAGAACAAAGCGACGGAGAACCATCTCGGTTCATTGCGAGCAAAGTTAGCGCAACTCCGTCGGGAACTCATCGAACCTTCGGGAAAATCCGGAGGAAAGGGCGAAGGGTTTGACGTCACAAAAACAGGCGATTGCCGAGTCGGTCTCGTCGGCTTTCCCTCGGTTGGGAAGAGCACGTTGTTGACGAAACTCACGGGCGTGCACTCGGAAGCAGCCGCGTACGAGTTCACGACGTTGACGTGCGTTCCGGGAGTGATTCATTATCGAGGGGCGAGGGTGCAGTTGTTGGACTTACCCGGTATCATCGAAGGCGCGAAGGACGGGAAAGGGAGAGGGAGACAAGTGATTTCGACCGCGCGGACGTGCGATGTGATCGTGGTCGTTTTAGATGCGATGAAACCGTTAACGCACAGAAGATTAATCGAGAAAGAGTTGGACGGGTTTGGGATTCGATTGAACAAGAAGCCGCCGAATATTAGCTACACGGTGAAGGAGAAAGGAGGCGTGAACGTGTTACCGTTTAAGCCGAAAGCGGGCGAGGATCCGGCGTGGTTGGACGAGAGCACCGCGAAGGCGATTTTAGAGGAGTACCACGTGAAGAATTGCGACGTGAAGATTTACGAGAACTGTACGGACGAGGAGTTGATTGACGTGATCGAAGGGAATAGAATATACACGCCGTGCGTATACGCGGTGAATAAAATCGATCAAATTACCGTGGAAGAGTTGGAATTATTGGACGAGGTGCCGCACTACGTGCCGGTATCGAGTGGGAAGGAATGGAATTTGGACGGATTGTTGGATAAGATTTGGGAGTATTTGAACTTGACGAGAATTTATACCAAACCGAAAGGGCAGAATCCGGCGTACGACGCGCCGATTATTTTGAAGAAAGGACAGGTGACCGTGGAAGATTTCTGTAACTCGTTGCACAAAAGCATGGTGAAGAACTTCAAAGAGGCGAACGTGTGGGGGATTTCCGCGAAGCATCGACCGCAGAAAGTCGGGAAAGAACACGTGTTGAGCGACGAAGACGTCGTGCAAATTGTCAAGAAGATTTAAAAACAACAAGATTTGATGAAACAAACACTGCGAACAATTTTTAGCGAGCTTTTGATTATTATTTACAACTTACAAACTATCCATCTACTAAAATATACACACGAAAACGAACAGGCGCACGTGATAACGTAATACCGCATACATATAGATTCTTCTCACATCCACTTCGTGAAAGCGCTTTCGGCTCTTTGCATCAACTGCGAGACTTTCTTGGCGTCTCGAAACATCTCCGCTTCGGCCAGAGTCATCGGTTTTGGTTTTTCCGCGTAGGAAATGTAAACGACGGTTTCTTCTTCTTCTTCTTCTTCTCCTTCAGAGGAAGAGGACACATGTAGAGATGTAGCCTTTTTGACAGCGACACCCTCCGAGGACGATGCCGTCGCTCGATGCGTCGTGTTCTCTTTTCCTCCGCCGGAAGAAGGAGAAACGACGACGCGTTCGTATAATTCGTCCAACTCATCGTTGATCTGCGACGACTTGGACTGTCTCAACGCCTCTCGAGCGGCAACAGCGCGCGCGTGAATACGTTCGCTGGACTGTTTTCTCCGCAGTTCGTTCATTGCGTTACTCTTCTTCTCGTCTGTTGTCGGTAAAATATTCGATGAAGATGTCGCGACATCTTTTCGTTCCGGAATCACAGTCGGCGACGACGGCTGCTGCTGTTCGAGGAGATCGATAGACGCATCGACGACTTCCAACTTTCGTAACGAATCATTACCACTCACAACTTTCTTAACCGGTGACATCGATACTGCTTCGCTCGAATTTGGATTTTTCTTCTTTGTCGGCAGCGCGTTCTCCCACTCGTCCTCTTCCTCAACCTTTTCCTCTTCCGCGTCGCGGGACAGACCATTACCCCTCGACGCCGACGACACGTCGTCGAAATATTTCGGCAACTTCGCGCCTAAATCCATCGCCACGCTCGCACCTTCCGTCAAAATTCGCCTCTCCTCTTTCGTCAACATGTCCGGATCTTCCATGCGCTCCAACTTCTTCTCCATCGATTCCGTTTGCATTTTCTTTACGCGTTCACGCAAGAGTTCCTCTTTAGACGGGTCGTCGGAGTCGTTCTCGTCCTCTACATCGTCGCTCTCCTTCTCAGACTTCTTTTCAATCATCGCGACAGTTCCTTTGTCCTCTTCTTTCACTTTCAAAATGGGCGTCTCGAACACCTCTTCCTCTTCTTCTTCGGCGACGAAAACCGCCTCCTTCGTAAACGTCAATTCCACTTGTACCGATCCAATACCTCTCGTGCATCCTTCTAATTCCACGTCTAACGCGTTCTTTTTCCCTTTTTGCTCTTCCTCGTTCGTAAAAAACTTATCGATACTGCCGATTAAATCTTTCATCGCAATCGCTCGTGTGCCTTTACACTTGTGGTTCGTTTTCGTCTTCACGTCCCACACGGACATTCGTATCTTCTCGTTTCTATTCGTATTACTAATAAAACCTAAATCCATGCTTCCTCGTTCCCCCCAACGAGGGTTTTCCGTGTTCTTTATGATTTTCGTTCGATGTTTACGTTGCTCCTGATCAAAGCCGTCGACGTCGAGGACGAATAAAAGTCGTTTGCGTCTCGTTCGCGAGGATCGAATGCCTTTGGCGGATTGGATGTGAAAGTGGAGGATGAGTTTCATCCTCCTCTTATTCGGGATCGTCTTATTCATCTCCTCAGAAGAGGACATGAGAGAGCGAAAGAGAGTCCAGAGAGAGAGAGAGAGTATTACAGATTTGTGTGTGTATTTAGTATATATTTATCGCGCTTTAATTCTAAGGAAATTCAAGTGAGTTTCTCTCTCTCTCTCTCTTCGCTAGTAGGTATGATGGGAGTCTCTCTCCTCCTAATTCGCATCCTCGGCCGCCCTTCTCACCTTCTCGAAGTGTTCCTCGACGAACGGGTAGCTCGCACTTCTCGGGACGATGCCCGTTAAAACGCGCTTCAAATCTGAAGATTTCAAGTTTCGGTACTTGTCTTTGATATCCACGGGCGTTCGGCCGAAGAGGACGCCGTCCGCGGAGGATTCTCGAATGAGTTTCCACTTCCCCAGACCGTACATTTCGACGCCTCGGATGACGGCGAGAACTTCTTCCTCGGAGAATTTGCCAGTGACTCGTCGCGCTGCCTGTTGCGGAGGCGATGATATTTGGTGGTGGTGGTATTGGTGTTGTTGCGGCGGCGATTGTACTCGCTGTTTCGGCTGTTGCGGTTTTGGTGGAGATTGGTAGCTTTGTTGTTGCACCACCATGGGAACGAGGGCAATCTTTTGCTCGTTGAAGGCGGTCGGCTCATCTTCGTCGTCGTCGTCGTCGTCGATTTGCATTTGAGGAAGACCATCACCATCGTCGTCTCCTCCCTCTCGCGGAGAGGTAATCCTCACATTTTCTCCGCTTCTCGTCGGCGATGGTTGCTTCACCGGGTGTTGGGCCACCGACGGTGTCTTGTTACCGAAAAACTTGAAGAATCCACCTCTGACAACGTTATTACTTTCCTCTCGCGGCTGCGAGTCAATCACGTCTGCGTCTTGCATCTCGTCGTCGTCGTCGTCGTCGCCGATTTGCTGCGTGGGTATGATGTCGCTGTCGTTTTCCTCTTCCTCGTCGTCCTCATCTAACGTTTCTTTCTCTTCTTTTTCCGGTTCCTTCCGTTTACCTACGAACGCCCACCCGCTTCTATTTGGCTTCTGCTTCTTCTTCTCCTCTTCGCGCTTCTCCAATTCGGCTCGTAATCGAGCAAAACCGTCGTCGACTTCTTCTTCTACGGCGGCTTCTGCTGCCCTTTCCTCTGCAATAGCCGTTGCCTTTTCCGCTTCCTTCCTCGCCTCTCTTTCCTCAAGCGCTTTCTTGAGCGCGTCGAAACCGTCGTTCTTGAGTACTACCGTTGGCTTCGCCGGCGAATTGGAAAGAGGAGCAGCTCCACCTCTCTTCTTCGATGGGCCTCTCACGGACGGTTGCGAGATGACGTTCGGTTCTCTTCGTTGCTGATTCTCTCGGTTCGCGGCTTGGAGCGTGGCGTTCGCCAACTCCTCCAACATCGGCGTCACATTCGAAGATTTGCCTCTCGACGTCGATTTGCTGCGTCCTTTGTTTGGCGGTAAGACCGGCATAGGAATATCCTCCGTCACTTCCTCCGATGATTCGACATCGTTAACCTTCCTCTTGCCGAGCACGGACCAGTTTTTACGCGGCTTTGGCTGTTTTCTTCGGTTTTCAGATAGTATAAGTTCATTTTGTTGTTGTCGTTGTCGTCGCGGCTCCTCCTCTTCTTCCTCTTCCTCTTCTTCTTCGACTTCGTCATCCGATTTCGCTCCGACTAAAACGTCCAAATCACCCTCCTCGGCGATTACGTCCGTACACTTTGGCCATTTTCTCATTCCGACCATGCCGGCCATGCCTTTTCGTCTGTTCCAATTCACGTGCGCGTTTCTCATGCTCAACCACCCGTCCTGATGATGCATGGCGAGTTGATCAATCGACGTCGCTCTCCCGCTCGCAAGCTCCAAGTTCACTTTATCCATCGTCCCTTCCATAAACTGTCTCAAAGCGTTTTTAAATTTCCCACTGTTCTTTCTCGCTTTCTGATCAAGTATCGCATGATTTTTGCGTCGCGTCGCTTCAAACAACTTCAATTTAATCTTGTTCAACACCTCATCTTTCGAACAAAACTGCTCCGTCGGCATCAACCGTTGCAACCTCCTACTAAACTGTTCCCAATTTATATCCTTCAACGCACCCAAATGCACGCAACACATCTCCAAAACTTCGCGGGCGCTCTCTCTTAACGCATCTCCACCATTCCTCGGATCATTCTTGTCTTCGCTCACGTACACGAAACTCTCGCACATATTCTTCACGTGCGCGCCGACGACGTCTCGATCCAGCGTCGTTTCCGACTCGTGTTCGTGCTCCTTCAGCAGGTTTCGCAACCACAACAAAGAGTAATCTCCGCGAATCGACGAAGGAATTGTAATCATCTCCGGATCGCCCGCTTTTTCGTCTTCTTCTCTTTGTAGCATATTCGCGACCGTTTCTCGCGTTTTCAAAGTCGTTTCTTGTTTCATCAAAGTCTTTGAGGGAAAGAACAGTTTCTTCACGATTCGAAAGAGCGTTAAAGAACTTTCTCGTTTTCCGACACGCGGTCCGCGGTGGAATTGAAACGACTCTTCGCCTTGATGCACGAGTTCCTCGGCGACCCAATGCGAGGGCCGCTTTTGATGGATGTCAATCGTCATCGCTTCTTCTTTGTTGTCTTCTTCAAATGACATTTTTCAAACTACTCAGTAGAGATGATGATGATGATGATGCAAACGGTAAATGCAACAAACGTGACGACGAGACCAACAACGCCTCCTAAAAGACGAAAATCTCTTCTCGCTGATTTTGTTAACGTTGATGTTGTTCT
>Ga0257106_1000236_pt1 | contig 34339 bp, 37 predicted proteins | sample LP_taG_3_FD_190177 | JGI IMG/M metagenome (GOLD analysis project Ga0257106, IMG submission 190177) | Marine microbial communities from Northeast Subartic Pacific Ocean, Canada - LP_J_2011_P26_10m | ecosystem: Environmental > Aquatic > Marine > Oceanic | place: Canada: Northeast Subartic Pacific...
GCTTGTGTTCGATTGGTGGTCATAATTTCCATCATGCCAAGCATGGCACCAATTTGGGGCGAAAGGTTTGCTTTGCTGTCCAAGCGAGTAAGCCAAAGTTCAGGTTCGCCTGCATCCCACTGCCTCAATTGGCTGCCCGAGAGGGGCATAGGCGTTGGAATTTCCAAGGCGGCTTCGCTTAAGTTCGCAAGAGCGCTGGTAAGGTTATCACTGTCTGCCAGAAGCACATGCTGCATCGAATTTTCAAGCGGTGAAAGCCACTCAGCCGAAGCCGCATCTTGGTAGATTTGCCACTGATAAGCATACCCCGCCATGCCGCTGTTGGCTTGTGTGCCAAACAGTGGGTAGTGATAGGGAGCAAAGTTGCTGTCCTCAATCATCTTTGCTTCGATGTGAGCTTGCCGTTCCCAAGTTTGATTTTCTTGTAAATCGCCAGTTTCAATTTCATCAATCACTCGAACAAAATCAATAGAGGCTTGATACTCTTCTTCAATTTCTTCAAGCAGACGCACGTTTTCATCGTCGGGGAAAAAGCCATCCTCGCTGTTGTCAAATTGAAGGTGCATACCACCCGAGGACAAGACAAGAATTACGAGCATAACCAATGCAAATACGGACTTTGGGCGAGTGACACTCGCCCGGCTCATCGCTTCAAATGGGTTAATCATGCTCGCGGGTAGTTTGTTCGGTTTTTATACTGGTGTATCCGAACACCAAAACCAATGCACGGATAGACGATTTATTGAGTGTACGAACCCTGGTTTTCGATTGGATTCAAAGCGATTCAATAATCATCGCAATGCCTTGTCCGCCGCCAATGCAAGCAGTAGCAACGCCGTAACGCCCGCCACATCGCTTCAACTCATGAGCGAGGGTCAGAACGAGTCGAGTGCCTGTCGCCGCCAAAGGATGACCCAAGCCGACTGCTCCGCCGTTGACATTGACGTTTGCAACGTCAATACCCAAGTCCTTGATGCAAGCGAGAGCTTGCCCTGCAAAGGCTTCATTAATCTCCCAGCGATCAATATCTTCAGCCTTCAGACCAGCCTTTTCGAGTGCTTTGAGCGAAGATGGTACAGGTCCATAGGACATGATTGCGGGCTCGAGGCCAACGATACCCCATGAAACAATACGTGCAAGAGGTTGATCGCCGTCGGCTGCTGCTTGAGATGCAGATTTGATGACCACGGCTGCTGCACCGTCGACGATGCCCGAAGCGTTTCCAGCGGTAACAAAGGATTCAGGGCCGAACGCAGTTGGAAGGGATGCAAGGCTCTCCTCTGTGCAGTTCTTGACGACGTGGTCTTCGTCGAGGTGCGTGATGACCTTATCACCACGGCGGTTTTTGATGGTCACTGGGACAATTTCGGATTCAAACAATCCGGATTCAATGGAGGCGGTGGTTCGAGCGTGAGAAAGCGCTGCAAAAGCGTCGATCTCTTCTCGAGTGACGCCCTTTCGTCGGCAGAGTTCGTCGGCTGTCTGAGCCATAAACAAGCCACATGTCATGTCCTGCAGGTTGGTCATCATGTAATCTTCAACCTTGGGCGAACGGCCCAACTTCCAGCCTTCTCGGCCACCCCTCATCACGTGAGGTGCTTGGCTCAGGTTCTCCATGCCTCCTGAAACAACGGTTGAGGCTTCGTTCAACATAATCATCTGGGCGCCAGTAACAATCGATTGTACACCCGATCCACAGATGCGCGAGAGGGTCAACATGGGGACTTCTTGAGGAATACCGCCTTGCAGGCCCGCATGACGTGATCCATAAATGGATTGAGCGCATGTTTGGAGGGCGTAACCCATAACGACATGATCAACTGAATTGGGGTCGGTTCCGGTGGCGGCCAAAGCACCCTTGATGGCGATGCCACCAAGTTCTTGTGCGCTTACAGATTTCAAAAGTCCACCGGTTTTTCCGTCACCACGCTTACCGCCAACCCATTCACAAAATGGGGTTCTTGCTCCGCCAACGATTACAACATCTTCTGCCATGATTGACCCACATGGGCTTGGGTCATGAACCTCACTGTCACAAAAACAAGATCAAAAAGACACCTGAAAGAGCGGTTGCGAATGGAATAAACAGCAATTCGGTTCGTGAACGGAATCGACCAATGTTGGAGAGTTCTGTACCTCTCTTAATCATCGCAGGCATACGAGGAGTATCTTGTCCAATCAAATGAAAGCGTGCATTATTGACCGGATACTTGTAATCCACTTCACTCCGTTTTTGAGGTAACGATTTTTTCGATTCGTCCAAAGACCAAGCTGCAGGTGATCCAATCTCAGAGAAATCGCTAATCCCTGGCCATTCCAGTTCATCATCAGGGCGTATTTCAGCCACCCCAAGAGCGTAGACTGGATCCCCGATGCGGAGCGCATGAATGGTCCACTTATGCCGAACGACATCGCCGCGTTGATGCAACCGTGCGCGTCCCATTCGCCAGTACGCATCCCTCAATGCGTTCTGGTTGCTGGTCTCCCATGATTTGGCAAAACCCCCCCAATCTTGACTCTTAAATGTTGACGGACGAGTGTAGAGGCCACCACTGCCATCGTGTAGAATAAACGGGACGCTCCCGTTTTTTTCCCGTATTGTGTGCCAAGATTCCTCAGTGCGCACCCGTGTTCGCCCATTGTGAGAGGTAACTTTCCGTTCACGCACCAACACTTCGTAGGTCCAGATGTAGGACACACAACCGGGAACCATGCGATTCGGGTGACCATCTACGAGGACATCGATGCCTCCAGAAAATGTTGGCCGAACTTGTCCGACCACTTCAGTCGGTCCTGGTGAAACATAGCGAACGAGTGACGTGGTCGTGTCAATCATTGCAGTTTGGTGCCGTTGAGCCCGATAGCCCAGCCCAAGCCAAATAACCCCCACTGCAATGGTGATGTAGGGTAAATAGAGCATTGTGTCATCTGAGGTCGTAGCGCTGTTCTTGGATGCCGTAATCCCTAAACCCCCCAGTGCAAACATACCGCACAAAAACATCAACAAAAACAGCCCATAACTGGAGATTGTAGCCGGCAACGGGGTTCCAATTTTCGCAGGATGCTCAGGCAGAAGTTCATCGCTAGGATCTGGATGATACGGTCGGTGCATAAACCAAGATTTTGGACCAGGAGCCGGGAAAACCCAGCTGTTTTTATCATTGGTGGGGACGCATGAACGCCGCCCATAGAACCAATCCGATACGCTAGCTCCAGAAATCAAAGCCTGGGCTTCAAGATCTTCGGGGAGGGGAGAAGCCTTGCGCCTTCGGTGGAGTTCTGCTTCGAGAGATGTTGGTGAAAGCACAGCGAGAAACACCAATAAGAAAACAGAAATGATGTAACCTTGAGGTTGTTGGAAAAGACCGAGGATCATGAACACGACTACAGCAGCCCAAGTGAGCCATCCCTGCCAAGTGTAGGGCTTGGTGAATTTGAAGAAACCGCCACCTAGTTCGGCCTCCTCAGCACCCATGGTTTTCCATAACAGGTGGAGGTTAAGGATTCTATGCCTTCGTTTGTGTGGAGGGTTTAATCTTCAAGCAGACCAACAACCTTCACTAAGATACGTTTGTCCCTCATTCCATCAAATTCTGCATAATGGATTTGTTCCCACGTCCCTAAGTGCAATTGCCCATCATGCACGGCCATCGTCACCTGTTGACCCAGGAGTTGCCGTTTTAGGTGCGCGTCACCGTTGTCTTCACCCGTTCGATGGTGATGGTATTCTTCGCCTTCTTTTCCCGCAGGCCCGTGATAGGGGGCTAGGCGCTCCAACCATTGACCAATGTCATGATGCAGGCCATGTTCCAAGTCGTTCACATAGCATGAGGCCGTGATGTGCATCGGGTTGACGAGCACTAACCCATCTTTGATCCCGCTCTCGGCAACGACGCGCTGAACATCTCGAGTGATGCAACGGATTTCATAGCGTTCAGTGGTGTTGATCCACAATTCTTCGGCGTAGGTGGCGGCAGTGCCGGTGATGAGGGTGCCCATAAACAAAGAGAGGCGAAGCCGGTTGTTGAGGATTCTGTTGCTTAACCAAACAACTTCGATTCATCCAATCCGTTGTTGGCAATCATGAGAGGTATCGCAATGATGCCCATGCAGGTGCCATAGCAGAGCACGACAAAGACAGACGCAATTGCTCCGAGGGCACCGCTGGCCTCATCCAATCCTTGCAAACCTTCGTATTCCTCTTGTGTGATTTCCCCACTGTCGCGCATCTCCTCATAATAGTCGGGACCCAAAGCGACGTTGACGCTAATTAGACCAATGATGGCGGTGATTAGAATCATAGCAAGTGCAAGATGAACCCCTTGGCGCTTGTAATTTAGAATCAGGTAACCGCTGATGCCAAAAACGATGTTCACAGGAATGGCAATGAGCGATAGAGCGATCAGAGTGATTGGTTGTTTCCAAAAGTAGCTTGAGGCCAATCCCGCCAAATCAAACAAACCAAGAAGTGAACTGAGAATCACGAGGATTCCAATGACTTTCGGCGCCGAGGAGGGGTTTTGATAAATCTGAATCGGTGGATGTCCACCTCCAAAAATATTCGCTGTTTGGCCCACAATCATAGGCTGTTGCGCACCCAAAGGTTGCTGAGTGGAAGGTATGGATGGATCAGAATCGTGATAGTGATTATGAACAATGCTTCCTGTGTTGAGGTCACCCCCAATGACACTGTCCTGCATCGATGGATTGAGATGAATCGGTTCTGGTGCACCGGAATCGTTTGCGTTGAGGTCTTCGTCGTCCCAAGGTGATGGCTCCATGGGCAGGAATCCCCCATGAAGTACATGAAATATCGTATGAATTTAGCAGGGCGGTGTTGAAGAGGGAGCGCCCCGTGGGTCAGCCAAGGAGGGTTGTGCATGTCCGATATCTTGGTTGTTTACAAGAAAAACTTCGAAGCGGTTCACGATGCAAGCCTCGAAGTCATCACAACTGAACTGGAACAGTGCAGCAAAGAGCGCGGTGGCCTTCGAATTGACATCCGAGCCCGTGAGCGAGTGCGGCGTGCCGATTTTATCGGAAGAGACCTTGTGATTGTCCTTGGAGGCGATGGCACCCTTACCAGCATTTCTCACAACATTGACGCAACGACGCACGTCATGGGCGTCAACTCGCATCCTCGAGCTGATGATCCGGAAGGAAGTTTTGGATTTTACATGGATTCGAATGTAGAAACCTTCGCTCAAGACGTGCGTCAAGCGCTCGAAGGCAAGGCCATTGTCAACGACCTGCCGAGGCTTCAAGCAATCATAGACTCAACTTCAGGCAATCGTTTCACCACCGACCCTGCAATGAACGACCTTTTGATCGCCAACACTCATCAATACGCTCCAAGCAAGTACCATTTGCGACGAGGGGAAATGAAGGTAGAGCAACAAAGCAGCGGATTGTTATTTTCCACTTGGCTCGGTCAAGGTGCATGGTTGAATCACGCTGTGTCTTCGGAAGAACTTGCGTCGCTTCATGCAAAAGTGGCCTCAGATGAAACTTCAAGTCATTATTTCGTCGTTGCTCGTGATTTACCCCATTCCAAGCGCATGGCAACACCGTGGGCCTGGATGGATTGGACCAAGGACGCTACAACAATTACCTCCGATATGCATCGAGGCTACGTGGTACCTGATGGTTGGGATGAGGTTCATTTCAACCGTGGTGCGACCATCACGGTCAACGCTGAAGCGCCAAGGTTGCGTTTGTTGACATTCCGCCATTCAATGGCAGAAAAATTGGCTCAATGAGCCAGTTGTTAGAATTGTGATCGAGGAAATTACACCTAGTGCGGTGTAAAAAGTAAAGTGGCTTGAGCCAAAAAAAGGAGTGGAGACTGGAGCTCGACAAAGAGCTCCAGCCTCCGGTTTTCTTAGGAGGTGATCCATCTGCAGGTTCCCCTACAGATACCTTGTTACGACTTAACCCTCCTTGTCGAAGGCAGGCTCGAATACGCCATACCGAAGTAAGCGCAGCCTCACCCACCCCCAACTAAGATGGTTTGACGGGCGGTGTGTGCAAGGAGCAGGGGCATATTCACCGTGCTATATTGAAACACGATTACTACGGAATCCAGCTTCACGTGGGCGAGTTACAGCCCACGATCCGAACTATGAACGGGTTTCGGGGTAGCTCGGCCTCTCGGCCTGGCTTCCCATTGTCCCGTCCTTTGTAGCGCGCGTGTAGCCCAGGACATTCGGGGCATACTGACCTGTCGTTGCCCTCGCCTTCCTCTGGTTTAACACCAGCGGTCTCCCTATAGTGCGCCGCCTCCGGAGAGACGGGTAGCAAATAGAGATGAGGGTCTCGTTCGTTATCTGACTTAACAGAACGCTTTACAGTACGAACTGACGACGGCCATGCACCACCTCTCTGAAAATCCGACAAGCTCATTACGCTGGTCTTCATATAACAGTCGGCCCTGGTGAGTTTTCCGGCGTTGAATCCAATTAAACCGCACGCTCCTCCCGTTGCAGTGCTCCCCCGCCAATTCCTTTAAGTTTCAGCCTTGCGACCGTACTCCCCAGGCAGTGAACTTAACATCTTCACTCCGGCACCGGGGGCCCATTGCGGACTCCCGACACCAAGTTCACAGCGTTTACACCTAGGACTACCCGGGTATCTAATCCGGTTCGTGCCCCTAGGCTTCGTCCCTGACCGTCGGATCCGTTCCAGTGTGGCGCCTTCGCAACTGGTGGTCCTCTAAGGATGACAGGATTTTACCCCTACCCCTAGAGTACCCCACACCTCTCCCGGTCCCTAGTCTGGCAGTCTCTGCAGAATTCAACCAGTTAAGCTGGTTGATTTACCCACAGATTTACCAAACAGGCTACGGACGTTTTAGGCCCAATAAAAGCGACGACCACTCGAGCTGCCGGTATTACCGCGGCGGCTGGCACCGGTCTTTCCCAGCCCTTATTCCAATACCGATTAATAGTAAAGAAAAGGCTACACAATGTGCAGTCACTTGGAGTTCCCTCATCACAGTTTCCTGCAGTGTGAAGTTTTCGCGCCTGCTGCACCCCGTAGGGTCTGGATTCGTGTCTCAGAATCCATCTCCGGGCTATTGCTCCCACAACCCGTACGCGTCGATGGCTAGGAGGTCCATTACACCCCCTACGACCTGATACGCCGCAGACCCATCCTATGCCGTGACCTTTCAACCACACACCGTTCCAGGCGTTGTGGTCTATCCGGTATTCTTCTCAGTTTCCCGAGGTTATCCCAGAGCATAGGGCAGGTTATCCACGTGTTACTGAGCAGTTTGCAATGAATCTAATTCATTCTACTCGCATGGCTTAATCGAACTCCAAAAGCGGTCGCCTCTGGCAGGATCAACCAGATTTCTCTTGTTATGATCCTTGGGCTACTTGTCGCTGAAATTCATTTGAATTTGCTGTCCTAAAAAAATTGGCGAGAGTATAATGCACTAATGCTTCTTACACAAAAATACGTCATAATCTCGATCACCTTCCTGACCAAGAGCGAGCTTCCGTGGGTGGAAGGTTTCTCAAGATCGCAATCGCTTCGGCTCCACGTGTCAAGAGGATGGCGGCTGTCATCGTCCGGAGACTCTGCCGCCAACGCCGTTCTCAACTACGCAAGCAACTTGGCCACTCACCTCCCCTATATCAAAGTACCCGACTACAAAGGCGGGTCAAAACAACGCACTGCGTGGGAAAAAGGTCCAATTTTATTGGACCTGGGCCACCCGATTTGGTGGGCGATTGAGGGAACCCTGTAAACGAGATGTGTTTGGAGCACGAAATGTCCTATTGTGATTCGAAAATATGTTCTTTTCGGGGGATTGTGCTGTTGAATCTAATGGAAGCGCCACATCACAAGAAGATTGCATCACACGTTATCCCAGAAACCACTGGCATCCTGTACGCTGGCCTTTGGGCTGCGAGCATCTGCCTCAACCTCTGGAGAAGAGGCTGAGTTGCTCGGATCCATCGAGGCCTTTGACACAAGAGGAGGGCGGACCATACTTTGCCCTGAGGTATCGCCAGGTTGAACCAAAAGGGTGTCTGATGGATGCAGAGGAGATTCTAAATCCAGGGCCTTAAACAGATTCTCAATTAAATCTAATCGCGCCTCTTGACCTTTATTTTCTATGAACAACAGAACATGCGTGCCACCTTCGTAAGCGCAACTCAAGTTGAGACCCGAATGATGAGTGTAGGTTGTACTCGAGGAGGTGTGCTCATCACCGGCCTCGTGATGGGTGAGAGTAAAGGAGTGTTCTGCAAGTGAAAAGTTTTGAAAATCGACATTCGTCCAATCGTACCTTGACAAAGGCGTACCGATGTTGAAACGGCGTTGAATTTTCGATTGTCGTTGGTCAAAATCGAGCAGAGGAACCCGTGCCCCTGAGAACGAGAAAACCAAGACGCCAACCAACATTGGAGCTACATACGGGAACATGATCTCGAGAATCCCCCTCTCGAATGGGGTCGTATATCCCGCCATTTCAAAGCTCGTGGCTCCGTACGTTCGCATGTCCAAATAGCCCCATCCTGGTTGATCGTCCCAAGCCACCAAAAGACGGTCTGTTCCAAAAGGTGCATCAGATGAGGGTTGGTATTCAACTGACACCGAAGAAGGGCGATCATTGACCCACGACGGCATATCTTGCGTAATACCATCATAACCGGAGTAATAGGAAAGGTTCTGATTTGGAAGGGTTTCAGGAGCACGAATCAGATTCTCGCAGCTGTATTCATCATAGCTCGAATCCACAAAACACAATGTCACCACATTGCCATATTGAGCCCAACGGTATTCTTCAAAACCACTCCATTCACTTTGAAATCTGAAATGTCCCTCCGCCCTTTCGAATGAACTCACATCCAATTTTTCTCTGTAATCCAAACACATGATGCCTAAATCATCGAATTCAATGTTTTCCGACGTCGAAAATAATTCACATGGATCTTCAGTACCGTCCGATTCCATGGCAAGTGCGGAAACATTGTAGGCACCTAAAATCAACGGGATAACGATCAAAGATAGCCCAAATGCAATCCCTGCGTAACGACCAATTAAACCTATAGAAAAGCCATCTGATGAAGTACGCACCCGCACTGCACCATCGTCCTGTGATTCAATAGAGAGAGCGTGATACGGCCGGACCCAAATCACCGGGCTCGATGGTTTTGTAAATGGAATCGTAAAGTTTCCTAACTGCATGTTTAGAGTCAATTTAGAACTTGACTTTAACCTATGCAAACGCTAAAAACGTGCGCTAAGCCTCAACATATTATTTTCAAGGTTGGTTTGCCACGCTCTAAAAATAAAATCATAGTGAAGGAAGAACCTTTCTTTTCAAGCCAAATTCACACATAGGACAAAAACGGGCATTCATAAGTAAAGGGGCGTATTTTGAGCCACAAAGGTTGATTTGAGATGAATATAGGTATTTTAGATCGTGTTACAAGATTATCTGCTGGTCTTGGAATTGTTGCTTTTGATTATGTTGCAAGTGCAAGTTGGGAAGTCCTCTTTCTCATCGTCGGTGCTTGGAGCGTTTTGACCTCAGTGTTTGGCTGGTGCCCTTTCTACCGAGTGTTTGGAGTGAACACATGCCCTACCTCCTTCAAGGTGAATCCAGAAGCGTGAATGAAATTTTAAGCGCCTTTTTGTCATCACAAGTCGTGCTTCTTTCGAAAGGTTTCTGGCCTTCAAACATGTTCATAAATTCAGGTTACTCATGTCCAGGCTGACTTATGCGAGCATGCAACAAGGTCGCGACCACAATACTATGTTATTCATAGTATGATGAAATTTAGGAAAGCCATGAAGCCAACGGATGAACAAGCGGGAGCATGGACAAAAGCATTCGATGAAGGGAAATTTGTTCGGAAGTCGAGTGAATTTCGCGATAAAATCACCACTCAAGGCCCTTTTGATACACAAACTGGACGTTACCACCTCTACCTATCACACGCTTGCCCTTGGGCCCATCGAACCCTCATCGTTCGGAACTTGCTTGGCCTTGCAGATCACATCACCACCGATGTGGTAGATTGGCGGATGAACAGGGATGGTTCATGGTCGTTTAATCCGGATGAGGAAGGGGCAACAGAGGATTCCATAAATGGGGAAGAAAGTTTGGAAGGTGTGTACGATCGAGCCTTTGAAGGGTGGAAAGATAGCGGGAGAATTGGCACTGTACCCGTGCTTTGGGACCGTCAACACTCCACGATTGTCAACAACGAAAGTCGAGAGATCATCAGGATGTTCGATGTATTGGCCCAATCTGGTCTTGGAAACGGCACGAGCTTGTGCCCGGAACCTCTCAGGGAAGAAATCGATGCAATGATTGATGCAAATTACGAGGCCGTCAACAATGGCGTCTACAAATCTGGCTTCGCTCGCACGCAGGATGCCTATGACGAGGCCGTGACGAACCTGTTTGGCCGTCTGGATGAATTAGAAAATCACTTGACAAAACGTGAATGGTTGGTCGGAAACGGAAAAGGGCAACTGACTGAAGCCGATGTGTGTTTGTTCACAACGCTTGTTCGGTTTGACTTGGTGTATGTTGTTCACTTCAAATGCAACCTGCGTAGGATCATTGACTACCCTCACTTGCAGGCTTTCATTGAGCGAATGGTTGGCTTGAAAGGCGTTCGGGAAACATGCCACTGGCATCACATCAAAGCGCACTACTTCTGGTCGCATCAGAACATCAATACGTTCCGAATTATCCCACTTGGGCCGCTCGATGGTGTTCACACCAAGTGAATGAAAATCGATTTGCCACCGGCATAGCATTGGGAACTAGCCGACTTGATTCCAATGCAAACCAGGCACTGAAACACTGTTTACGGAACCATACCTCCACCCGAGCAGAAGAGCCGACTTGCACCGAATCAGCCACCACCACCGCCTCCACCATCACCCCCGGAGCTGACTCCGGAGTAGTACACTGTGTAGGAAGCCAGTGCGTGATCGTGGCTAAGAATAGCCTCTGACAGCACAAATCTTGAACCTTGACGACCCATTCCGGGACTTCGAATCAACTCAATCCATGCAATATACTTTCGAACAGGATCAAAGTACTGGGTCCGAGTGTACCTTTCTAGAGTTTCTGGCTTGAAGAAGTCAACCACTATTTCAAGAACAAATTTGACAGAAGGTTTGAATGTGAAGAAACCAATGACCGAGAAAACCAGCGCCAAGAGAAGGGGTACTTCTGAACCTCCAAAAAGCGTCAATGGTAGCATAAGGAGGAACACGCCTGAGAAAAAGGCGAAGCCAAGCGCAAACAAGAGGCCAAAAAAAGTCCCCCCCACATTCGCCACCATGGTCACTCCCCGGTGGCCTTTGTGGCTTTCCAGCACCTCGTAAGAGTCCAAGCCTATGTTGTTTGAGAGGGCGGACAAAAGCCTGTCACGGTCTGCAGAGTACCAATCAAAATGCTCGGCATTGACATCTGCTACCTCTGGTTCATATTCAAATTCAGAATCACAATATGGGCATACGTTCGCCACATCAAAGGGCGCTTCAATCGAAAGAGGTTCATCGCAATACGGACAAACCACATCATGGGACTCATCCGATTCCTTCTCGAGGTGAAGGACACGATTGTGAACCACTTCGGGATCGAGTTCATTGTCTCGATGGTTGTATGTCGGCTCCATTGAGTTGTCTTCGGGCATCGTAAGATCTAGACCAAGGCGTTTCGACCAATATACAGCGGGGTTGCTCTTTTTCTCTTTCTTTGCCGGCAGGGATACATTCCCCCCGGAACCTTTGAGGAAATAGAACGGTCCGGCAAGAGGCATGCTTGAGCCTGTTTGTATTGCGGTATAATGATGAGGCCGACGGCCAAACAAACAATACGAAAACTGCGTGCGTTGCTTGGTAGAAAATCGCTTTAAATCCTAAGCCGCCGCATAACAGCAGCCTTCGCTATGTGATTTTACCCTCAATCAGCGCCGAAGAACTGGCGAATCATTGGGTGCATTTCCATGGCCTGTTCCTTTTGGATCTGTTCGTATGTCCTGAGGATGATACCAACAGCCAGCAAGAGACCCGTACCCGATGCGTTACCCACCGTACCGAGTAAGTCGGCACCGGCTGCTAACAAACCGACGAAGGCACCTGAAAAGTAGGTGACTGGAGGAATATAATTCTCAAGGATCTTCTCAAGGATTTTCGGATTCTTACGGAAACCGGGGATTTGCATACCAGTTCGTTCAATCTGCTTTGCTACGTCCTTTGTACCCATGTTGGTGGTGTCAATCCAGAACTTAGCGAAGACCATCGAACCGACCGTCATCAGCGCTACATAGAACACCACGTGAACCATGATTTGAGTTAAACTATGACCAAAGACGTCGCCTTGCTGGTTCAGCAACGGAATCATCCAGTCATTGACCCCGTTGACCATACTCGCGTACCATGCAAACCCACCAGAAGCGGTGGTTTGACCCGCCTCATAGGTCCCTATGAAACTCGATGCTGACATCCAACCCTGACGGCCTAAGATCGGCGTCTGTGAGAGCGTTGGGTGGCTCCAGAAGAGCAAGGAGAACATGTTGATGTTGGCAAGCAATGCAGCCATCAAAATCACCGGGATGTTTGAAGCATAGACCAAGCGGATTGGGTACTTACCACGGTGGCCACGAACCTTACCGTGTGTTAACGGCAATTCGAGTTTGGATGATTCCGCATAGGCTACAACCAGGAACACGACAATCGATGAGAACAACGCAGCAATTGGATTGACGTGCGTCAGCAGCATCGTTTCGAAACCGTTGTTCGAAATCATTTCGGCATTCGTCGCCTCCCGGAACATGTAGAAAATCATCGGTAGTGTACCAGATGGTGGGTTTTGAAGAGAGTAAGGAACACCGGTGGTCGCAGCGAGTGGTGAAAGGGTACCTACGAAGGTGGATTGTGCCACGCCTGCTGCAATGAAGAGCGAGATACCAGATCCGATACCCCACTTGCTGACAAGTTCATCGAGCAAGAACACGAGGTAAGACCCAGCGAAGAGTTGGGCGACAATCACGAAGTTTGCCCATCCAAGCCCATAGGTGTCGATCAACATCTCTGTTGGGTCGAGGAAGCCATAGGTTTGTGGAATGGATTCGATTGGAATCATAATCAGAACCAGGAGCTTCTGCACGCCTTGGTACATTGCTTTGTCTTCTGTGTCTCCAAGGTCCAAACGGATGATCTTAGCTCCAGCAAACAATTGCATGATAATCGAACCAGTAACAATTGGTCCGATACCCAAGTGCATGATGGTACCAGAAGCACCAGCCATGATGGAGCGGAACCCGCTGAACAAGTCAAGTGCCTGGCCTGAAAGACCGTAGAGCATGACGTTGGTCATAGCGAAGTAAATGATTAGAACGAATGTGGTCGTCCACATTTTTTCGTTGAATCGAACGTGACGTTCAGGCTTTGTGATTGTTGGGTACACATCGACGAATCGGCGTAGAGCGTACAATCGGCTGCTTTTGTCGCCGCCCCACATGAAGCATGTGAGGACCGCTGCAGCACCGAATCCGAGCAAGAGGATTCCTACGAGGAAGAATCCAACACCATCAGCATAACCGCCCCATATCTCGGGGAGCCATATTTCTGGGCGCACGTAGAACGTCGCTGTACCCACCATGGCAAGCCATCCAAGCAGCTTCCCATACCTTCCAATCACAGGAGCGTCTTTTAGCCCCTCAGGCATGTCCATCTGGAAGCATGCCATGATGTAGGCCACGTAGACCACGGAGAAGATGATCCCAAACAATGCTGCATCGCGTGCAGCACCAGTTCCGTTCAAATCATCGCTTGACCAATAGACAAGGAGGCCCCAGTAAAGTACTCCTGTTAAGGCAACGGCCCATGGAATTGGCTTGTGCTTCATTGTTCTTCCTCCTTGTTTCGTAGTGCAGTGTGGTTATGAGCGTTCGGTTCATTCGTTTGTATGAATTCACTCTTCGTTCCTTTCTTCGTCGTCGCCAGAGTCAATTGAGCCTCCAGCGGCTTCGATTTTTTCCACGGCCTTAGCGCTTGCTTCGTCAACGATTACGGTGAGAGCAGTGCTGATTCGTCCGCTGCCTAGGATCTTGTCAATCCCAAGTTCAGTCAGGTTGATGGAATCCTTTCCATCCGCCATATCTTCGAGTTGGCTTACGTTTACGGTGACGTAAACGGTCCTGAGCGTAGGGTGTCGATTGAACCCGTGCATCCCCCAGTGGTTTGGCATGTACTTGATTCGGGTCATCACGCGGTGCTTGTTGATACCTGCGTTTCCTCGACCACCACGCTTACCAGCACCTCGGCCAGCTTTCTTGCCACGGCCATGGTATCGGTTGCGTCCACGATGCTTGTTTGCTTTTGTTCCCATTCATCATCACCTCAAATCATTCGCTCTACGAGCGCACCAATTGCTTCCCCTCGAGAGCCGAGGGCGCCTCCAACAACGTAGGAGCGCTTGATGCCGCCCCATCCTTTCGGACCACGTGGAGGGTGGAGTCGGAAGACTCGCTTCAAATCTGGAACAGCCTTGACGGTTGTTTCGCCTGCTGTGATCGCCTTTGCGAATGCAGCCATGTCGCCGTAATCTGTGTGCTCTGCAACAATCTCGTCGGTGAGTGGAGCGTCGCCGACCATTCGGCCACGACCGCTCAGCATCTTCTCAACGAGTTCTTCAGTTGCTTCGCCCCAGGTAATGTAATCCTTGGCCTTTTGGAGCATACCGCGGTATTGTGCGTTGTCAGGGATGATAACTGCGTGATTGACCTTGGTCAAGTTTAGGTGCAGCATGGTGTCCTTGATCGTGCGCTCAACGCCGACGTTGCTTCGTGCTCGGACAACGATGAATGTCATTCGAGCATCCTCCCTTTGTGGATGAACAGTCGTTCACGTAACTCAGAAGGTACCCGCGTCGTGTTCATGTTGTGCAGTGCGTTGAATGTAGCCGCTGCGTAGTTAATCGTGGTCCGAGTTTGTCCCTTAGTTCGGGACAGAACGTCGGTGATTCCTGCAAGGTCGAGCACACGCTTACCGGTTTGACCGATAACGAGGCCTTTGCCCTTTGCAGCAGGCATCAATGTCACGCGGGTTGAAGCCGAGCGACCTTGAGTCTTGAAAGGAATTGAGGTCCCAGGTCCAGCCGAAGACTCCCAAGAGCCGTTGCCGCGTTGGACCGCAATGAGGTTCAACTTTGCAGCGGTGATTGCCTTGCGGATTGCAGTTGCAACTTCCTTAGCCTTAGCCATGCCAAGACCAACGTAGCCGTCCTTGTTTCCGACACAGGCCATGACGTTGAATCGAACACGCCGTCCGCTGTCAGTCATGCGTTGAACCATGTTGACCTTGATGACATCGTCTTCGAGGTTTGGAATCAGTGCATCAACAATTTCGACTTCACGAATTGGAAGACCGCTTGCAAGGGCTTGCTCGTATGTCAGGATTTCTCCAGCCATAACAGCGTGCCCCAAACGGGTCTTTGGAACCCACTTGCGCAATGCGAGGATCGGGTCGTCTTGGTTTCGGCGTCGTGGACGTCGGCCTTCGACCTTTTCTTCAGGTTCTTCAGGAGCGTACGCTTGAATGAGGCCTGGTGCCATTGGTTTTACTTCTTCTTCTGTCATCAGTATGCCTCCTCGATGGTTTTCTTGGTGCTTTCAACAGCGCCTGCGACGGAGTCGCCAATGTGTGCGCCGTTGATTCGTTCGTCGTCGGGCAAGACATGGTCCCCGTGAGGAATGTCCATGCCTGCGTCAACCATGCCCCTGAGTGCAGCGAAGACACGACCACCAATTGGGGTTGCGGCTAGACCGACGTCGAGGACTGCTTGTTCACAGCCTTGAGCAACTGCAGCTTTGCCCATTGCAAAGCCAACGAGGTACGATGCTGGAACGGACTTCTGAGAGAAGTCCTCGGGCCAGCCGTACTTCTTCATGAGGTCGCTTCCAGTCATGGTGACCTTCACAAGATCACCAGATGCCGCCCAATCCACCAGTTGGCAGGTTGTACGGGTGTTGGAAATTCGAACCACTGCACGGGACTTGCGTCCACGGAGTAGCTTCAAGCGACGTCGGTAGTCTGTGAGACCAGCCTTTCGTCGGCGGAAGATAGAGCGGCGTTGTACGCCTCGCATCAGACCTCACCTCCTTGGAGGGTAACGCCTTCAATTGTCATTTGAGAGCGCATGTGTGCGATGGAACGGTAGGAACCGCCCTTTGCTTTGAGGTAGTAGCGGCGGTATTGGGAAGAGAGCAAAGTGCCATCTTCTCGCATTTCCTTGAGAACTCGTCGTTGAGAGCGAATGGTTCGCATCCAGCGGTTCTTTCGTGGGTTTCGGGCGTTGGCCGTACCGGCTCGCTTTCCTTGACCCTTACGGCGTCCCTTTCGCTTCTGTGCAAGACGAGCGCGAGCACGGACTCGAGATGTGCCCTTGATTGCCTTCGCCTTAATCCATCCTTCTTCGATGAATTCACGAATGTCGTCGGTTTGAACCGCAGACGAGATTTGGTCCACGTACGATGGGTTGATCCACACACGGTGAACACCACAGCCGAGCAATTTAGCAGCGAGTCGCTTTTGGTTGGTGATTTGCATCAAACATCCCTCCTTCGGTTAAGCACACGAATACCGAGTTCATCGGCTCGTGAGTAAATGTGTTCTCGCTTTCGACCACCAACACTGCGGCCAACACGTGCGGCCTGAGTTTCTGGGTCGATGGTTTCGAGATCGGTTGTGTTTTGGACCATGACTTCACGGAAGCCAGACGGGTGCAAACCACGTGCTGTAGCGATTTTCCCATGCCCAACACGGACAAGGGAACCGCGGTAGCGGTAGTTGCGTCGTTGCTTGCTGTCCATCCCGTGAGGTGCACGCCATCCGGAGCGAGACAATCGCTTGTAACGGAACCATTCGGTTCGTCGGAAGGATGGTGTCAATTTCTTTTGTTCAGCACGAAGAGCGAGTGCAGCCTTTGTCTCCTCATCGAGGACAGGCTTTTGCTTGGCGACGTGGCCTTCAACAGCCTCGTCATCCCAGTCTTCTTCATCGTCCCAGGTTTCTTCTTCAGCGGCTTCGGCTGCAGGAGCAGCTTCACCGGCTTCTGCGAGTCGAGCGATCAAATCCGCTTTCTTTCCAGAAAGAGGCAAGTCTGCTTCCTTGAGGAGTTCCTTGAGTTGAGCAACGGTCATTTTCTGATAATCTTCTGCCATTCATATCACTCCTTGTGGATGAGGTATATTCCATCCTGGAACACACGTCGGTCACGATTCTTAATCGTGGTGCTTCGTTCGATGTTAGCCGCGGTTTGTCCAACAAGTTCCTTGTCGATGCCGCTAACGGTGACTTCCACCTTGTTGCTGATCTTAACATCAACACCGCTAAGGATGTCAGAGGTTCGAGGAACACGCTCTCCGAAGTAGTTGTTCACAACGAAAGTGTTGCCTTTCACAGCCATGGTCATGGGAAAGTGAGAGTACAACGCCTTGAGTTTGTATGTGAACCCGGTTGTGACTCCCTTTACCATGTTGTTGAGGTGAGCGTTCCATGTTCCTGCCAAAGCACGTTGCTTACGGCGGGGCATGTCAACACGCACCATCAGTCCATCGTTTTCTTCGTAGACTTTGGATGAGGTGCTGATGAATTGTCGAGTCAAGGCCCCTTTTGGACCGGTGATGGTGACGACGCCATCTTCGCTGAGCGTAGCAGTGACGTCTTCAGGGATGGTTACGAAATGTTCGATTCTGTCGAGTTTTACCATGATATTCACCTCAGTATACGTAAGCCAGAAGCTTACCACCAATACGGGCGTCTTTTGCATCGTAGTGATGCATGACGCCGGAGTTCGTTGTTAGGATCAAAAGGCCAAAGTCTTGCGCTGGGAGGTAACGTGTTTCCCATTGGTCGTATTCTTGGCGTCGGATGCTGTGACGGGGCTTGACCGTTCCGCATCGGTTGATGGCGCCGCGAAGTTCGACGGTGTAGGAACCGCCACGACCGTCTTCACTTCGGTCGATGGAGCCTACATAGCCAGACTTTTGCATGATTTCTAAGACGTTGCCTAGCAGCTTCGAAGCAGGTGAAAGTTCGACGTTGAACTTACCTGCTTGCTCTGCGTTGTACATCTTGATGAGTGCGTCGTTGAGTGGATCAAATTGCATACTTTTCTCCTCCTTAATTCATTTTCTTGAAGCCAATCGAAGGCGCAATGTCGCGGAAGCATTGTCGACAGACACGAAGTCCGTGTCGTCGAATCATTCCGCGTCGTCGTCCGCATCGTCGGCAGCCGTTGGTTCGGCCAATTCGTTCTCCGTGATCTCTTGCCATATTCATTCCTCCATGATCGTGATGCCGTAGTTCTCGATAAACCATGCTTGTGATTGATCGGTCGTGACACGGTGGTCCATTCCGACCTTGCCCTTTGCACGGCGTCGTCGGCTGACTCGGTGTCCAGGTCGTTCAAGAACAACGGTGATATCCATACCGTAGATCCCGATGTCAGGATTGTACTTTTGCCCCGGGAAATCCGTATAGTCACGGACACCAAAGGAAAGGTTGCCTTCTCGGTCAAAGTTCCATCCAGGGATGGTGTTTTCACGGACCCAGAAAGCATCGGTAAGGAACTTCTTGATGTCTTCTGCCTTGCGCATGGTTGCTTTGCAGCCGATTGGAGCGCCTAGGCGAACCTTGAGGTCCCGGTTTTGAATGCGGCCGAGGGTTCGTTGTGGCTTAACACCGGTCACGAGTTCGAGTACGCTTTCTGCGTTGACGAGGCGTTCTCCACCTTCACCGACACCGATGTTAACGCACACCTTGGTGATGCGTGGATGGGTCATTGGATTTGCGTTCTCGCTCATTCAACCACCTCAGTGTTTGGAAGAACGGAGTCGCCAACTGCGAAGACGTTTCCAGCGACGGTGCCGAATTCTTCGAAGATAACTTCGTTTGCCATGCTTGATCGCTTGACATCGTAGGAAGTCATGTTTGCGAAGCCACCGACGTGAGCCCCACCGATGAGGTAGCAGCGAACGCCTTCAGAGAACTTGATGTGTTCGATGACTTCTTGGCTCGGTAGAGCAAGTTTCAGCGAACTTCCTGTAGAATACTCTGCTGCGTCGTCGACCAAGATGTTGCGGCCGTCGTGAAGGTTGAGTTGGGTCTTTCCACCCTTGATTGTACTCTTTCCTTCAATTCGGCAGATTTTCCATCCTGCCTCGTCGGCAGAGATGGTTCGGTAGCGGAGTCGACCGTTATGATCGAGAACGCATCGGTAATGAGCGTCACCTAGGCTGAGCACGTCCATCAATCCAACGCCTCGGCGGGTTTCCTTGCACACTCGGCCGTCGACCTTTGCTAGGCCGTTGTGGAGGATGTGTCGAACTTCACGGGTTGAGTGTGCCAAGCCAAGAACGTCACGGATGACGAGGTTAATCGGCATGCACAACTCGAGCGTATGGGCACCTGGTGTTGGTCGTGTGACCCAAACGGTCGTCTTACGAGGGAGTGGCCAGCTTCGTGGCATGGCCAATCGCTTCAAGTGGTTACTGCTTCCCATATTATTCAGCTCCTGTTCCCGGTGAGTTGTTGCATACGCAACTTGTCTGTCTCGTCCAAGCGGACAACGACGACATTGGAAGAGTGGACCGGAACCGCCTCTTCTTTGTTGTCGGCCTTCGAGGCCTTGGCTCCCTCAATGTAGAGGCGCCCTTTTTCAGAATCGATTCGAATCACAGTTCCAACAAGTGGGTCTGCGCCTCGCTTGCCGCCGTGTCGCTTGCCACCGCTGGCAAGATCTCCACGGACGACCTTTACGGTGTCGCCAACACGAACGGTGACGGTGCGAACACCGTCGAACCGCTCATCTCGGTCTTTGAGTTGAAGGCGAGCGGCAATGCGCTTGCGCTTTTCATGCATAGGCGCATTGTAGTGTGCCTTTCGTTGCTTTCCTGGTTTCATACTTTTTACCATAATTTCACCTCAGATAATTTGCTTTGCGTTTGCGGCAATACGTGGCCAGCGTTCGGCTGCTTCACGAGAAACTGGTCCTTTGATGTCTGAACCTTGAACATCGCCTTTTTCGTTTGTAATTACACATGCGTTGTCTTCGAATTGGACCCAAGTACCGTCAACACGGCGGAAGGGGCGGCGTTGTCGGATGATCACTGCGTTGAACATTTGTCGGCGGGTCTCTGGCGTACCCTTCTTGACCGAAACCTTGGCAAGGTCACCAACGCCACCAGCAGGGTAACGTCGAATGGTGTTTCCAAGTTTGAGGATGTTGATGATTTGAACGATCTTGGCACCGGTGTTATCGGCAACATGCAATCGTGCAGCGGTTGGCAAACCACGGGTTTGGCGTCCTGCAATACCACGCATCAGACCTCACCTCCGTTGGTTTCAATGACGCAGAATGACACCGTCTTAGAGAGCGGGCGGCATTCCATGACCTTCACGCTGTCACCAATGGCGACTTCACCAATGCACGATGGCAGGTGAGCGGAAAGGACACTTGTTCGCTTTTCGAATCGTTCATACTTTTCCATGTAGCGAACGTTGTTTCGCTCAATGGTGATTGTTTTCAGCATACCGAGGCTGGAAACTGTTCCTTCGAGCACTTGGCCACGAAGGCGAAGGCTTCCATAGAAGGGGCAATTTGCATCTCCGTCCCACTCGTCGGTGGGGTTTTTCACGTCTACTCCGATGTCTCGCATAGTATCAGGCCATCCTGTATTTTCGGTTGGTTCGGTCTTCTGGGCGCTGACCAACCAGTGCGCCTTGAACGACGGCATCGCTGCCATCGAGTGTGAATGTGATGCTGGATTTGCCGATGCGAACGCAAGCGTCGTTCTCGAGCATAACCAGTGTGTTTTTGGTCTCGTCCATGACAAGACCGCTTCGACCAATCAAGGTCGGGTCGTTCGATTCAACAATGTTCATTGTTGAACCGATCCAAGTGCTGTTGTAGAGTGACATATCAGCGAACCTCCACGTTGAATCCTTCGTTCTTGAGAACCGCTGCTGCTTTCTTCTTGTGGTCGCCCTGAAGTTCGATAACTCGTCCCTTCACGGTGCCGCCAGCTGCGCATTTGTTCTTGAGAACCTTGGCAAGTTTGTTGATGTCAATCGCTGAATCATCGATGCCTTCGACTTTGGTAACGATCTTCCCATAGCGTCGTCGATCGGTTGAAAGAATAGCGCGTTGTTGCTCCTTGGCAATTTCTTGACAAATGCACAACTCATCAGGGAGTCCGCATATATTGCAAATTGCCGCCATCATCAATCACCCCGTTGTGTATAGTTCACTCTTTCATGTGCGTCTTAAGACGGGCAATGCTTCGGCGTGTCGCCTTGTAAGCACCAATGTTGGAAGGTGTGCCACCCAGTGCTTTTTCGGCACGAAGTTGCAACAATTCTTCTTGGAGTTCAAGCATGCGTGCTTCGCGAGCCTCTGTGCTCATGGAAGCGATATCACGGTTGGACACGAAGCTCATTCGCTCGCCCCCGCAGGTGCTGCAGCGTTTGCTGCTTCAGCCTGTTCTGCACGGATACGCAGTTCTTCGTCGGAGAAGATGCTGATTTCGTGAGGCAATCGAGTACCTGGTCGCATGATAGCAACGGTGCAACCGATGGTACCAAGTTTCTTGACAGCCACTGAATAGCCGACATCCATGTGTTGCAAAGCGGTTTCACCGCAGTACTTCACGTGACCAAGAATGAACTTCTGTGTTCGGTTTCTTGATCCTGTCAACTTACCAGCAACGGTAACGATGACACCACGAGCGCCAGCGTCCATGATGTTCTGAGCAGCGCTGTGTCCAGCCCGGCGGTAATACCAGCCTCGCTCGAGTGCGGATGCAATCTTTTCAGCCATGACTTGGGCGTTGAGTGTAGCCTTTTCGATTTCTTCAACTTTGAGCTTTGGGTTCTCAAGATCGAATTCTTCGTTGAGGCGCCTCTGCAACTCGTTGATGATTTTTCCCTTTCGGCCAATGACCATTCCAGGGCGTTCAGCGTGAACGGTAACTTCGGTTCCTTGTGGTGTCCGACGAATGTCAAGAGCGCCGAATCCGGAGCGCTTGGTGTTCGCCATCAAGAATTCCTTGACAAGATGTCGCTCGACGTTGCGGTTTACGATGGTTCGTACAGTACTTTGTTTTCCAGCCATAATCAATCACCTCAGAAGTCGTCCTCCAACTCGTCGTCTTGAACTGTGAAATCTTCGAGGAAAACCTCGAGGTTTACACGGTAGTGGTTTGAAGGGGTAGCTCGTCCACGGGCACGAGGAATGAATCCTCTCTTGATTTGCCCACGGTGTGCTGCGATGTGTGTGATTTCCATGTCTTCCGGTTCCACATCTTCATACTGGTGGCGTGCGTTTTCCATGGCGCTCTCGATCAACTTAATGATGGCTCGAGATGCCTTAACTGGGTAACGACCTGGTCCGACGCCGCCTTTGCGGTGTCCAACCATCGAAGGTCCGTTGCGCTTCTTTTTCTTGTTGCCACTTCCAAGTCGGAAGGGCACAGCCTGTGCCTTGCGACGAACGTCGGCTCGGTCTGAGTCAATTCGAAGAACCTCGTTGAGGAACGCGATTGCTTCTCCGGCTTTCATTCGCTTGACGTAGCGGCAGACTTCGAAGCAGTGCTTGACGTGCATGTCCACATTTGTGGCGCGTGCTGTAGCCAAGCGGTTGCCTTGAAGGAGTTGCGTGTATCCCTTTTGGGGGAGTTCACGACGCTTTGATCGGCGATCCATTTGTGTTTTAACCATACATAACACCTCACTTGAGCGGTACGTGCTTTGACGACCGAGTTGCTCCCACACCAGGGCCGCTGTGTGCGACGCCTCGGCGAGTAATTGCGAATTCACCGAGATAGTGGCCAATCATTTCTGGCTTAATCTCGACAGGGACGAAGGTTTGTCCACTGTAGACGGAGATGGTCTTTCCAACAAATTCTGGAAGGATTGGCATGTCGCGTCGGTGCGTTCGGACGGTGCGGCCGTTCGAACGGCGCACACGGCTGAGGAAATGTTCGTTCTCAACGGAGAAACCACGGGCCATTGAGCGGCGAGCTCGGGATGGCAGCAGCGTGATCACGGATGGTGCAGATGGGTCTTCAGCAGGCCAGAGTGACATGCTCGACAACTCTTCGACCGTGTAGCCACGGTATGTGAATTCCTTCTTGATTCGGCCTGAGGTGGTCGACAGGCGCTTTCGTGCCTTTCGTCGACTTGCCTTTGGGGTCATAAATGACTTCTTCTTCTTTCGTGCCATACATCATCACCTCAAATTTTCTTACCTCGGCCACGGCCGGTTCGGCTTGGTGCGATCAGACCGACCTTAGCACCTGGTGGGGTGCCACGAGCGACTGAGTTTGGACCGTGAACGGCTTGGTGGTTTCCACCGCCGTGTGGGTGGTCAACAGGATTCATTGCAACACCGCTGACGTGAGGGAACAACTTACCCCGGGCCTTGGCCTTGTAGTAAGCAGCACCTGCAGTTCGCAGAGGCATTTCATCTCGTCCGTGACCAGCGAGCACACCAATAGTGGCTCGGCAGTTAGCAGGGAGTTCTCGGAGGCTTCCAGATGGCATGCGGACACGCACTTTCTCTCCAATTCGAGCCTCGACAAAGCAGGAGTTTCCTGCTGCACGAGCGACCTTGCCTCCGTCCCCAGGACGAAGTTCGAGGTTGTTGATTGCAGTTCCTTCTGGAATGTTAGCGAGTGAAGTGATGTTTCCTGGTCGGAGGGCTGCTTCGTCACCAATAGCGACGGAGGAACCAATGGCCAAGCCTTCTGTGGCGACAACAAGTGTTGATTCGCCATCAGGGAGCTTCATTCGAGCAAGTGGAGCCGAGTGGACAGGGCTGTGAACGAGTTCGGTGATCTCACCGACAACATTGTTCACGCGTGGCATTCGGTTCGCACCTGGGAATCTGTGGCTCGCAACGCGGTAGCGTGGCGAGGAACCCTTTCGTTGTGCACGTATTCTCTTACCCATGATAAATCACCTCAGAATGCTCCCAAGCGCATTGCTGCGTCTTCTGCGTCATAGCCCTCGGCAAGCTTTACGGAAGCGTGCTTGCCGTGCTTTGTGTTTCGTACGTTGACCTTAGCGACTTCGACTTCGAAGATCGATTCAATCGCACGAGCGATTTGTGCCTTTGTTGCACTTCGGCGAACTATGAATTCGAGGCGTTGCTCAGTGGTACGAGCTTCCATCGACTTCTCAGTAAGCCACGGTTGTAGAACAATATCGTATGCGTTCATCATAATCACCTCAGTTAAGTGCCTCCACGGCATCCTTGGTAAACACGGTCAAACGACCAATTGCGCCACCAGGGGCTAGGTCTTCTGCGCAAAGGTCACGGGCTGCGACCACATCGACACCTGGAAGGTTTCGAGCGGCTTGTGCAAGTCCGGATTTGTCCTTAACGACAAGTAGTACCGACTTTGGAGTCTTGTGGACACGGCCACGCATTGTGGCCTTACCGGCACGGATGTTTCGTCCATCTCGTGCTCGGTTCAAATCAGCTCCGAGGCCGATTTCGTTGAAGATTGCAAGGACCTTGCGAGTAGCTGAGCCATGGTTGAAGGCTTCAATGCTAAATTTCTCAGTCTTTCCATCACGAACTTCAGCGTAGGTGCCGAGAACGATCGGAAGGGAAGAGATGTCTTCAGAGAAACGGTGGCCACGGGCGCTTACAGTTTCAACGGATGTTGTAGCAGTAAGTGCAGAGTCACGAGCCAAGCGGCGTTCCTTGAGGTTGAGCTTGCGGCCCCAGTTCTTTTCGACCTTGGGTCCGTGAGCGCGCCGTCCACCCTTGGTGTGAGGGTTTTGTGCACCACGGCTTTGCCCTGTGCGTCGCATAATTCGAGAGACACCACGGCCCTTACCCCACCATTCGACGGAGTGCTTCATACCGGCCATTGGCGCACGCTTACCGACGTGAGGTCGGGAACCATAGGCTTGGCGTCGGTTTGCACGGCTGGAAGCCACTGCGAGTTTGATGAGGTCAGTGCGAAGTTCAGTTTCGAACGCTGCAGGAAGATCGACCTTCTTGCCGTCGGACACTGAGATTTCGAACACATCAGGAAGTCGACCTGCGTCGAGTTCCGTTTGCGAGATCGTGTTGGTAATATCGAGAACATTCACCTTCATCTTCAGACCCCCTGCTTGGATGCTGTACTGACGTACGTAATTTCGACCGGGTGAAGCGTCTTGTCGCTGCCACGGGTTGCGTCACGGAAACGAATCAAACGCTTGGCAGGTCCAGGGACACTGCCTTTGACGAGGATGTAATCGGATTTGACTTCACCGTAATGGAGGAAACCGCCTGCTGGTGTGATCGAGTGATCTTCAGTGCTTGCGATGCGCAGGATGCGCTTGTTGTACTCGGTTCGCTGATGGTAACCAGTTTGGCCACCTTGACGGATGGACTTTCGAACGTATCCGTCACCGAATGCACCCATGTTACCGTGCTGTCGGCGCTTCTTCGAGTTTTTGTGGGATTGCAACTTACCACCGAATCGCTTGATGACACCTTGCCATCCATAGCCCTTGGTGATGGCTACAATGTCTGTAAGTGCGCCTTCTTCGAAAACGTCAGCAAAGGAGTACTCTTCACCGAGTTTCTCCTTAGCATAGGTGAGTTGTTCACCCATGTTGCCGCCATCCAATCCGACTTCCATAACGACTGGAACCTTTGTAGGGATTCCAGAAACGGAGTGGGGTTGGGTTGCGCAAATGAGTCGGACTTCGGAGAGGTCGCCGTTCATGAGGTTCTCAAAGTGCTTTTCTGCATCGTGTTCCTTACGAGCAGGTAGGCGCTTGAAGAGATCAGGGAATGCTTCTGTAATCTGTGCTGCATCAGCCCAGACTTCACCAGCAGCTTGCTTGCCGTATGGAGTCATGGTGTAGCCACGAACGCCGAGAATGCGCATCTTTGGGCATTCTACAACGGTGACTGGCACTCGGATTTCTTGTCCCGCAGATGGGCTGTGGGGGTTCAAATCACGAGAGAGAACGTGGGTCATACCGGCCTTCCAGCCTGCAAATCCTTGCATTCTCACTTCGCTCGCATCGGTTGTGGGCCACGACTTCACATGACCAAACGGACGGTTCGCACGCTTTCGCGGGCTGAACGCCATTGATCCTCGTCGTGGGTGACTTTTCTTTGCCATGTCGGATTCCTCCAGTGTTTTTACAGCGCATTGGCCCCACCGTGGAGGGGCGTACGAGGACTCTCAGGTTGGGAGAAGCCGTGACACTGCGTTCCATTTCCACGAATGGGAAACGAGACTATTGGGGTCCTCGGGGGATGGCCCATTGTGTCTGGCTGCTCACCTTTGAGCAACCTTCCGACTTACCTCCCGTATATGAGTGGTTCGGTTCGCAACAGCCGACCTGTCGCGTGAATCGCCACTGTCATGGAGGGTTTTGAAACCTTTCGGCTGTATTGGACACCCTAGGGCATCATTCACTCATCTTTGCCCAAAGAGAAATCCGTGCATGTACAGGACAATCAAGAATCTAACATCTTGAGAATCCTCGATTTGACCTCAGTATGCTTTAGAACCCTCGACGAAATGGGAAAGGCATGGCCACCGTCATTCATCCGTTTCTCACGGACGGCGTACAGGCTCGCGCTTACCAATTGAGAGCGTTGCGTTCGGCGTTAACCTCCTCAACGCTGATGGTGATGCCGACAGGTTTTGGAAAGACAGCCGTAGAATGGATGGCTATGGCTGAGGCCTTACGGCTGCAACGAGGCAAGATCTTGTTGATTGCACCCACCACAGGTCTAGTGGATCAACAGCGACGTATGGCAACCGACATGCTGAACCTCGAAGCCGATTCGATTATCACTTACACTGGAGAAATTGCCCCCGCTAAACGTCCACCGCTATGGGAAAAGGGAATTGTCATCATGGCAACACCTCAAGTGATTCGAAATGACGCAACGACCGGCACGATTGATCTCAAGGACGTCGGGTTGCTCATCGTTGATGAAGCACACCACAGCACGGGAAATCACGCCTATGCACAAGTTGGTGATTTGTACCTCTCGACTCACCCCGAGGCGCTGGTTCTCGGCGCTACGGCCAGCCCTGGCTCGACCGAAGCAAACATTCTGGAGGTTGCTCGACGCCTAGGTATTGAACGCCTGGATGTATCGAAAAAGGACGACCCGTTGCTGGAACCCTATACAGTAAAGCTGGATGTTGTCCCTCATCGACTCAGCCTACCGGAGGAACTCACAAACCTGCTTGAACCGCTTCAATCGCACCAAGACGGTGAAGCGGAGCACTTGCGTCGCTTGGGCTTTCTTGCGCCAACAGGCCACCTCTCTTCCAAGTTAATTGAAGAAGCCCAGCGAAGAGCAAGCATGGCCATCCAACGTCGAGACAGGCGTGGATATGATGCTGCCCGCCGAATTGGAGATTTACGTCGCACCCATTTGCTGTTGGATCTCTTGCGGACCCAAGGCACCACATCCGCACAATCTTTCCTTCAACGGGCAGAAGAGGACGGGAGAACCGGCGAGCGAACGACAAACCGATTTGTTGGATTGCCAGCAATACACGCTTTCCGCACGGCTGCCAAAACCAAGTCAGAATTGCACCCTAAGCCCGGATACGTCAGAGAACTGGTTGAAACTCAGCACGCTCGAAACGCAGAAAGTAAAATGCTCATCTTCACAGAATACCGAGACACGGTCGAACACCTGGTGGCCATGCTGAGCGACCTTGAAGGGATAAACGTGGACAAGTTCATTGGGCAGTCTGGAAAAGGAAAGCGCAAAGGTATGACCCAACGCCAACAATTGGCGCAATTGAACCGCTTCCGTGAAGGCGACCTCAATGTCTTGGTTGCTACTTCAGTCGGAGAAGAAGGCCTCGACGTTCCTGCTGCTGACCTCGTTATTTTGTACGAACCTGTTGCCAGCGCAATCCGTGCGATTCAACGACGAGGCCGAACCGCTCGTCAGCGAGCAGGAAGCGTTCACACCTTGATTGCGGTAGGTACGCGAGATGAATTTGTCAACTCAGCTGCCGAACGCCGTGAAGCAAAGATGTACACCTTGCTTCATCGCATACATCAACGTGGACGGCTTCCAAGGCGCCCCCCTCCACCTGCGGATGTGCTGGCTGCTTTCACGGTCGATCACGATGGACTGACCATGAACGCTCAGGCGTTCATCGACCAAGAAGCGGCCCGTTTAACCCCTGATGCACCACAAGAGGAGGAAGGAAAAGAAACTATAGAAAGGAGCCTAGGAGCGTCTAAAAGAGAAAAACCAGTGCTCCACCCAATCGATCAACGCCCAAGGCAACAAATGGGATTGGATCAATTTACTTCTGCACCCACCCCCGCAGCCAAGCAACAAGAGCCATTGGCTTCTGCAACCATCACCAATGTTCCAGAGGGGCCAGTTCTAGACGGAAAAGCCCACAGAGAACTCGAACAGTTAGCAGCTGCCGCTGCATCGGCAACGGTAGCTTCAATGCAAGAACAAGCCGCAGAGACGACCATCATTCTTGATCATCGAGAAGCAAAATCAACGCTGGCGCCTTACCTCAAGAGCATGGGCGCTCATGTGGCGTTTAAGCATCTGAATACAGGGGATGTTCGATTGTCTCAACGGGTGCTCATCGAGCGCAAGACAGCAAGAGACCTAGTGAATTCCTTGACCGATGGGAGGCTGCTCCATCAGTGCCGACGCCTCAGCGCAGCAGCCCTTCGCCCACTGTTGTTGGTTGAAATCGGCCAAGGCCACGGGCAAGCGGTTCATCCTGATGCTGTTCATGGGGCACTGGCATACATCAGCCTCGATTTGGGCATGCCCATCATGATGACCAAAGGAGCGGAAGAAACAGCACGGTTCTTGATCGCTGCCGCACGTCGGGAGCACGATGTGATGGAACGCTGGGCCTTTGAGAGCATGCAACGCGCTGCAGATCACCAGGATGTTCGAGCCATTGAGCGGGCAACCTCAGCAGCGGCTGCAGAAATCAAAGCTATTGAACTGGGTGAAGTGGAACGAACGCCACTGGCTCAACGCTGGCCGGAGCATTCCAAGCATGAACAAACAACGGTGCTCGCTGCAATAGAGGGTGTAGGTCAAGCCAGAGCAAAGGCTTTGATTGAAGCGTTCGAAACAATTGCTGGTGTGTTCGCTGCAAGCAAGGACGAATTGGCTGAGGTTCAAAACATCGGCAATGCCACGGCGATGAGTGTCTACTCGTTGTTGCATGGTGGCTGAATCAGCCGCCAATGACAAGCGAGCGCACTCGGAGTTGTGCAAATCTGTCTGGGAAATGACCAAGGGCAAAGGCAACGAGTTCTGCCAAATGCACGATTGGCATCGATGTGTCCTTGCCACTGACTTTCGCAGCCTTTGATTGATAAGAGTCGAGGTTCGAATGCGACACGGTGCAGGCGCTTACCATGAGATCGGCTCCGCTGCTCTTTGCATCGGCAAGAACGGCAGCGGTCATCTTCATCACTGGTTTATTGAGCGTCAAAAGTGCGGGTGCTCCTACGCTTTGGCACTTGGAATCATAATCAACAGGGGTTCCACCAAGCGCAACGATCAGTTGTTCGAGGTAGGTTGGCATGAATGCGTCATCGCCTGCGGTCGCCCCTTGGCGCTGCATGTTGGGCCCATAATAGGGCGCGACGTTCATACGAATTGGATTGATGACGGCGTCTCGAACGGCGTCCAGGCCAATTTCTTCCACAAGGAAGTGAAGCAGGTGTCGAGGTTGAGATTCGCCTTGATATTCGATGCCGGTGGTGCGTGAGACGAGGTTATTCACGGTGTTAGCAAAGCCCATGTCCGAAGAAAACTCGTCAACGGTATCGCACATGATGCCGTAACTTGTTGCGCAGGTGGTCATGACATCAACGCCCTTCAGTTCTGCGAGGGCCAAGTTTCGTGCAACCAAGGCATGCTGAAGTTTTGGAGATGATTGCTTGATGATGTTTCCACCATCGCTGGAGGCCTTTGGGAGTTCAATCAATTGGATTCCGAGCGTCTTGCACAACGGTTGAATGCAATCTTCCACCTCATAGGACGCTGCACGTGCGGCGTTTCCGGGGTAGTATGCGATTTTCACAGCCATGTCAACACCTCAGAACCTCTGATCGATTTCGTTGAACAAACTGACGACTTCGTGGTGCGCCTCGACCTTTCGGTTCACCATGTTTGGAATTTTACCAACACCTGCTGGTGGAGCGACCAAGGCTTGGAGGCTTCGAATTGGAGGAGCACCGTTGCGAGTAAATCCGAGGAACATACGAGCAGAAACGCCATCAAAGATGTTGCTCAACAAGCCAACAGGTCCCAAGACTTGTCGGTAAAGTGTCGTTTCGTTGACATTCCCAGACCACTTGACGCTGCGTCCGTACCACTTGACTAAACGACCATGTGGCCCAGTGTAGTTGGTGACGTTAAGCAGGTGGCTGCGGGCTGCATTGAGTGCTTTGGAAGCGGTGCGTCCTTCAGCGCCGTAGCGGGCAATCGAAGCCATATCAGCCTCTGCCCAAACGCCGCTTTCGCCATCGAGCATCTCTGCAAGTTCTGCTTTTTGTTCGTCACCAGTCCGAGGGTCAAGCGATCGAGTCCAGTGCTGCAAAAGAATGGCAGGACCCTTGTAAGATGGGTTGAAGGGCACTGTGTCCGACATAGCGTGAAGCAGTTGGTAAGAGTTCACATCGGTCATGGCGTGAAGGGTGGTCGCCGTTGCGGGTTCCATGGTACCCATGGCGCTTCCGTTCAACAGGGTTGCACCTTCACGAGGGTCAGCACGGAGCCAAGGCTTGCTTTCGCTTCGGTTGGCTTCATAGCCGGAGTAATCGACGATTAAGTCCCGTACGACGGGATAACCTGGCAAAGGTTCGACCTTGAGCACGCCGCCTTCGGATACCAAGTCGTTGATACAGGCTAAGTCCGCGAGAACCACGCGCCCATTGACTCGCAGCCCACTGGTTGCTGTTCCGTTTCCGTTTCCACGGCGGAATGCGAAACTTCCGTCGACGTCTTGCTGAATGGCAGTGAGGAGGTTTTCGACCGTTGCGTGACCAGGCACAGCGCATGCAATGGTGTCCCAGCCAGATTCATTGGCTGCAGGGCAGTAGCGGAACAACGAGAGGGTGATGGAGAGTTCTGCTTGAGGGATGATGCCTGGGGCAAAATCACCATCAGCTACTTCATCGGCGGTTCCTGATCCGTATTGGATCATCTCATCGAGTAGAACTTCTTGGAGGGTGCCTGATTGGTCGACGCAGGCAAGCAAGGGGAGAGCTTGTGAAACCCATTGGGCCCACGGGGTATCGAAGTCGACATCACAGAGTTTAGTTTCATGAACCCGATTGGCACCGAGTTCGACGTACTTGTCGTCCCAATCTGTTCCTGCCTTGCAGAATTCATCATAGGAAGAGTCGCCGATTGCACAAATGCTGAAGTGCACGTTGGAAAGCGATGGTTTTCCGCTGCTGACCGTGTTCCAGAGGGTTTCTGCGTTGTCTGGCATTTCCCCTTCACCCCATGTCGAGGTGATGATGAGGGTTCGAGCGTGAGCGTTGAGTTGTCCAGCATCGAATCCATCCATGTCGTATATGGTTGGAACAAGGCCGTAATCAGCGGCGAGTTTCGCAGTTTTGTCGGCGAGGCCGGCTGCGTTCCCAGTTTGTGAACCAAAGAAGATTGCAAGGCTGCGGTCGCCGCCCATCAAGGCTTGAAAGGCATCGCTGCCACCGGTGGCCACCGCTGCTGCGGGTGCTGCTTCGACAGCCATCTCTGCTGCGGGGGCAACTTCTGCCACAACTTCGGCACCGTCAGTAACAAGTTCAAACTTGATGACTTCAACCGGGCAAGCATCAGCTGCTTCGAGGATCATCTCACCGTATTCAGCGCCGAGGGACCCCAACATTGGTGAGCCACCCACGTTGCGATCAAACACACCGTCGGTGCGGACTGCAGCGAGGATTTGCGATGAATCATCGACGATTTCAAACACTTCAGGACAGATGTCTTGACAAGCATCACAGGTAATGCAATCTTCATCAATCCAAACCTTTGCTACAATGGTCATGTGAATCACCCCACTTACGTTGGTCGTAAGCAAACTTTCCCACCATGCAGGGGCCTTTCAAGGTTCGCACTTGCCCGTATCAAAGAAAGCGGTCTACACAAGCCTTGTCGGCTACGAAAGAAGGGGTGGTGCTCGGATGTTTAGGAGAGTGATTTGGTGAACTTCACATTTGGAAGTCGCCCATGCCACCCATGCCGCCCATGTCATCGCCCATCGAGACGCCCTTGGAGGAAATGACATCGTCAATCCGTAAGATCATAATTGCAGTTTCGGTTGCCGATTGAATTGCTTGTTCCACAACTCGCATTGGCTCAACCACATTGGCTTTTTTCATGTCGACAACACCGCCATCATAGACATTGATTCCGGCGTGTGATTGTCCATCAGCGTGAGCCTTACGCAATTCGATGAGGGTTGTAACGGGGTCTAGGCCTGCGTTTTCGGCAAGGGTCCTCGGAATGATTTCCAAGGCTGAAGCGAAGGCTTCGATGGCCATTTGCTCGCGTCCACCAACGCCTTCAGCGTAGGTTCGCAAGTCCCTTGAAAGAGCAGCAAGAACACTGCCGCCGCCCGTGAGAACTGCGCCATCTTCCCAAGCCACTGAAACCACACCGACTGCATCGTCAAACGCACGGCGGATTTCATCGACCACGTGTTCAGTACCACCACGTAGGAGCACTGAAACTGATTTTGCTTCAGGACAGCCGGTGATGAACGTCATGTCGGATTCCCCAATCTTGCGCTCTTCGACCTTTGCAGCATGGCCCAAATCGTCGTCGGATAGGTCGTCCAAGTTGGTGACAATACGTCCGCTTGTAGCCTTTGATAGGGCCTCCATATCGGACTTCTTAGCTCGGCGAACGGCAAAAATACCCGCCTTGGCCATGTAATGTTGGGCAAGTTCATCGATGCCTTTCTGGCAGACAAGAACGGTTGCTCCTGCGGCTTGGATTTTCTCGACAAGTCCGCGAATATAATTCTCTTCTTCTTCGAGGAAAAGAGCCAACTGGCTGGGGTCGGTGATTTGAATTTTAGCGTCAACTTCGGTCTTTTTCACTTCGATAGCGGAGTTGACCAGTGCGATCTTAGCGTTTGCGATGCTGCGTGGCATGCCAGCGTGGACCCGCTCTTTGTCGAGGAGAATACCATCGATGAGGGATGAATCTTTGATTGACCCGCCTTGGCGCTTCTCGACCTTAATATCGCTCAAATCTACAATGCGCTCGTCCCCTTCAATAACGCCGACGGCGTTGACGGCTCGGACACAAATATCGGCCATGAAACTCTTGACTGCACCTGCTGATTTACCAGTGAGGGCTGTTTTTGCCACTTCGGTGAGGACAGCATCGTCGTTGTGCGTTGCGATTCCGTGGTTTTCCAGCAACTCGACGGCTTTCTCAGCCGCCAAGCGGAATCCTTCACAGATGACGGTTGGATGAACGTTTTGTTCGATGAGATCTTCGCTGCGCTTGAGTAATTCTCCAGAGAGAACGACCGCCGAGGTTGTTCCATCGTAGCAGTGCTGCTCTTGGGTCTTGGCCACTTCAATGATCATCTTAGCTGCAGGGTGGTCAATGTCCATTTCCTTCAAAATCGTTGCACCATCGTTGGTGATGACAACATCGCCCATCGAATCGACAAGCATCTTGTCCATGCCTTTTGGACCAAGCGTTGAACGGACCGCATCTGCCACCGCTTTGGCTGCTGCGATGTTGTTGGACTGTGCGCTTCGTCCACGAGTTCGTTGGGTGCCATCCTTGAGGATGAAGATTGGGGCTTGGCCGTTTCCGTACATGATGAATCGCTCCTTGCATTCTCAGCGGAGGTTGAGACCGTCTTGAACCCTACGGAGGGTCGGCATTGAGGAAAACCTCAGTCAGGCCATTCCGTTTTGCTCGAGCCACATTTGCCCGTAGACTTCCCATTGGTCCATAGTCCAGCCTTCAGGAAGGCCGGCTGCGGGCAATGGAGGGGTCTTAGATGCTGCTTCTGGCGCTGGCGCAGATGGTGCTGCTGGAGTGGCTGCCGGAGCAGGTGCGGGGGCCGATGGTGGCGGGGTTGCTGGCAATGCGCCAGCGACCGGAACGGTTGGTGCAGAAGCAACAGCACCGTAGGTAGCTTCAATGCTATTTTCATAGCCTTCTTCGCCCCATCCACCATATTCGTCTTCTTCCTCTTCGACTCGAAGGATGTTCAGGATCACAAACACGCCAATGCCCATGATGCCCACAAAGGCAACCCAC
>Ga0257106_1000237_pt1 | contig 34311 bp, 23 predicted proteins | sample LP_taG_3_FD_190177 | JGI IMG/M metagenome (GOLD analysis project Ga0257106, IMG submission 190177) | Marine microbial communities from Northeast Subartic Pacific Ocean, Canada - LP_J_2011_P26_10m | ecosystem: Environmental > Aquatic > Marine > Oceanic | place: Canada: Northeast Subartic Pacific...
ATAGCGCGCGGCTTGACAAGGTCATCCCGAAACGTCGAATGAGGTACCTGTGTTTCATCTTCCTCGTCTTCCTCTTCGACCAAAGGGATGTCGGTCGCCGCGTCACTTGCCTCGCTCTGTGGAACTGCTTCGGCTGCATCATCGTCGGTCGGCTCAGGATTCACGTCTTCTGCGTCGGCAGCTTCGGGAGTTTCAGCATTCTCTTTGGGTTCGTCCCCTTCCGCAGCTTCTTCCTCCTCATTTGGTGATGGAGGTGCAGGTGGTGGAGGAGGAGTTGGCGGAGGTACTGGAGCGGGCTTGCGCCAAATCTTAGTCCTCGTTTGAGCGTTATGGACCGCAAGGAGTGCTTCACCGAGGAGACAGAGTGAATCAATTCTGCCATCATTGCGTTTGTGCAAGTTGGTCGCTTCCGAAGCAACGACAATCGCCTCCTCTGCGTCATCGAATCTATCCTTGAAACTCTTAGGCGCGCTATCATCCAGAAATGCGAGAATTGCAGTCGCGTCTACACCTTGAATGGAGGGAAAATCAGGTCTGCTGTTCTCTCTATCCACAGATTCCAGGACTTTCTCAGCATGTGCAATTTCCAGAAGGCAACCAGCCCTCGCATTCTTCACTGCTGCGAGTAACCTTGCCGCAGGCAACGAAGTGGTGAGAGGGCTTATCGAGGATACACAAGCGGCCGTATATATTCGCTCCGCCTCCATCTCTGCCTCGAAAATGATTTCCTTGATGACACGCAACCCTGGTCGTGGATCACCCGATGCAGTAGGATCTTTATACATCAGCATGGCCTTCGCCATCAAAACGTTCACATAGTCCATGCCACCTCCACAATCTTGCAAGATGGCGACAGCTTCAGAAATAGCGTTCACAGCATCAGCATATTGAGCTTGTGGATTCTCGCCCACCTCCACCGCATTCTTCATTTCCAACTCCAAAAGCCGACTGAGCTCTGTGAGAAGATTTGCCATAACCATTTTGGTATCAAGGGTATTGCCACGTCTGGAGGAATTTGAACGGCTCTGCAACAAGTTCAGCGCCGTGACGAGGGATTCCTTTGCTGATAGCTTACCGTCTCGTGTGCTGAGCTTGTACATGGTATAATCGCACATACTTTCTCCCCAAAATGAAACATCCCCGCCAAGAGTCTGTCCACGGTGTTGGAGCTTCACTGCATCGATGGGCATGTTGCCGCGAGCTGCGCACTTTGCAAGGTGTAAATACGCCCGGGCTTCAACAGCCACATCATCATGAGCACGAGCGTGCCTGATGGTCTCCTGCAGCAGAACGTTGGCTGCGACCAGTGCACCACGCTGTTCAAGGTATGCGCCGCGAGCGATCCAGTAATCACGTAGCGCATACGGACGAAGCGATTTTGAACTGTTGATCACACCAGATGACGGCCCGTCACCCGAGAAAGAGGCTTTGAGTGTTTCTTGTCGCTGCACCTCTTCGCGTCCTCGTCGAATCTCGTCGATGGAGAGCTCGAGGGCTCCTGCAAGCTCTTCATGCATAATCGCAGCTGACTTCAAAAATAAAGCATCCGCGAGGGAGGCCAGCCGAAGATGGTACACGCCTGCCAGGGAGTCATCATTCGCCACAATTTTAGCAATTAGAACACCGAGCTGGCAAACAGGAAGACATTGCAGATGCATGCTCACAGACTCCAGACCACTGCACAGGTAGTCGATATAATGTAGTAATCGCTCGGGTCGACCAACTGATGCTAAGGAGATCTCAAAGGTTCCTTTGCATTCTTGCAGTTGTGCCAGTAACTGATCGGTAAATTTGAAGTTTGCCCACTCCTCCAGGCTTTCTGGTGTGGCTACGACGCTGGACACAGGCATAGTTCTCATCACCTCTGCAAGGGGATCGCACAACATACGCAGGGCATGATGTTGCGCCGTCAACAGATAATCTGTGCGTTCAACGTTGCTCCCTGACATCCTGGAGAGCATGACGCATACCCGAACGATAGAACAAAACCCTGTGACCCCAACCTGAGGTGTGGCGACGGATTCACATTCCATTTTGTCACCAGTCGCATCATCATCTGTTTCCAGCAGAATATCAAGTGTAGAAACAAGGAGATCCTCTGCATCAGCTACGGGTTGGCCATTGCCATACATCCAATCGGCAAAGTCGATCATCAGATCAACCTTCATTGCGGCACTGTCGTCAAGCACGTCGATGGCTTTCCTATACGCCTTCATTCCCTCTAGCTTTGAGGTGGCTTGGACAGCAACACCAGCCCACACCTTTGCTTGAGTTTCTTGATCATATGACGAAAGCATGTCGAGCTCATCCTCAGCTTTTCTTCCAGTGGCAGAGAGAAACAAAACCTTGTATTCCCAGAGGCGCTGGTGGTCACTGGTTGGCAACATCTTGAAAGCCTCATCTATCTGTTTGATACCGTCAGTCCAAGCTTTCTTATCTACTAGACAATCGAAGTAGAGAATCCACATGAACTTCATCAAACTGTCATCTTTGACTTTTGTGGCACGACAAGCGTCGATGATAACTTGAAGATGACTGAAAATATTTCTCCGAGTCGTTGCCGATGACATGTACGATGTCGCTGAATTCCAAAAATGCTTCGCGGCGAAGGAAACAATGTCACTCCGGTTAGCTCGCCTGCCACATTTTGCCGCTTGCACGAGATGTTGGAACGCCTTCTGCCTTAATGTATCCTGCGTGGATTGATCTTGATGATCAGGGCGGATCAACGCAAGAATGCCACAACCAAATGCACTCTCAGCCACACCACCCCAGTACCAGCTTTGGGATGGGGCAGTCTGTGTCAATTTGTTCAAAAAGATCTCAGCTTGCTTGCCACACTCAATCGCAGAACCATATGCCTTGGCTTTTAAGGCTGTCTCTCCGAGCCTCGCCCATGTTTCGAGATCACCAAGGACTTCACCCTCAGCAGGTCGCAACAGACTCATAGCCTCGTTGAGCATGTCACTCGAAGTATCGTCGCTACCAGGAAGAGTGAGACGCTGGATTATCGCCGAAACCTGTGCGACTGGATCTTCCTCAACCTTGACTTCAGAAGAAGTCCCCATCGACGCGTGCAGTCTCGCGAGAGTCGCTGATAGCTTGCGCGAATTTCTTTCATCTACACGATTCAAGACCGATTCGCATGCTTCGATCCCACGTTGCATATCCCGTGATTCTTCAAACTTGTGGTCCCTCAAGGTCAGGCGCAGTGCTTTGTAATCAGGCAAGACATCACCTTCTTTGATATCATCAGCATTCGTGACAGAAATAAACGCTGCATGCTCATACCCACACGACAGGGCATCAGCAAAGTTTCCGAGCAAGGTCTTTTCACAGGTTTCAACTTTGCAGAGCTCTGCGAACACTGGCGCCGTCGCTGGTAACATTTCGGCGTACCTGTGCGACATAAAAACTGCAAGATAGTTGTTCCAAACATGCGCCGCCGCATTCATGACTACCCAATCCTCTCCGACACTGGCTCCAAGGTGCATAGCCCTTATGAATGCGGCGACCAAATTATTCTGAAGCTCCTCGGTCGATTCTCCCGTGCTGTCAAACTCCGTGTTGATTTCAGTTGGTGGAATGACAGGCACGCCGCGGGACCGAAGGATATCAAAAGATGCCAGTCCATCGAGCAAGTTGACATCAGCTTGCAACAGGATGATGTCCTTGTCCTTGATCAAATCCCAACCCGCAGTATCGATCACATTCTTTGCAAATCGATGGACCATGGATGTCTGTTTCGCGTCCATGGCGACCTTGATGACAGAGCCCCAAATGTTTATTCGCGCTCTTGCGGATCGCCGGCGTGTTTCCCTTGCCTCAGCACTCATCTCTTCTGATTCAGAAGCCAAGGCCGCAGGTTGCAGAGACATCAACTTTTCGACAGCGCGCTGCAGAAGATCTGCCTTGCTCTCCACACTTTTCGCATCGCGTGCTTGTTCTGCATGCAACAAGGCTTGATCCTCAATATCGTCTGGATCATCATGAATTTTGCTCTTCAGGGAAAGCACACGGTTCAAAGGATCCAAGAAGCGATCCAGCGGACGCTCGTAACCCGTACTCTCGATTTCTTCAGCCGAAGCAACGTAATCAAGGGCGAGGCCTTTCGAAACCTGTGCTTTCGCCTGACCCACCATGTCTTCAGAAATGTAGCAGTATGCCAGCTCAAGGTGCAAAGCAGTCCGCAACCTGTTGGCAGAAGATCCAACTGATTCCAATGCAGTCGCAGCCGCCCCGAGGACACGGGTAAGGTGATGACGGAATTGTCGCTGCTGAAGTGGCAGACTAGCTGCCCAAATCAATTGACAGGCGTCATGTATGCCATCAAAATCTTGGAGCCTCGAAAATGTCGAAAGGCTTTTCTCCGCCTGTAGAATGACGTCCTTGTGAACGCCAATGGCCTCTGGATCAAGAGAGCCGCGCTTCTCTCCAAGGTTGTGCAGTGCAATCATACTCCTCGTCATCTCGACGCGAACGCGAGCTAAAATCGTGGATGCATCGGCCACGCGCTCTGAACACCATTCCGCCAGGTCTAGGACCTCATTTTGCGCTGCAACCCACCCGATTTCAGCCACGACATCCATTTGACAGTCCTCCACTGACTCATCTTTTGCAGCTTCTAGCTTCTCCGCTGCTGGATCGACCAGCTTCCAAGCTTCAATCAAAGTGTTCTTCACATCTTCAGCATCTGCACATGCTCCAGAGCGCACGTGCTGCATGAGCGAAACAGCACCGTCCTCCCCGTCTCCACCCTCCTTTGATCCTTCCAAGCTGCTGACATGTGACTTCACCTTAATAGCCAGGGTGGAGAGCTCTGGAACACTTGCTTTGCACAAATCGACGGCGTCTGACGCGACCTTGAGGGCATCAGCATTCTTTCCAGCATCGCTGAGACAAAGCGCATGGATTCGAAGATTGTGTGCCTTCCACTCCTCATGGCCTGAGACCTTCTGCAGCGCGTCGTTGATTGACGTGGATGCCTCTACGAGGTACCGCCGCGATCCGCTCTTCTGCAAAGGTCTCGAGATGTTCCAGTAATGGACGCTCGCGTCATAAAGCAAGAATATATATCGCGAATCTTCCAGCGCCACCTTGAGTCCTTCGAGCAAACATTTTAACGCGCTCTCGACGCCGGTGACAAGAGCCTGACCGGTGAGACCTTTGGCACCCTCTGAGCACAACAGGGCCTTTGCGAACCATGCTCTGCACACGTACTGATCTTTGAGCTCGACCTGACCGATGTCGGAGTCATCGGACCAGAACTTACTCGCCTCGAGAAAGTAGATGTCGAGCATCTCAGTCGCGATCGCCGTTGCTCCAACCTGTCGGGACAAAGGATACGAGAGACGAGGGTGAGGCCGCTGCGAGGGACTCGGATCTTTTTTTGGTTGACCGGCTGTGCAGTGAGAGGTCCTTGACTATAGGGTGAGTGCTTTCGTGACGATCAGGACAGCGGCGCAGACTTAAACTCACCTTCAGTGCCGCCTCTGCACACAAAATAAGGCTATCCCTGCCGACCCGTGCATCTGATGGCCCCTCCAGAGATGCGAGAATGTCGCCGTGCGTGCGCTTCAGAAGCTTCTCATCTGAAAGCCGTGCCGTCTCGAGGAGCGAAAGCCGTATCACCTCGGGCAAAGGCAACATGATTCCAAGCCTTAGACAGCACTCAACACATCTAGCAACAGAAACCTCGTGAACACACCGTCGCCGGTCGGCGCGCGTCCTTCTGTTGGGCTCGGGCTAAAACGGGTCGCATTTTATTTACGCCCGTTAGTCACTGCCATTTTACGCCCAACAGCTCTGCGAAGGGTCGCACAAGATACCCACGCGAGAGATGTCGGCCCAGGCGGTACGGACTGTTTTCTGTGGTAAATTCGAGTTCAGAACCAACGTAAAAAGTCCATCACACGGCAGAAACCCAAAACCCTCGCGCGTGAGCTCGAACAGGAGGTGTGAGCGACCCCATCGACGCGCGATCTAAACTAACATTTCGTCGCATCTCCTTCCCTCCTTCCCATACATGCTCGATGTACCTCGCTGACATATCCTCTTTTCACTTAACAGGAACACGATCGCGATGGCTAACGCCAAAAGCGGCATGCAGATATTTCAAGACCAGGCTGAAGTCGCGGACGCACTGGCGAGTTTGACGATGAAGGCTGCCGAGCAAGCGATCGAGGAGCGGGGCTCCTTCACCGTCGCGCTCGCGGGTGGCTCGTTGATCAAACTTCTCGGTGGGCTGAAGGGAAAGAGCGAGATCGACTGGAACAATTGGCACGTCTTCTGGGTCGATGAGAGATGCGTTCCTCATGACGACCCCGAAAGCAACTACGGCGGGGCCCTGCAAGCACTGCTATCGGACGTGCCCATCCCTGCGTCGCAGCTTTATGCCATCGACGAGAGCTTGTGCCAGAAAAACGAGGATGCGGCGCAGCCCTGCGCTGCGGAATACGATGCGAGACTGAAAGGACTGTCGAGCAGTGTTCTACCAACGAAAGATGGCTTGCCCATATTCGATCTCTTACTCCTCGGGTTCGGACCCGACGGACACATCTGCTCGCTATTTCCGGGGCACCCGCTTCTGAAGGTCACGGAGCCCTGGATATTGCCCATCTCGGACTCGCCAAAACCGCCACCCGAGCGAATCACATTTTCGATGCCCGTCGTGAACGCTGCGAAGAAGAAATGTTTCACCGCCATAGGGGAGGGCAAGGCTGAGATGGCGGCGACAATCATAAAGAGTGCTGGCGACGACCCAAACATTCCGGCTTCGTTTGTCAAGGGTGACGTCGCATGGCTGATGGATGCCGCAGGGGCGTCCCTTCTGTGAAGGGAGCGAGGAGGCTGGTGTTTGTAGTTTGAGTTTTCAGAAAAAGTCTTTAATATTTCACTTTATTGTATTAACAACACGAGTGGGAAGCTTCAGCGCCCCAGGGGACTGCAGGCGTCCTTCTTTAGTAGATACCGATCACTTTCCACCAAACAGAGCCGACACCCAAGAATGTGGCGATGTAGAAGACAGAGAGACCGAAGCCGATCTTCCACCAGGTGGCGAGGGGCACGTAGCCAGCGCCGAAGAAAGGAGGCGCGGATCCGATGCCGTAATGAGTGGTGCAACCCATGATGTTGGAGAAGATGCCGAGAACGAGGGCAGACATAAGGGGAGGGGCGCCGCACGCGACCAGCACGGAAAGGAAGGCGGTGTACATGGCACCAATGTGCGCCGCACCGGAGGCGAACATGTAGTGGGAGTAGAAGTAGAGGAGCACAACCACGAGGAAGGCTGGCTGCCATGCGAGGCCGGCGGCGGAAACAACCTTCACAACGGTCGAGGAGAACCAAGGGATGAGGCCGTACTTGTTAAGGTAGCCAGCCATGGCGATGAGGGCTGCGAACCAGGTGAGGGTATCCCAGGCGGGTCCCTCAGCGAGGCACTCCTTCCAGGTGATGACGCCGGTGATGAGCAGGGTGGAGAGGCCAACGAGCGCGGAGGCGACGGAGCCGATACCAAACTTGGAGCCGAAGATCCAGAGGGCAACGGTGACGGAGAGAGCGCCAGCCATGATCTTCTCGTCGCCGGTCATGGGACCAAGCTTCGCGAGCTCTTCCTTGGCCTTGAGCGGAGCCTCGGGGGAGTCCTTCACCTCGGGGGGGTAGAGCACGTAGAGGATGAGGGGCACAGCGATGAGGCAAATGAGGCCGGGAACAGACGCGGCGAGAGCCCACTGGCCCCAGGTGATGGTCTCGCCGATGGTGGCGGCGGCGAGGTTCACAGACAGAGGGTTGGCAGCCATCGCGGTGATGAACATACCGGAGGTGACGGTGGATGTCTGGAACACGGTGGTCATGACGTAAGCGCCCATCTTCTTCTCGGTGCCCTTCTCGGGTTCCGAGCCGCACGCGACGCAGAGAGCCTTGGTGAGGGGCAAGAAGATGCCGCCAGCACGCGCCGCGAGGGAGGGAATGGCGGGCGCGAGCAGAGCCTCAGAAAAGACCAGAGAGTAGGTCAGGCCGAGCGTGGACTTGCCGAAGAGGGAAACGATGTAGTAGGCGATGCGGTTGCCGAGACCAGTCTTGATGAAACCGCGCGCCAGGAAGAAGGCGAGCGCGATGAGCCAGGGAATCTCAGACGAGAAGGCGCTGAAAGCGGCGGAGAAGGGCAGCAGGCCGGTCACCATGGAGACGCCGAGACCGATCATCGCGGTGGCACCGAGGGGAAGAGGCTGCGCGGTTAAAGGATCGCGTGGAAGAGTGTCAGCGTCAGACATGTGAAGAGGGAAAACTATCTCCCCCGACTGGGGGCGGGAAAAAAAAGGAATCCGATTATTGGAATTGGACGATCGGGGGGGCGGGGACGCACGTTGGTGATGATGCCGACAATGGTGCCCACGAAGACGGCGAGCAGGTGCCAAGCCTGAGCGGTGACACCAGCAGGGGCCGGGATCAGCCAGATCAGGAGGCCCGCGAGGACGGAGTACCCGAGGGGCTTCAGCTTCGCGCCCTTCCATTCGGAAGCCGCAGCAGCCTGCACCGCCGGGACTCCGGAAGATGCGCTCGCGCTGACGACGCGCTTGGCGAACGCGCGCTTAGACACGGCGGGCGACTGCTGACGCTGACGAAGCGAAAAGGCCGCGGCACGTTCACCCTGGAAGAACTGCGCAGAGCGAGAAGCCGCCGCGTTGGTGCGCAGGCTCGCGGTGGAAACGGAGCTCGCCCGGGCGGTCGTTGTTTTCGGATTAGTGGCCGCGACGCGAGATGCGACGGGCGCCGAAGCCACATGAGTCATCATGGCGGCCATCTTGGTGGCAGAGAACGTGAATACTCTGTCGGACAAGCCTGTCGCGAAGAGGTCGACGCGTGAGGGTTCTGATCGATCGCGGGATCCCTGCCGCCTTTTGGAGGAAATTGTTAACCGGCCCGGTTCTACCTGGCAACGAAAGATTTTCTTGGCTGGCGGTTGGATTCGGGGAGTCATAACTCAACCATCAACAGTCGATGATGGTTTCGACGGTTCGTCGACGCATCGATCGAAAATGGAGGCGGGGACCAGACTAACTGCCAGAGTTATCTCAATCAGCTCAGCTCTATACCTAGCTAGCGGGCGCTTCCGACACACGCGGTGGCGAAGGTGTGCCGATCCATCGCGCGAATTTCCTCCGCAGTTCAACACTCGCGGCCAGGACGTGACTTCAAGCGATAGCTCTCGCAGATTCTCTCGGTTGCCTCGCGCCGCGTATCCCACCAATCGACAGCGCGATGACCACCACGTCAGCTTCTCGCGTCACAACTTTTCAGCCCGCCACGCTCCTGTCCCGACAGAGGCGAGCTGTGCGAAGGGTCGGTGTCACCACCAGGGCCTCTACGGAAGACACGAGCTCGGTTCAGCCGAGTCGTCGACAGATCTTCGGAAGCGGTCTCGCCGCTGCCATCGCGGTGGGCCTCCCGTCGGAGGCCAAGGCTGAGGCCACGGTATTCAAGAACCCACAGGAACTCGACGATGGATACCTGAGGTTCTTCGGCGAGGCCACCACGTCTTCGTCGTACGGTGGATACGGCGGTAACGAGAACAACTTCGACAAGTACAAGTACTACTACGATATCCCCAAGGGTTGGACCGCGGACACCGTGAACAAGACGGAAAAGTCCACGAACGGCACGGACAGTCGCTGGTCCAATCCGAAGAGCAGAGGGGAGAAGGTGTACTGCACCACGCTCACGGGCTACAACAGGCTGAAGGAGGATCGCCAGGACATCCTCTCCGACCTCGCGCTCTCCGACTATAACCTCCAGGATGCCATCGTCGGCGCGGATTCCATCGAGGTTGCCGACCGCGACGTGAATGGCCAGACGTACGTGGACTACGACCTGTACGGGTTTTTCGGCGCCATCTACGTATCCATCACGGTCTACGGCGGTCGCCTCTACGCCGTCTTCTCGGCCGTCCCCGACACCCTCGTGGAGAATGACAAGGAGCAGGCTAAGCGTCTCCGCAATTCGTTCGGTGTGATTCCGAAGGATGATGAGCAGACGAAGTACGACCTCGAGTTCTACAAGCGAAGCTAGATACGAATTGGCAATTGATGAAAAAATGATACCATGTTCACGTGTTGTCTTCCGTGTGTAATTATGGTTTATCGTAATCTCGACGCGGCAACCACGGCCACACAGCAAACTCCCAGGACCAGTGAAAGTTCGTGTTTTATCCGATCGTCGGCCACGTCGACTGCACCACTCGACCGCGACCTGAGACGTCCAACTTCACGTTGGTTAAACCCAGCTCGCGAATTATTCGTAGATTGCTTTGATCGTCGGACCCATCCTCAGAAGATGTCCGTCTCCTTCGTCGCGTCCACGGGCGCTCTCCCCATGACGGCCAAGCTCCACCACTCGAGGTCCAGACGCCCGATGTCCACCGCTTCGCGTGGAAAGATGTTGACCGTGCGAGCTGAGAGCAAGGATCAGGCCGGTTGCACTGGGAGCTGCGACTCTTGTGGCCTCGCCAAGGATAAGATGCAGTGTGATGGGTCCGGTCGTATCATCGGTGGCATGGGCGCGATTCCTCTCTTCTCGTGGTGGCCCATCAAGGCGTACCGCCCCTGCCCGGGGCTCATTGAGAGTGGAGGCGTGTACGTTCGTAAGGGTCAGGATGTTGACTCAATTCTTTGGGGAGAGAAAGGCAAGTGAAAGGGCGCTAACGTCTGAAGGGTGAGAGCAGCCCTCGCTCACTCGGTTGCGGAAACAAAGCGAGGGAGAAGCTGTTCGAATGGGTTAGCCGCGCTGTCATATTACAAAGAGGAATCATCACACGCGTGTCAAAATCCCTTCAGGATAGCCGCTCCACTTGAAGGAAGCGAAGCGAATAGTGCCTCGGAGATGCCGTCTTCAAGAAGCCTGCCACTCTCGATTCGAGCCTTGAAGAACATGTCTTTCACTCGAGACAACACAGAGTCCACCATATCTAGCTCCACCAGAGCAACCGCGCACCCACCCCATCCAGCACCAGTCAGACGTGCTCCAATAGCACCACAAGACCTGAAAGCCTCGACAAGCTCATCCAGCTCTTTGCAGGAGCACTCGTAAAAATTGCGGCAAGATTCGTGGCTCGCGTTCATCAACTCGCCAAGCCTTTGGAGCGAAGGATTCGCCGCGCACTCATCGGAAAATTTGTGAACACGCGCAGCCTCCGAATACACATGCACAGATCTATCATGGAGCTTGAATCCCTTGGTGTTGTGCTGAAGCACCAGAAGAGAAGCCGGAGAGCCTTTGAAAAGTTCTTCCAAAGGTTTGCCGAGCTTTTCCTCGAGTTCAACCTTTGTGTATGCTCCGTCGTGGAGGAGCTTGTCCGCAGCCTTCTCAGACTCTTCGAGGCTGCCTATGAGCTTCTGAACCTGCAAAAGTGTCGAGTACTCGAGAGCCTCTGCTTGAGCGACGCCGAGCTCCATGGCGAGAACGATTGAAGCCAATCGGCACTCCATGACGCGAAGGTTGTAGCGCTCGTGCGCCGTCACCGCCTTGTTGCTGACGGCGAGGCAGTTGCCAATCAAAAACGCCGATCCCTTCGGAAGTTTGACGTCACTCGCGCGCACTGGATTGAAATCAACGAGTTTGGCCACTCCAACCTCACCCATGATACTAATCGCCTGGTCCATGCCGCCGGATTGTGTTCCGCTGTGTCTCTCGCACTTGCAGGTAAAGTCGGCCACTTCAGCTTTTGTGAATGAGAGTTGGTGAGCAGCCATGACAGCAACCGCGGTGGCGCAGGTGAGAGCTGAAGAGCTGCTCAATCCGCTTCCCGTGGGAACACGCCCGTCCACCATGATTTTCAGTCCGAATGCATCCGGCAGAGCCTTCCCGGATTCTCCGAGAAAGTCGAAGACACCTTTGTATCCGCACATGCAATAGTTCGTCCAGTGCAGACTCGCGGTGTCAACTTGCTGACTCGGGTCCGTGCTGAACTCCTTCGTGGTGTACTCCGGGTTTGTGTTCGAAACGATCAGCTTATCAGAGCCCACGTCCACTTTCACGGCGACGATGGTGTCCAGGGCGAGAGCCATTGGCAGGACGCTGTAACCCTCGTAGTCGATGTGCTCGCCAATCAGATTCACGCGCCCGGGGGAGCGAGCCAACAAATCGGGTTTGCCCCCGTACTGCTCCTCGAAGGTGGCGATGAGCCTCGCGTATCGCTCTTCCGCATCGCCGAGTTGATCACCGTACACCACCTTGATGTCATTCACGACGGGAACCCCGGTCATCGCTGATCACGAATCCGGCGACGACCGAAAGCGCGTGACGATTGATTGTTGTGATTATCGACTCGCTGTTCTCGAGACACACAGAAACAGTTGCCGATCGGTTGTGTGAGATGTTGCAGCTGACTCCTTGAGAATGCTGAAAGAAATAGCGAAAAAATCGCGAAAATCAAACGATAGAGTCCGATAAAGTTAACGAACGACTCAGACGAACCCCAAACAAACCGCGAGGGAGCGAGATGCATAGCTTGGAGATGTCTTCAAGCACGCTCATCTCGGAGGGTGATGTAGACAGAGAGAGGGAGGGAGGTCATGCGAGTACCAGGGACGCCATCACACTTGACGAAATGCTGAGCTTGCACGTAGGGGAGAACGGGAAGGCTCAACTTAGGCACTTCCTGCTGTCCTCCATGGCTTGGGTGCCGGCGGCCATGCTCACGCTCATGTCGGTGTTCACGGAGAGAAAACCCGAGTGGCGCTGCGCGTCCGATGACAACGTGCTCTGTGGAATCGGCGGCAACGTGACAGATATTTGTAGCCTGGGCGATGATGATTGGGAGTGGGTTTCGAGGTCGGCCTCGGTGGTGTCCGAGTGGGATCTCGTGTGCAACGACGCATGGAAAGTGTCGTTCGCCGACTCGATGTTCTTCGTTGGGTTCTTCTTCGGTGCCGGTTCAATGGGTCAGCTCGCAGACATCAAAGGGCGTTGGGTCGCCATGTACACGTCATTGGCGATCGCAGCGGTGGGTGCGGCAGCCTCCGCTGCATCTCTCGGTTACTGGCAATACCTCATCTTCAAACTTCCCATCGGGTTCGGTTGCGGCGGTATAGGAGTGGCATCGTTCGTCCTGAGTACCGAGCCGCTGGGAGCGAAGTGGCGTGCGTTCCTTGGAATCGCCACTCAGTACTGGTGGGCTTCGGGCATATGCTTCATGTCTGGCGTCGCAGCAATCGTGACGGAGTGGAGAACGCTCACTTTCTTCTTTGTTTTCCTGACGGGAATGTACGCCATCTTCTCCTCTCCACTCGTGAAGGAGTCACCGAGATGGCTACTCATCACTGGCGAGGCGGAGAAAGCCCACGCAATCCTCACAGCATATGCGAAAGCCAACGATAAAAGAATTCCTCCTGAAGGCCTGCCCCCGTTGGTAAGTCATCGGGAACCCCCTCCTGTCTGAAACTTGAAGTTCACTCTCTTCTTTTATCTCACAGAAGCTGCCGAATGAAAACAGTAAGACCGCGAGCATCCAGGAATTGCTGCCATTTCCTTCCCTGCGGTGAGAAATAACCCAAAGAAAACGGTTGAAAGAGTGACTAACGATGTCTCCCCAAATTTCAGCAAGCGACTCATCGCTATGGCTTTCATTTTCTTTGTCAATAGCATGGTGTATTACGGTCTATCGCTCAATGTCGGATCATTGGGAGGGTCGATTTATTTGAACAATTTTCTTTCCGGACTGGTGGAAATGCCCTCATACGCCTTCGCTCAGTACGCCGTCGAAGCGATGGGAAGGCAACGAACTTTGGTTCTTTTGCTCGCGATCGCTAGTGTTGGCTGCCTGATAAGTGGATTTGCACAGGTTCGTAGAAACCCGAGTGTTGTCCCGCCTTCCGGCAAGTTTTCATTGCGCGCTAAACTAACTAATCAACTTAAAACAGGGCACAGCGAAGACTGTTGTCGCTCTCGCGGGTCGATTCGGAATCGCGGCATCATTCAACATGATATTCCTGTATACTACGGAATTGTTTCCAACAGTTGTGCGTAGCGCGGCTTTGGGCTTTTGCTCCTTGGTCGCCCGTGTGAGTGGAATAGCGGCCCCGCAAATAATCGCGCTTCAAAATCTAGAACCTGCCCTACCTTTTCTAATATTCGGCGGGTTCGCCGTGGCTGCGTGTCTAACAGCGACGACGTTACCAGAGACTAAGGGTAGTGCGATGGAAGATACACTCGAAGGCGCTGCTGCGCAAAGTGTATCGCTTACGGGTGCATCTAATTTCACGCGGCTTGATGAAAGTGATGAAGAAGAAATGCTTAGTTAGCTATAGCTATCATAGTTCTAATAGGGTATGCCTAAGTCTAACGCTCAAGCGGCTACATTGCCACAATTTTCGCATGACGCTCGCTAGTCGACCTTGCTCCGCGTCTTGAGAGCCATCATGCTCGCGAAAGCATCGCGCTCAAACAGCCAAATCGCTGAAAGGATACCTCCAACTGATATCAAACCAGCAGAAAGATGCTTTATCATGTCAAGCCTCGATGTTATCGTCGTCACGACGGACGAAGTTAACAAAGCAACGAAAACGCCGCGGCTCGGTAAGAATGACGCGAGCGGCAATGTGCAGTCGCGCAATCGCTGATAGAGCACGAATCGCAGCGTGTAAGCTAAACGCAAAGACATTGAAACACAGTTTGAAATGATCAGACCAATTGGTCCAACACGAGGCTGAAGATAAATAGACAGAAGGACGTTCAGAAGAGAGGAGCTGAGAAGCACGATGTTGGCTGCGTTCAGTTCAGTCGGCTTCATGACAGCGTGCGCGTAAGCCTCACTCGTTCCATTTAACGCGAGAAAGAGCACCATGATTGAGAACGCGCCTGCTCAAAGATTGTTTGAGATGAACATTGCAGAGCTTTGTTGATAAACACTTACCAAGTGATTTTGACGCATCTTCCGTATCTGCCCATCGTTTCCCGTAAAGTAATCGAATAGCAAGTTTTGAGTATTGCGGGCCATGTAATGCAACGAGTAGGCCGAGGATCCCCGCGACTCTCATAAGCGTCGCAAACACTTTCGCTTCGTTGTCAAACCTCTTCTGTTTCGTTGCTCGCGAATCCATCTTCTTAGAAAAGGCGACGAACGCGATTTCTTCGAACGGTTGTAGCACTATTCTTACGAATAGGGATCCCAGGGAGGAAACCAGTCCGTAAACGCCCTGGGAATCCGCGCTTCCGACCAAGAGCAATACACCTTTCTCTCCTTCGGCAAGGAATAGTTTCAACAGGGCCTGCGTCGAAAAGGTTTGCACAAGCCGCAGTGTTCCTCCCCAGTTCATCTTCCTTTTCCCGCACAAAAGCGCGTAACCCGAGTAAGCGAAATCGACCTGTGCGATTGCGTAACATATCAAAATGGTCACGCCGTATGCAAGCTGACCATAAGCAAACCCGAGTGAGACTTGAGCTTCCGTGAAATTCACAAAATAAAATGTCACAAGACTGCGTAGAACAGTGGCAATCGTCTCAGCAGCAAACCGAAGGCGAAATCTTGACTGTCGCTGAGCTCGAATATAAAATGGTTCCGCCAACAGTTCCTGGGAAATATGAAAATCAGCACAGCCCCGTAAATTATTTCATGCTCGAAGCGCTAATATTCTTTCGCTTACCAAAAAGGCTGAGAACCCGTAGTAGGCCACGGCTTGGGCATATGGGTCAGCCTGCAGATGCGTATGTTGAGATGGACGAAAGGAACATTGTACACGTGGACCTTCTCAACTGTGCTTACCATTTCGAGCCCACCCAGCCCTAGCACCGCGCACGGAACCCCCGCAGACAGAGCTGCTCCAAGCGGGATCACGAGCCAACCAGCGGCCTCTGTTGTTGATAGTCAGGCAGAGAGATGGATCAGAACCCTTGCTGGTTCGAACACGCATCATGATGATAATCTTACCTTGGCTTGCGTCTGTGACATCGCCGTCTGCCGTGCCCGATCCAGCGTCTCGCATCAGTGCACGCCGGAAGCCCTGGTTGCAGAAAGCGGCGATTAGATTTTCTCTTGGCTTCCCCGGACAAAGACTCAGGCTTACCTCTCGACAAGTGAGTATGATGGTGGATATGAGCTGGAAGTGAACCTGTGGAGAGGGTAGGCTGTCATGTCACGATCATTCGCAATTAACGAGAGGCACGTCGATTGGCACACTCGTCGATCGATCCCAGATGAGGAGGGACCACTCATGGCTTGAGCCTCACCGTTGGCACGCCATACTCCTCTGGCGTCAGCCTTCGAGCAACCATGATGTTAACCACGAATGGTAGCAATCTAGACATGACCTGGGTCACTGCAAACAGTGAAGAAGTGCATGGCAAGTCAGCCGGGTTCACACGTCAAAAGGCCGGAGGGCGAAGAAATCCAGCGAGCTTCGCCCCCGTGCCGACTTTGGAGCGGGGAAGAAGGAGGCCGAGTCGCGGTCTGGGAGCAGACGCTGTGCGATGGGGACATCGATGGGATACTCACGGAAAAGGTACGCATACCCACGCACGAAACCGGGCTCCTTGACAACCATCGTCTACGTAACCAAGTTCCCGACTGCTAACAATGTATGTGCTGTGGCTTTGATTTCGCACATTTTCCCATCTTTTCTCCACTGCTTTTCCCATCTTTTCGCCTCCAAGTTCAAGTGGTTTGGTGGGTCCAAGGTGAAATCTCCCGTTCCACTGAGTCACAGCACGGTTGGACTGAGCAGGACCTGGGTGGAGTCCGGAGGTCTCAGCGTCTTCGCATGGACGAATTCTAGCCGTCCATCGCAAGAATTCCCCTCCCGCGCTCGGTCCGAGAAGACGAAAGTGAAGGGATGAAGGCAGCGCCGAGACAGAGTCTGAGGGCTAAAACCTCGGGCTCCTCGGGTGCAGAGCTCACGAGCGCTCCATCACGCCGTTGCGCCTATCTACAAGAGGCTGCCCAGAATATGGCGGATGAATTACCCAGCCTAGCCGCCGAACTCATGAACACCGCGCACCTCGTCGCTAAGAAGAATAACCTTCCGCGTGGAGTATTCAAGGTGGGTCCACCGTCCACCTCAATTCCAACAGCCCTCACCTTTTTACTCCTGCCCGTCGTCTTACCTGTTTGGTTGTGTGATGATATCCTGACCTCGGTCGTTTGCGTCCATCAGGGCATCTCATCTTGTCCAGCGTGTGCGCTCCCATCGGAGAGGGCGAAAGACGATGATAAACCGTGCAAACTGTGCGAATTTGTTCCTCGTCGAAGGAAGAGAACAAAGACTTTGAGAAGTAACTGAGGACGGGTACGCTTGTGAAGTAACTAGGTCATGGAGATGCGTTTGGGTGACACACTAGAGTAGATTAGTAGCTAGTAGCATGGGAATCATAGTATACACTTCGCTTGGACTTTCTCACACAGCGCTGCTGTTCGTTGATCCGGTCCCGATAAGCCGCTCCCCCTCACCGTCGGCTTCTAGGCCGTCATCTTGCGTCGACCCGGCCCACATCTCCTTCAGGTCACCCCTGCAGTGAGCATAAGCCACCGTGCCTCCGAGCACGGTCGGCACCAGATAGCAAAGAGCGGGCTGTCCCCCCTGACCGCCGATTTGCAGGTGCAGCGCCAGGAACGTCAGCAGCAGACCGGCGACGTAAGCCACAATAGAGGGCAGCAGGTACGCCAGGCGGGCCCTGCTCGACTCGTTGTACCGGTTATCAAAGAGGTGGTTGTGAACGATCAACAGACCCGGCAGGATGACGTCACCGTAGCCGAGCATGGAGTAGTCGCCGACGTTTCCTCCAAGCCTCGGAAAGAGGAAGAGCATCGGCAGCGACTCGTGTTGCTCACCTCCTTTGGCGACCTTCACCATGACGCTCTCTTTGCCAAACAGGTGGGGCTGGATATAAACCCAGAAGATGTCGTAGCACATCGCACCAATGAGGAGGAGGGTGCCAACCTTGAGGTTCGGCAGGTGCACGAGTCGTAAAACATTGACCAGAAACGACATGCCCATGACATCTTGAAGCACCCAGGCCCAAGTCGCCTCCTGGTTGAGCAGCCAAACGAGTACCACCACTACGGCACAGGCGACGCTCGGAACGGAGAGCTGGTTCACCGTGCCAAAGACGGGGAGGTCAATGTCTTTCGAAAGTGCCTTGAAGCCCGATTCAAACACCGCGATGAAAAGAGCGTGCAGGCCCTGCACCGCAGCGAAACAGAACACACCCTTGATGATGAGGAACACCCAGTGCTGCATCGTGAAGAAGATCACAAGGAGCACGATTGAGGCGAACACGACAAAGTACGCCGCACTCATCTCGGTGATCTCAAGTCCTTCGATCCCACCGCCGGAAGCTTCGCGCCCGCCGCCGCCACTGCTTTGACTCATATCGTCGTCGGATTTCGGTTTAAACAGAAACCCCTGATCCGAAAGGGACCACATGGCACCGAACACGATGGTGAGCGACGCCATCGCCAGCAATGCAAACGACGCGACCAGATCCACGGATCCCTTGAGCTTGAGCTCTTTGAAGGTGACGCTCGCCCCGTTGGCTGCGCCAGATTTCAGTTGATCACCATCCTGCGCGAGAACCTGCATGACGGGGATAGTGACGGTCGCGTTGCCGACGCAAGACATCGGCGTAAGCTCGGCTTCGTCGGTGACCACAATCATGGCGGCTCCACCAGCCGCTTCCACCGCAGCAGCCTTCTCACCAAACGTGCACTCCCCCCTCCAGACGAGTACCGCCTTGCCCGTAGCCTGTGATATCGGCTCGCACCCGTACTTATCCGAAGCTACGGTGAGATGCATCGGAGCACTCTCGCTCTCGCCGACGGCACCGCCGAAGAACGCGAGCAAGCCGAGGAAGGAGTTCGACTCCCCGTGCACAGTCGTCTCCTCGATGGCGACGCCGATGGGTGTCGAACGCGTCTGGCAGGCATCCATGGTCTGGCCGCTCACCGTCGTGATCGCCGCGAGGATGACGATCGCAGCGAGGGCGCACATCGCGGTTCTGCGAACCATCCTGACCCGTCGCGTGCCGGGTGACTCGCCGTCGTCTGACGCGCCGCGGAAAGTTCCTGGGGTTGCCGGGTGCCGAAGGAAATCGGCGTCGGCGCTGTCGTCGAGGGCGCTTCGGCGCGGCTCGGTTGCGAGATTAAAACGTTGCGACTGTCGTCTCTGGGCAATTCGCATACAAGGCTCGAAGCCTCTCTCTCGCCCCGCACGCACGCGCGACGCACACTGTGTGGAATGACGCTTTTTTCCTCGCTTCTTCTCGTGGCGAGCCCGCGGCCTTTCCCACTCAACACCCACAGATATGACGAGGACGCGATAATTCCTTACTAATTGCCCGTACGGATCTTGAAATTGCAACGCAAAATAGCATTTTCTTTGTAACTAGCTAGCTGTGGACTGTTGCTGTAATTTTGCGATTGTTGAACATCGCGAATAAACCACTTGCAAAACCGATGGCATGAACCCAAGCCCGAACCATGAGAAATCCAAAACAAGATATTTTTTAAAATCTCCCGTGGCGACGTGTGATTGGTTCATGATCCTTCCCGATCGTGTTTATATGGCGCAGGAGAGATAGAACTTTCCCAAGTCCGAACCGTCAAAAAACGAGCGGCAACCCGCGGCATTGCACACACCTCCGCGCGCGTAGAGTGCGAAGGAAGACCACGAACGACCGCGTCGGACCGTTTAAGGACCCACTAAGTGTCAACGAGTCCCTTCTCGCGCCGGTGAAGTCCCATCGAGCCGCTCAGACGAGGATAGAACATCGACTTTCACGACGCGTCTTCCCGCGAAGTGAACCGCGCTTCGTTCTATCTTCTTCTCTCGCGAGTTAGAGCGCGTCTCAAGTTCCTCGAGGGCGAGCGGCGAACTTAAGAGGACGCGTCGAGTAAGGCCGAGTAGCGTCGCGTGAACCCGGAGCGTCGAATTCGTGTGGGGTTCGCGAGCGAAGGGACGTCGGTCAGCGTCACATGCAACGGAAGAAGCAGCAGAGTCAAAATCTGTCCGCGAGGATGCCAACACACGAGCAGCAGCGACAGAATGCGACGGGCGCGGACGACAGATACAACAGCGGCGCCGGTGCATCTGGTAACACTTACGCTCAGCAGGGTGTTGGTGGCTACGCGCAGCAGGTGAGCTCCCCTTCCCCCACGTCTCCTCCTACCACACAGCAGAAACACGAGGCTCGCTCTCATTCGGTGCGCTGATCGCACACTGACTCACTCACTCCTCCACGTTCTCGTTCCCAGGGATACTACTATCAGGACGCGAACGCACAGCAGCAGCAGTACGCGGACGCCGGATTCGGGGCCCAGGCTTACCAGCAGCAGCTTGCATATGCCGGGGTGTCGTCGAATCAGCCGTACTGGTACGCTTCCTTCGGGGAGGGGTCGAACGCGGCGGCGCAGAACGGCGGTGCCTCTCAGGAGATGAACGTCGCCCTGAAGGATCGTGACATCAAAACGCAGAGGAGGAAGGAGGCAAATCGCGAATCCGCGAGGAGGTCAAAGCAGAGGAAAAAGGAGGAGAGCGAGTTGCTATCCAGCAAAGCCCAGGAGCTCGTCCACGAGAGCGCGACGCTGCGCGCGGAGCTGGAGAAGGTTCAGAAGCACGTCGATAACCTGTACGACGAGAACATGGCCCTTCGTAAGCAAATCTCCAAGGCTGGTGGCTCGCTCCCACCGGCACCCGCGAAGATCTCCCCCATGAACATTCCTCCTCCGATTGAACTGCCAGCCTCTCTGTTGAAGGATGCTACGCAACCCACTCCGCCGGGCAAGAAGGACGCGAGGGACAGCCCAGCGGCTGAGGTTAAACGCAAGGGCGACACCCAGAAGACGTCCGCGGCAAAGAAGACGCGCCACGAGGCGGTGGACGACGGCACGATTGGTATGCACGGTCTTCTGGATAATGACCTCGCGAACCAGATCCCCCTCTCCCCGCCCCCAGGGCCCACAGGGTATGGCAGTCTCGCAAACACCGGAGCTGGCGAGGCAAATGGAATGATGATGAGTGAGGCCATCGTATCGTTCCGTGAGCCCATGAGGGGAAGTCTCTTTCCTGCGAACGCTGCTTTGGACGAGGCTGACATCATGTTGGGAGGAAGGAACACACCAAACTTCATCAGTGGAAAGACAATCACCGATGACGACCTGTCGCTGGCCACTTTTGTAAGAAGGGGCAGCGACATTGGTCAAGGAGGTTGAGAGTGTGAAGCAAAAAATGAAAGTAACGCAGCTGTATTTGTACGTTTATTGTTTAGGGACCCTGAGGCTTTTAATTGATAATCTTGCGCATCTATAAATACTTTACGACGAAAGACTGTTCAACGCCGCGCCCAAAGGCCAAGCTGCCTCAATATTCTGTCCCTTGTACGTAATCTGCTTGACCAGAGTGACCTTCCTAGAGTCTGCAAGCTTGTAACCCACGGTGAGAAGGGAGTGAGCGTAGGATAGATCATGACAGTAATACGGGGCATCCTTCTCTTCCACACCCTTGAATTCTTGAAGCACCTCCTCGGGGGAGAGGGAGCACGCCTTTTTCGCAGCTGCGAGTATCTTCTTTGGTGTGGTATCTCCACTTGGCTTTTCTGGGTCAACCAGACCAGCCTGACTGACGCGATCGAAGAGATACGAGGACAGGTAGAATGTACTGGCTCCAGCGCCGCGGGATCCATCCCAAACACCGTTGAAGCTGCAGTCCTTCTGCGAGCTTGCGCCACACTTTTTCTCAGGTGCTAGGACCTCATCCACAACAGACTTGCATGCCAGTGCGTCGGTGTCTTTGCTACCCTTCGCACGATGCGTCTTGCCCCCATAGACATACTCACCATCATGTCCCACAGGGACGCACGGGCTTGCGTTTCCCTCCGCTTTGCCAAGCACGGCGGCGCGTGCCGCCATGAGGCCATATCCGAGGTGGCTGTAAACATAAACGTTATACGCGTTGCCGCCACTCTTCATCTCTTTGAAGTACCCCGGCGGCGCATTCTGAGCGTGTGCCGACTCTGCAGCGTATGCGAGCTGCACGCTTCCGCCACCAAGATCGACCGTGGCCACGGTATCTTCGATGCCTCCTGCGAGGTTGCCAAGGAGGTAGTTCATCGTCAACCATTGAAACGCGCCCTCTGACTCGCCGTCCATGATGCTGACACTATCCTTATCGAAAGCAAATGGATACTCGTCAAGTAACCTTCGAACCGCTTCGAGGAGATCGTCAGCTTCGCTACCGGGAAGCATGCGAAGTCCAGCTGTGGCTCGCACCTCCACAGTCGTGCTGGCGCGCTGCGCTGCCGGGACTGTCTCCAAGGCAGTGGCAAGCAGGGGCTTGAGGCTCGCTGCTCCCTTTGCCGGCTCCTTCGCAAACGAGCTGAGACCCGGCTTGAGCTGCTCGAACGTATCATCGATGAGGACGAGCTCGGTACGAGCGCCAACTTCGAATTTGAAGACGTGGACTCGTGAACCAGTCGATCCGGCATCAAACACGATCGCGAATCTGTTTTGACCGTCACCGTCGATCTTAACCTCCTCGGTAAAATCGTCAGCGTGAACAGGAACCGTTCTATCGAGAGTGTCGACGGGAGCACGTCGCTGCGGAATCCCAGAACCACTGGCTGAAAGTTGATCGTGAGAGAACGGAAGGTGTTCGTTTGGTGCTGACGGCATCAACAGCACGATCGCAAGGACCAGCAGAAATACAGGGAGAAAGATAGCGATTAGTCCTCTGAACCGCCATATCCTCGACGCCATCGAGTCTCGTCCGAGAGCTCGACGAGCGCCCCGCATCTCTGTCGTCCTTTGAACCGCACGAGCACCGCTTCGAAGATCAGATCGACACCGTATGGTGTCCGATCGGTCCGGGGCTCGCCAAAAAAAGTGAACAGGTCTGGGACAGGCTTGACGCTTTGGTGCTTGACTTTTTTTCTAAACGCGCGTCCGAATGGACCGGACCCATCAGGTGCTCCTGAAACTCAAGTCTGCGTTCGGTGACAGTTTCGCTGCTCGGTTCAATCGATGTGACGCGTCGCATTGTTTTCGTTGCTGGCATCATTTATTCTAACATTCTAGTTTCGTTTCGGCGGCCGCCTGGCGACGCGCTTCTTCCTTCCACCCTGTGCAGCCGCATTCGATCCTGCGCCCATGCTCATCCCGCCTCCTCCCATCGGCATCCCGCCTCCTCCCATCGGCATCCCGCCTCCTCCCATCGGCATCCCGCCAATCCCCGGAGCAGCGAAGCCACCCGCGGCAGGCGCACCTCCGAAGGCGACGGGCGGTGCCCCAGTGCCACCTCCGAAGGGTGCCGCACCGAATCCAGCACCGGCTGCTGGTGCCGGGGACGCACCCCCACCACCAAACAGGCTCGGCGCGTTCATGGGAGGCGGGGCACCAGAGCCTCCGAAGCCGGCCCCGTCCCCGCCGGCTCCGAAAGACGTGCCCGGCGGCGCACTTGCACCGAAGCCACCGAACGTGCTTGGAGCCGGGCTGTTATTCGTCGCGTCACCACCCCCTCCGAACGGGTTCGCCGCGGCGGCGCCGAAGCTAGGGGTTGACGCTCCCCCGAAACCGCCGGAGGTTGGCGCGTGGGTTCCAAACGGCGTCAAAGCGGGACCGGAAGACGCGGCAGTTGAAGCGCCCGCGCCGAAGGTAAATGCGCCCGCCGTAGATGCAGGTGCAGGCTGAGAGCTAGACGCGCCAAAACCTCCAAATCCAGTCGAGGAAGGAGTCGCCGTGGACGCACCGAACCCTGCGCTCGACACAACAGGCGCCGGTTTCGAGGCATCCCCTCCGAACGTCGGAGCAGGCGCGGCGCCGCCGAATGCGGGGGTGGATGAGGCGCCTGCTCCGAAAGCGGGCGCCGATGAGGAAGCTCCGGCGCCGAACGCTGGCGCAGATGTGGCTCCGGCGCCAAACGCGGGTGTGGATGCCGGTGCGGCTCCAAAGGCAGCCGTGGATGCTGGTGCAGCGCCAAAGGAGGGTGCAGAAGCTCCGGCGCCAAACGCGGGTGCAGATGACGCGGCTCCAGCGCCAAACGCAGGCGCCGATGACGCGGCTCCAGCGCCAAACGCAGGCGCCGATGACGACCCGCCAAAAGTCAACGCAGGAATGGACGACGGCGTTGATGACGACGGTGCCCCGAAAGTGAATGCAACTCCACCTGAAGTCGCCGGGGTATCTTTCGGCTCTGAAATCGTGGACGGATTGGAACTAGGAGCTGGCGCCGGCTTCCCAAACGTGAAAGGCGCTGGCGAGGACGCAGGTGCATCTGAAGGCGCGCTCGATCCAGGTTCCGAAGTAGCCAGTGCACTAGCTGACCCAAACAGTCCAGTGCCAGACGTTTTGGGGGCAGAATCAATCGCCGCACCAAAGGCGAATGCAGCACCGGTGGACGTCGGAGCATCGGGTTTCGATGAGCTCGTGTCCTTCAGAGAAGCCGCCTGGATGGGGAAAGAGGTACCGAACGAAACCTCGGGTTTCGCCGTTTCCTTGGTGACTGCAGGTTCCGTCGTCGCAGCTTCAGATACCGGCGTAGACGAAACACCGAAAGTGAACGGAGCAGCAGTCGCCTTCAGAGGAGATGGGGTCGTTGACGGGGCACCGAATGTGAAAGGTGCCGGAGCGGCGGCGGGTTTTGCCGCAGCCTCTGCCGTTGAAGCCGGAGCCGATGTTCCGAAAGAGAACGGAGACGGTGACGTCGACGCAGTGAGAGGCGATGGTGCGGGCTCCGTCGCCTTCTTTTCCTCTTCGTCGATAGCATCCTGTACCTTCTTCTGATGCTCTTGGTTCTGTTTCATGAAATTGGAGCTCCAAAGATTAACCTTTTTCGGTGCTTCCTCCTCAGCCGGCTTGGCCTCCGCGGGCTTGTCTGCATCGGTTGCTTTGGCAGGAGCGCCGAAAGTGAACGGAGCAGCAGTAGAGGCCAGGTTGTCATCCTTTGACTTTTCAGCTCCATCAAATGAAGACCCGTTTCCAAAGCCAAACGATGGAGCAGCGGCAGGAGCTGCAGGTGGATTTGTGCCAAATGTAAACGCAGGCGCAGATGACGCCGCCGCGCCCGACTCTGGAGCCGATGTTCCGAAAGAGAACGGAGACGGTGACGTCGACGCAGTGAGAGGCGATGGCGCGGGCTCCGTCGCCTTCTTTTCCTCTTCGTCGATAGCATCCTGTACCTTCTTCTGATGCTCTTGGTTCTGTTTCATGAAATTGGAGCTCCAAAGATTAACCTTTTTCGGTGCTTCCTCCTCAGCCGGCTTGGCCTCCGCGGGCTTGGCCGGCTTGATCGCTTCGGTAGCCGCAGGAGCAGGGACGGATGTCGCTGCTCCAAAAGTAAACGTCGCCGGCTTTGTCGCTGCCGGCGCGGCAGCAGGGGAAGATGAACTTTCACCAAAGGTGAAGTTTTTGTCGACGTTTTCGTTATCGTGCCCGGCGACTGAACCGAACTTCACAACATCGATACCCCCATCGTCGTCATCACGGAAAGAATAAACTGGCAGATCATCGTTAACCGGCAGTTCATCCTCTTCATCGCCTCCGAATGCATAGGACGGAAGATCAGAATCGATCTTTGAGGACGGGTCGAACGTTGTCGCAGGAGCCGCCTTTGGACTGGGTTCTCCGAACGTGAAAGAGGGAAGCGCTTCTGTCTGAGTCTCTGGTTCCCTGGCGACAGGTTGCGCTGCAGGTGTTCCAGTCGCGAACAGCGGAGGTGCACTCTTTTGCAGCGGTGCTATGCCACCGAAAGGACTCTTTGACGCGGCAACCACTGGCGCAGTCGCCGGTTTGTCCTCCTCCATCGCAGCCGAAGCTGATGCCATGCTCGCGTCTTTCGTAGAAAGCACATCAGGCTTGAACTGAAGCGGCGAAGGTCTCGGAGTGTTCGCAGCCGCGCCAATCTTCGATTTAATGTGAGATGCGATCGATGGTGCCGGCGAGCGTTTATCGGCGTCGGCGAACGACTTTGCAGGCGTGGCGCGCTGGATACCTCTGAACCCATGCAGAGCTGAGGTGGGTGCCGCCGCCCTGTTGAGGCTCGACGAGAGGTTCAACGGCTTGGGCAGCGGCGAGGCAGCGGTACCTCGCGTCTCCGGGCTGGCCTTCTGTCCAGAGAGCATGTCTAAAGTCTGCAAAATTCTCCGTGCAGTATCCGTGGTCGTTGCTAAAGACGAAGGCCGAGCCGGTGTCGCTTTGGGGCCCATAACAAATCCAGGCGTTTCCCCGGGTGCAGGGAATGCCGGAGGCGGCATGGAAGTGGTAGGTCCGGAGAGTCGCGGCATGGTAGAGCGTCCTTGCTCTCGTTCATGCACGTCGAATTCAGCCACGTCTCTGCTTCTTTTAGATCCGGCGGACATCATGGATTGATAACCCCAGTCCATTCCCGCCCCACTCGCCGTGGGCGGCGAGCCGGAGCCCCCAATCCCGCCGGCACCTCTTCGGGCAGTGCCGAACCCCGCGGACCTGCGGACACCGGCGCCCCTCATCGATGCACCGAGTAGCGTAGATCTCTGAGACTGTTGACGAGATCCGTAAAGGGACGCGCCGTCTACCTGGGAAGCATCGGCCACGCCACTGCGACCGCCGCCCCAGCCCATTGTTGACGTTTTAGACACGCCGCGCGCATTTGGAAGGGAGAGGAGAGCCCGCTTGCGCTCGGCGTTCGTCTGTTGCAGGTACTGACGAATGCCGGTGAACGGTGTTTCCTCAGCGCCTGCTGCCGATGGATTCGCGGCGGGATCCGCTGCTCCTGCGGTCCGCGGAAGTCCAGTTGCCGCTGGATCCAGATCGGAACCAGCCCCCTCGCGAGCTATCTCATCTTCCCTCTGAAGAAGGCTGATAACGGCGTTCGCCTCCTCGCGGGTCAGGCCACTTTGACCTTGGCGTCGTTTCAATTCATCTAGTAGACCGCTTTGCGATGCCGCTAGCTGGTCTCTTTCACCCGTCACCTGCGTAGGCTGCAAGATCGCGGAACGGGGGAGCAAATTCAGATTTGACGCGCGATCGCTTAGGGTTAAAATATTCGGGCAGGTGTCGCGTAGTTGTCGAGGGCTCTCGATGCTCACCTGGGCAGCCGTGTGCTGTCGCGACGCTACGTTTGCATTCTGAGCGTTCTCGGCATCATCAGTAGGCGATCCCAGTAATCCACGAACCTGCAGAGGGAGAGAGGTCACCGTCGTCAGATGCTGCAACTAGAAAAAAGTTTTGAAAAACGAGCACGTGCAGGGAGAGGTTGATCGACGCGGCGGTTGCTCAGATTCATTCACGCACCGTCTTCGTGATGCCTCCGATACCCCATCGGATAGGTGTGACGAGGTTCCTCAGCAGCTGACCGCCGCCGACCTCGCCGTCAATCCCGTATGGCGACCGGCTGTCACCGGGGGTGCGGCCGCCGCGCTGGGCCGCCATGGTTGCACGGAGGACGCCTTCACTCGCGGGGCTCAAGCCGGTGTGCGCAGACCGGTCCAAGCCCTTAAGACGTGCCGACAAGAACGGTCGAGCGCCTCGACTGGCGTCTTATCGGGCGGGCTGCGCGCGATGAACTGTGCTCACACCCGCCACAGAGAGCCGCCTGTGTGGGTGCCTCCACGCAAAAGTTGAGTGTGCGGCGACAACAAAATTAATTTCTCTGAGAAAGGACCGTTATGATTCGATTTCCCCACTTCCTCGAGCACGAACAGGAAGTAAGAGGGGCATCGGGGATGGACGAGCCGATGAACGCGTACACGGATGCGTGCGCCACGATCAACGCATCTTTGGAGGCGGTCAAGGCTCTTCAGGTCAACTTCTCAGCGAAGGTCGACACGTTGGAGGCTGAAGCCAAAGATCTCCGCTCCAACCTGAAGCGAGAGCAGAGAGAGGCTAGCGACTTGCGTAAACGGCTCGAGAGCGCCGAGGCTACCGCCGCTGCCGCCAAGAGTGAGCACGCGGCGTACAGGGCTCAGGTGTCGGCCGCGGAAAAGGAATCAACCGCCCTAGTCAGTTCCCTCAGGCAGGAGCTTGCAGTGAGCCATGCGACTCACGAGGAAACCAAAAATAATTTGGTTGAGGAGCGCAAGAGGGCCGCGGAAGCAGCCAAAACATCTTCGGATACCGTGAAGGAACTCAACACAAAGTGTGCGGATGTGCAGCGAGCGATGGACTTAGCCAAGATGGAGGTGGAGAATGCCCATGCCCGCGCGGAAGATGCGATGCATGCGAAGAGGGAAGCGGCGGTTGGGAGAGCAGCCGCCGAGAAGGACGCAAAGGCCAAGTTGGAAGCCTTGCTTGCCTCGAAGGAGGAGGTGGCCGAGCTGAAAGCTTTGTTGACCGACAAGGTGGCGGAAGAGGTGGCGGCTCATGACCTCACAAGGACACAGCTGGATCGACTGAAGCAAGAAAGTTTCAACCTGTACACGGCGTATACTCAGTCGGTGGAGAAGCTCGAGGAATACAGGCACGCGCTTGAAGCTGAGTCACAGGAGAGTGCTCGCCTGCACGAAGCCTTGGCCCGACAGAAACAACAGGCCGCTCGCGAAGCGATGCGCATGAGTAAGTCGTCGAGCATGATGCTCCCACCTTCGAGCATCGCAACGATGGGATTGTCGAGCCCAGCCGTCCGCGACAACGTGGACACTCCTACACCGCTGAGGCCTCTCGGGAAAGAAAACAACTTCACCCTCGACACCATCGAAAGAAAGTTCGCGGTGGTCGATTGAGACAGTATACACGTACATGTTACAACAGCCTAGACTATCAATCACTCTGTGAGGACCGACCGCGATGGCTCGCTCTTAACGACGCCGCCCTCGCTCATCGGCCATAATTTCAAGAAAACCTTACCTCGAAGCATGCCATAGGGCACAGGTCCGTAGTCACGTGAGTCGGTCGAGTTGTCCTTGTTATCCCCTTGCAGCCAAAGGTGCCCAGAGGGAACCTCCACCCTTTGTGTGCCACCGAAGCTGCCAGCTTTCGGCACGGCAATCACGTCCCCTCCTCTTCCGAGGACCCGCTTGCACACCGTGTGCCTCGGATTCGTCGGCGACTTTGAGATGACAATGTCGCCGCGCCTGATGTTGTCAGCCATCACCGACAGCTGCTCCACCAGCACGAAGTCTCCCGATCTATTGAACGTGGGCAACATACTCGGCCCTAGGCACATGGTGACGTGCACACCGTAGTTGTGGATGACGTTCACGAGGCAACCCATCTTGAAAGCCATCGGACCGTGCTTGACGATCTCGCGCCAGACGTGCGCGAACACTCCCTGCGCGGTCGGGCTCGACATCTTCCGTGCTGGTGGGAAAGGTGACCTTGATCCCTTTAAGCGGAGCGAGTCACGGACGAATGACCCGACGGCATACCCTCGAGCAAAGGGATGTATGTGCCCCGCGTGTGGGTTTGTGAGACGCACCACGTGAAATCACGAGTCCAAGGTTATATATATAAAAACCGATTTCCCACGAATCGAAGGGAATTCGTCTACGGGCTCTAGGTGCTAGGAAGGCTAAGGCTCTCGATATCGGGGAGACTTTCACAGCGAGACAGGGGTGTCGGGTACAAGCAGGTGTGTCGAAATGGTTCACAACTCTAACGCGGCTCTTACGCCGAGAAATCTCCATCGTCGAACGATGTCATCTTCTCCACGAGATAGTCCGCCCCGCTGAATCCCTTAGAATTGTTGAACACCAGGGCCAAGGTGTAGAGCAACCCTTGGACTTGCGCGGATGTCAGCTTATTCCTCGACTCAAAGTCAGTCAGCTTCATCTCCCAGATCGAAGCGCCGGAGGGTTTCGAGACGCCGAACTTGGCGCGGTTCATCCTGAGCCCGAGTCCGGTGATCGTGGATGCGACCGAAAGGAGGCTCTTGGCGCCGGTCTCGTTGACCCTCACGGTGAGAAGGGTCCTCTCCGGGTCTGTCTTGTTGTCTATCCTGATCCCGCTGTGCTCCACCACGCCAACCTTCTTGCTCTCCGCCTGCGTGCAGAACCTGAGGTACTCCGTCACGCGCTCCTCCACAGCCCTGGGGTCATTGACCTTGGACTTACCCTTCCCGATACCCTCGGTGACGAACATCTTGATGTGCACGATATCGTTGTTGCTCCCGTCGTCGTCAACGTCCTCTTCAATCTCCCAATCGGCGTCGTTTAATTCGAGGTCCAGGCCGTTAAGGAGCCACGAGAGGATGCGCATCACGCCGGGCACTGCGGAGACATCGACTTTCAGCAGCGTCGAGGTGGGGTGCGCATCGTTGTCGACCTCCGCGTACGCGATCGCGCACGAGTACGAGTCGTCCTCGTCGGCCTCGTCCTCGTCGAACGACGGAGGCAGGGGCGGGCTCGTCTCCCCGCCAAAGAGGATGCCCTCGCGTTTCTTCGCGACGCGAACGGGAGCGCCCCTGCTGGCGCGAGAAGCGCCGGCTCTGCGCTGGAAGAGAGACGGGCGCGAGAGACTGCAGTATGCCCGCGGGATGTTCGCGACGGCGAGCGCCATGACGGTGGTCGGAGTGAACTGGCGCGGATCGGAGTGTTGCCAAAATATCTGCGAGAGGCCCGGACTCTTTTTGACGACGACGCGCTTTTTGTCGAAACCTGCCAAACTGGAAACCGACCGCGACGGTGTCCGACCCGAAAAGCGTCAAAAAGTGTAATTGATGGGTGACGTTGAGGGAGGAGGGTGTGCGCACCCAGTCACTCTAGTCGCGCGAGGAGGTCAATAATGGACATATTCGCTTGTGCTGGTCGCACATCAACAGCGCCCGCGGCGGTTCGATCAACGTCCGGGCCGTCCGCGCCGGCGACGCGTCGAATTAGCAGGTATAATAGGGTAAAGGGTTTCTGTGTCGGCGGCGGGGCGCTGGGGAATGACCGCTCGGCGCGGCCCGGAGCCTCGCTTCGTGGATCCGTCCAGTTCCCTCACACTCGTCGCGGCATCATCAGGGTGTGTGCGCTCGGAGGCGATGATGATGACGACGACGCGGCGTTCGACGCCAACTTCGGCGACATCGACAGGCTCGCCGCCGAGGCGGAGGCGGCTGCGGATGGCGAGGACGACGACGCCGGCGACGATGACCCCGACGCCACGCTGATGTCGTTCGGCTCTCAGAAGGTCGTCGAGTTCGGTCTGTCCGGCCGTCCTCTCTACGTGTGCCAATCGATCTGGTGGCTGCGCCTGTCCCAGCTGAAGACCTACCCCCCCGACGTCGACGACGTGCGAGACATTGCCCGCCGCTCCGGCCTGACCACCAAGGCTGTTCAGAAGTGGTTCGCCGATGCGCTCGATCACTACCACGGCCTGTCGCTCGTCGACAAGGCCAACTACGACGTCGAAGCCCAGGTGAAGCTCGACAGGATGGAGGCGCTCATCGTGAGGCTCGGGACCGAGAAGCCCGGCCTCTTCGACGGGAGGGACGACGAGCCCGTGAACGTGGCTGCGCCGTGGAAGGAGGAAGGTAAGCTCGACCGCGATGAGCAGGAGAAGCTGACGCTCAAGGACCCGCTCTACATCGCCATGGATGCCCTACCCGACGTCATGGCCAAGGAGGCGGCGGAGGCGAAGCTCGAGAAGGACACGGAGGAAGGTCTCGACGACGACGCGATTGCGCGCATTCCGCAGGATGGCTCAGCCGAGCAGCCGTTCCTGATCAACCCTTATTCGAACTCCAAGGTGGGTTCGTGGTCCATTGTCAAAAAGGTTGGACCTCCGACTGCGTTCGAAGATTCCATCGATTGGCTCGAGAGCGGCGGGTGGGAGGCTCTCCCGGATCATGAGATTGCATCCGCAGTTGACGGTGGGTCGCTGAAGTTTGTCGGCGTGAGTGACCAGACCATCGAGGGATCGCGCGACAGGTTAGATATCGCCATGCCATCCAACGCCGATTCACTCGCGGTCGCCGAGGAGATCGACTCTGACGGAATCTTGAGGGAGGCGGTCAGGCACATCGGCGATCTCTCCCGCAAGCCACTCCACAAACTGACCATCGGCGAGGAGCTCGAAGGAGAGATTGTTTCGGTTGAGCTGTACCACGGTGCGCTGGTTGACTGTGGGTGCGAGACTGATGGCCTGATCCCCATCTCCGAGAACGATTGGCCCGACTTAGTTGACACACTGACCACTGGTACCAAGGTGAAGGTCAAGGTCAAGGCGCTGTACGAGAAGTGGTGGCGATTCAGGTTTCCCATCGAGCTTGATGTCTTGACACCGAACGTCGGGCACCTCATCAAAACCCACCCGCACGAGGACGGACCCCCCATCAACATCTACAGCGGTGAGACCGTGCCCTACGCGAACATGGACGCGGGGCGTCCTCTGGACAAGTTCTTCGAGGTATCTGACGTGGACGATGAGGAGGAGGAGAGGCTCCGCGTGCAGGCCATCAGCGAATGGGTTGACGAGAAGATGGCGGAAACGGAGAAGACCACCAAGAAGAAGGGCAACAGGATGCAACGGGTCCTCGCGGCTGCCAAGGCCGCGGCGGCCGCAGCCGCCGATGAGAAGAGCGCTGCGAATCAGATACCCGTGGACGAAGACGAGGAAGACGCTCGCGGCATGTCCGACGGTGGAGCTGCGCAGGCCCTGGATACCGGAGATGGCCTGCGAGGCATCGGCGAGCGCACTGAAGAAATGATCGCCGCCGAGGAGGAGGAAGAGGAGGCTGCACTTTTCGGAGGGGAGAAGACGGTGGTACCAAGCGTTGTTGGACGTAAGGAGGATCCAGATGCGGTCGAGGAGGGCGAGGAGGACGAGGAGGATGACACGGCGGCTGACGAAAATTTCGACGGTAACGTGAACCCGGAGGCTGAGGACACGCGCGGAGGTGTGGTGACCAGCGCCGATGACTTGACGGCCTCTTCCGTCGACTACGAAGACGATGACGAGGGTGAGGACGATGACGATGAGGCGACGGGGAGCAAACCCAAGAAGGCTTCCGTTGACGATGACGATGATGAGAATGAGGACGAGTAGTCATGTGATCCAACAAAAGAAATCTCCCGAGGGCAATTCATAGATTACCCGCAATGGCGGTGAACGCGTAGGTTCGGTAGTCTTAAAAAGCGACGATGATATCTTCGGGACAGAATCGACTCGTCGCATTCGGCGTCGTGCTCCATGCACTGCTCATCTATGCCATGTTCGACGTTCATTTTACTAGCCCTCTCGTGCACGGCATCGAGCCTGTGACGGCAAACTTTGCCGGCCCAGCATCGCGCTTGGTGGTCATCGTCGCCGACGGACTTCGTGCGGATCGGCTATTCGAATTGGAGAATCGTAATGGCGGAGAAACCGAAGTACCGACGGGCGAGATGGCTCCTAGGGCTCCTTTCCTCCACCAGGTTGCACGCGAGATTGGAAGCTGGGGAGTCAGCCACGCGAGGCCCCCGACGGAGTCTCGACCCGGGCACGTCGCCCTGCTCGCCGGGTTTTGGGAGGATCCGAGCGCCATCACAAAGGGTTGGCAGGCGAATGCGGTTGAGTTCGACCATCTCCTCAACCAATCTTCGGCGGCGTGGGCCATCGGAGCTCCATCGGTCGTGCCTCTGTTCTCGAAGGGGATCCCGCACGTGCGTAGCCGGATGTACGCGGAGGAGCTCGAGGACTTCGCAGCCTCGAACGATCACGCCGCCCTTGACGAATGGGTGTTCGATCGGGCTATCGAGGTGCTCACAGGTAACGTCACGGAGCACGAGCTGCGGGCAGGTGCCACCTTGGAGACGGAACGACGCGCGCTGGAGGGCGACAAGGTGGTGTTCTTACTGCACCTCCTCGGGCTGGACAGCGCGGGGCACGCACACAAGCCAAGCGGGGAAGGGTACGCCGAAAACATCAGGGTCGTGGACGCGGGTGTTCGAAGACTCGCCGCGGCGTTCGAGGAGCGGTTCGGCCCGGAGGACGGGGGTACGGCGTTCCTGTTCACGGCTGACCACGGCATGAGCAACAGGGGTGCGCACGGCGACGGGGACCCGGGATGCACGGAAACCCCCATCGTCGCCTGGGGCGCGGGTGTAGCGTCCACGGCCACCGAGACCGAAAGAGACATCGCGTGTACGTCATGGGGGAAGGATGCGCCAACTCCAGAGGCGAAGTGGGGTCTCACAGACAGGGAGAGATGCGACATTGAACAAGCCGACCTGGCCTCCTTGGGTGCTGCCTTGCTCGGTATCCCGCCACCCATACATAATGCAGGTGTGCTCCCTGTGTCTTACTTGGACTCAACGCGCACGGGTCTGCGCTCGGGGGGCGCCATTTCGAATGCCGCGCAGCTGCTGTCGGTCTATCGAAGGAAATCGGCCGTCACTGCCGAGTCCTCACTCACCGCGTACCTCGCGCCGGGTGGGTTGCAAGCATACGAACCTCTG
>Ga0257106_1000238_pt1 | contig 34304 bp, 19 predicted proteins | sample LP_taG_3_FD_190177 | JGI IMG/M metagenome (GOLD analysis project Ga0257106, IMG submission 190177) | Marine microbial communities from Northeast Subartic Pacific Ocean, Canada - LP_J_2011_P26_10m | ecosystem: Environmental > Aquatic > Marine > Oceanic | place: Canada: Northeast Subartic Pacific...
GTTTCTCATGATTTGCACCAGCTTAATCTTGGGCGGCGTTTCCTGCACTCGAACGCGAAGACACGAGCGCTTCTTCAACGAAGACGACACGTTGCGCGAGAAATACGCCACATCTTCGAAAGCGTAAACGAGCTTTTGAGGAAACGCCTGAGTGCGAGGAGAAGAGGAGGCGTCCAAACGAAGAAGGAAAGAACAAAAGAAAGAGAGGAGTTCCATTTATACATACAAACGCGCGTTGAAATGTGACAGTGTGCGCTCGAACATCCCGAAATTGATTCGTGCTACCGTATATCTATCCTTACATCTACATTATTCTAAACGCTCTACTTTGCTGCATCGCGCGCTGTGCGAACCCTTTCGCATTCGAGCAGCTCCCCGATTGAATGCATCCCCTCGTGTTCTTAAACGCACATCTCCTACTCGTCTTCCCCGTCCTCTTCTTTCGGTGGTGGTGGTAATCCGCAAGGCAGGAGCATTTTCTGTTTCATCTGGTACCCGACTCTGCTGATGCTCTCGTTCTCCGCGACTGCGAAATATTGGAGCATGGAATGTTTCCCGACGTATTGCGCTAACGAGTCTCGATGTTGATTGACGATCCACTCGTACTTGGAGACGTCGGCGTGCCCGGTGCCGACGTACCGGGTTTGCAACGCCTCGAGCTGCGAATTAATGTTGAACCTATCCGCGCCGGCGAGTTCGGACATTTGAATGAGTATTGTTATATTAACCTGTTAGTGTTCTTGTTCGTGTTTTTTATGCGGCGGAGAGTGACTTGTGGTGTAAGACGAATGCGCAAAGAAACGCGCGCCCAAACCAAACGCGAGATGTTTAGATAATGTTACTACTTTTGCTGTTATTACATACAATTTTTATGCGCGCGCGTTACTCTCTCTCTTTTTCTCTCTCTTTCTCTCTTTTTCTCTGTCTGTCTGTCTCTCCGTTTGCTCTCTCGCGGTGGTCGTCCTCGTCATCCGTTGTTATACTTTCACGTACACGGACCAACTTTCACGTACACGAAGCACTCGCCGTCTCGATCCATCATGACCCGAAAATCCTCGTCTACGTATTTCACGTACGTCGTCGCGAGGGGTGGCTTACCTTTGTTCCACGGGAGCAGTTTCCACACTCTGTTCACGGGATAGTCTCGATCTAAGAACCACGGTAAAAAGAGAGGCGGTTCGGGAATGCCCTCCGTTCGTTCGACTCTCGTTTTCACGAGCTCCAAATCTACGCGACCGGTCGTTTCGTCCACGTCCATATTTTCGGCGAAAGAAACCACCCTTCCCCCGAACGTCGGCAAGAGTTTAAACCATCCAAGGATGGGAATCACGGTCGATTTGAATAATATCGTATCGAAGTCTGATTCTAACGTCTTCTTTTCGACGTCGATGCGTTGCGCGACTCTTCCCACCGTCGACGCCCCCCACGACATGACTTGCAAGTCGTGCAGACGAAAGAACACCTCGGAACTCTTCGCGTCACCAAACGTCGCGTCCCCAAAGGAGTCTTGAATGGCCATGAAGAATGGAGAAGAGCGGAAAATCTGCTTCGTCGCCAACACGCACTCCCACTCTCCATTTAACTGCTCTTTCTCGATTTTGTTGGAGTTTCCTGTCGATACTGGATACGATGTCAAGAGCTCCACCAATATTTTCACTTCCTCTCTGTGTTTCCGGTTGTACTCGTCTAACGGCGCGTACGCTTTTTGCGGGAAGAGGAGTTGCCCTCGGTCGGTTTTCGCGCCGAGTTTGATCAGTTCCAGTTTAACGCCTTCTTTCGCCACCGTCTGAATCGTCTTTCCCGCTGCCGCTTCCGGGACCGAAAAAGATGAAGAAGAAACGTAAGAACGACGTAAACGACGTAAACGATGAAGTTCCAATCTGTTCTCAGACACCCAAGAAGATGCTGCGCGATGAGAGGGCAAAATCGACGTGTGCATATTTGTTTTGTATTTCCTTTAAATACGGAGTAAAAATGGATAAAATGGAAAGAAGAAGCAAAGAGGAGACTTGTGTTGAATTGATGAATTCTTAACGAATAGAACTAAAACGCTATCATCTGATCATAATCGCACCGGACTTTGACGAAGTCTTCTCTCTTTTCTACGCGTCTTCTTCTACTAATCCTCCTCTTTAAACCTCTTCATCCTCCTTTAAAACGTCCAACAAATTCTTCGCGCCGGTCGCTTCCGCGTACGCTTTCAAAGGCGCTCGCAAATGCTTACCAAACTTTTCTAAAATTTCCTTCGTCTTGTCCATGGGCAACATGTTCGCGAGCACGGGGAAGGACCGCGGCGCGGCTTTTTTGCAGCTTCGCGCAAAACCCTCCCAGATGCCGCGGTCCATCGTCCAGACTTTTCTTTTCGCGAGCTTTTCGAGAAGTTCCAGGGAGAATTCTTTCAGCGACGGGTGCGCGGTTTCCGCGAGCATGGCGGTGCGCATGAAGAGTTTCGGCAGAGGCGTTCGGTCGACGAGATGCGAAAGCGCCGAGGCCACCGCAGAGGAGGTGAAGTAGTCCGCGGTATCGGCAGAGAAGCAGGTGTTGCAAGCGTTGACGAGAGATTTGAGGGAGACTCCTGCTTTATTCGCGGTGTCGTTTGCGGCGTCGTCGGTGGTGCGAATGTCGAGTTCGTGCAAGGCGACGAGAACGTCCGTGGCAGACGCCCGAGCTTCGAGGTTGGAGTTTTGCAAGCTCACGACGGCGCGTTCAAACGCCGACGGCGAAGGCACGTCCACCAGTTTTGGGAGCAATTCTTTGGCTTTCTCTTTTTCGATGGACCCGAAAACAAGAGCAACTTCCATGTAAGCGTCCGGTAAACTCGAATCTTTTTTGGTCGATTCAACCGCGAGCGTTTCGCAAGCGTTAACGAGCGCTTTCGGCAACGGTGCCGGCGCGGAGGCTTTAGCGAGCGCTTGGACGATGTACAGTATCAACGGTCTCGATTCGATCGTAGACGATGCGATGACACGAACAATGTCGGGAGATGATGGGCCTAACCGCCGGGCTAAGCCAGCGACTGGTCCGTGTAATCCTTCGCGAAGTTCGAGAGGAAGCGCTTCGTACGCCGCGAGGACGTTTGGAAGTAAAGACGGATTTTTCGCAGTCAACGCGCACAAAAGCAAAGAAGGCGCAACGGCAATCTTTTTCGCGCTCTCGTACGGGTCGGACAGTTCTTGCTCTTCCTCCCTTTCTTCTTTCTCTCGATGGTCGTCGCCTTCTTGTTCCGCGGTGTCTTCAATTCCAGTCGTCATGCCTTTGATGGCTTCCGCTTCGTTCTTTTCAATCGCGCGCGCCTCGATCGCTTCGTTGGCTAATTGCAACTGCGCCGCACCAATATCGCGGCCGTTCTCCGTCGCCGATTTGATGGCGTACTGCTCGACTTCGTTGGTTGTTATCACCCCAGTCGTACTCGCGTCCGCCTCAGCCGCGTGCTGTTGGTGTAATCGATTCGCCACGAGACGAATAGCTTTCGCCCTCGTGCGTTCGCCCGCGCTCGCGTCCGTGTTCGTCGCACACTCTAAGAGAATTTCCAACGCGTTTGCTCGCGCCGGTGGTCGGTCGACGCATAAATCTCTCAACACATGCAACGCAAGGTTCACGACAGAATCGTCGTTCTTGTTCGATTCGACGCTAAACGCCTCGTCTCGAGATACGTCGTATTCGTCGATGCCGCTCATACCGAGCATCTCGCGAAGCGCGTCCCAGGCTTTATTAGGAATATCGAACGGAATTTCACAGAGAATTTTTGAGAGGAGTTTCTTTTCGCCCGTGAGCCTTTTTTCGGAGATTTCGTGTCTTCTGGCACGAGGATCGGAGGCGAGAATGCGCATGACGGCGCGAATGGCGTCATCTTTGCGCACGCCCATGGAGTAGTAGTGAAACCCGTCTTTGTCCTGCGCGTTGGCGGCGTCTTCGTCTTTTTTCTTCTTCTTTTTATTGTTTTCCGCTTTCGCGGATGAAGCGCCTAAACTCTGAGCGAGCTCCGCCGCGTGCAACGCAGCTAACCATCTCGCGCACGATTGCACGCCGTCTCTTTCTAAAGGCGCGTTCTCATCGTCCACTGGGAACAAAATCGAACGAGCAACCATCGGCGCGTCGGCGACGTGGGACGCTATTCGAAGATTTCCATCCGTCGGTTTCAAAACGCCAACTTTCGTTTCGTTCGCCATGGGTGGCCGTTGATTTCGGTCCTCTTCCCCGTCCTCGTCTTCGTTCTTCTTACTATTATTATTACCGCTACCGACGGAAGAACCGTCTGGAATCGCATCCGCGCAGGCTAATCGTGCTATGAGCGCTAATCGAATACTACTCAATGAATTCGCCTTGGCGTCGCCATCGGCTCTCAGTGCTCCGTACGCTCGTATGCGTTTGGCGCAATCCAACGCGAATTTACGATTTGCGCTTTTCGAAAGCTTCTGCACGCGAGCGATGGCGGAAAGAATCGCTCCGGTGCCCAAGTCTTTCTGTTGCGCATTTTCCAGCGATGAAGGCGCCGCCGGCGCGAGCGCACCTTGAGTAGGCGCAAAATTCATCCCCAAAACCGCTTGATTCAATGTCGTCGCCGGATTTCTAAAGAATAAAAGCACCGCGTCCGCCAAGGCGGCTGGCGACGTCGTCCCTAACTGCGACACAAAATTCTGCAACATGTTCAAATCTGACGCCGCGAGTTGTTCTAAAGTTGCTAAAACTTGTTGTAAAATCCCAGGATCAGTTCTCGGGTGTAACGGCGCCGGCGGTGGCGGAGGTGGAATCCCGTGTTCACCTAGACTGACAACGTGGTGCGGTTGTTGCATCATCGGCAACCCCGCGCCTCCGTAATGTACTGGTTGTTGCTGATGATAATACGGCTGTTGTTGTTGCTGGTGGTAATGTTGAAACTGCTGCTGTTGTAACGGTGGCGGTGGCGGCGGAGCGCGTAAACGCGCTCTCTTCATCCCGCCGTCGTCCCCACCCGCCGTTAACGGCGCTAAAGAAGCGTCCTCTGATCGTTCTCGCTTAATGCCACTCCCGCCTCGAATCGAGTAACCGCCGCCGCCCGCCGCGTTCTTCAACAACGCGCTCTTCCCTCTCTCCCGCTCTCTCTGTCGCATCGCTTGTTCAAACGCCGCGGTCGCACCCAATTCTCTACACGCCGAAGCTAATCCATCTTTTAATTCTCCGGAAATAGCAAACGAAGGCGCTTTCTTGGCAATTTCCGTAAACGTTTGCGCGAACGCTTTCGACGCCGACGCTTTCGCCGACGCGGAAATAGCACCACCGCTACTACCACCGCTACCCTCCTCAGATTTAAACCGTTTACTCAAGGTCGAAGACGCGTTCACCAGCGCCTGTAACGATTCTACCGCGTGTCTCTCCGATTTCACGCACACCGTCCCCAACGCGCCAATTAAGGTCAACGAAAACGGTCCGCACGGTTTCGCGCCTTTCTCGATGGTTAATTTCAGCCCGTCCCCTAAAGCGTCCCTTTTCTCGTCCGACAACTTTCCCAACTCGTCCAATTTCAACAACTTATGCGTCGGCTTGACGACCGAGGCTCCCCATCCGACGCCGGCTAAAAGTAAGCACGCGCTTTCGCAAAACTTTGCCGATTGCATTCGCACGCCGTCGTTGACCGTTTCGTTCGAGACGTTCGCGCTTATCGCGCGCGCCAGCGCCAACGCTTTCTCCCACATCAAAGCGACGTTCGAATATTGACGACTTTCCTCTTTCTTCTTCGTCTGTTTCGTCTTCTTCGACATAAGTTTCGTCTTCTCCTCTCCCTCGTCAAAAGAATCATCCAAATCAATCATCGGATCGACGTTCGCGCCTTCGATCGCCGCGTTCACTAAAACTTCTCGAAACGCGTTCGCGCTCGCCGCCGTCGCTCTTTTCTGCACCGCTGGAAATTGCCCGTCGGAGACTAAGACCAACAAACTCTCCAACACGCACGCGAAATGTCCTCCGTTGCGTTCCACTGCCGCATCTGACGATACGGAGGATGCAGACGATAACGAGGACATGTTTTCTCCGAGTAAAACGCACATCCGTTCGCTCAATTCGCACCCGAACTTTCGCACTCGCGGATCGGTTTCCGTGACGATCGATTCAAACATCGGACGCAACACAACCGTCATCACGTCTTTTGCCTCGTTTTCTTGGTCTTCGCCTTTGTTCAGGTTGTTTCCTCGAAAGAGTTCTTCGATTTGTTTCAGTTTTTCGAGTTTTTCCGAGGCGTTCGACGAGAGTTTCGAGCTGTTTAGGAGATCGACGGCGGTGTCCGTCGCCCACGAGGATGTCCTCCGCTCTTTCGCCATCTCTCTGATTTCAACTCTCTCTCTCTGCGTTTTATCACGTCTCCGCAAAAGAGAGCGGACAGAAAATGATGCGTTCTTCGTGAAGAGCAGACAGAGACTCTCTCCTCTTCTTCTTTGTCTTCTTTGTCTTTGTCTTCTTCTTCTTCCCGCGAAGGAGAGAGAGCGAAGTGGGGAAATTACGTCAGACTTTCCCCCAACACTTGTTGCTTGAAAGATGACGAAAGAAGAACCTGCAGGAGCAAAAGAAATCGAGACGGAAAAGAATAAGAATGATACTAAGAATAAAGAGGAACAAGAAGCAGAGGAAGAGGAGGAAGAAACGTGCGGATTTTGCGCGTACATGAAAGGCGGGTCGTGTAAACAGGAATTCGTATGTTGGGAAAAATGCGTGGACGCAGCAAAGGCGAACGAGGAGGATTTCGTCGCGAAATGTTTCGAGGAAACGACCGCGCTGAGAGAGTGCATGATGAAAGATCCGGGGTATTACGGGGAAATGGACGACGAGGGTGGTGGTAATGATGATGATGATGGTGATGATAAACGTAAGCGTAGTGAGAATAATAAAAGTAGTAGTGAGAGTAGTCGAAAAGATAGGAGTAGCGAGAAAGAGCAGAAGAGGTAAAAGAACAACAACGCGTGTGATGAATAAATAACAATAACACTAATTTAATCGGAGTCGTCGGAACTTTCCGCTTCGCTTCCAAAGCCGCCGAAGCCACTTTTCTCTCGTTGGCGCATCTTTTCGGCTTCGCGTTCGGCGGCTCGACCTATGAGTTTCGGCGCCGGCAACGCCGCGCGTTCTTTGGCTCTTTTTTTCGCCTCTTTCGCGGCTGCTTCCGGGTCGTCGAATCCGTGAAAACCGCTGGTTTTCTCGTTCTTACGAGGACTTTTTGGTTTTGGACGCGAGCGGCTTCGTTCGTGGACTTTTATCGTCGCGTTTTCTTCTTCTTCTTCTCGATGCGTTTCTTTTTTGGTTTCTTCTTTGTCTTCTTCTTTTTTCGCTTCCTTATCGCCGTCTGCTTTCTTTTCTTTCTCTTTGCTATCATCGCTACTTTCCCCCGCCGCGTTCTTTTCCGGTGCTGCTGCTTTCGTCAAGGAGTCTCCACCACTCGTGCTGCTCGTAGTAATGGTGGTAGTATTTTTTGTATCCGCCGCCGCGTCTGCTAAAATCGCGTCGCCTTCGCGCGGTATCCCTCCCGGCGGAGAAGCGCACGCCATCAACGCGTTCGATAAAGCGCTACTCACCGGTTTCAAGTTCTTCCCTAACCACGCCAATCTCCCAGTCAACGATCGACTTCGTCGGTGTTCGATAATCTCTTTCGCTTTTTTGCTCGAAAACCCAGCCAATGAACACAAAATAGACACCACTGTCTCGTCGTTTCGTTCCAAAAACGCCGTCAAATGTTCTCTCGTTTGCTCTCGGTGCGAAGCCAACGTTTCTAATTGGTACACCAAATCGTCCAACTTTTCGTTCTTTTTCGCCAGAACTTTCAACGCGTGGTCTTCTAAATATTGCAACTGCTCTCCTTGTAAGTTCGCCGCCACTTCCAACGCTTCCGTGCTTTCCTGTAACCTCTCCTCTAACGAGTACTGATACGTATCCATGAACTTACCTTTAATCGTTTCAATCTCCTTATCCTTCTCGCCGATTAACCACTTCTGTCTTCCGTTATCTTCCTCCACTCTCGCCAATTCCGTCGTCAACTTCCTCGCGTGCTCGGCAGTCTCCCCAGAATGTTCGCTCGCGTTCACACCAATCAACCCAAATCCAGCGGAAGTGACTCGATATTTCGCCGCCTCGCCTTCCAACACGGTCACTCTCGTTTTCAACTTTGCAATCTCCTCCACCGCGGCTAACAACAGCGCGCGATTGACGCCGTCTTCCGTCTCTCGAATATTTGCCACCTGCTCAGACGATACCTCGTCTTGCAAACCAGGCACTAAACTCCTCAACCCGGCGTTCTCGGCTAATATCGTCTCCTTCTCGATTAAATGTTGCGCGACAATCTTCCGCACGTTCTCGTCCTCGTAAAATTTCAACCGTTCCACCGTACTCACCGGTACCTTCACGTACGTCGGCTTCAAGTTCACGTTCGTTTCCAACGGCATCCATTTCGCCGCGTATTGCGTCGCTTGAAACCTCGCCACCGACTCCGCCGCTTTCAAAGCGTACTCTCCAACCTCTTCCTTCGCGTCCGTCAGCGCTTGCCCGAACGCGTCCGCCGTGTGGTGCACTTGCGTTGCAAACGACAATCGGTCCAACGCGTTGTGCACTTTCGTTTGCGTCTCCTCTTCGCCGTCAAAGTTCACTCTCGCGGATAAGAAATCCAATTTCGCCGCCAAGCGATTCGAATCGAATTGATTTTGTGGCGAATTCTGCGCGGACTTTGACGACTGTCCTCCTCCTCCTAAACCTCCTCCCATCGGTCGCTCTTTCCTCGTTTTCCCATCCGGCGTCAAGGATGTTGTTGTTTGCCTCGTCGTAAATTTAGGAACCGGAAGCGCTTTTTTTTTGTTGTACTTGTCGTCATCATCGTCAATCATTATTATTACTACTACTCTCTCTCTCTCTCTCTCTCTGCAAAAGCCTTCTCTCTCTTCCTCTCTGTCTCGTCGCGTGTACGCGTGCGTGGTTTCGTCTGCTGAATGAAGAACTCTTCTTCAAAAGACAATCACAAATTCACCTATTATTTAGGGTATCGGTGTGAATTAGGGTTTAGCAGTGCTTACAAATATTCCAAAAATGGATAGACCTCTTCTCCAAAACTTTGAGATGACCGAGGGAGACGCGGAGAGAGGCACCGCCCCGATGCCTTCCGCTCCGGGAGGAGGAGGAGGAGGCCAAAAGTCTCCACCGTCGTCGTTGAAAAAATCCCAATCCTTTCGCAACGAATATTCCTCGCCGTCCTTCGTCCTCAGGGAATCTTTGGAGACCAAATTGCTCTCTCGCTTTTCGAAGCTTCATCGGAAAAAGATATGCTCGAACGATGCGCAGAACTCGTGGAGCGAGTTACTGAGCAAGTGTTTACCAAGCCAGAGGCAAGCGTTGAGGTTTTTTTGGCGGCAGACTGTGGTCATAGTGTTGATCACGAGCGTTTCGTTAGCTCTGAAGCACGTGGAGAATGAGTTTTTAAAGAAGGAGGCTTTGGAGAGTGGCGAGGACTTCTCGAGCGTGAAGTTGTTATCGACGATGGATGCGTTTTACGTCGTCGCGACGGTGATGACAACCATCGGGTACGGGAACCTGAGTCCGGTGAGTTACAGAGGGAAACTTTTGATTGCAATTTTTAGCGTGCCGTTAATTGGTAGGTTCGGTATGCTTCTCGGGTCGTTGGCTAACATGCTGCTCGATATCGCGAGAGTGTTGACGCACGTCTTTATTCGGTGCTTCGGGTTGAGAGTGCCTTTGAGATTGAGCATCGACCAGTCAAAACTGTTACAAGCGCTTGCCGCACAAACGACCAGAGAGTATGGGGCGATCGATTTGAACTACAAAATACACGTCGACGAGTTGCAGCCGTTTTTAAAGTGTTTAGGAGGCGGTTGGGAAAAAGTTGCGGTGTCAAATTTAGAGAGGCACTTGGAGCACTCGAACGCATGCACGAAGACGACGAAGATTCAAGTGAGCGAGCTGATCGAGTTATTGAGTTTAATTCGAGCGAATCATAACATTGCGTACGAGAAAACGACTTTTTATAGCGCGGGTGTGTTGTGCTTTATTTGGTTCTTTATGGGCTTTATTTATTATAGCGCGGATTGGACAGACGTGAACTCGTTTTACTTTTCCGTGATTACGTTGACGACGGTCGGATTCGGGGACTTCTATCCCGAAGGTTTTAGCGATATCATGTTCTGGTATTTTTGGGTTTTGTTAGGTTGCGGTTCTTTCGCGGCGATGTTGAGCACGTACTCGACGATTACGCACGCGCAAGAAGTACAGGCGCACGCGTTGGCGAAACTACGAAGGGCGATTGGGCATCGAGCGAGTTTGAAAGAAAAGCTCATCGAAAGCGAGATGATGATACGAACGATAACAGAAGGCGAGAAGAGCATGAAGGAATTGAAAACGGCGAGTTCAATTGTAAAAGCGCGGGAGGAAAATGCAAGCGGCCGAGATGAAGACGACGCGTCTCGGTCTGGCACGCCCGCGCTTTTCAATACGAGCGATTCGCAACTGTCCTTCCAAGACTCGTAGACAAGCAAACGTAGTACATATAATATATTTTGTACACGTGTAGTATTTATTCCATGTAATATGAAATGACCAAGTATTTCTAATATCTCAAGGTTCCTTTTTAACAAGTGTTTGATTCAGGGTCTGTACATATATTAGAGTTTAGGAGTGCATTTGTCTCCCCAAACATTTTTTAGGGCAAAAACAACTCTTCACAACGAACAATTCAATACACACACATTATTGTTGCGCTGCTTTGAAACGCGACCACAACAAACCTTTCGGGGCAAATTAGTATTAAAAAGAGAATGACGACGACGACGACGATTCAGACGAGGATTTTCGGCGCAGGAGGCGGTTTTAGTACTCTCAGTAAAAGAAGAAGAGTGAGCGCTTTGATGACGCCGAGAAGCAGCAGCGCCGTCAACAACAACAACAACAACAACGAAAAGAGATTCTCTTCTTCTTTTGTTCTTCAAGCGACGACGAAAGAAACGAACGACGAGGAGGAAAAAGAAGAAGAAAAGGAGGAGACAGAGGGAGAAAAGAAGACGTTCGAGGAGTTCCTCTCCATTTCCTCCGCGATGAAAGCGACGGAATTGAAAGAAAGTTTGAAACAGTTGCGAGTGCCACAATCGCCGGGGAAGAAAATCGACCTGGCGGAGAGATTGGCGTTTGCGCGCGTGGACGAACAAGACGGGAAAGATCCACTGAAGATGTATAAAATGAGGAAGGAAGAAGAAGAGTCGACGAAAGAGAACGTAGCGCGAGAGTTGAACGATCGACGGGAGAGGAGGAGATTGAGAAGCGGGAGGATGCCGACGACGACGACGAGGAGGAGGGCGGCGGCGGAGGCGGCGGCGACGATGGCGGGTGATGCAGGTATTGAAGACGCGGAGTTTACCGTGGCAAATTCGGCGAACGTGGAGAATATTCTGAAAGAGACGTTTCAAGGGGAGGAGATGACGGAGCGAAAACGGTCGTATGCGAGAGATCATTTGTTGAATTCGTTCGTAAACGCGTCGACGAGCGAAAAGGCGAAAGGATCATCATCGGGAGGAGAGAGCGACGCTTCGGCTTCCAGTGATGAAGCGATGTGGTACACGATTGAGTGCTCAGAAATGCGAGAAAACGCGGCGATGGCAAATTGTTTGAACGTTTCTGGAGTGGTGGACGTGTGGTGTCCGCGAAAACCTCCCCCCGGGTTTGTTTTGGCCGAAGAAGAGACGCACGGGAGAACGGATTTAGAAATTCGACAATTGATTGTTGAGGGCGAACCGATACAGGCTGGGTTCATTCTCGCGAAAATTGCAAACATGTCTCAAGATACTATTCGAAGTTTAGAGAGCGAGTACTTTGTCCAAGGTTTGGCGACGGGTGGGACGACGAGTTTCGGGAAACGAGAGGCGACGCGACGCGAAATCGCCGAGCCGATTGACCCCGGGTTGTTTGAAAGTTTAATCCGAGCTTCGGCGCCGACGATTGTGTCCAGAGTTGAATACGACGCGAAAATTAAAGAGTTGATGAGCGAGATGGATTTGTCGAAGAGTGAGGAAGAAGAGACAAACATTTATGGCGTGAAGATGAAGAAACGCACGGAACGGGTCGCAGAGTTGAGAGCGGAGAATCCAACCGAAGACGAAGAAGAAAAGAAAGCGAAGAAAAAGACGTACGATTTAGAAATATTTAACGGACCGTTCAAAGGGTTTCACGGGAATGTCGTCGAAAGGTTAGAAGACGGCGTGGTTCGCGCCGAGGTTGTCATCTTCGGAAAAACAAACACGGTCACGCTGGAATCGTCCGAGTATCGAGAAACGTCTAAACCCCCGTCGAAATGAACAAACGAAGAAGAAAAACGAGAGAGAGATGATACATTTGTACATTATATAATACACTACGAAGAACTACTCACGACTCTTCTTTCTATTTGTTGTTTGCTAAATCTATCGAACTGACGAACTGATACAACGCCACCGCTTCCGGCGAAGGCATCTTCAACTCCACGAGTAAATGTTTCGCTTCCAACGCAAACTTTTTACTAAAAATTCTCGCCTTGTCGCCTTCTCTCCGTTTCATCACCGCGTCTTTTAACAACGACACGCGTAACTTCAAATTATCCATCGCTTCGTTCGCGGATCTGTTTTCTTTATCCTCTTTGTACTTTGCATCTAACGCGTAGACGTACTGGGAAAGAAACTCGTTGTACCGCGCGCGAACCCGCTTCGCGGCGGCTTCGATTCTCGCGCTATCTTTCCTCCTCTCGTATTCAAACTCTATCCTGCTCACCGCGGCTTCCCAAAACTCCATCGTTTTCCGCGACAGTATTTTATCATCGTCATCGTCATCGTACCAATCGTTATCATCATCGTCTCGTTCTTCTTTTCCTTCTAAAACTCCTCCTCGACCCGGAAATAAAATCTCTCGCGTCGCGTACACCTCGCCCGCGACTGTTGGGTTCTTGTTGGAACAACAACCACAACTCAGTGATAATTTCAACGCATTTGTAGCATCTCTCCTGATCATATCGACGACCGCTTTCGTTTCCTTGGGTAACAGTTTCGTCGTTTTCGCCTTCTCCAACAGTAAACCCTCGTTGTCGTCGTCTTTATCGTCGTCTGAATCGTCTTCATCATCGAGCAGCAACCCTTCCATCGCGCGTCGATACTCCTCCTCGCTCACGACCACGGGGGAGGATGATGACTCTCCAAAAGCAGTCGCAACAACACTACCATCACCACTATTACCACCACAAAAACCACTCAAAATCCTCTTTCTCGCGTACCTGATGTCCTCTATCTTTATTCCTCCGCCGCTTTTGGTGGTGTTGTTGTTGTTGCTCTCCGTTTTCATATCTTCATAACGGAAAAACTGGCGAGAAATGACCTTCAAAACAGGGCGACACCGATTTTCGGCCTATTTTTTTCCGGGTGGTGACCCCAAAAATTCGGCCGAAATCGGTTAATTTTTTGCTATTTTTTATCCACTTTCGTCGTTTCAGATTTTTCGACGATTTTTTGATTCAAAAAGCGCTCTCGTCTTTTGCCTCATTTAACCTAAGAAAGAATTCGCGCGCATAAGTAAGAGCGGACAAACGAGAGACAAGCATCTTGCGAACGCGCGATCACAAAAGAAAGAAGAACAAAACGTTATTTATATACTATCAGACTCGAATCTTGACAAAAAAACTGTTATGGGAGATTCGAGTCAACAACAACAGCAGTACGCGCTCGTGGCGCAAATGCTCGCCGCCCAGCAACAAAACCAAAACGTAACCAACAACAATTCCGCGCAAAGGATGGAACACGCGAATACTCAAAACAACAACGCGAACAATACCAACACCTTTCACCCGCAGTTTCCGTTCGTGAATTATAATTTGCACGGACAACCCGTCGTCGTGAACCAAATGAGTCAACAACAACAACAACAACAACAGGACGCGAACAACACGAACGGAAAACCAACGGCAAATGGTCAAAAAAGCGTCCTCGTCGGTGCCACGATGGCACCTCCGGAAGGGCATTTTTTGCCCCAAAATACAAGTGCGAGCGGATATACTCTCGGCGGACAACAACAACCTATTCCAACGCATCACACGGTGAACGGCCAAACGGTGAAAGTACGCAAACCGTACACGATAACGAAACAGCGCGAACGGTGGACGGAACGCGAGCACGACCGGTTCGTGGAGGCGTTAAAGTTACACGGGAGAGCGTGGAGGAAAATCGAGGAGCACATTGGGACGAAGACGGCGGTGCAGATTCGAAGCCACGCGCAGAAGTTCTTCGCGAAATTACAGAAGGAACATCAGAAGAAGTTAGAGGCGGACCAATTATCGGACGTGACGAGAGGTGGTGGGACCACGGAAGATGGAGCGACGGCGACGAGAGATACGCAGACGAGTGGTGAAGGTGGGTTGACGCAGACGACGACGGAGAATATTAAAGACGCCGATACTGCGAAGAAGATTAGCGGAAATAATAATTCCAAGTTGTTGATTCAAGCGTTGATGGGGAAGATGAGTAAGAGCGAAGTGACGGAAAATACAAAGGAAGAAGACGAGGCGGAGTTGTTGAGTAACTTGGCGGCGAGTGGAGATAAGCCGGCAACGGTGAAGAGGACGTCGAGCATGTCCACGGGAGGGAAGACGACGGCTTCGGATATTCCGCCGGCGAGACCGAAACGGAAACCGTCGCACCCGTACCCGAGAAAACAAAGTTCATTGACCGAGAGACAAGTACGAGGGATTTTACCAGTTGGTTTCGTGAACGTTAATAATAATAAGAAGAAGAAAGGGCATTCGATCAACAACTCTTTGATTGACGTGGCGAACGTTGAGCAGCACGCGTCCGCGTCGGCGGCGCAGGCGCTCATGAACGCCACGTCTGAAATGGTTCGCAACAGAATGATTCAAGAGATGCAGATGCAACATTTATTGCAACAACAACAGCAACAACGACAAAATAATAAGAATGGGAATAACAACGATACGACGGCGAATCCGCTTCTCGCGCATCTCGCGATGCAACAAGAAGTTCCGAATCCGTTGTCGCAGCTGCATGCGCTCATGGCGGCGAATCCGATGTTTACCGCCATGAACTTTGGCGGAGGTCTTCCGGGCATGCCGAATATGGCTGCTGTTGCCGCAAACAGCAACGGCGGATCGTTCATTCCCAGCTTCGCGACTATGAATAACAACAACAACAATAACGCAAAGCTGACGACGACGACGACTGACGCGAATAATAATAAAAGTGGAACCGAAGAAGCTAAACCGACAGCAACTACGACGACGGATATAACAAAGAACTCTGAAGTTTCCGAAGACGCAAAAGCATCACTCAAGCCGAATTCGCAGTCTGCATTCTCTGGTTACGTGAGACCGACGACGACGACGACGACGACGAATAGTAATCACTATCGTCAAACCGGAAGCGCGGCAACCACGACGACGACGGCGAATAATATCAATAACAGTAGTAATAACAACAACGATTCCGCCGTAATGGCTGCGGTGCAACAACATCAACAGATGCAGTATTGGAACGCGCAAATGGCGGCGTTGGCGGCGATGCAAGATCCGAATAGCTTTGCACAGTTCCTCCAGCACCAGCAAATGGGTAACATGGCGATGGCGCAACAACAACGACAACAACAAAACAACATCGCATACGCCGCAGGTGTCAAGTCGGAAGCCGCGGCGGCGACGCAAGAGAAAAACGCTGCTGGTGAGGTGAAGACGGCTAGAAAGGCCCAAGCGGCGACGCAAACGCCAGCGGAGGCTACTGATGCAGGTAAAACGGCGAAGATGATTGCAGCGTCGCGAAAACCGAACGCTCCGCAAGTCCCGAAAGAGATTGAACTCGCCGTCGCCAATAAGGAAAAAAGTCCGGACTCAGATAAGGCCACGGAAGAGGAAGAAAATAAAAACGCCGACAACAGTAACAAAGATACCATCACGAACACGACGACGACGACGACGACGACGACGACTGGAAGACGCTCTCGACGAGCGGCAGCGGTTGTCGCCGCGGAGAAGGTCACGAAGCAAGTCAGCGGTGGGAGAGCTACGCGCCGAAACAACAACGGAGGTAGCGGGAGCGGAAGTGGGAGCGGTAGTAGGAACCAAAACCAACCCGGAGGCAATAAGAATCAAGGCTCGAGCGGTAGTGATGGTTCTGACGACGTCGCGCAGAAAGGTTTCGAAACCACCTCGTTTCGCGTGTATCAACAAGAAGAATAGGGAGTACATAGGATCAACAATCCCTTCTTCCCGTTGCTGTGAATGGATGTATATTTCATCGATATAACATTGTATTTGTAATTGTACTTTTTAAACAGTAATAAGTATAACAGTATTCTTGTTTCAAGCGTGTCTCTCTCCTTTCTTCTTCTTCTTTTTTCTCTGGTGTTCATAACGCGTTACGAAAACACTCATCAATCCTTCGTGTCGTCAAGCGGCGTGGTTAGTTCAATTTCTTCTTTTTCTTCCCCTTTTTCTTCTTCTTCTTCTTCTTCTTCTGGCTCTTTCCTCTTCCTATCGTCCATGTCGTGCGCAAACGCGCCGCTTTTCTTCGTCAAAAGCTCGTTCGCCGCCAACACCGTTCTCCGCTCCAAGTCTTTCTCTTTCGCGATGACGCGATCGAAGTGCGCGTTCATCTCCTTCCCGAAATCTTCAAACCTTTCAATCTTAACGTCCACGAATTTCCCTTCGCACATTTTCCTCAACCTCGCCTCGACCAGTCTCATTTTCTCTTCTTCTTTCTTAATCTCTTCCGGAAGTTTCTTAATCTCCTCCATCTGACTCGCCAGCTTTTGGTACTCCTCGAGTAACTTCACCCTGTTTCGCCTCTTCTCCTCTTTTTCTCTCAAGTGTTCGAACGTTTCTCTTTTCAACTCTTCTCTCAAGCGACAGATTTCTGCTTCCTGGTGGTTCATCTCTTCTTGTAAATGTCTCAACTCTTCCTCTCGTTCTCTCGCTTTCTTCATCTCCTTTTCCAACGTCGCTTTCTTCTCCTCTTCCTCGTGTTTTTTCTCTTTCAATTCTTCTTGATATTTTTTCTCCATGTCCTCTAAAGCTTCGCATTCTCTCTCCAACTTTGCCACGATATCTTCGCGATCGAACACGCGAGAAATCGTTTCCATCGGATTATTTTCTCCCGGATCTCCATCTTTTCTCTTGTTCAAATACTCGCAGTTGTTCGCGTTGGAGAACATCGAGGAGAACATTATACTTTTTGTTAGGTTCTTTTCTTCTTCGTTGATGTGTTGAATCTCCTTCTGTCAGAGAGAATCGAAAAGACGTTTTCTTTTTTTTTTCTTTTTTTTTCTCGAAAGAAGGTCAAGCAAAAAGCTGTCGCGAGTCAAGTCAAGTCATTTTTGCCTCAAAAAAAGGTGGAGCAGCCGCCCATACGAGAGAAGGTTTTCTCTGCGAGTAGAATAAACTCTCGATTCTTTTGTTGATATTCTATTCTGTCGTTGTCGTCTCCAGCGAGAGAGAGAGAGAGAGAGAGAGAAGAGAGAAGAGCAAATACAGAGGAGCATATTTTCTTTGAGGGAGCGCAACGCGGAGGAAGAAGAACAGTCAGAGAGCGAGAGAGAGAAAAGTGATTAAGAGTTGGTATCTTTTTTTGTCCGACGATGATGAGAATGACCGATGGGGAAAAGAAAATCGAGTTCTCGAACGGGAAACTGTTATTGGATTCGCATGAAGCGATTTTATCCGGCGGCTCGCTCGCCTTATCCACGACCGCGAATAAGAAGAGCGCTTTTATATCGAACGACCCGACCGTACAGATTTTACGAAAAGTCGCCACGAATTCACCGAACGACGCGCAAAGCAGGCACGTTCTGCAGTTCAGCACGAACACAGAACCATTGGTGAGTTCATTCATGTGCACGGCGAGATGTAAACTGTGGTGGATGTCCCCGGCGTGGGGAAGAGATTTAGGGAAAGATTTACCCGCAGAGACGCAGTATTTGATGCTCGAGCTCGGGGAAGACGGGAAGAGCGGGTACGTGTGCATTTTGCCCTTGTCGGGAGATAAATTCAGAGCGACGTTGTCCGGGTTTCATCCAATGTGGGAAAGGCGAGGGTCTTTTCTCGTCGTCGAGAGCGCGTGCGAGGAAGTGAAAGCGGACGGGGTCGATAACGTGGCGATCATATCGTGGGCGAATAACCCGTACGATGCGTCGAAAAAAGCGATTAAAATGGCCAGTTTGGTTTTGAAAGGGAGTTTTAAACCGAGAGAGGAGAAGGTGACGCCGCCGGTGGCGGACGTGTTCGGGTGGTGCACGTGGGATGCTTTTTACGAGAAAGTCAGTCCGAAACGAATCGGGAAAGGGTTGACGAGTTTACAAAACGGGAATTCGCCCCCGAAGTTTGTGATTATCGACGACGGGTGGCAGAACGTAGAGCCAGATAAGGAGTATAGAAACAGTCGGACGTCGACGGCGGGAAGTAGTAAAGACAATAGCCGAGAACCTAGCAAAAACGACGAAGACCAAGTAATAGAAGAAGAGGACGAATTCGACGACGGCGACGAAGACGACGACGAAGCGCAAGCGCCGTTGACAACTCCGACGGTTACGCCGCCTGGGTATATTGCAGCGTGGTTTTACGCGTTTTATTGGCGGAGGTTACACGCCATGCGAGCGCACGGCGTGTTTTGGCATACCCTTCGTATTTTGATCAATTACGTGTTGTACGCGTTTGTGGCCATGAAAACGGCGTCGTTGTCGTATTTTAATCACAGAGTCGTGTCTATTCGAGCGAATAAGAAGTTTTCCACGTTTACGGGGTTCCGGAGAGGCAGCTTTAGTGGGAAACGTTCGCCGTTTGGGAGTTTAGCGTCGTTGGCGGGCAAAGCCGGGAAAAAGATGCAAAAAGCGATAAAAACGGTGGGTAGTTTAGAGTTTTTGGATAAAATGTCCCCGCCAGGGTCGCCAAAGTTTTCGCATTCGAGACCGTCGTTAGATTCTTTGCGGTCTGCGGACCAGCAGATGGATTTAGCTGGACATGAAAAGAATAAACTGCGAGGTGAAATCGACGGGCTAGGCAACGTCGTTCGAGCGATTAAGAAAAAGTACGACGTGGATTACGTCTACTGTTGGCACGCGTTGCTTGGCTATTGGGGCGGCGTGCACCCAGACGAAGAGAATGTGAGAGAGTTTGGCGCGAAACTAAAGTATCCGAGACACAACCCGTCGTTGTTAGCGGTGGAGCCTTCGCAGGCGTGGGATCCGTTGACCGTGTGCGGCGTCGGAGTCCCGGCGCCGGAGAAAATGCAACACTTTTATAACGAGTTGCACGAATACCTCGCCGCGGCTGGTGTAGATGGCGTCAAAGTAGACGCGCAAGCCGTCATTGGCGCGTTAGGCTACGGGAACGGACCGAACGGTGGAGGCCCGGCGTTGGCGAGAAACACCCACGAGGCTTTGGAGAAATCCGTCATGAAATTTTTCCCGACCAACGGGTTAATCAATTGCATGTGCCATTCCACGGAGAACTTGTACAACTTTAAAATGTCAAACTTAGCGAGAGTGTCGGACGATTTCTATCCGACCAACGAGGCTTCGCACACGGTTCACATCGTCAACGTGTCCTACAACTCCATGTTTATGGGTGAGATTGTCATTCCGGATTGGGACATGTTTCAATCGGCTTCGAGTACTGGAGGGTTACACGCCGCCGCGAGAGCGGTTGGAGGATGCCCAATATACGTCTCAGATCATCCAGACAAACACGACTTTAACGTTTTAGGCCAGTTGGTGATGCCGTCTGGGTCGATTTTACGCGGGAAATTTCCCGGTCGCCCGACGAGAGATTGTTTGTTCAAAGACGTGTGTAGAGACGGGAAGACGGCGTTGAAAATATGGAACAGAAACAGCGTCGGTGGTGTTGTCGGGACATTCAACGTCCAAGGCGCGTGTTGGTCCCGAGAAGTGAACCAATACATTTCGTTTGGCGGTAAAGACGGACAAACGGTCTCCGCGTGCGTGCGACCGCGAGATATCGAAGGCTTTCGTTCCCAATACGGTGGTAGTAATAATAATAGTCCAGGTGAAAAAGACGAGGAAGTCTCGAGTAGGAAAGAGTCATCCGGACAGAATGTCAACAACGGACCAGGTGCCATAGGCGACCAAATGTTTGCCGTGCGTTCGCACCGAACTGGCGATGTCGACATCTTGCGTCTTCACGAAAAGACCGAAGTCGCGTTGACGCGCAAAGATTGGGACGTGTTCACCATCACGCCCGTGTTTGAGTCCTTCCGCGCCAGACGCTCCGCACCAGACGAATCCTTCGAAGAGGAAGGCTTATCTTCCGTGGACACGTCCGTACCTGCCACTCCGGAGATCGCTTCTCCGATCAAAGCGAAGCCATCTTCCACGGAGAACAGTCCCATCGAAAGTGGAAGCGTAAAGCTCAACAACAACAACACCGCCGAGAAGAAAACTACCCAACAACTGATCAAAAAACTCAAACGCGCCAACATCCGCTTCGCCTGTTTCGGCCTCTCGAAGATGATGAACGGTAACGCCGTCGTTCAAAACTGCAAGCTCGAGAAAATCAGCGGCAAAAGTTACCGAGCGACGGTCCTTTTATCCAAATCCTGCGGCCAAATCGCGTGTTACAGCAGCGAAAAACCAAAGAAAATCTCCGCGACGAGTCGCGCGGCAAACGGGAAGAAACACGACGTCAGCAGTTGGCGATTCGAGGAGAAAACGCGCATGCTTCTCGTCGATTTAGGCGACATCGAGGACGTGTTTTGGACCTTGTGGTTTGAGTACTAATTATTACTGTTGTTAGTGATGATGACGATGCGACGAACTCCTAAAGTCCTTAAAATGAAATCTTTTCCCCCACTTTCACTGAACCAAATGCCCCCACGAACGCCCTTAAAAACGGAATCTTCCTTCTCCCACGAAAACTACCTCGGCCCAGTTTCGGCGACGCCGCAGTTGATGTGCGAACGCATCGTCGACGCCATTTTTCCTCCTCGTTCTTCTTCTACTTCATCATCTAAATCATCAAAAACGAAAACAAATCTCAACGGCGACGGCGACGATGATGAGAAAAAACAAGTCCTCGTCTACGACCTGGGATGCAACGACGCTCGCGTATTAATCGCCGCGTGTCAAAAAAACTCGAACGTGAGAGGTATAGGCGTTGAAATCGACCCATTGGCGGCTTCAAACGCGAAGAAGAACGTTCAAAAAATGAATCTCGATGAACGAGTGGAAATTCGAATGCAAGACGCCATGACCGTTACGGACGTCCATCGAGCGGATTACGTGTTTTTGTACCTGCTGCCGAAAGGGAACGAAAAGGTCGCGAAATTGTTACGCGAACGAATGAACGATCGGTGCAGAGTTATTTGCTACATGTTTAAGCTTCCAGATGATCAAAACGACGACAAGTTTTGGGAGAAACGATTGATGAAAGAAGTCGCGTTTGAAGACTCGCGGAAACGAGAGCGGAAAGGCGTGGACTCGAGTCGGTATAACAGAATCTACGTGTACGGAAGTAAAAGAGAGACGGAGAGAAGAGAGAAGATTAGGGGAATAGTCCGAGTTGGCGTCGCCGTAGTTGTAGGAATAGTGTTCGGGAAACTGAAACTGTGGTAGTAAAAAGGAGTATTTAGAGTAGTGGTAGTGAGAAGTGGTGAACGTGTGTGTACTCGTAAAAATATCTTCCAACAGATCAAAGTGCCTTTCCTCCATTTTATTCTCTCTCATTACTTCTCTCTTTCTCTCTCTCTCTCTTTCTCATCAGTATTAATTTAAACATTTACGCGCCTTTGGCGAAATCCAAACCTTTTTGGATGCTGTCCTTTAACTCCGACATCATACCGTCCAAGCCCGCTTGCTCGTACGCGGTCAACGCGCCCGTTCCGTGAATCTTCTCCACGCCTTCTCTCCCCAAACTCACCTTGGTGGCGAAAAACTCAACCCCTGGGACGACGTCCGACTCAACGTACGTGCATTCCACGACGCCGGCTTCGCCATTCTTCGCTCTCAAGCACGCGTCGCCAAACAACGCCCCGGCGTACGCCATACTCAACGTCGCCGAACCTTTACCAGCCTTGGCGGCGACGACTTCGGTCCCGCCGTCTTGCGTTCTCTTCGTCAACGCGTCGATCTCGTCGTCCGTCAAAGCCGCTTTCGGCGTCGCTTGACTAAACAACGGCAAAATAGTCACCCCAGCGTGACCACCAATCACCGGCACGTCCACCTTTGCCGTCTCCAACCCTTTCTTCTCCGCGTAAAAAGTCTTCGCTCTCACCACGTCCAGCGTCGTCACGCCGAACAATTTTTTCTTATCGTACACCCCTTTCTGCTTCAACGTCTCCGCCGCGATCGGAACCGTCGAGTTCACCGGGTTCGAAATGATGTTCAACATCGCTTTCGGACAGTTCTCCGCGCACGCTTCCACTAAACCTTTCACGATGCCCGCGTTGATTTTGAACAAATCGTCTCGCGTCATCCCTGGCTTCCTGGGCACACCGGCTGGAATGATGACCAAATCGCAATCTTTCAATGCGTTCTTCAACCCGTCCTCGCCGTCGTCCGCTTGCGAATACCCTTTCACTTGCGCCTTGGTGTTGATGTGCGAGACGTCCGCGGCGACTCCGGGGGTTCCGGCGATGTCGTACAAGCGAAGTTCCGTCACTAAGGGGTTCATCTTCATGAGCAATCCGCACGGTTGGCCGATGCCGCCGGCGGCGCCTAAAACGGCGACTTTGTACCCTCTCGTTTGATTTTGATGGTTCGAGAAAAGGCGAGCGGAGGAGGAAACGGATTTTAAGAGTCTTCGTGTGGAGGCCATGATTGGTGTTTCTGTGATCGTAAGCGTTTTGCGTCGGGGAATACAAAAATATGAGGAGATTTCTGATCGGAATTGGATTCGAATAGAGTGGGATCGGACCCATCGAAGAGGAAAAAATACTACGCGTTGCGTGTCTCTTTTTTACAAGCTTGGTTTTGTGTTTCTCTTTCTTTCTCTCGTTCTCTTTGTGTGTGTGTTTACCACGTGCGTAACTCTCCATCTTCGTATCGCCAACCAGGTGGGAGAGGACAGTCGTTGTCGAGGAGGTATTGTACACACTCGGGGTGGTTGTTCTCGTGCGCTTTTCGTACGGCAAAGTAGTCCCACGGCGCTTTGGCGGTTTCGTGCAAGTACTTCAAACAGTCCAAGTGGCCGTACTTGGCTGCACACTCACACGCCCATGCGCTGAATTTATCATACTTACGCTCAACAAGATATTCGAGTATGTGGAGCTGACCATTTTTAGCCGCCAAAGAGGCAGTTACCGAATCCCAAGGCGCTTTCGCTTCTTCGTGTAAGTATTTGAGGCACTCGAGATGACCGTATCGGGCAGCATTTTCACACGCCCACCCATCAATAGGACACTCATTTGCAACGCAATACTTCACCATTTCCAGATTACCTTGACGTGCGGCCCTATTAATCGTCCTTGAATCCCACTCACACTCTTTCTCCTCTCGCGCCCACTTGAGCAACTCGAGTTTATTCGTGTCAGCAACTTGAGAGCAGAACCATGTTTCATCTTCCCAGTCACTCGGCCACAACGATTTATGCTCCCACGCAAACTCCAAAGTCGATATCGACGATATCTTGTTCACTTTAAACCTCTTTCTCAACTCCCCCTTGCGAGACGATCTCTTAATCAACTTTCTCGTTTCACCATTCACCTGGTACAAGAATTTAAGATCAGTTTGATTCAATCTCGGAAGAATGTGTTTGAAACAAATATCGTCGTTATTCACGATCACATCCCACAAAGAATCTCTCTGACCAATCCTTCTTTTCTGCGCTCGCGTTCTCACTCCTCCAGACATGACAAAAACAGCAGCAAAAGTTCTTTTAGTACTTCTTCTTCTTTCCTCTCTCGCTGTCTTTTTCCCACACGCATGTGAGATTGTGAGATTGTTTTTCTCAAGAAAAAACTGCCGTTTTTTTTAATTTTTTTCTCGATCAACTCTTCTCTCTCTTGGGAAAAAAAAAGTCATCTCTCTCTTTACTTCATTCTCTCACTCTGTGAAAAGTGCTAAGAGCTAATAGCATTCATGGCAGACTCTAAAGCGCCGCAGTCCGCGGAGGAACTCACCACGTTCGTCCAATCCATGCTCGCGCAAATGCAGAGTCGGTTTCAACAGATGAGCGACGAGATCATCACGAAAATCGACGATTTAGGAAACCGAATCGAAGAGTTGGACGAGCAAGTTTCAAAGATGAGCGATCGAGAGAAGGAGGACGAGACGAAGTAGAGATTTGATGATTGAGAGAGAGAGAGAGAGGCGATTGGGGATTGGCGACGTGTGCATCTCTTTGTGATGAGATCCTTCTTTCGCGCGTTAAAATAGAGATAGCGAGTAGCTCCTTTTTGTACAATAAAACAGTGTTCCCTATGTATAGGTGAAAAGTTATTCGTCGTCGTCGTCGTCGTCGTCGTTATCGCCCCATTCGAATTCAGCTTGGGCATTCGCACTGTACGGATCATCCTCGTTGTTGATTTCTCCGGGCGGCTCGTCGTCCTCGCCGTTTTCTCGTCGCTCTTTCGCTTCTGCCATTTCCCGCTGTATTTGTTCCATCGCTTCCTCGGTGTCGAGTTCTTCTTCTTCTTTTTCTTCTTCCTCCTCTTCTTCTCCTTGTTTTGGTTCGGATTCGGGTTCGGATTCCTCCGCTTCTCGCTCTTCTTCTTCTTCTTCTTCTTCTTCTCCTTTTTCTTCTTTCTCCGTTTGTTCTTCTCCGCGCTCCTGTTTGTCATCGGCGACTGTTTCCCGTTCCGCGGCTTCTTTTTGCCGTTTCTTTTCCTCCTCGGCAAACGCCATTTTCCGTAAGTTTGCTTCGTTTTGTAACTCCCACTCTCGTTTCTGCTTCTCCTCCATCGCTCTCGCTTCGGCGTATTCCAACTCTTTTTGCTTTTCGTATTCGACTGAGTCGTGGTACGCTCGACTCGCGGACGCGTGCGGGTCGTCGTTGCCGCCGTAATAATCTCCTTCGGCTGCTCTTTGTTCTTCCTCTGACGCCGCGTTTTCACTCTCCATCTCCTCGAACACTTCTCTCTCTCTGTCGTCCAGAGGAATTCCAGCGGAGCGCTTCGAAATGACTCGCTGTCGTTCGTCTAACGACGAAAGCCCTCTTTCGGCGTTGTTGTTGTTGTTGTTGTTGTTGTTCAATAACGGCACCGCGCTCTCGTCGAACACCTTCATCAACAAAAACACCCACCCGAGTAAACACGCGATCAAAACAGTCATCCACAAGAACAGTTTCATCAAGCTTCCGTACAGGCCAGATTTGAATTTATTCTTCACGTGCAAGCAATACACGCTCGCGTCCGCACTTCCAGATAAAACAACGTCACCTCTCGCGTTCCAGGATATGGTCGTGACAAAGATCATGTGCGCGTTTCGCGCCGCGGCGATGCGTTTCAACGAACGTTTTCTCGAGTTGGAGCTTTGTTTCCTTAATCCTCCACCATCAAAGGCGACGACGTCGCCTTCGGCACTCCCGCACGCGTGTCGAGAACCGTTCTTATTCGCTGCGTATGCAGATATCGGCGCGTCCCGGAACGCGCGAATCGCAGCCATCGGCGTCCAATTGGTTGTCTCAAATTTCACTAAATACCCGACGCCGTCGATGTTGATCCCGCAAAAGAAAAACTCCCCGGTGTTCGAAAAGCTCGCCCCTCGGAAAACTTTCAAACAGTTTGGTTTTCTCGAGGACGAAGGAAACCCTTTGCAGTTAAATCGAGCGCTGGTTGGATCCGGCAACGCCGTAATCCTTTCACCTCTTTCAATCGACCACATGATGGCGCCTTTCGTCGTCTTTTGTTGTTGTTCTCCTTGTTGTTGTTGATTTTGTTGTTGTTGTTGTTGTCCTTTACTATTACTACTACTGTTATTACTACTCCCAATCCTCTCCGCGGCGCAACTCACAATCACCCTCTCGTCTGGACTCCACGCGATATCCGTCACCGCCGCTCCGCTCTCGTGCGCGCCCAACTCCATATCCACCTCTAAACTCGGCCAATGCACAATCTTCACCTCGCCCGTCTCCAATCCAATCGCCAATTGCCTCCCACTCGGGGAAAAAACCGCACACTTCACGTCCCTATCGTCCGCGGTCAACGCCACGCGTCTGGGAAACTCGTTCGAGCGAATCATGTTCACTTCCGGTCGGTTTCGTAAATCCTCCGTCGAATCGTTCCTGCTCAACGGATTGTGATGGTTCAGACCACTCGTCGAGTTCGAACTCAAATTCCGTTCCATTCGAAACACCCCGATCGACCCACCGAACACGCAGACGACAAAAACCCCGTCCGGATGTAACGCTAATCTTTGCGGCGCGTCGTCGTCCGTCGCGGCGGCGGTTATCTGTTCCGAAACGCATCCATCGTGGAAGGACGACACGGTTACTAAATTTCGAATGCCGGACGATTTCTTCCCTCCGCCACCGGCGACGAGGAAAAAAACAGAGTCGTAAAACACCGAGGCGTAGATCGGGAAGGAGAATTTCCGGCTGTGTGGTGGAGGTGGGGGTTTCTTCCTTCTCGCCATTTTATTATGTGTATAAATACTATCCTCTTTTCGCTTTATAAAGTGTAATCTTTGCGCGTCGATCGAGAGATTTAAGTGCCGCCAAATGGTTCCAATTTCCCCAAAGAAAGAGCAGAAAGAAACACGTAAACGAAAGATCACGATCACGACGAGTACTACACGAAAGAAAGAAAGAGAGAAATAGATGCGCGTCGTTTATCTCTGTGCACTCAATTCGGCGAGAGGGGCTCTGTACTGATAAAGTGTTGCTTTTCTGCGCTCCTTTCTGTCTCTCATCTTGCGTTCAAATGCAACTGTCGTTTCAACCAATTGGAGAACAAAAGAGAGGAGTTTACGTTCCTTTTGGGAAGAAGAAGACAACGAGAAAGGATACGACGATGATGATGCGCAGAGTGTTCCGAGGAGGAGGACGACGAGGTGTTTTAGTACCGTCGTCGCTTTGCTCCGGAGGAGGAGGAAAGAGATGCAGTCACTCCTTAGTGGGAGGATTTGTGGGAATACCTATGACTGCTACGTCTTGGCGAAGAGGAGGAATACTTGTATCGACATTCGCATCTTCGTCTTCGGTGGAATCTATCGGCAGGTCAAGTTTGACTCCGAGTTCTGATGAAAGAACAAAGTCTTTAGTCATCGTCGAATCTCCGGCGAAAGCGAAAACGATTGAAAACTATCTCGGTAAGGACTACCGCGTGCTCGCGACGAGAGGACACGTGAGAGACTTGGTGAACAAAGAAGGGAGCGTTGATTTTAACAACAACTTCGAGATGAAGTGGTCGCCGACCGTGCAGAATGCGAAATATATGAGGGAGATTTACGACGCGTGCAAGAAGTGCGATGCGGTGGTTTTAGCGACCGATCCGGATAGAGAAGGCGAGGCGATATCGTGGCACGTTCTGGAGATGTTGAAGAAGAAGAAGCTGTTGAGCGGCGAGGATAAAAAAGCAACGACGACGACGACGTCGTCGAGTGGTAGCAGTAGTAAGAGTAAGAGTAAGCACGTATCGAGAGTGACGTTTACGGAAGTCACGAAGAATGCAGTTTTAGAGGCGTTCGGGAAACCGAGGGAGATTGATTTACGGTTAGTGGACGCGTATTTAGCGCGAAGAGCTTTAGATTATTTATACGGGTTTACGTTGAGCGGCGTGCTTTGGAGAAAGTTACCGAACGCGACCAGTTTGTCGGCTGGAAGAGTGCAATCGGCGGCGTTGAGATTAGTCGTGGAGAGAGAAACGGAAGTCGAGGCGTTCGTTCCGAAACCGTATTGGTCGGTCCAGGCGACTTTAGGCGGGGAAAGCAGTCCAGACAGGAGCGCGTTCGACGCAAAGTTGCTCAGTTTCGAAGGGAAGAAAATTTCAAAGTTTACAATCGAAAGCGATGAGAACGCGGCAAAAATGGTGAGACGCATCAAAAATACGCACGCGTGGACGGTGAAAGAAGTGACCGAGAAAGAAACGAAACGATCGGCGGGACCGCCGTTTACGACGTCGACGATGCAACAAGAAGCGTCCAAGCGTTTAGGTTTCGGGGCGTCGAGGTGCATGAGCGCCGCGCAGAAACTCTACGAAGGAGGCAGTTTTGGCGATGGTTTAATCACGTACCCGAGAACGGACGGGACGCACGCGTCAAAAACTGCCGTGGCGGAGATGCGCAGAGTCATCGAAGGCATCTTCTCTAAGCAGCACGTTCCGGATGAACCTCGATATTTTAGAAAGAAGCAGAAGAACGCGCAAGAAGCGCACGAGGCGATTCGACCAACGTCTGCCGCGCGACATCCCAAAGAGGTTGGTAAAAGACTTGGTGAATTTTCCGACGAGGCGCGTTTATACGCTTTGATTTGGGCGCGCTCAATGGCGTCTCAAATGAGCTCCGCCACGGTGGAGAAAATCGCGTTGGACGTGCACAATAACGAATCGGAGAAGAAGAAAGAAATAGTGTTGCGCGCGAACGGGCACAGGTTGACGTTTGAAGGATATTTAGCCGCGTATAATGTCGTCAGCGCGAGAAGAGGAAAAGAGGACGATCCCGAAGACGCTCGAGTGAATAAAGACGATGATGGTGATGAAAAGGATTCGAACGAGGACGACGACGATGATGATGAAGATGATTCATCATCGGCGGCGTCAACGTCGTCGCCTGGAAACGAATCGTGGCTTCCCAAATTGAACCAAGGCGATTCGATTTACGTCGCCGAGTGTTCTCCGTCCCGCCACGAAACTGCACCACCGCCGAGATTTTCCGAAGGAACGCTCGTTAAAGCTCTGGAAGAGCGAGGCATTGGTCGACCGTCGACGTACGCGTCCGTGCTTCGCGCGTTAGTCGCCCGAGGCTACGTCGCTAAGAACGGGGCCCAACTCGTTCCCGATTCCAGAGGGATTCTCGTCTCTGCGTTTTTAGCTTCGTACTTCTCCAAGTACGTGGAATACGATTTCACAGCGATGATGGAAGATACCTTAGACGATGTTGCCAACGAACAGAAGCGATACATGGACTTACTGACGGATTTCTGGACGCCGTTTAAAAGCGAGTGCGAGGAAGTCTCCACGGTTGAAGTTCGGGCCGTGGTAGACGCGCTCGACGAGCGGTTGGGCATGCATTTATTCGGTCGCGTCGATGAGGACGCAGAGGAAGGAGCGAATAGAAAGTGCCCGAGTTGTATAAACGGCCGACTCGGGTTGAAACCATCCAAACAAGGTGGCTTTATCGGGTGCTCCAACTACCCCGCGTGTTCGTTCACGGCTCCGTTGCGTCCTCTGAAAGGATTGGGAGACGAGAATTCCGAAAGCGCGCAAATGGAAGCGTTCCCGAAAAGTCTCGGGTTCATGCCAAATACGAACAACGCGAAAGAAGTAGTCATGAAGATGGGACCGTATGGACCGTACGTAGAATTAGTCGATCATACCATCGTCGTGCCATCGGCAGAGCGGGTCGAAGACGAGAGCGAGGAAGAAGACGGAAGCGAAAAGAAGAAGACAAAAAAGACAAAAAAGGCGACACAAAAAGCTGAGAAACCAAGACGCGTCGGCGTTTCGAACATCGGCAAAAAACCGGAAGAAGTCACGCTCGAAGATGCTCTGTACTTTCTCGCGTTTCCCATTCACCTCGGCGAACACGCCACCGAGGCGTTCGTCGACGAGGAAAAAGAAATCAACCGCGAGGCGCACTGCGGCGAAGTGACGTTGAGTTTAGGTAAATTCGGGTACTACGTGAAATTCGGCGAAACTCTCGCTTCGATTCCCGCAAAATTCATGCGCGAGGATTTACAAAACGACCCCAGAAATATGACGTTAGCGCAAGCGAAGGATTTAATCGAGAAGAAACGCAGGAAACCGGACAGCACTCGGACCAAAGGACGATTCGCGTCCAAGGCGGCGAAAGAAAAGCTCGCGAAAGAAAAAGCCGAGAAGAAGAAGCAGAAAGCGGTGAAAGCGAAGACGACAAAGACGACGACGACGAAAAAAGCCACCTCGAAAGAAAACGACGACGACGAAAAGGAAACGACACCGAAGAGAAAGAAACCTCTCACGGCGTATTTTCAATTCGCAAAAGACAACAGAGAAAACGTCAAGAAGGAAAACCCCGGAGTCTCGCTCGGCGAAGCTTCGAAAAAATTAGGCGCCATGTGGAAAGAATTAGACGCGACGACGAAATCAAAATACGAAACCGACGCCAAGGCTCGATTGGAGCAGTTCAAGCGCGAAGAAGAGAATACAGCCGCGAACTAGATGTTGTACGTAATAGATAAGCTTAAATGCTTGTTCCCTTTTAGTTAGTGGGTTGACGTTCTCGCGGCGGCGGCAGCGGCGCCCTAAGTAAGGTTTCTTAAAACCGAAACGGTATCAAAAAATTGTACTGCCCGGTTCCACTTTTAATACAATTCGCATTGCACTGCCGCCCGCACGCTTGCAACACTTTCCCTTCCTCCTCTTTATCGAACCCAAACCCAAACCTCTTCTTCTGATCTTCGTCGTACTGCTTCGTCGCCTCTCGACAACTCCTCCCGCACGCTCGCTCGCAACTCGGCGCGATATCCGCCACCGTCTCCACCTTTTCCAGCGGCTGCGCGATGATTTCGCACGATCGAAAATCCTCGTTCGGAGGTCTGGTGATGCCTTTATCCCCTCGAGAATCGCCCGAGTACGGTACCAGTTGCGCGCAGGAGGTCACGGACACTCCTCTGGTTCGTCCGATGATGTGTCCGAGATCGTCGTATTTGTTCACCTTGTACTCTTTGCTCACGTCTCCGTAGACCGTGAAACTCCTCACGGGATCTCGTTCGTGAAACGCGTCCATGAAATCGATGTTGTACACGCCGGATGTGGATGAACTCACCGCTACGGTGGCTACTAACGCCGCGCCGAGGGAAAAACCGATGAATGCGTTCCTGGTGTCCCTCGTTTCCTTCTGTCTCAGGAGTTTTTTCTCGTACTCCGTCAACGCCTCTTCGTCCGTGTCGTCGTCATCGGTTCCTTTTCCTCCTCTTCTTTCCGGCTTTAAAGAGACTTTTAACGCGCTTTTTCGTCCTCCTCCTGCTCGTCGATGGTGACATCGAGAACAATGACGATGGGAATACTCGCAAAAGCGCGGACGATGATAACACAGCGTCGTAACCGTCGATGAAGAAGACATGATGATGATTAAAATGTCTGACGTTTTCCCCAAAGCGAATGCATTCTTCACAAGTTGAACGCTTTTAATAACAACAACCCTTCTTCTTTTAAGCGAAAGAAACGACGATGGGGTTGCGAGGAGGGAAAAGGAGTCTGCTCGCCACCATTTGGAGGAGGAGGAGTTGGAGTCGTTCTTTCAGCAGCACGAGCGGAGGTTTAGGTGAAACCCTCACGACGACGAAGATTCCCGAAACCGCAGTCGAGGCGCAGTTACAGTTCGCGCGAGGAACTTTGACGAGCGAAGATTTAGTCCTCTTTTCCAAACGGCGAGTCGATTTAGACGGGCAACTAATGATGCACGCGTTCGTGAAAAGACGAGAGACACAGTCGTTGATGCAAAAAGCGCTTGAGAAGGCGAGAAAATCGGACGTGAACAGAAGAGACGGAAAGCCGTCGATATCGTTCTTGGACGGGATACCAATCGCGGTGAAAGATAATTTTGCCATGCGAGGGGAAATCGTCACCGCGGGGTCGAGAATGTTGAGCAAAACCGAGTGCTCGTATACGGCGACGGTGATCGATCGATTGGAGCAGAGCGGCGCGGTGGTTTTCGGGCAGACGACGATGGATGAGTTCGGGATGGGGAGTCACTCGCAAAACGGTATAAACGCGCCGGTGAAGAATCCAATCGATGGGAGGTTGAGTCCCGGGGGCTCTTCCGGCGGGTCCGCCGCGGCGGTGGCGAGTGGGACGTGTTTAGTCGCCATCGGGAGCGATACGGGTGGGAGCGTTCGATTACCGGCGGCGTTTCAAGGCGTCGTCGGTACGAAACCGAGCTACGGAAGGTGTTCGAGGTACGGTTTAATCGCGTACGCGAGCTCGTTCGATTGCCCGGGGATATTGACCAGAAACGTCTGCGATGCGGCGATTACTTTAGCCATCATGCAAGGCGCGGACCCGAAAGACGGGCAAACGGTGGAGGAAGACGGACGCATTTCGAGCGTCGCGACTGAGTTGATTTCGGAATCGCAGATGAATTTTAAAGAGTGGTTGGAATCAGGGAAGACGAAAGGTGGAAACAATAATGGTAGCGGTAGTAATAGTAGTAATAGTAATAGCGATAGAGTCTTGCCGTTGTTAGGCGTGCGCGTGGGCATCCCGGGTGAATTTTTCCTCGAAGAAACGACTCCGGCGGTGATGGAAAGTTGGACAAAATCAATCGAAGCGTTCGAAGAATTAGGCGCGACGATTGTTCCGGTATCTTTACCGTCCGTAAAGTTAGCGTTACCGGCGTATTACGTCTTGGTGTGCGCGGAGGCGTCTTCAAATTTGAACCGGTACGACGATATAAAATTCAGCGCTTCGCGAGACGACGGATTCGGCGAGGAAGTCAAACGACGAATCGTTTCAGGCGCGTTTTCTTTATCTTCACAAAGAGTCGAAGGCGCGTACAAAAACAGCGAAAAGATTCGCCGGAGGATATCGAACGAGTTTAAGGACATCTTCGAACGCTCGTGCGATGTTCTCTTAACTCCGACGAGCGCTCGGGAAGCGCCGTTTTTAGAGGATGTTTTGAGAGAATCGAAAGTTGAATCGTACGCGCAAGACGCTTTGACGGTGCCAATGTCCTTGGCTGGATTACCGAGCGTATCTATTCCGTGCGGCAGAAGCGTGTCAAATGGACGTCCGATTGGTATGCAAGTCACGGCGCCGATGTTTCGGGAGGCTGGAATGTTGCGCGTGGCGAGCGCTCTGGAACGGAAAATTTCTTCGAAAACGCGGAGAATGTATTCAACGTCAACTTCGTCGACGAATTTCCCGATTGAAAAGCTCGAAGATCAGTTGAAGCTATTCCACGAATACACCGAAAACAACGACTATAAAAGTGCCGGCGAGTTAAAGTCGTTGGTCTCGTTGTACCAAAAGTATAAAGATACGCTGGAAGAAATCGACGTGTTGAGACAACTCATCAACGAAGAGAACAAGAACAAGAAATCGAAAGACGCCGAGTTGGAATCCGAATTGAACGCGTTACAAAACGACACGTTGCCGGAATTAGAAACAAAGCTGAAACATCAACTGTTACCGAAAGACCCAGAAGATTCGAGAGACGTTATTTTAGAAGTTCGAGCGGGCGCGGGTGGTGCCGAGGCGGCGAAATTCGCCGCCGAGTTGTTTCGCATGTACGAAATGTACGCCAGGAGGAGAAACTGGAAGTTTGATTTGATGAGTTACAACGAAGAAGAAAAAGGCGGCGGAGTTCGAGAAGCTATGGCGGAAGTTAATAGCAATGGTAATCCAATGATTCATCTCAACGAAGAAGACGGGGAAGAGGACGAGTTAGCAAACGGAGGCGTGTATAAAAACTTAAAGTTTGAATCCGGCGTCCATCGAGTGCAACGCGTCCCGGCGACGGAAACGCAAGGGCGGATTCACACCTCCACCGCTTCCGTGGCGATTATCCCGAAAGCCGAAGAGAGTGACATTCACATCGACGAAACAAAAGACGTGAGAATTGAAACCATGCGAGCGTCTGGCGCGGGTGGACAGCACGTCAATACCACGAATTCAGCCGTTCGAATCGTCCACATCCCGACCGGCGTCACCGTCGTCATCCAAGACGAACGGTCGCAACACAAGAATAAAGCGAAAGCTTTGTCCGTGTTGCGAGCAAGAGTATACGACATCGAACGACGTAAGGTTGCCGCCGAAAACGCGCAGATGCGACGAAGTTTGATAGGAAGCGCAGACCGCTCGGAAAGAATTCGAACGTATAACTTTAAAGACGGTCGTTGTAAAGACCACAGAGGTACCGGCGTCGTCGTGAACGACGTCCAAAAACTTCTCGACGGATTCGGCTTGGACGAGTTCATCCGAGACTTGCACAAGTGCGACTTGGAAGAGCAAATGTTAAAAAGCAGCAGCGTTTAGAAATGTAAAATAGTTTTGTATAAAAGCAGTAGTCGTTTGCGGTAGCGCATAGTCAATCGATCAACTCTTAAATCCCATCTTCTTTATCATCGGGTACCAGTCGAACCCGCGCAACAAATGTCTCGGAATGAACGGAATAACGATCGCAAACGCCAACGTCCCGAATATCACGTACTCCACGAAAAACATGTAAAAGCTATTCTCTGGAATCATCAG
>Ga0257106_1000239_pt1 | contig 34299 bp, 19 predicted proteins | sample LP_taG_3_FD_190177 | JGI IMG/M metagenome (GOLD analysis project Ga0257106, IMG submission 190177) | Marine microbial communities from Northeast Subartic Pacific Ocean, Canada - LP_J_2011_P26_10m | ecosystem: Environmental > Aquatic > Marine > Oceanic | place: Canada: Northeast Subartic Pacific...
CATCGCCACCGCCGCCACCGTCGCCACCATCGCCACCGCCGCTTGCGTGTGAGATTTTGGGAGACTGCTCGCCGCCGCCGCCGATGCCTCCGCCGAGTCCGCCGCCGGCACAAGCGGCAGTCGAGGCAAGTTTGCAAATCACAGGCTACTCCAAAGTAGAATTTGACGAAGAAAAACAGACTGCGTTCGAAACTGGCATGTCGGAATATCTAGGTGTGGGTTTTGGTGCTATATCGATTACATCCTTCACGGATGTGACTGCTCGAAGAAAGCTTTCGGCAGTCGACTCTGTTTTGAAAGTCGAATTTACCGTGGAAGCAACCACAATATCCGATACGACAAATATCGAGACGAAATTGGTCGTAACCGATGTGACAACGATGAAGACAGAATTAATTTCTGCTGGTTTGGACGTATCTAATATCGTTGCACCGACCGCGGTCGCGGCTCTCGCGCCTCCACCCCCGCCATCACCGCCACCGCCGCCTGCTCCAGATGTAACGAAGCCAAGGTTTTTAGCCACGCCGAAAGCGACGAACATCCTCGGGTCGAGTTTTGAAATTCAATTTGAGTTGGACTCCGATGTTGATGTGCATTGGCTCATCATTGAAGGAAAGACGAGCACGGTCATGCAAAACAGCTTGACTCCTGCCATGGTCATTAATTTTGACCCTGCGAATGAAAAGTTCGCGGGCATGACCATCGCCGCCGCCGGCGTTGTCTCCGGCTTGGCAGCGGGAACGGTATACACGATCAAAAGCAGCGATGCGGTGACGTCGTATACCAACATCAAAGATCCCGCGGGCTCAATCGGGTTTACAGTTCAACCGAGTACGGATTATGCCATAATTTTGGTTGCCAAAGAGTTGATCTCGCAAAATACGCACGAAGCGTTTCAGCGTTACGCCTCTAGCACTACTTTTGTAGACGATGAAAAGGCGAAGATATTTGATGTCAGAACGTTGGGATTTTCGATAGAGAACGGCGCGTCGACCTTCACTCTGAGTGAAGAAGATACAAACAAAGACACCAACAACTATATCGTACAAGTCACAAAAGATACTGAGTCTGGCGTTACTCTCGGGACTGGGGATTGTGTAAGTATTCGTGTCACCGCGAGTACGCTTGGACAGTTGACGTTGAGTACTACCCTGAACGGTGACTACGTGGAGAATGAAATACTCCTTCCGGCTAAGTGTGGTGACAAACAGTGGTCAGTATACTTCAAACCAAAGCCAAATGAAATATTGGATGGTGATCGAACAATTACTCTAACGCACAAGGTCGCAACGGCGACGGGGCAATTCGCAAGTTTTGATGGTGCCACACTTAAAGCGTCAGTATCTGTCACTCTCACGGATAACGACAAAGGTGCGTTGGAGCTCGACGCTACCTCTAAAGAATTTAACGAAGGTTCTTCGCTTCCGTTGGAACTTTACCTTTCTGCCGCGCCACCTTCGGGAGACAAAATTACCGTGTCTCTCGCGAAAGGGTCGCAAGACGAAGGCGTAGAGGTGTCTCCTTCAAAAGTAGTCTTTTGTTGTCTTGAAACATCAACCTTAATACCGTGTACTGCAACTGCGACCCAGAAAAACTGTTGCATATGCCAAAAGGTTATTGAAACCGACGCAGATATCCTCGGGTATTTGTGGAGCTACAAAGTTCCCGTTGCGTACACGTCGACGCTCGACGACGGCGAAGCCGCGGCGAACAAAATTGTCTCGTTGACGGCGACTGCCGCGTCTGCTTTAACGGCATATAATGGTGTAACGACTACAGTTGAGGGTATTACAGTGATAGATATTCATAGCGCCGGCGCGCGAATGAGCCCTGCGGAACTAGAGCTCACGGAAGGAGGTACGGATGCAAAAGTTACGATTGTATTGACGAGTAAACCGAACGCGGGAGTCACTTTAAAATTGGAGGACAGTTCGACAACAGATTCGGCACTTCTCTCCTTTTCGCCCTCGACGGTTACGTTCTCTGCAACGTCGGCCACGGACTGGAAAACCCCAAAAGAAGTTCGTGTGACCTATCCTCGAGACTACAAGGTCAAAGATGTTACCAAGTACATCAACGTCAGACTATCGGGCACGACTGCGGATACCACGGGATACGGCACCAAAGACGGCGTCGCAATTTTATTTCTTAAAGAAAATCTTGTCACCGTATCCGTTACTGATGTCGACACAGCTGCATTTGTTCTCACGCCAAGTGCAGGGACGATCAATGAAGATGGTGGTATTTTTTCTTACGCAGTCAAGCTTGCTACGATTCCAGATGGCGATGTTACCGTGACGCCGCAACCGGATGATAACCTTGAAATCAAACCAACTTACATAACGTTGACTCCCGAAACTGCGCGGACGAACGCTGACACCTTTCTAGTCAAGTCAAAGGAAAGAGACTACATCGATATCGGCGAATCATTACCGTACGTTATAAAGCATCTCACTACCACTGATGATAAAGTCTATGAGCGTACGAACTTATTAAGCAGTGCAACTCCCTCCATTACGGTAACCGTAACCGACGCGGATACCGCTGCTTTCACTTTTTCGAAAGCCATCGCGGGTACCGCGAATCTTGCGTTCGATACGATACAGGAAAGCACTCAGGAGACCTCGTACGTCTATTGGCTGAGATTAAAAACAAAGCCGAAAGAGGCGGTTACGTTTACCGTTACCGAAGATTGTACAGAGGACCAAAGTCTAACCTACAGCAACTGCGGAATTTTCACAATACGTCTCGACGACGTGGTAACGACCACACACACGTTTGCGGCTTTGACTGACCACGTCACCACGGAAACTGCGTTGAATGTCACCTTGACCATTCCCGCGGATACGCACGGCACAGGCCTTCACCCTCCTCCGCGAAGTTCAAATTTAAAAATATCCGTCGCATCCGGAGATGCAAGGTATGCTTCGTTGCCTCCGCATACCCTAGCGTTGACCATTAAGGACAAACTGTACGTGGAGAAAGTGGAAGGGCCTATTGATACTACTGCCGCGGCGACTGAAGAGACTACAGTAAATAATTCTGACGGCGTAGTTTTGGTGAAAATTCCAGCCAACGCGATACCTCAGGAAATTTTAGAGCTGCCGGGTCTCAAAATTGATGTAGAAACGGCCATTATTGCGGAATCTAATTATCCCGCATTATCTAATATTTTAGCTATCGAAGACGCGACAAAGTATGAAACGAAAACGTCAATCATTGAATATAAGATGACATCATCCGATTCTACTGCCGATCTCTCCGTTAGTTTCGCCTCCCCGGTTGAACTAACAATTCCGCTCGATTCTGCCGATTGCTTGGCAGAGGGAGCGTATTGCCAGTGCATGCGTGCTGACTCCAATGATGCGACCTCTGAGTGGCAAGTATTGGAGGGGATCAGCACATCGCAAGTGGTTGGAACCAACGATGTTATCGCTTCGTGTTACACGAATTCGTTTTCATTGTATACGGTTGCAGCTGTCAAACCGACTGTTACTATCTCTGCGTACGGTGAAGCGAACGATATTACGTTTTATGAGGAAAACTCCAAGGTCACGTTGACTCCAGTAACGATTGCGAGCGTACTTACGCTCAGCGGGACTGCGTCATTGTATTCTATTTCAGCCAAGATTGTGACGAATTATTTTAGTCGACAAGATTACTTAACTATCAAGTGCACGCTGGTGGATGGTGTGACGGACAATTGGGCGCCGGCATACTCGGAAGTGACTGCGGAGACGCAATCGCGAACGTGTAGCTCCGGCGTATATATCGATAACACGAGGAACGCCAATCTCAAAGCGACGTTTGATATATCAAACGGGATATTAACAATTTCTGGCGTTGCTACGACGACGACAATATCGGTAGACGAAGCGCAAAAAATGTTCCGGACAATCCAGTATGTAAACTCAGAGAAGGATCCGTGGTACGGAACTCAGTACGTGAGGGAAGTTACCTTCACGGTTTCAGAAAAGTACACCGGATACACGACGACCAATGTCGCTGGGACAGATAGACACGCCATTACCGTCGAGGGTTATAATAACGCACCTGTGATGACTACGAGTACTTCCGAGAACATATACGTTGAACGAGCAAATGCTAAAAATGTCGCGCAATTGCTGACCATTGCGGATGATGATTCGACGCAAATCAGCAGCGCTAAAGTTACACTCTCAACCGCGGGTACCGAGGGCGATGAATTGAGTTATTCAGGCGCAACCCTCAGTACAACTATCCAAGGTTTGATTCAGGCTGGGACGATTACGTTTACCGGTATTGATACGATCGCAAATTATCAACAAGCTCTCAGAGCGGTCACTTTCAAGAGTACGAGTTATAATCCGACAGTTTTGAGCAGAACGATTACCTTTGAGGTTACCGACGTCCCGGGAGCCGGTCTCGTTGCACTAACGGCATCGACGACTCGAGCGTTGACAATTCAAGTCGTCAACGATCCCCCAGAAATTCTTGGTTTGTCGCTCAACGCGGTACAAGTTCAACAAATTCTTTTGAACGAGGATGGTAACCAAGTGAGCGGCTATCAAATCCGAGTCGACGACAAAGATAGCGACACTGAAAGCGAAATTACGTATGAAATTAATTGCGTCGCGAATAAGGGTGTAGTAGAGTTGAACTCTGCAACCGGGGCCGTATCGTATACGCCAAACGCAAACGCGAACGGCGAGGATTCGTTTTTTGCCATCGTCAAAGACAGCACCGGTCAATCTTCTGTGCCTTTTCAGTTTAGCGTCTACATTAACCCCTTAGCGGACGATCCCGTTGCGGCTGACAAATCGTACAATTTCAGAGTCGAGTGGGAGCCAAAGGAGTTTGATTTCCCGGTCAGTCATCCCGACGCGATTACAGATGAAGAATTCGCGAGCATTATTAGTTTCATACGTCTGGACGGAGGAGCGCCGGTTGGTACCTTGACGTTTACGGATGAATCCGTGAGCGAACTCGGCGTTAAACAAGGTAAATCGCCGTTCACGTACAGCATCTCTCAAAGCGATTACGACGAAATGGTCGTAAATGCTGACGGCACCAGGGACGAATCATTCACCGATACGTTCAGCTACATCGTGGTCGACGCAAATCAACGAACTGCGAAAGGATCAATAAGTATTGTCGTGAAATCAGATGCAGACGAGGCGTCGACGCCTCCAGTTGTGTCGACTACTTCCTCGAATTTCGAACTTGCGTACAACGTTGAAGAGAACATTGCGTATTCCGGTGTGTTTTACGCTATAGATTCGCAAACGCTGACGGAGGATCTAGAATTCTTGGCTGCACCTCCGCCATCGATCGGAAATGTCTCTTTCTCCTCGGTTGCCTGTGGTGAGCTCACTTCGCCGCTCAAAACCGCCGGCGTCACCGTCTCGTGTCCGTGCAACCAATACGAGGCGTGCGGTAAGTTTGTCTACACTCCAGACTCGCTGTACTACGGCTACGATTCCTTTGAATTAAAGGCCACGGATACGAATGGAGACGCTTCCCAATCAATGAAAGTATACGTATACATCGAGCCGGTGAACAACCGACCGACTCTCGCGTGCGATGCGCCGCGCACGATGGAAAATTTGGCAATTTCCGGTACTTCTGCTACTTTGCTTCAGCTATCTTCGTTTGCATCGAGCCATCCTCTGTGTAACGATGCGATTATAGTTGGAGATGTTGCGATAGATTCGCTGGAAGATATCCGAGTTCGTACGCGCGCGGCGTTGACCTACGAAGATGGGGTGTTTGTCCCGGCTTCGTTGTCTCCTTTGTCGGGTCTGTTCGCAGAACTCTTGACGCTTTCAAACGCTCTCGAGACTCGAGCTGCCGGTGAAATTCCTTTGATGTTCGCTACTAAGCTCACACATGATTGGTACATTCCCATGGGAGGTGAAACGGCGCGTGCGGGCATGGAAATCTGCGCTGGGCTCGGGAACGACGCGACGTCGTGCGTCGCCAGCGCCGGATGCCAGCTACTTTTGGGCGTTTGCGTTTCCGCTTCGTGGGGTTCTCCCGATCACGTCGTTGAAGCCGCAATCGCGCTCCTATCTTATGATATGGATGAAGAGCGTGGTTTCAACAAGCAAGTATCAGGATCGCCCGTGATAAATGCGAAGTCGAACGGGTTCTTGAGCGAACCGGTGCTTTTAGCGCCTCTAAACGACGGAGAGATGGATGACGACGTACAAATTTTCGTTGCAAACACCGACGGTACAAAAGGCGCGAGGTTAACGTGGACATCCATTACGGAGGAAAAGACGGTTACCGGTGGTGTGATCATCGTTCAAATGCCGAGTAAGAGGCGAGGAACCGTGGCGATTCGGTGGAGAGCTACGGACGCGATGGGTTTGAAGAGACCGGTAGCGCCTGATTACGCCACCGTAAATCTCATCACGCGGTGTGCCCCAGGTCACAGATATATGGATTGGTGGTGGGATACTTCTCGATGCTTTGCATGTTCTCCAGGGTGGTTCAATCAAGTCGGCCAATTCGACCAAACGTCCTGTAAAGAGTGTCCTCCGGGTGAAATCACCGCGAATGCCGGTCAAACGGAGTGCGCGAAATGCCCGGCTGGATCTTTTCAGCCCGGATACGGAGAATCTGAGTGTCTGCCCTGTTTCGACGGGGCAGGTTTAGCAATTGAAACCGAACAACTCGGTTCCTCAAGTTTGCAACAATGCGTGTGCCCGGTTGGGTACTGGACGGACTATGCGGAGACGAGCGCGTCAGAGTTGTGGTCGAAATACAAGGCAACCGATCAGACGAAATCCTATTTTACCACGGAAACGTCGGGAACTTCCGCTAAGTATGAGGATGGTTCTCTCCACGTCGATATCGTGAGTCACACTGAGTTTGCGGACGTTGGTAACGATGCCATTGTTCCTCAAGACGGCGACGGAAACTACGTAAGCCTCAAGGATCCTAACGGCGACGCCATGAAGTGCGTCGGCCACGTCAAACAAACGTGCGCGGCGCTCATCACCGCGGGACTTTCGGAAACCTCGCTCGGCAACGGTGTCTGTAACCCTGCTTTAAATGTTCCAGAGTGTGGATGGGATTGCGGCGATTGCTGTCGTCAGTCGTGTCTTCCCACGACCGTTCGAAGTAACCTCCCGGGTTGGTCCTCGATCACGGAGTGTAGCGACGGCGGTTATTCGTGCATCGATCCCCGCTTCGCCGCCCCAGTAGCCTCGGTGTACAAAGCGAATACAGAGGCGCCGTTCTGTAAAGCCTGCGCCGCTGGTGCATCGTGCAACGATTTAAATCAGCAGTTTCCGTTACCGACTGCGGGCTGGTGGGTCGATCCCACCGACGGGAGTCGCATTTTACAATGCATAGAGCCGGCTGCTATGGAAGCCTGTCCGGCGTTGACGAGCATCGACGACGTCAGAAACGGGGTGTGCGGTATTTCAAAAGAGAATCAACTGTACATGGGCGAAGCGTGTTCTGAATGTTCAGACGGGAAAGCCACGCCTTACTTCAATCGCGTCAACGCGTTTCGCTCTAACGGGCGGTGCAAAAAATGCCCGGATGTCCCGTGGTTACCGTATCTCTTTGGCACTCTTCTTTTGTTTGTCGCGCTCCCTCTTTTGAACCTACTGTCAAAGATGCAAGACGGTTTTGGTGCGGTGAATATCATCGTAGGTTTTACGCAAGTCGTATCCGTCTTTCGAAAGCTCGAGTTGGATTGGCCTCAAGAAATTTTGGATCTTTTGAATCTCATGAGCGTCGTGAATTTGAACTTGGAGTTGTTTTCGATCGACTGTTTCGTCGTGTCTTGGAATTGGACGAAGAAGTTTTTCTTGGTTAACTTTGGGCCAATCGTTCTCGGCTCCATGTTTCTCGTGGTGACACTGATCGTCACCTTACACAACAAAATCTTTCTGCCGTACGTGTACGCGCCAATTGGTCGGTGCTTTGGAGTTGTACTCGAAGAGGATCAGGATCCCACTCTGAAAAATCCGAGCGTCGAGCGTCTCGACGGCAAAGAGAAGAAGAAAGCCACTACTGCCGACGAGAACGACGGAGATGAAGATGAAGATGATATCATCGGAGGAGAAGAAGAAGAAGAAGAAGGAGGAGGTCGACGACGTCGACGCGAGAAGATTGGCATGAAGAAGCGCTTCTTGACGGTAAAACCCCCAGACCAAACGGAAGTTTTTGCTCGGGCAATGCACAGCGCCTTCCTCCTTTTTATGAGTTGGTCGTACATGCAGCTCGTAAACATTAACGTTGAATACTTCGATTGCGTGGAAGGCGGGGACGGTCGCTCGTCGCTCGATGCCGATCCAGCCGTGCAGTGCTACGTCGGCGTCCACGAACAAATATTTCCTCTGGTCGTTCTGTTCATGATAATTTACTCGCTCGGCATTCCGTTCTACCTCTCCGTTCTCCTCTTTACGCATCGACGTTTGTTGCGTAAACGCGACGTGATTGACGTCCGCACTCGACCGTTATCGGTTGCGGCTGGTCAGTTATTAGAGGCTGAGCAACGTTTTGGTTTTGTATTTCGAAGATACGAGTCGTCTTACTCGTGGTGGGAATTGGTATACATCTTTCGAAAGTTTGCCTTGGTCGTCACTCCGGTATTTTTTCAAAACGTGCTCGATCAGTGTCTCATGACTATGCTCGTGCTCGTTCCCGGGATGCTCGGCGTCGTGCGCCTACGACCGTACGATAAATCGATGTTGGATATCATGGAATGGATAGCGAGCACCGCCGCGTTCTTCATCTTGTTCGCTGGGTTTCTGTTTTATGGCTTTGGAGAGGAACTGTCGGACGTCTCTATGGATACTTTGACGTGGATCACGGTGACGTTGCTCTCGATCACCTACGTGACCCTCGTTATTTTTGTCATCTTTGACGTATTCCCTCACTTGAACATGGTCACGCTCAAAATGAGAAACCGAATACGCAAAATATTTGGATACCCTCAAATTGAGAAAATGTCCCAGAAAGAGGTGAATATGAACCGCTCGATGCGTCGAGAACGCGCGGGTATTCTGCGTCGATTGAAGGGCAACGCCGCGCTCATTTTGGGCAAAAATACAGCGGTAACGTTCCTGAAAGAGTGCAGAAGACTCCCACTCGATCACAAGTACATCGTCGACCCGAAACTCAAACAGAAAGCGTTGCCGACATTGCTCGAGGTTTTGCAAGCGCTCGAAGAGTGCACCGTCGGTTTCCGCTTGGCTTCGGATCGCGAAATTTCAGAAATTCTCGGCACTGAGGTTGAAGAATTCGACTACTCTCAGAAGCTCGTCGGGACATTTATCGGAGAACTTCGCGACATTTTCAACGCGTGGAGACTCGACATTATTCGCTTAAAGCAAAATCTCCGTAAGTCTGCCGAAGGCGACCAGGACAAGGAGTACGTTCTCCAAATACGACGTCGCGTCATCTCCGACCGCCTCAAAAAAGGCTCCTTAACTCCTCCCGCGATTGGCGAGGGATGTCTAGATCGATACAACGAACGATTCCTCTACGATCAATTCGTGTTGCGCTGCGAACGCGACTTATTCCTCGAGATGGTCATCCTCTTTGAATTCCTTCGACTCAAAGAAGCCGTCGCGCAGGATCCATTCTTTGAAACGCTCATGGGAAGAAATATGCTCCTCAACACATCTCCCCTCCTCCTCTTTTCGCGAGAAGGCGCGAACGTAAACCCATCGGATGAAGTCGCGGCAAAAATGCTCGCGCGCGGCGCTTTATACTACGATCAGCTGAAATTCGCCTTTCGACAACGCGTCGGCGAAGGCGTCTTGGATCTCAAATCGTCGACCAGATCGCCGCTCTCGCATTTGAGTAACTTGATGATTGTTTAGTTTTCTATTTCTCCGCGCAGACTACGAATTTTAATGCTCAGAATAAGTACTACTACGCGATATTACGAAGAATCGCGCGCGCGCCTCGCGAAAACTCTCTCAAAGATCTCTCTCTCTCTCTCCAACAAGTAGCAAACTTTTACACACTTTTGGCATGTTTTTTTAGCCAACGATCTTCACTTCAAAACACAAAACACGCGCTCGAGATTCTTAACGTCAGTTTTATGACTACCAAATTCGTTGTTTTGACGTCAAATACTCTCGCCTTTTCTCTCTACAATTTTCACCCTCGCTTGTCCAACTATGACGTTTTCGTCGTCTCCGAAACGTTCCACGACGACGACGACGTTTGTCCTCCTCCTCTCGCTCGTGCACGTCCTCGCGTTGTCTTTTTTGGTGTCTCCGCATCGTTATTCCACGACGGCGAAGATGGTGGTGGTCGCGTCTGCGGCAAAACCACCGACGACGACGACGACGCGCGAGGCGGAGGAAAAGAACGAGAAGAACACGTGGCAGGTCTCGATTTCCGTCTTGGGCGGCGGTAGAAACTCGCGAGGAAGGAAAAAGGAGGAGGAGGAGGAGGTCGAGGCGAGGAACGGCGGCTTTTCGCGCGTTCGGCACGAGTCGACGCTGAAAGCGGTGCTCGCGCTCGCGACGAAGCGAGACGACGACGAGACGGATGAAAATTTGGTTCGACGAGAGGAAGAAGAAGAAGAAGAAACGGAGAAAACGCTGAGCGCGACGTTTAGCGCGGAGGATTTCGCGCGAAAGCGAGATGTTATTCTGATATCGGTGTGCAGTAGCGGCGTCGGAGGCGGCGAGGGATCTTTCGTTTCTTCCTCTTTTTCTTCACCTTTTCCGACGCATTCGTGGTCGGCGCCTTCGGCGATGTACGAGTTCGCGGCGAAGGCCAAGGCGTCGTCGTCGTGCGGCGGAAGCGAATCGGTGTCGATGCAATGCAACCGCGCTGAATTTCTGGAGATAGATGGCGGCGGGAAGAGGGAGAAGGCAGACGCGTACGATCGAGCGATGGTTTCAGAAACCGGTGTGAAGTCTAGAGATGTTCTCGCCTCCTCCGCTTTGAGGCGACTGAGCGAAGAGTTGGCGTGTTTTTCGGAGCGCTCGGCGGAGAGGTTCGGCGAAGGGAAAGTTTCATCGTCGAGAGATACCGGTGAAATCGAAGTGGCGTACGCGGAAATTTGTGGGATGGCGGCGTTGGATGGATTAGATGCGACCAAGAGGAAGAAAATCGAAAGGTTTGTGGAAAAGAAAATCGAGGACGTTTTGGAGCGCGTGGGAGCGCTCGGAGTAATAATGGTGGTTGCTCAAGCTCGAGAAGAGAACGAGATCGTCGAAAGTCAAAGAAGACGAAGAGCGTTGCTTCAAGAAAACGACTCGAGCGAGGATGGGAGGTCTGCGAAAGAGTATCCGAATAAAGCTGCGGCGACGATCGTTGGGTTCATCTTATTGCTTGGCGCCGTGGCTGGCTTCCTCGCGATGCTAACGATGCCTTTTCCCACCGACTCCCTTCTTTTTCCGAAGACAAAAGGCGATTAGAGAGTGTGACTCTTTTTAAAAACTACTACTTCCGGCACATATTATTTCATATTCTTTTGTAACCCACCTCTTCTATCCCGTACTGGAACGACACTTTTTCCAGTAAAACGGTGACGTTGGTCTGGCCCCACTTTTCGTGTCTAATCGGCAGTCGCGTTATCGCGTCCGCCACTTCTAACGATTCGTCGTCTTCTACTATCCCCCACACGCTATGACCGTGTCCCCACTCGTGGTGAGATCCAATCGCTATGAACCAATCTGGGCCTTCTCCAATCAAGCAAACGTACCCTCTCTCGACCATCGGCGCAAACTCTCTCGGCATCCTCCCACCGTTCATCCTCCCGTTTTGCGTCGCTTGTATCAAAGCGTACGGTGGTCCAGGTCCACCGTAATTATCTATCGCGCCAACCTCCGGAACAGCTTCTGACCTGTAAAAAGTACCCAAAACACCGTTCCGCCCGAACTCTTTGAACGCGTCCACAATCTTCGGGCTTTTTCGTTCCAGCAACCGTATCCTAATCCGCCGACGGTTTCCTCCTACTTCATCGCCTCCCCCGAAGCGCACGTCTTTCAAAACTAAAACGTTTCTCTCGTCAACCATCAAACCTTCCCTCGCCGCGGTCAAAGACGACGCGTCGTCGTTTACGTCGTCAACACCCGGCGGAGGCGACTCCATCGACGGACAATTTTCCGCGTCGTCGCACGCGCAGCAACAGTTCTCGAACATGTACTCCCGGTTCTTTTCGCACTCGCCCTTCTCGGCCCAACTGAAACACATTTGGACCACATCTGTGCACTTCTTCTTGGTCTTCTTGGTCTTCTCCGTGTACCCGACGAACGCGTGTTCGCGATACTCGTAGTGGTGGTGGCTCATGCCGTCTCCGCGCCCACCGTTGCCATCGACGAAACTTCGTCTCGCGTCGACGCGGACGAAAAGCGACTCCTCGGGGTGATGATGCAGATGTCCTCCCGGCGGGGAAAACCACCCAAAAGGCGAGAGGAAGAAGAGGAGGAAGAGAAAGAAGGCCGCGCGGAAAGGGAAAGGGGAACTTTTCGCGCGAAAGCTGATTCGAAGCATCAGTTATAAACGCGGCGAGAGAGAGCGAGAGAGAGAGAAAAGAAGTCCCTCGTCGCGAGCGGGAGGAAACGCAGAGAGGCGGTCTTTTAACTGTCGATTTGCGAGACGTTTTCCCGGACAAATCCACTCGTCGCGGAAAGCACATCGCGCGCGAGGGGAGCGTTCATCGTTTCGCGAAAAATGACTTCACACGAGAACAACAACGACGGATACTTCTCGTCCCCGTTCGTCCGGAATTGGCTCCTGCGAGCAGCAGCGGGAGATCGCGATCAAATCTCGTGCGAAATCGCGCACGAATTCGACGACGTTTCTTTCCGCTGCGAATTGCATTCGTCAACCCTCTCGAAGGATGAGGGAAGGAGTACCATCATCGCGCTCGTGTCCATCGCGTTTCCAAAAAGCAATAGAAAGAGCTACAACGAAAGAGCGACGACGGAAAAAACACGCAAATCCTTATCGAGCGCGTTCGAGCGCGGTGAGACGCTCGGAATCATCCGGAAAGTGCGCGTTTTAGGCGAAAGTGATGATGCTGAGGAGGAGGAGGAGAAACAACCGGAATTCGGGTACGACGCGACCGTGGAGGTGGATTTGAACAAACTGAACGAAGCCGAGGAGAAGGAAGAGATGATCGATTTAATATCGAGCGTGAGAGTGTACGCCGGGTACGGGACGTTGCGAGCGTGTTTGCGGCGATTGGTGGTGGAGGAGGAGGAAGAGGAAGAGGAGGAGGAGGAGGAGGAGGAGGAGGCGAAGCGTCGTTCGTTTTCGCTGCGACGGCAATTCGCGTCGCCGTCGGTGTCGATGTATTGTAAAGTGGAGGAAGATGACACTTTGAAGGAGGGCGCGGAGGAAAGGAGGTCGTGTACGGTTGTGTTTCCGATGCACGTTTCTTCGTCGCTGTCGAATAACGAGGACGAGGTGGTGATTGCGAGGGCGTTTTTGGCGCACTTCGCCGAGGCGTCGAGGAATAGCGCAAAGTTGAGCGCGGCGCCGTTCGTGAGTTATCATAAACCAGGGCAGAAGCCGCCGTTGGAGTTGACGACGAGCGTCGATGCGACGACGCGAGATGGTGACGAGGTCGATGAGATGGATTTGAACGCGAATGGTGGGTATGTTTCCTTCGTGATATTTCCGAGACACGTGAAGACGAAAGAGTCTCTGGAAAGAGCCGTGTGGATGTTGGCGAGTTTCCCGAACTTTATCAAGTCTCATTTGAAGTGTTCGAAAGGATATTGGCACGAGAAGATGCGAGGGAAAGCGGAGGAACTTTTAGAAACGTTAAAGAGGGCACAGAAAGAGCCTAAAATGAGCGCTAAGAAGAAGTTGATCAGCGGGAGGACGTACGTGCCGAGGTGAGAAGAAAACGCTTGTAAAAAGTAGATGTGTATAACGACGTAACGCGTAATTAAAGCGTAGATGTACTTAGGGTAGATTAAAATATAATAGTATAAATAGATTCTGTGGTGTATTCAGTAGTATTCGTCGTCGTTTTAGCGGCTCGTTCTCTTTCTCTCGAAATCGTTCTCGATTATTTAAAAGAACGGCGGCAAAACGATAAATCGTCGCTTGAACTTCTTCCTCCCGTTGGTCCCGTCGAACAGTTTCTTCAACCTCTTGTGTTTTTGCACCGCCCACGGGAACATTTGACTCATCCCGGCCATCAAAAACAAATATCCAAACGCCGTTTGCGTGGCGATGTTAAAGCCCAACCACTGGTAAATCTCGCAGCAATAATTCGCGCACGTCACGTAATCGAACAAAAACCCGCTCGGAATGACGTATTTCGTCTCAGAAGAAGAAGAAGAAGAAGAAGAAGAAGAAGACCCCCCACTGCTTCTCAATCTCTTTTGAATCACGTGACACCTGAAATTCCCGAGCTGAAACAAAGCGCTCAGGACGAACCCAATCGTCACTTGCCTCTCCCCCGGACTCGTATACCTCGGATGGTTAATAAAATACGACATCAAACCAGCGAACGTCCAATAATACCCGCAGTTCCTAATTAAATTGAATACCGGCATCGTCGCTCTCGAAAACGAGTGCACGAAAAACGTCTCGAATATTCTCTTCGCGTAATGCGCCGAGTGAAACCACAGCGCGAGCGTTTGCGCTCGAACAAACGGCTTCGCGCACTCCTTCAGCGAGAATCCAAAAAACCGTCCGTATATTCTCTCGCGATAGAAATAAAACGGTAAATACACCATCAGAGGACCGAAATATTCCCAGAAAAAGACCGCCTGGTAGCTGATTTGCGGGCCTAAATCTTTGAACAAGACGACGTCCCCGTACCCTATTCCGAATTCGCTCAGCTTTTTCCCGTCCGGCACTAACGCTTCGCCCTTAAAGACATTTTTCTTCGTCTTCTTCTCTTCCTCTTCCTCCTCCTCTTTTTCCGCCTCACTCTTATTAATAAACTTCGTGAACCGCTGTCGGCTCGGGTAATACTTTCTTTTCTTCACGTGGAAGCGTTTCTTCAGGTCGAGCACGGTCGCGTCTTCCGGTAAATCGTCGATCGTTTCCAACTGGCGGTTCGGGTTCGAGCTCGAGCAGACGTGGAGTTTCATCTTGCCGAATTCCCCGAGAGATTCGTTGTTCCCAGCTCTTCGGACGTTGGAGAGGAATCGTTTCATTCTTTTTTCGAGAGTCTGTCTCTTTCTTCGCGTGTGCGCGTGTGAATGCGTTCGGGAGTTAAAGAGTGAGAGAAAGGTTTGAAGTAAAGCGAGAGAATTGGCAGAGGAAAAGACTCCAAAAATGTTCAAAAACGAGACGCATCGCCTAATTACGCGTATATATTTGACGCGCGAGATGTATGCATGAAATGAAATGAAACGTATTCGTCGTTGTGCTTGGCCTAAGTGACTTGGGTTACCTTTGTTCTCTTATTACATTTTCACAACAGTGCTCAAATAGGAGAGGTTTTGCAAGCACTCGTGGAAGAGGTCGGCTAAAGCCTCGGCTGGATCTTTCGGCCGCGCGTCGTCTCCTCTGTCGTCGTCGTCGCTTTGGTTGTGGCGACGATGGTGTTCCTCTTCTTCTCCTCCTTTTTGGTTGTTGTTGTTGTTGTTGTTGTTGATATTCTTTTTTTCATTCTCCGTCGCGACGACGTCTTCGATTTCTACGCGTTCGCCTTCGCCGCCGCCTTTGCACATGATGAAACCGTCCTCGGTGTCGCGGATGCGTTTGCTCCCGACGTCGTCTTCGCCTTTGCCTAAACTGGCCATGTGTTTTTTCTTTAAGCGGTTGAGCACGTTGGTTCGGAAGGCGTCGGCGACGATGCCTTCGTTTGGCGCTCCGCACTGTTTGGCCCAAACGAACAAGAGCGCTTCCCAGACGCGTTTGGCTTGCGGTTCGCATATTTTCAAGTCTTTTTTGAAGTTGGTGTCGTAACAGAGTTTCGGAAGACGGAGCGCTGATTGCGCGCGTTTGCGTTTTTGTTTTCTGTCGTCGACGAGAGGATCGCCGTTCGCGGAGGAGGTTGTGGCGGCAAACGCGAGGCGCGCGGCGGTTTTCACCGCTTGGACGATGCCCTCGTTTTCCGTCGCCGCGACGCAATCACGAACGTCTCGTAAACGTTGCAGTTGATCCGTCGGGTCTTCGACCGTAATATCAGCAATCTCTTTCCCTTCTTCTTTATCTTGCATCTGCGCGTACACTCTCACCGCGTCTAAAAGCTTCGCCCCGAACCCTTTCCTTTGGTACGGCGGCAACACCAACACTTGACTAATCCTCAACCTTCGTTGAAAAGGATGCGCGTAAAACTGATACACAGTGCTAAATCCGCACGTCGCCCACCGTTTCAAATTATCCTTTTTCTGCGCGATTAACACGAACCACAACCACCTTCCGTCGTTCTTATCAATCTTCGACGCGGCGTCGATATAAAACGCCACAAACGGTTCCACGTTATCGTGCCATCGCCCAACCGTCTCCCTCTCGGACTCCTTAAACTCAAACTGGCGAACGGAATACCTCAACCCGCTCTCTTCCTCGCCTTCCCCGTCCCACTCTGCGATAATTTTCCCACCATCTCCGGGAATCTCCATCTCCTTCGTCTCCTCCGCACGTTTCAAAAACGCCTCCTTCATCGTCGTCGTCCCCGCTTCCGGGAACCACGCGTTCAAATTCGCTCGAATATCATCCGCCGGATTCAAACTCGATCGCACTTTCTCCCCGTACGTGACGTCCACGAATCGTGGTTCGAACGTGTTCGATGCACACAAAATATCCACCGATAAATCCTCCGAGTACCCGTAAATCGTCTCGTCCTCGCGGAAGACTTGGTGCGCGAACTCCGGTTCAAACGTTTTTTCCTCTGAACCTTCTCCTCCTTCGAACAGGTGAAAATGCACGCAATCGTTCGCCTCGCAGACGAACGTATTTTTCATCTGTGTTTTCGTCGCATCATCATCGTTAGTACCACCACCACCCGGTGCTGCTCCTGCTTGTGTTGCTTTTGTTGATATCTCGGTCGCTCGAGCGACTGCTTTTGCCGCGTTCTCGGTTTCGTTTCCATCCTTCTGTCCTCCTCCCATCATTCTCCGCTCCAAAAGAGAAAGAAGTTTCCGTTTTTTGTTCCTCTCATCCTTCTCGTCGTCGTCTTTTCTTTCCTCGTTCTTTTTGAACAAGGTCGCGGCAGTTTCGGTGATATCGTTGGTGATGTTTTTCACGTCCTCGCCGGTCATCTTCTCCATGCTAGTGTCCGCAAAATAAGCGCGTCAGTGTGTCTCTTTGCTCCGTCTTTTATGGAGCTTCTGAAGCGATTTCTCTTCTGTTTTTGAATTTCTAAACCCTAATATAGAATAAACCCTAAACAAAAATTCTTTGTCTCTCTCTCTCTCTCTTTTGTTTTACTTTACACGTTCTGCTGCTCTGTTCTGTTGCCGCTGTGCTCCTCTCTCTCTCGTCTCTCTCTCTCTCTCAATTGTTGGCTCTGGGTGTTGGTGTTTTGTTGGTGGTGGCCTCCTGCTGTCTGTTTTTGGAGGAAGTTTAGAGAGAGAGAGAGAGAGAGACGAGAGAGATGAAAAAAGTAAAATTGGAATCGAAGGAAGCGATGAACGAAGAGCGCGTGAAGAAGCAGACGCCGACGATTTCGACGCAGACTGGTTCGCTGAAGGTGACTTTTTTTAAGAAGAAGAAGAAGGAAGAAGACGTTTTGCCGATGAGCAGTCCTTCGTCGTCGTCGTCGTTTGAAGAAGAGGAAGAAGATGAGGACGAAGATGAAGATGAGGAGGATGACTTTCAACAACAAGAAGAGGAGAAGCAAAAAAAGAAGAAGAAGAAGTATAAAATGTTGACGTTTACGATGAAGAAGTCCTCGTTCGCGGAGAGGTTAAAGAGAGAGGAGGAAGAGGAAGAGGAGGACGAGGAGAACGACGTTGGGAAGGTGAGAAAGAAAAAAGCGAAGACGATCAAGAAAACCGGCAAGAAGAGGAAGAGCGCGGCTGTCGCCGCCAAAGAGGAAGACGAAGAAGATTCAGACGAGGACGATTCAGACGAGGACGAGGAGTCGGAGAGCGAGGACGAAAAGGCGACCAACTCCCTCTGGGAAGGCGGCACCGGGTTCGGCGAGAACGATTTTAGCGATTTGAGTATGAAAGTGGACCATCCGAATCGGCCGTTGTGGGTGTGTTCGGACGGTAGGATATTTTTAGAGTCGTTTAGTCCTCTGTATAAAGCGGCGTACGATTTCTTAATCGCGGTCGCGGAACCGGTGTGTCGACCGGAACACATACACGAGTACGTGTTGACGCCACACTCGCTGTACGCGGCGGTGAGTATTGGGTTGACGACGGAGAAAATCGCGGAAGTTTTAGATCGATTGTCCAAGACGAATTTAAGCGAGGAGGTGAAACACTTCATCGCGGCGTGTACGAAAAATTACGGGAAAGTCAAGTTGGTTTTGAAGAGGAACAAGTTTTTCTTGGAATCACCGGATGCGAAGATTTTGGAGAAGTTGTTGCAAGACGAGGTGGTGAGGAGCGCGAGGGTGGTCCATCCAAACGCCGGCAAAAGCGGGGCGAGCAAAGGGATGAGCGGCATGTTTGAGACGTCGTTTGGTTTGAAAGAAGTTGGCGCGGAAAAGTTAACGGATGCCATCGCACAGACCGAGAAACAACAACAAGAACTAGAACAAGAAGGAGACGAGAAGGTTGCGGAGGAGAAAGAAAAGAACGACGCCGAGGAGCAGTTGAATAAACCAGAATACGATCCGTCGCGGTCGATCCACTCGTTTGAAATCAAACCGTTAGACGTAGAAAAAGTGAAACAGCGGTGTCTCCCTGGAAATCTAGGATTCCCAGCTTTAGAAGAGTACGATTTTACCAACGATACGGTGAATCCAAACTTAAACGTGCGCTTGAAACCGATGACGAAAATTCGTCCGTACCAGGAGAAGTCGCTTTCGAAAATGTTCGGCAACGGTCGCGCGAGAAGTGGCATCATCGTTTTACCGTGCGGTGCCGGTAAATCACTAACCGGTATAGCCGCAGCCGTTCGCGTGGGGAAATCGTGCTTGTGTTTGTGCACTTCGTCGGTGAGTGTCGATCAGTGGGCGGGCCAGTTCAAATTGTGGACGAATTTAACCGATCGCGAGATTGTTCGATTTACGAGTCAAAACAAAGAGACGTTCCCTCCGAACAATTGTCCGTGCGTGTGCGTGACCACGTACAACATGATTTCTGCGGGTGGGAAACGTTCAGAAGCTTCGGAAAAGATTCTCAACGCGATACGTGGTCGCGAGTGGGGGACGATGCTCCTGGACGAAGTCCACGTTGTCCCTGCGGCGATGTTTCGAAAAGTTATCGGCATCACAAAAGCGCACTGTAAACTTGGCCTCACCGCGACGTTGGTTCGCGAGGACGATAAAGTCGAACATCTTAATTTTCTAATCGGCCCAAAGTTATACGAGGCGAATTGGCTCGATTTACAACGCGATGGGCACATCGCAAACGTGCAATGCGTCGAGGTGTGGTGCGAGATGACCCCAGAATTCTTCGCCAAGTACCTCGACCCGAAGTTCTCGATGAAAAAACAAGTGTTATACTGCATGAACCCGAACAAGTTCATGGCGTGTCAATACTTGATGACGTACCATGAAAACTTCAGGAAAGATAAAGTGATCGTGTTCTCCGATAACATCTTCGCCTTGCGCGAATACGCCACCGCATTGAAACGACCGCTCATTTACGGCGACACCAGTCACGCCGAACGCACGCGCGTTTTGCACGCCTTCAAATACTCCAACGAGATCAACACCATCTTCCTCTCCAAAGTTGGCGATAACTCCATCGATATTCCCGAAGCGAACGTCATCATTCAAATATCCTCCCACGCTGGATCCCGTCGACAAGAAGCGCAACGTCTCGGGCGCATTTTGCGCCCTAAAGCGGCCACAGTTGGTAAGAAGAACGACAGTGACGATCACAACGCCTTCTTCTACTCGCTCGTTTCCAGAGACACGTCCGAAATGTACTTTTCCACCAAGCGTCAACAGTTTCTCATTCAGCAAGGCTACGCGTTTAAAATCGTCCCAGATTTAATCGGCGAAAACGATAAAGTGCAACTCATGTACTCGACGAAAGCCACGCAGTTGGACTTACTCGCGAAAACGCTCAACGCCGGCGAAGCCGAAGCCGGCGAAGAAGTTCTCGACGTCGACGAGGACGATTTAGAAGGCAACTTGATGAAACAAAAGAAGGCAAAACTTTCCGCCTTGGCCGCCGCGCGACGCACGCGCACGGTCGGTGGCAGCCTAGCCAAACTCTCCGGCGCGCAAGGACTCACGTACCAAGAATTCGGAGGACAAACTGGAGGATTAGGAGGAGGAGGAGGAAAAAAAACCGGCTTCACGACGACGACGACGTCGAAAGCGGAGAGATCCATCAAACCGAAAAACGCCATCGTGCGAGAGAGAGAAGCGATGTTGAAAGCATCGAAGAAGAAAAAGTAGTAGTAAACGCGTAGTAATACTAGCACAATTCGAATACGAATAAAACGTAGTACTCTTTTAAAAGAAGCGCTCGCCCAACGAGGTTGCGCAAAGTAAACCTTTTTTCCCTCGACATTCTCCTTATTTTAAGAAGAATTTAAGAAGAAAAAGACCACAAGAAGAGTAGTCGTTTGCGCTCACAACTTTCGCTTTTCTTTTGACAAAATGGAGGAGGAGGAGGAGGAGAAAAAGAGGAAGAAAATCGTCGTCCCGAAGCTGAGCTTTAAGTTTAAGCTCGGCGGCGGCGGCGGCGGTCCCCCGGCGGCGGTTTTGTCCGGCAAGACGACGACGAGAGACGATGATGGAAACGACGACGGAAACGACGAATCCAATCGAGGGTCGAAGATGAAGACGAAGAAGAAGAAGCGCGAGTTCGACGAGGACGAGGAGGAGGACGAGAAAGAGCGGATGGGAGCGAAAAAGCAGAGAAGGAACGACGATATATATTATTCAGACGAGGACGAGGACGAGGCGGAGAAGAAAGCGAAGCAATTGCAAGCGAAAATCGAGGCGTTGGAAAGGCAGCAGCAACAATTCGCCGCGAGGGAAAGAGGACCGGCAAAGGCAAAGACGCCCAAAGCGGCGGCGGCAGTTCCGAAGACGGGACGAGGGAAAGAGCTTCGCGGGATGATGATGATGGGGATGTTACCGTCGGATGGACCGACGACGACGAATACGGGGACGACGAGTCCCGGGAATATCAGCGGGAGCGTAGACGATAGCGATAGATTAGAGTTGAGTCGCTTGGCGAGCGCTCGCTCGGCCACGCCGGGGACGAAGAACACTAAGAATAATATGAACAACAACAAAACGCAGAAGAAAGGGACGATGAAAAAAAGTGGTACTACGAACGGGAGGAGGAGTGAGAGGGAGCAAACGCCGCCGTCGACGGTCGGTGGTGCGAGCGGATTGGTGTCCGCGTTCAACATATTCGACGACATCGGGGATATAAATTTCCCTTCGCCGCCGAGCGGTGGGTCAAATTTGGCGGACGATATATTGTTCGGGAGTGGTGGTGGGAGTGGGCATCAACAACACAACAATCATCCGCCGAGTTCGTTGAAGCCGTCGCCGTTTGGTGGCGGCGGCGGCGGGAAACCGGCCGCGATGCTCGCCAGGCTCGAGAGAGAACAGGAGATGGGAAAGAAGAAAGGCGCAAAGAGTAGCGGTATAGGCATGGATATTGCTGGACAACAACCGCAAAGAGTAAACCAACAACTGCCGTTTCCATCTATACCATCGAGTAAGAATTTAAGCGCCGGCGGTGGTGGTGTTGGTAGTGGTGAAATGAAAGAAAGCGATTTGCCGCCGCCAAAGAAAGGTCAGATGGAGGAAATTATAAAACAGTTGCAAAAACTCGACAAGCAGAAAATCTTCTTGAATCCGGTTACGGAAGCTATCGCGCCGGGATACTTTCAAATGATCGATCGACCGATGGATATATCGACTATTCGCTCAAACTTGAAGGAAAAGAAATACTACACGTCCTGGTCGATGTTTGAGGAGGATTTGCGATTGATGTATACAAACTGTCAGGATTACAACGGTCCAAACTCGCCGTACTTTGGAATCGCTCAACAAGGCTTGAAAGAGATGCGCAGCTTAGTGCACGAGAAAATAATAGAAAGTTTGAGTAAGAAGAAAGGATTTAACGGGACGTTTCAAATGTCTTCTATGTTCCCGTCGTTGGATGATCTGGGCGGAGACTCCTCTAAGCAGCAAAGCGAATTGGTTTCCGAAGGTGGCGGCGACTATTCTCGAGATAACTCGGACGACGAAAATGACGAAAAAATGAAACGAGGGATCTTTCAAAAGAAGAAAAACCGCGAAACATTCAAACCGTATAACGTTTTCGGTAAATCCGGCGTCGATCGAGAACCTTTCGATAAACGATGTCCGACCATGCAATCCCACTGCGACAACCAACTCTTACAAGCGTACAGGTATAACGGCAACGGGTCGTCGTATTTGGTGAACTACTCTAATAACGTCGCGAATATGAAAGAGAAACCGTACGAGGTTTTCCCGCCGCTCGGACGAAATGTCTCGTTCGTGGCGTACGTGAACTCTATCAAAGCGTTTGCCGGCGAACTCTTGCCTTTTCCGGAGGAGGAAGAAAATGAAGACGACAAGGTAAAGACGCCAACGCAAAAGACACGAAAGAACGGATTCATTGCGAAGTGGGTGAAACAAAGAACGGAAGGATGCGACGCGTGGCGCGATTTGATGTATATTCCGGAACCACCGAGAGTGCAGGTGATGCAAAAGGTAGCCCGAGAACAAGCCGCAGTTCCTGCAACGTCAAACGCTGCTGGTAGTGGCGGTGCGCCAAAGCTCTCCGCGGCTGCTGCCGCTGCCGCCGCCGCTGAGCAGTCGCACGCGCGTGCACTCGCCGCTGCTAAATCTCAACAGCGCATTCTCGCCCCACCGGCGGCACCTGCGCCGATGCAAGTGGTGACGCTCAAGAAATCCGATTCGTTCGCAAAACCGACATTGTCCGCTCAAGAAGCCGCTCGTAGATCGCAAAGCTCACCCGGACACGTCGTTTTCCGCCAATCTCTCGGGTTGGTGACGGAGGAAGCTAAGAAATCCGTGTTTGAGGCGAGGAAGCGCTGGCAGCTTGCCGGCGCGGCTTTGGAAGGACAAGTCAGCGAAGATGTCTTGAAAACAGATCCTCTCGAAAAACTTGCGGGATCGTCCATAACGGTTTCCGAAATAGTGTCAATGTTACCAAATTTGAACTCTCGACGGATGGACATGGAATCTACGGATATGCAATACAACGGATCGACGCTATCTTTACCTATGGAGACCTCTTCGCCGCCGACAAAAGAAGAACCCGGTCAAAAAAGATCTCTGAGGGATATCGTTCAAGGTCTTTCGAAAGAATACCAAAAAGCGCTCAGAAAATTCGGATTGTAAATACCATGTGGTGCGTGCGCAACTAACGTCCACCACAGAATCATTAGCGAGTAGATTTATATACGCGTTTTATAGTTAAGTAGTCATAGTCGAACGATGTATACAAAAGAGAAGATACGAAAGAGATCTGAAACACGAAGAAACGAGAGCACTGACAATAATAACAATACTTTACTCTTCTTATTAATATATATGGTGTTTTCGGTGGTTATTACTCATGCTTCCTCTTTCCCTTTCTCTCTCTCTCTCTTTATGTCTTTCTCTGGCTTTAAGACGGTCTTGTTTTTCTTCCTTTCTTTTCTTTTCTTTTGCGGCGTTCCGCGCGTCAACAATTTCTATTTTTAAACATCAACGACGACGCCGACGATACATATCTATTCTCCAACTGTCATCCCGTACCCAAACTTGTGGTTTTTCGACGCGTGATCAATTTGCGCGCTAAAAATTAAGTTCAACCCCATGCTCAGCCGTTCTTCCAAAAACATCCCCACCACGCCTTGATTATCAATCGACCCTCTCAATCTGCACTGTCGCAACACGTAATCGTACCCGACTGACCCGCTCGCCTGTCGATGGTTCCAATTCCACGAGAAATCGCTCGCCAACATCGCTTTTTCCCCAACCTTTTGGCAATACGTCAACGAGCACATCCCAGTCGTTGCTACTTGCGCGGTCGCAATCACGTCGTCGTCGTTATACCTCGCCGCAAACCCGACGCCGCTCTTCCCTCCTTGATTCGCGCCCAAATAAAACCCTTCCCCGCCCAAAGCCACTCTCTCGGTGACGCTTTGAATGTAATTCACCCCATAAAACTCCCCACTCCCGCACTTTATCTGCGCTTGCCAATCTAATCCTTTCGCGTCTACGTCCAACATCATCTGCGAATACTCTCTCTCTTTACTCGTCTGCACACGAAAGCTTAAATTTTCCGTCGCGTCGTACTTCACTCGTCCGCTCACTCTCCCGTCCGTAAACACTCTCCCAACCAACATGTAATTCGAATCCACCACGTTCGCTCCAAACTCGTACGAGCTCGACGGAATCTTAATGATGTGTCCACTCGCGGCTGGAATTTCCGCGTTCGTCATCGAAAACCCGTGCGACAAGAAAAACTTCTGGTTCAGCTGTTTGTTGTAATCAAATCTCGCGCCTTCAAAGAAATCCGCTTTGAGCGACATGAGCATTTCCGTCTGCAAGTTTTCGTATTTGCACGGCAACGGGAGGTTCCCGAAGTCCGTCGTTCTGTTGTTCGTCTCTTTATTCGTTTCGCTGTTGCCGTTCTCGCTCGTCGTCGGTTCCTTGATTATGTGATGAAGAGAGAAAGAGAGAGAGAGAAAAGAAAAAACGTCAGCAGAGGAACGATGATGATGATAAAAACGCGACGAGAGTTCCACTCAAGATCTGCTCGTGACAATCGTCACAAAATCGAACAACCAGAGCATTCCGAAGAATTAAATGCCTTCCTCGGAGGAGAGAGCAAACAAAAGTGGAACACTAAAACGACGCAGAAAACGAGACACACGTATAAAAACAAAGCGAGTGGATGATGATTTCAGAGCTGATGAGATGATCAAAGAAATCCAATTCTCTCTCTCTTTTCTTTTTATACGTACCGTCATTCCCGCTCTCGCCGCCGGTGGAAGGAGCGACGATCCGTCGTCAGCGCCCCCGGCTCCTAAAGGCGCTTCCATCTTTGCAAAGCTCGCGCCCATTATTCTTTAGTATTCGTATTGTTAGTATTACTACGGAATTTTGTTGTTGTTTTGTCTGGTGATTTGAAACTTTTTCTGTTAGAAATTTTTGCCTCGTTTTGCCTCGTTTTGCCTTGTTTTTTTCCTTCTCTTTTTCCTTCTCTTTCTTTGCTTTGCTTTTTTTTCGGGTCTTGTTGGACTCTTCTCTGAAGTTTTTTTTGCGCCTGAAGCGCTCTCGAAATCTTCAGTCTTCTCGCACGACGCGACCTCAATTCGACCGAATAAAGAAGTCAATCATGGCGAGACGTGAGTTCTTTTTTCTATTCTTTTGTCTTCTTTTTCTTCTTCCACTCGGAGGACGTGTATGCGCGCGGTCTACTCTCTGATGTGTGTTCTATAAGAGAGAGATTTTTTTCTTTTTTTTTCTCCGTCTCGATTTGGGTCTCGTTCTCGTTCTCGCGCTCCCGTTCTGTGGGATGTGATAGGGCTAAAACGGATGACGCGCGAAACAAATGGGTTTATTAGGAGTCTGAGCGGATGCGAACGGTTCTTTTCGCGTTCAAATGTCACGCAGAATTTCTTTTCTGGCGGTGTTTTTTGAACGGTTTACGTTTCTCACTTTCGCGTCGTCCTGGCGGAGCGCGCGACGCGTTTACGAAACGCGCGGTAGAGGAGACCGATCCTCCTGTGGAAGACCTCTTTCATCTCGAAATGAAATTTGAAACTTACCTCTCTCTCTTTCTTTCTCCTCGCGATGAAAACCAACAAAACATGACAAAATACAACAGGTCCCGCGCGCTGTTATCGCGTGATCAAGAACAAACCGTACCCGAAATCTAGGTATTGCAGAGGCGTTCCGGACCCGAAAATCCGAATCTACGATGCTGGCATGAAGAAGTACTCCGTGGACGCGTTCCCGGCGTGCGTGCACTTGGTGTCTTTCGAGAAGGAACAAGTCTCGTCCGAGTCTTTGGAAGCCGGTCGTATTGCGGCGAACAAGTACATGGTTAAGAACGCGGGTAAGGATGCGTTTCACTTGAGAGTTCGATTGCATCCGTTTCACGTTTTGAGAATCAACAAGATGTTGTCGTGCGCCGGCGCTGATAGATTGCAGCAAGGCATGAGAGGGGCTTTCGGTAAACCGCAAGGGGTGGCGTCTAGAATTTCTATCGGTCAAGTCATGTTGTCGATTAGAACGAAGGATGTGCACGCGACGAAGGCGGTGGAGGCGTTCCGTCGCGCCAAGTTCAAGTTCCCGGGACGCCAGCAAATCGTCCAGAGTACAAACTGGGGCTTTACGAAGTTCAAGAGAGACGACTACGTGAAGTGGAAGGCGTCGGGGAGAGCGCTTCCGGACGGGGTAAACGCAAAGGTTTTGTCGCACCACGGTTTGTTGGCCAAGAGACCGGTTGAACACATCCAAGAAACCTCGGCGATGGAGTACAAGCGACCGTTGCACTAAATTTTCTATGGTAGGTAGAGAGAGAGAGAGAGAGAGAGAGAGAGAGAAACTTAGCGTATTAATCCCCACACATCATTTAAACGTACAAATACAGTAAATATATCAACATCACAACACGTCTAAATTCACTACACAACACGATGTAACTATATACACACGCGTTAAAACTTACAGATGACAGCCGATGATTTGGTAAAACATCGGCGTTTCACTCAGGCGATCTCCGTCGACTAAAGTCAAATCCAACGCGTCGCTACTATTCGCAATCACGCTATCGCTACTACCACTACTACTACCGCTATTGTTGCTCTCTAATCGACCGCAAAATACAAGTTTTCCTTTACTTCCTCGTTTCGCAAAGAGGACGATAGATTTCCCGCCGTCGTTCGCTTTGCACGCTTTCGTTCGAGCGTACGCCTCCGCGTCTTCGCTGAAAAACTTTTCCGCGTTTTCCAGGCGTAACGTCAAAAAGTTATCATCCTCTCTACGCCGAAACTGCGCCGGCTGCGTCTTCTTCGGCTCGTCCACGGTTAAAAAGAGTGCGACGGCGTTTTCCCAGTTGTCCACTTTACTCTTTGTTTTCTTTGGCATTCGCACGGAACACCCGTTCTCTGAGAGCAATTCGATCGCACCTTTGCGTCCTACGCACGCGAATCCTAAATATTCCGTGACGCACCGCGTCAAATCCGCCTTCGCTTCGTGCAACGCCGTCTCTCGAGCGTTTCTCAGCGAGGAGCTATTTTGTCGTTTCAAAAACGCCGCCTTTTCCATTTTTGCCATTTTCGATTTCGACACGCGCTTGACGAATCGACCGTCTATTCCTCCAGCTTCTCCGTTTCCACCGCCGCCGTATTGCACGAGCTGTAACCCGTCGGAAATCTCCTCGTCGTTATTCCACCGACCTCTCGAAAACAAGACGACGTCTAAAATCGAAATCAACGAATACGCGTCCGTCGCCGCGTACCTTTGCTGCGGATCCGACAACGGTCTCTGCGACCAATCGCTCACTTGGCACTTTTTATCCAAGTTACACTTCAATATGTCCCTCGTCAGCGCAGCCAAACCGACTCGTTTTTGGTGCTTATACTTTCTCTTGTTGTGCGAACTTACCGCGTCCGCCGTGTACGCCAACTCGCGAACGTCGATCCACCCTTTCTTCCTCCTATCCATCGATAACGTCTCCTCTAACGACGCGTACGACATCCTCAACCGCTTAATATCGTAATCAAATCCAAAACCGAGCTTTATTAACGTTTCGTTTTCAAACAACAGCTTCAGAAACGCATCGAACGCTTCCGCCGTTCCTTTCTCTTCGCCTCCGCCTCCGGTATCCATCATGAACGCAAACACGTCCAACAAATACACGTTCTCTCTCGTGGCCACTTGGAACAAACTCACCGGCGTGTTATCCCCTGGTTTCCACTCGCAATCGAGTCCGAGCACGACGGGAAGCCGCTGGCGGCGAAATGAATTCTTTTCATACTCGGTACCGTCGTCGTCGTCTTCCTTCTTTTCCTCCTCCTTTTCCATCGCCGCTCGAATCTCCTCCACCAACACGTTCAACTGTTCGTCCGTTTCCACCCAGTGCACTCGCTCTCGAGGCACGTCCGGGTACTGCGCCGAGGAGGACAAATCCGAACCGAATACCTCGAATAACGAGGACGATTTCTTTGTCTTTGTCTTTTCTTGAAGTGCTGCGTTTAGGAGGACGGCGCTCTCCTCACTCGTCGTCGAGGAAGAAGAAGACGAAGAAGCGCTGAGTCGGCGACTGCTCGAAAATTTCCAATTCGTCTTCCTCTTCTTCTTCTTCTGAAACGACGAGAACGAAAGAGGAGGAGTCTGCGCACCTAACGACGACGATGCGAACATCTTTTTGCGCTCTCCTCTCTCTCTCTCTCTTTTCCTTCTTCTCGATCTTCTTCTCTTGTCCTCTTCGATAAATAACAGGAGGAAAAAGTGGATAAAAAGTGAGGATGAAAATTAACATGCCGTTTTTAAAAAGATCCCCATCGTTGACCGCTACTGCTACTGCTACTGCTGCTCCTGTCGTCGTCGTTCGCGTTCTCATCCATTCGCGCTCTGCGCATGAGTAAACGTTTCGTGACGTTCGTCCCTTCTCCGTCCGAAGCTTCTTTCTTGTTCGTCGTCGTCGTCGTCGCGTCTTTGTTTTTCGTCGCTTTGGTGGTGGTATTGTTTTGCCGCTTAAATCGACCAAAGCTTCCACTCTTACCGACCAACTTTTCGTTCATTTCAGCTTTCGACGAGTTTCTCGCCATCTTGCGAAGTTTCATCATTTTCTCGCGCGCGGACGCGTCGCCGAGAACGCTCGCGCCGATGGAGGCTTTATTCCGCTTCGCGCCGCCTCCCCACCGCGCGTCTAAAGCGAGCTCTCTCAAAATCGCATCCTCGTCGCGCTCGGTATCGCGAATTTCGCGACAAAAATTACCCGAATCGATCACGCGCGCGTTTGCTGAAGATACCACCATGCGTACGGCGTTATCGCTCGTCACGACGTACACGTTCTTGCCGTCTTTTTCCTCGGCGAGAAGTTTCGTTTCTCGTTCGATGTACCCGTCCGCGAGTTGCCCGTTGCCGGTAAACACAACCGTCACGCCATCGCCTATATCCTCCGCCCGCTCTTTCTCACTCAACCCAGTGCTACTATTACTACTGCTATTGCTGCTAACACTATTATTCTTGTGATAATTATTGTTATCCCAAACGATGACGCACTCCATGTTCCTCGAAATCGCAAACGCCTTCACCTTCTCCTCTAAAATCTTCCTCGCTCCATCCAAATCTCCCTCCACTAAAAACCTCCTCCGCAAATGCGGTATACCGCCACCACTGCCGCTTTTCCCACTGACGCGCATCCTCGCGTCGTCCTCGTCCGGTACCCCGCACACGTTGTACCCGTCCACGAAACACTTCGTCTTCTTCGACGAGGAATCGAAAAACGCTCCCAGGCTCGCGTCGTTGGCGTCCAGCGCCGTCTTCCGCAAATACGCTTCTCTTTCCTTCTCGCGTTTCTCCGCGGCTAAAACGCGTCGTCGTTTCAGTTCTGCCTGGTACGCGTCGTTTACGAGTAGGTTGTTCCTCGCGTTTGCTTTTTGTTGCGTCGTCGTCTGAATCGTCGTCGATTTCTTACTCGCGTTCGGTCCAGTTAACGACGTCAACTCGCTCTTTTCGTTGTTCGCAGAATTCTTCCACCGGTCCACCAATCGAATCTGCGCGTGGACGCTCATGCCGTTCTTTTTGCCGGTAATTCGTTGCGGTTGTTGTTGTTGATTTTGTTCTCCTCCTCCTCCATCGCTCTTCTTGTTCTTCTTGTTCTTCTTCGACGACGAGGCGACGACGACGTCAACGCGTTGGTTCTTTTCCCGTCGATGATTTCGACGATTTCGATGACAAAAGACGACGCCCGGTTTCGGGTCAACGAAACCAACGCACTCCCTCGTCGAAAGAAAACTACTCATCGCGCGTGTTTCATGCGCGTTACATATATTTCTCGGACTTCTCGCCGCGGTGTTCCGTTTAAGAAGCGAGAAGAGAGCACACAAATGAGGAATTTTTTCCTCCTTCTCGAGTGCTGCTCGGTTGCTCTAAAAACGTCTTTTTTCAAAATCGACCAATTTATTATTCTTTTGTCCATCAAATTAAACTCATATTGCTTTAGTAATAGCAGTTTATCGATGAAAGAGATCTTCCAACAACCATTCGCCGCGGTTTATTATTAGAATCTAAAAACACGAATTTTGCGGGTATTACCGCACTTTGAAGCAATCGACTTTGTCAAATCATTACGAGTAGTAGAGAAGAATATAAAGGAATGAACCAAAATCCACATGCAGAGATGATCACAAAAAAGGGGAAAAATATCTTTTTAGTATTCCTATTGAACATCTGGGTGGTGGTGTTTCGAGAGCATTCACGCAGAGGTCACACGCGCACGATCTCATTCGAGCTAAAAATAGAGCAGCGATGCGCTCAAAATGGTAGCAGCGACGAGAACAGATCATACGACACTCTGAGTCACAAAAAGGGGGGAAAAATATCTCTTTTTGTATTCGACGGCTTCCCCTTCACTTTTTTACGACAAACTTACGCGCGAAAAACTTTCGATACATAATGTCTAACCCAGTTGTCTTTTTCGACATGGAAATCGGCGGCCAACCGGCCGGGAGAATCGAGATGACGGTACGAATATTGTTTCTGTTCTCTTTTACGCGCGTTTCCTTCTTCTCGCGCGCGCGTTGATGCTGAGTTTTCTTTTCTCTCCGACGATGATGAAAATTTCTCGATCACTTTTTTCCAATCAACCGCCGGCAAAAGGGCGACGATTCGTTTTTTGTTCCTTTGTTTGAGTCTCGCGGGCGCTGACGACCTCTGGTGGTCCTCTTCTTCTTTCACACACGACGACGACGAAAACAACACAAACATATAATAAAAGCTCCGAAAGGACGTGTGCCCGAAAACCGCGGAAAACTTCCGTCAGTTATGCACGGGAGAGCCTGGGTTTGGGTTCAAGCAATCGCCGTTTCACCGGGTGATTCCCGGGTTCATGTGCCAAGGCGGCGACTTTACCAACCAAAACGGCACCGGGGGTAAATCTATCTACGGGAACAAGTTCGAGGACGAGAATTTCACGCTCAAGCACACCGGGCCGGGCATTTTGTCCATGGCGAACGCCGGTCCGAATACGAACGGGTCGCAATTTTTCTTGTGCACGGCGGAGACGTCGTGGTTGAACGGGAAGCACTGCGTGTTTGGGAGCGTGACGAAAGGGATGGACGTCGTCAAGGCGGTCGAAGCCGTCGGGTCTCAAAGTGGAGCCACGAGTAAGAAGGTTGTCGTCGCCGATTGCGGACAGTTGTCGTAAGCGACGACGATTTAGAGGACGACGCGAGGAGAGACTACTTTTGGTCTCCTTCGCAAAATCTACACTTCTAAATACTTCTTCTCTAAATATACTAAACTACTACTATTACTGAGTCATTCACCGCGTATTACTAGTATCGTCGTCCCCTCTCTCTTCCTCTTCCTCTTTCTCTTTCTTTTCCCACAACCGCAACCCGACGGCGCTCGCCAAATTCACCGCTTGCGCGGCGACAATCGGCTCCGGAATCTCCACCCCGTACCCGCTCTTAAAATCTACGCCGACGATAATCTCAACGCTCGCCACGAACGCGACCATAAAATCTGCGATTGGTAGATTCATGCTCGCAAAAACTGCAGACATCGGTCCGCCGACGCACCACGTCGCGGTGACCAGTTTCGCCAGCACTGGCAACTCTTGAAACGAACTCACGGAGTTGAAACGAGAAAGCGGGCCATTGCCGACGACGTCCGGCGCGTGTAACAAACTCCCAAGTAAAAACAAAACGCTCATGACTTTGCGGTACCGAAATAACGCGTCCGAGCTGTCTGAGGGGAGTAACGAAAAGGAGTCGGGGAACTTCTTCGCGGAGACGTTGAACACCATTTTGCCCCCTATATGACGCTTTGGTGTTGTTGTTCTCTTTCCTGAGCGGGAAAAAGAAGACGACAACAAAAACGCGTGGGCCTTCGTGTTGGAGACACACCATTCGTCTCTTCCGTGAATGGCTTTTCTTGTCGTCGTCGCGGTTTTGGCGGAGACCAAGAGGAGGGGTCGTTGAAGCATTACAACAAGGAGTACAAAAAATGGAGAAAAACTGACTACTAGTTGAATACAAAAATGCTGCTATTCTCTGCACTAAAACGCGATAATACACAGATGGTATCATCACTATCATCACCGCAAACCGAAAACGTTAAACGCGCCGTCTTTGGAAAAGAAGAGTGGGCCTAAAAGCGAATCCTCCAAGTTCCCCAAGACGGTGGCGTTCACGGCGCGTCCAATCTCGACTTGGGTTTCATCCGCTCGGATTGGAATGACGGGATGTTTCTTACCTTCCGATCGACTCGGGCCTAACGTTTCGAGCAAGAGCGCGTTGCCGGCTTCGATGCCGCTGACAAAGGCGCGTTCTTGGCACAAACCTTTCGCGCCGAATTCTCGGTCACCCATGCGGACCCAGTCCCCGGCGCAGACGACGTTCGGGACGGAGGTTTGAAGAGGCGGGCGTTTGGTGAAAGAGCCCGGGGAGAAGTGCGAAACGGCTTGCGGATATCGCTGGACGCAGAAGTCGACGACGCCGGCGTCGCGAAACGCCTCCACGGCTTCCGGTAATAAATCTTTCGTCAACGTTTTGACGATGTCTTCGTCGCTCAGCGTGGCGATGGCGCTCGAGTTATAGAAGTCACACGCGACGACTGAACCTTTTGGCGTTTCTTGGCCGCCCCACAGCTCGTTTTCGGTATCTTTTTGTAACTGGTCGAGCATGAAAAACGTGCCGCCGGCACCGCGGAGCGCCGGGAAGCGCGAAAAAACGTTCGCCGGCGTGTCCGTGGCGACGTATTTGTCCAACCACAAACGAACGGAAACGACATCGATGGCTCCCAACGAAGCCGCGGCGGTTAATTCCGGCGCGTTTCGCGCCAACTCCGGTGAATTTGAAACGACTGATTTTAAACCTTTCGCGCCCAACGCCAAGACGACTCCGTCCACGTCGTCAATGACCACCTCTCGTTTTGACGTCGTATCGAAATACGTCACCTTGTCGATGGCGTTCTTCTCCGAGTCCAAGTGTAACGATTTCGCAAAGCATCCACCTTTGACGTTTAATTCGTACTTATCCATCAACATCTCAGCCATCGGCGCGATGATCAACTCCCCGATGCTTTTGCTCTTAATCCATCGCACATCGAACGAATCCTGATGCGCCAACGCGTAGTAATATAACAATTCCATCGTCACCGCCGCGCTTAACTCCTCCGGAGGCTTGAACAACCCAACCAATAACGTCGGCTTCAAAAACTCCTCCACCAACCGTTCCGACAAACCGCACTTGGTAAATAACTCGTGCGCCGTCGCTCTGTCGTACTTCTCAAACACTCTCTCGTTCCTATTCAAATCCAAAACCGCGTATAACAACCCGACCATCGTCGCTCTGTCCTGCAGCGGTAACCGCTTAAAGTTATCAAACGTCGCGAACACTTGCCCGAGAGGCGAGGGCAGTTGCATCACGTCCGCGCCGCTAAACACCGGTGCAGTCGCTTCTAACCCGTCCGGGCTAAAAAAACTCGATCGCGTGAATTCCGTGAACACTTCGTCTTCGCGCAACTCGAGCGTATGCGAAACCAGATGGTTGATGTTTGGGTAGTCTTTCCAGAAGCCTCTCACGCCTGATTCGAACGGTTTCCCGCTCGCTGTCTTTTGCCCGGTTTTCCCGGTTGGGTCTTTCAAACCGTCCAGGAGTATAACTTCGCACTCGTTCGATTCTAACATAGCTTTCGCGGCGCCCCACCCGCCCCACCCGGCGCCGACGACGACTATCTTTTTCTTCGTCTTCTTTTCCTCCTCATCAGTCGGATTTGACGCATTCGTGATGAAAATGCGCGCACGGTTACTACTGCTACTGCTGCGGTGACTGCGCCGCCTCTCGAGGCTCGAAAGGCTCGAGGAGGAGACGTGCGTTAATTGACTGCTAAAATGCGACGCAAAGCTCACGCTTCGGGAAGAGGAGAAGGACATTTGTGCGCGCGAATGTGTGAATTTGAGTGACGTCGTTTTTGGATAAAAAGCTCCTCTGTGGAGATATTTCGCGGTGTACAACGACGCGGATCTCTCTCTCTCTCTCTCTCTTTTCTACGATGGCTATTGCTTTAAGGCGATGAATTTCTTCCTCATCTCGCTT
>Ga0257106_1000240_pt1 | contig 34262 bp, 24 predicted proteins | sample LP_taG_3_FD_190177 | JGI IMG/M metagenome (GOLD analysis project Ga0257106, IMG submission 190177) | Marine microbial communities from Northeast Subartic Pacific Ocean, Canada - LP_J_2011_P26_10m | ecosystem: Environmental > Aquatic > Marine > Oceanic | place: Canada: Northeast Subartic Pacific...
ACCGCGGTTGCGGCCGGGATCAACTCCGACGCGACGCACATGACGAGGAGCGCGAGCGCGGTCCATCGCCAGCTCGGCACCCGCCGCGCCATCTCCGTCGTCTCCGTCGCGGGGCTCTCTCTCCTATGATGAAGCAAAGATGAAGATGAAGGTGGCAGAAACGAGCTCTTCTCGAGACTCGGAACCGGCTGAAACTCGTGGATCTTGGGTCAAGTGGACTCGTCACCTCGCGCGGAAATCGCGTGTCTCGTCCAATGAAAATGGCCCACGAAGATTGATAAAATTCGCAGGCCACGTACACAACAGGACCGCACCGGCAGACGGCGGACGGCTTCGAGAGATCGTTCCTATCGAGATCCAAGGTGCGCACACGTCCCGCCCTCTCTTCCGACCTCGACGAACGCGCCCGTTCCGTCGGTCGCCCGGAGGTCTACCCTCCGTTCTCCGGTCTTTTCAAATCTCCCGGGAGAATCTCGTCAACGCCACGTACTCCGCGACCTCCCCGGATCCACGACTGTGCACCGCACACACGGGCGTTCGGGCACCGTCGGGGCCATCGCACGTGTCGTGATACCCCACAGACCACGAACGTCTCTCCAAACCCGCGAAATACGATTCGCCTCGCCCTCACTCACCTCCGCGGCTTCGCTTCTCTCGCAGGATAAACAACGGCAAACTTAATTTCCAAACCTAAGCCACGATGAGGACCCACCGCGTGTGTCTCTTCCTCGCCGCGGTCATGCTGCTGCTCGTCGCCCTCCCCGGCGCGACCGCGGCTCGCATCGTCCCCTCAAACACCCTCCACCTCAAGCAGCTGCGCCACGCCGCCGCCGCCAAGATCACCGAGCTCAAAGCGGCGCTGGGTCACGAGGCGAAGTCGGAGGTTGAGTCCATCCGAGACGTCTTCCACGAGTGGACTTTGAAGCACGGCAAGACGTACGATAGTGAAGAAGAGAAGGAGCTCCGCATGAGAATCTTCGCGGATAACCACGAGTTCGTCGCGAGGCACAACGCCGAGTACGAGAAGGGCGAGCACACGCACTTCGTCGGGCTGAACCACCTCGCCGATCTCACCAAGGATGAGTTCAAGCGGATGCTGGGCTACGACCGTACCCTCCGCGCACCCCGCGCCCCCGTCGACGCCTCCACCTGGGAGTACGCCGACGTGACCCCGCCCGAGACGATCGACTGGGTCGCCGAGGGAGCGGTGACCCCCGTCAAGAACCAGAAGCAGTGCGGCTCGTGCTGGGCGTTTTCCACCACCGGCGCCGTCGAGGGCGTCAACGCCATCAAGACCGGCAAGCTCATCTCCCTCAGCGAGGAGGAGCTCATCTCCTGCTCCAAGAACGGCAACATGGGATGCAACGGCGGGTTGATGGACAACGGGTTCGAGTGGATCGTCAACAACCGCGGCATCGACACCGAGGGTGAGTGGGAGTACGTCGCCAAGGTTGAGAAGTGCGGCTTCTTCCGCCGCCACCGCCGCGCCGTCGCCATCGACGGCTTCAAGGACGTCCCAACCAACGACGAGGACTCGCTCATGAAGGCTGTGTCCCAGCAGCCCGTGTCCGTGGCCATCGAGGCGGACCACCAGTCGTTCCAGCTGTACGCCGGCGGCGTGTACTCGGCCAAGGACTGCGGCACCGAGCTCGACCACGGCGTCCTCCTGGTTGGCTACGGCGTCGACCCGAGCTCCAAGAAGCACAAACACTTCTGGAAGATCAAGAACTCCTGGGGCGAGGCCTGGGGCGAGGATGGCTACATCCGCATCGCCAAGGGTGGCAACGGCCTCGAGGGCCAGTGCGGCGTCGCCATGCAGCCCTCCTACCCGACCAAGATGGGCACCACGCCCCTCGGCGAGCCCACCCTCTTCGAGAAGGGCGAGGAGCTCCTCGACAAGGGCATGGACTTCCTCCAGAAGTTCGCCGAGTCCAACGGCGGGGATTGATTTGTGAAGTGATTCTTTCGAACCGAGTTCGGTTGTAAAACTAGTGATCCGAAGCACCCACGTGTTGTAATGATGATCCGAAAATTGAAATGAAGTTACTAACAAGTGGATGCGAACTCGAGGTCGCACGCGGCTGTTTAGTGTCGCGCGAAAACTCACTCTCGGTTCCTGCCTCGGCGTGCTCACGCTTCCGTCTTGGCTTTCTTCTCCGCGAAGAATGCATCCTTGGCGCGGATGAACTTGTCGTCGTCCTCAGGCGCCCAGATCAAGTTTCCGTTGTCCAGCTGGATCTGGTACGGCGCGGTCACGCCGGGGGGCATGAAGTCGTCGCGGTACAGGTGCGCGGTGATCTTTCCGGGGACGAAGCCGTCGCCGGTGCGGCACTCGACCGCGTCGCCGACGGCGAACCGAAGGGCGAGCTTCCTCTTCGCGATCAGCTCCGGGGTCTGGATGCATGCGAGGAACCCTTCTTTGAGCTCGTCGTGGTCCAGGTTCTTGCCGATGAAGACGAACTTGGACTCGCGTTTCTCGTCGTCGGCCCACGGCGCGTCGAAGTTGCCGTTGAAGATCATGTGGACGGCCTGGAACATGAAACGCTCGTCGCAGTCTGCGACGTTCAGCACGCCCTTCATGCGGTACAGGTCCGTGCCTCTGTTCACCAGGAGGTAGTTGACCCACCGCTGAAGCGCGTCGAGGTCGAGGGGCCTGTCCTCGACGACGCAGATGGAGGAGACGGTGTCGTCGTGCTCGTGCTCGTTTTCGGTGTTGAGGAACTCGGGGTCCATGTCCACCGTCTTCTTCAGGTCAAAGGCGTGGATGTCGAGGACGGAATCGACGGAAACGTTGGAGCGCTCGGCAGTGACGATGGGCGCGGAAGAGTTGATGGACTTGAGCCTGGCGGTGATGCGCTTCACGTCGGCTTCGTCGACGAGATCCATCTTGTTGAGAATCATCCGATCGGCGAAGGCGACCTGCTCGATCGCCTCGTTCTCGGCGCCCTCGGGCTTCTCCTCGTCCAGGTGCTGCTCGATGTGCTTGGCGTCAACGAGGGTGACGATACCGTCCAGGCGAAAGTGCTCCTGGACGCCGTCGTCGACGAAGAAGGTCTGTGCGACGGGCGCTGGGTCCGCCATTCCAGTGGTCTCGATAAGGATGCAGTCGAGTTTAAGGTTTCCGGCTGCGATGCGGCCGGAAAACTTGTTCAGCACCACGACCAGGTCCTGGCGCACGGTGCAGCAGATGCAGCCGTTCATCATCTCGACGATCTCCTCCTCGATCTGCGTCTTCGTGTTCTTGGCCATGAGCGCGTCGTCAATGCCGACGTCGCCGAACTCGTTCTCGATGATCGCGATCTTCTTGCCGTGGTTGCTGGTCAGGATGTGGTTCAACAGGGTGGTCTTTCCGCTGCCGAGGTAGCCGGTCAGGATGGTGACGGGCACTCGGGAATCCTTGCTTGTCGTCGTCATCGTTTCTTACGTGGGTTTCTTACGTCGAAGGGGGCGTGCGGGTGGGTTTGTCGGCGGGGTGCGTGCCGGGAAGATCTCACGACGCGTTACGAAAACCTAGAAAAAATTGGACTTTTATGAAAGCGCCCTCAGACGACAATTTTGGCTGTGTGATCAAATAGTCAGAGACCCCACTGCCGTGATAACTCACAAAACGCATTGCTTCAGACTCGAATGCTGTAGAACGAATTTCCGGCGCTCCTCACGGCCTCGAGAACGTCTTCCGAGGCACGAGCGACGCGCCGCCGTCCGATACGCACGTCCTGATGAACCTGTTCCCCCTGGCTGGGTCGCACGCGGTGACGCGGGCGTGAACGTCGCCGCAGGAGCCGCACCGCGACGTGTTCACGAGGTTCGTGTTTCGCACCCGCGTCTCGCACGCCGCCGCGGTGTGCCCCCGTTCGCCGCAGTCGTCGCACGTGGCGCCCACCTCGTGACGGGCGACGGTGCTGTTGACGGCGAATGCGTGGTAGTACCCGCGTTTGTTCCCGGAGAGGCTGTCGTGAAGATGGTGTTTGAGTTTGGAGGCACGGTGAGTCGACGGCGGGAGAGGCTCGTGGGACGGGATAAGTCATTGTCCAGGTGATGATTTTGCGTGTCCACGTCGACTTTGGAAAGGTATGGGGATCCAGGGTATGGCTTACCCGCGCACGGCGCTCGTCGAGGGGACGATCGGCTTGCAAAGGATACGAGTCACGGTAGACATCACGGTAGACATGCGCGTCTCGGATGTTCCAAAGTGTCTCATCAATCAGCACCTCGTGTTGGGTTTCAACGTTTGTCGAGTTTTCGAGCACTGAAAAAACCCAATTCGGCATCCCCACTGATCTTGAGTCAATAGACCTCCAAATAAAGAGTGTGCTTATCTGAACGCGTTTTAGGGATTCTCATTGAAAATTGACCGTGGACCCTTGGTGTCCCTTGGTATAACTCATGCGCTTGCTCTTCTCCCTCGACACACGTGGCCGCCCCCGACCGTCTCGCCTCGTCCCGACGCCCGCCCACACGACTGCACGGCATATCGTCGCGACGATGGACCTCGCCGGACGTGACTTCCCCACCCTACGGGTCACCCCCGTCGACGCCGATGGGACGCGACTGAAATCCGGAAAGATCAACCTCGCCGACGAGCTCCTCGGGTCCCCAGCCGTGATTCACTTCTACGACAGTGGATGAGGCGGGTGCCGGCCGGTCGCCGAACAGATGCGGAAGTGGAGCGTCGCTCCCCCACACGACGTGGGGAACGCGCGCTTCGTCTGCATCTGCGTCGACCGTTCGGCACAACGCACCGCCAAAGAGTTCCAAAAGCTCTACTTTGACGGTGGAAAAGTATTAAACACCCTCATCGATTGCAACGAAGACTTTCCGACGTTCCAGGCGCAGCTCGGGTGCCAGGGCCTGATCGTGCTGGACGCCAACGGGGTCTTCGCGACGTCCAAATCCCCGCCGTTCCTCCAGTTCAGAGGCCAAGCCTTTGAGTACGTCGAGAAACTCCTGCAGACACTAGCCGACGAAGAAGAATCGCACTTGGTTGACAAGGAGGGAGGATCATTGGAAGCGCAGGCGCCGACGAGGCCCCCGCCCGCGGTTGCCTGCTGCAACGGCAGCTGTGCGCGGGCTACTGATGACTCCGACGACGCAGCACCGCAGTCGTACGATCTGCCATCGACCGGCCACTGTGCGATGGACGCGGAGCACGCCGAGCTCACAGCCGCCATGATCGTAGCCACGAGCTCGAGCACCCTGGCGTCGGTCACCATGCTACACGAGATCTTCGCGGCACACGCCTCACACGAGGAGCGATTGATGCGCGACTCGGGGTTTGGTGAGTCGCACAACGCCGGGTTCTCGGCGTTGGAGTCCCACGCCAAGGACCACGCCGCCATCTGCGACACGGCGACACGTGCGATGAAAGAGGCCGACGTCGACGGATTCGTGCCAAAGGCTTCGGTGCGCGTACTGTGCGCACGGATTGTGGAACACGCGAAGACGTACGATGCCCTGTACGATGGACGCCTGGCCGTGGAGACGTAAGTGGTGTATTTATACGCAGGTACACACGGGGGAGGATGCGACGGATGTATGATGCGTTGAAGTGACGTCGCACCGGGGAAAATCTTTGAACAGAGTCCCGGCGCGACCGATTGAATTCACAGCGCACGCACCAACGCTTCCATCCCCTTGATCCAAAGCACCCACACACTTGTAATGATGATCCTTTATCCTTTCAAAATTCAAATAACTAGTCTATGAGCGGCTATGAGGTCTAGGTGGTCGGCAGCGACGTGCACGGTCCTGTGACAGGAATGGGGAAGCGAGGTCAGGACGTGGTCGGGTCGTTCGATCGGGTCGAGCGCCGTGTCTCAGTCGGGAAAGCATCTGAAGGATCCATTGGAGTTAATTGTTATGGATTCATCGGACAAGGCCGCCAAGCACAAGTCTCACCAAAGGTGCGATGACGCGTATCGTCACGTGCTTTCCCGAGTCGAGTGAAAAAAATCCGTGTCGAGTCGAGGGTCAGTCCTATCGATCAAACATCAGTTGAAGGTTCTACGAACCGCCATCAAAATTAGCATGTTGATGTTCATCACTCCCAAGGCTCTCGCGGGTCGTGCAACTTGCCGTCGTGGACACTCACCTTTCAGTCCTCCAGGAAATCCATGCGCTTGAGCATCTCGCCCTTGGCCATGTCGGCCGCCTTCTCCGCCTCCCTCTCGCGCTTGATCTCCTCGTTGCTCACCTCGGTGAGCCCGTCCGTCTCGATAGTCTCGTCGATCTCCCCCATAAGCACCACGTTCTCACCCCTCACGATGTATAGACCGAGGGGGATGTCGCTGTAGGAGGAACCCACGATGATGCGCTCCGCCGCGTTCTCCAGCACGATGTTGGCAAACTGATCGAACGAGCGAAGAAAGCCGATGATCTTGGACCCGTCCCTCAGCACCACGAGGATCTTCTTGTCGAGCTCCTCCACGAGCGACGCGACCGCGGAAACCTGCCAGGCGTCAACGGCGCCACCGGACATCTTTTGGTCGATGATAAGATCCAGGGACGGTCAGTCGTCGCCCGGAGTTGTGGAAAACCTAAATCCAACGGCACGGTGAGAACCAAAACTCGAGTTGGCAAAAAACGGAGGTGACAGAGGCACACGCGCCCGGCAGAGGCGGGCGTGATGCAGGAAGAGGTCGACGAGTGGGGAGCGTCCGGGGGCGCCGCGGATCAGAGTATCACCGCGGAGCCCACGGATCCTCCCCGGGACGTCCCCACAGCGCACGGTGACGGCGTCGAAGGGCCGAGCGTCACCCCCGTTGTTGACGATCAGTCGGTGCAAGACGACGCCGACTTCGCCGACTTCGAGGCTGCCCCCGCGGCCCCGGCGGCGGTGGATGACGACGATGAGTTCGGGGACTTCGCCGAGCAGCCTCCCGAGCCCGCGGCGGTGACCCAGCCGGGGCCGGGGCCGGTGGACGGAGGGGACGAGGACGAGTTTGGCGACTTTGCATCCTTCGACGAGGCGCCCGCTCCCCCTTCCCCTCCTCCTCCCACGCCTCCGGTTTCCGTCGCGGTCGGTTCAGCACGGGATCTAGCGGCGCTCCGAGGGGATGATTTCACCGCCGGGTGCTCGGAAGCGCTCAGGGTCGCCTTCCCCCACGTCCCGGGGCGCGAGGAGGCCCACGTCGAGTACGAGGAGGCCCACGTCGACGCGGGGATGTCACTGAGCGACGCGGTGACTCGGGCGGCGGGGGCGCGCGGCGGCACGGAAGCGGGGTACGCGACGCTCATGGCGGCGTGTGTCGGGGGTGAGATGCGTGGCGTGCCCGTGGCGATGCCGGCGGGACCTCCTCCTCCTCCCGAGGAGGTGGTGGCACCCGAGGTGGCACCCGCCGCGGACATGTTCCAAGGGATGAGCCTCGAGGATGAACCTCACCCTCCGGATCCTGAGCCCGAGCCTGAGCCTGAGCCTGAGCCTGAGCCTGAGCCTGAGCCTGAACTTGAGCCCGTACAAGAGGAGGTGGCTGATTTTGCGAGCTTCACGCCCCCTGCGCCGGCACCGGTGGGGGAGAGCATGTTCGGTGGGATGGAGATTGCTGAGCCCGCTCGCGAGGAGGTTGAAGATTTCGCTGACTTTGCGGCCGCCGCCCCGGAGCCAGAGCCAGAGCCTGTGATGGAGCCTGTGATGGAGCCTGTGATGGAGCCTGTGATGGAGCCAGAGCCAGCGCCAGAGCCAGCGCCAGAGCCAGAGCCAGAGCCAGTGATGGAGCCAGAGCCAGAGCCTGTGATGGAGCCAGAGCCTGAGCCTGAACTCGAGCCGATGGCCGAGGTTAATAAGGAATCAGCCATGGAGGAAGAGGCGGTTCAAGAGTGGGGAGCTTTCGGGGATGCACCTACACCGGAGCCCGATCCGGAGCCTGAACCCGAGCAGGAGCCCGCCGCGGCTGAGGAAAATTTCTTCGGCGCGTTTGAATCCACTCCGCCGCCGCCGGATGTTTCCGAACCTGCGGACGCCGTGGACGACGGATTCGCCGACTTTGAGGCTGCCGCTCAACCCGTGGAGAGCCCCGCCGCGTCCGTACCCCCCGCGGCTTCCTTCGACGACCTCTTCGGACCGACGGAGAACACGCCGATGTCGATGTCGACCGACGACATCCCCTCGGTGGTCGCGGTGGAGGCGCCGGTTGAGACGGAGGCGGATGGCGACGACGGGTTTGGGGATTTGGACGCGGCGCCGTCACCCGCGCCGTCGACGCCGCCGCCCGTCGACGCGGACGTTGGAGACGTTCTGGACGCACCGGCAGTTACGGAGCCGTCGGTTACGGAACCGTCGGTTGAGGAGCCTTCGGTTGAGGAGCCTTCGGTTGAGGAGCCTTCGGTTGAGGAAGGAGTGCAGCCGGTTGAGGAAGGAGTGCAGCCGGTTGCCGCTGCGCCCGAGCCGTCGATCGACGACCTGTTTGGTGCGCCGATCGAGGACAAACCCCTCGAGATGGACATGTTCCAGATGCCGGCGGCTGCCGTCACGGCGACCGTGCCGGAGCCGGCGCGGGATGACTTTGGCGCGTTCGAGTCCCACCCCATCGCTCCGGACACCGCTCCGGACACCGACGACGGCTTTGGCGACTTTGCCACTCCGACGGACCCGCCGGCGCCGGCCATCACGGACGACGCCTTTGGAATCTTTGAGCAGTCCACCACTCCGACACCGCCGACGCAGGCGCCGAAGGACCCGTTCGCGGACTTCGCCTCGCTCATTTAGATGATTAGCGCATATATAGCTCTCAAAACAACCTAACAGTTAAACTAAAATCGAACCTGCGCGTTGCCCTTGACGGACAGGAATCCGACCTCGTTCCTCAGCTTCTCAATCTCCCGCGCCTGTTCGTTGACGACCGCCACGAGGTGATCGCGCTCGGCCGTCTCCCGCTTCTTCGCCGCCTCGGGATCCACGAACGCCGTCTTCCTGGTGCTCACCAGCTCGCGAGTCAGGTCCCTTTGCCGCCGAGTCAGGTCCGCCACCTGCTCCAGGCACTCGGTGTTGGCCGCCGTCTTGTGGTGCATCTCATCCACGGCGTCGGATAAAGCCTGCGCCCACTGCCTCATCTCCGCCGCGTTGGCCTGCTCCGTGTCCCGGAGCTTAGCCTTGAGCGCCTCCACGGGCTTCTTGGGGATCATGGCAACCTCCAGCTTCTCCAAATCGATCAGGCTGCCGTACTTGAACATCTGCGTGTCGATGGCCCTCGCGTCGAGACCCGCGTTTCGCCTCTCGTATTCCTCCTTGGTGTTCTGCATGGCGACAAAGTCCTTTCGGAGCTGCGCCTGCGTCTCACGTAGCGCGGACTTGTCCTCGATGAGCTCGTCGATGCGGCGCCTGAGCGAGTTCCTCGTCTCCCTGGAGAACACCAAGCCGTTGTCCATGGAAGTCGGCAGCTTGCCCTCGTGGAGGTACTCGAGCTGCCTGGACCGGAGCATGACGGTGACGTCCACGTCGTTGTTCAGGCGCCGTTGCTTTTCGAGCCTATAGTTTTCCAGGTCAACCTCGAGCTTCTCCACCACGACGTTCGCAGCCTTCTCCTTCTTCTTGACGCCGTCGAGCTCCTTCCTCATCGCGTCAATCTCCTTGGTGAGATCCTTGATGACGTAGTGCTCGTCCAGCCGCCGCTCCCTCAACTCCAACACCGAATCGTAGAGCTCCTCCTCGCACCCCTCGGGCAGGAACTCCTCCTCGTCCTCCTCGGAGTCGTACTCGGAGTCGTCGTCCTCCTCCTCCTCGCTGTCGCTCCCCGCGTCGGAATCCCTGGGCTTGACCCGGCGAACCTTCTTGAGAAAGTACTTGAAGAGAATCGGGCGGTGCTCGTCGTCGGATGAAACGAGGTTGTCGAAGCTGGCGATGACCTTGTCGCGCTTGGCGGTGACGCCGTCGCGCTCGTCAATCTTGAGATGAAGCTCCTCCTCGCGGCGCTCGATGTCGTTGCAGAGGTCGGCGTGCGCCTGGATGCTCTCCTCGAGCCGACCGTCGAGTTCGTTCTCCTTCTGCTCAAACTTTTTGAGCATGATGAGCTCGCGGTTCAGGGTGAGCTGCTTCATCTCGGCAACCTTCAGCTCGTACTCGACGTCAGCCTTCTCGCGGCGCATGGCGCGGAGGGTGGCGTCGAAAGATGCGACCGTCTGTCGGCGCTTGGTGACGAGGTACGCACGCTCGTGCTTCAGCCCGGCGTGAACAGTCGCGTTCTCAGCCTCCTCGAAGGGCGTAGCCGGCGCCGCCGCGGCGAGCGACTCGCGCGGGTGAGCCTTAGCCTTGGCCTTGGCCGCCAAGGAGTACTCATCGTTGGCGTCGTCCTTGCCCGCTGACTTGCGCGCGTCGCCCTCCTTCTCCTCCTTCTCGTCCTTCTTCGCGCCGCCACCGCCGAACCCGCCAAAGTCGCCACCCCCGCTCGCCGCCGCCGCCGCAGCCTTCTGCTCCTCGTCGTAAGCCTTGAGCTCCTCATCGGTCGCGGCCGCCCGGAACTCCGCGGGGTACTCGTCCGCGAGTGGCGTGGCGCTGAAGGGCTCGGTGAGGACGGACAGCGCTTCGAATCCCTCGGGCTGGTCGGCGTCGTCGAGCCGCACGGTGATCTCTGCGATTCTCTTCGCCGACGACTGCACGTCCTCAACCGCGGACTTGCGGACGGCTCGAAGCGCCAGAAACCGTCGGTTGAACTCCATCTTGATCTCGTGCACAGCCTCCTCGAGTAGCAGCATCTGGCGACGTTTGCGGTCGTAGAACTGCTGGTCTTCCTCGGGCACGACGTAATCGGGCTCCGACTTGAGCTTGAAATCTCCGCGGGTCCGGTTAGCCTCCTCGATGGCGGCCAGATCGTCGGGGTTCTCGTACTTTGGATCGGGTTTCGACGCGTTGAACTCGCGCCACTCAGCCTCCCTCGCCTTGCGCTTGGCGCGCTTCTCCGCGTACTTGCCCTCACTCATGAGCTCAGCCTCGGGATCTACCTTTGTCTCCGTGTCATCCTCGGCGACGTTTTTCCTGAAACTCTTACCCGGGGTGAGACCCGCCCTCGCGCCGGCGCCGGCAGTCTTGCGCTGAAGCTCCGTGGTGTGGCACCGCTCGATGTCCGCGCGAAGTGCCTCGCTGAACCTGGCCACCCTGAAGCTGGTGACCGCGAACGAGCGTCGACCGGCTCCGAACGATCGAAGCACCACCCGCTCCGACTCGACGGGGTCCAAGAAAAAATCTTGAAGGCGCTTGAGCTGCAGGTCGGCTCGTTCCTTGAGCCACGCAAACTCAGCCTTGACCATCTCCATCTTGCCCTGAGTCTCCGCCTCGACAACCTCGCGGATCCCCGGGTCTACCTCGAAAGCCTCGCGGGGCAGGCGCTCGTGCGGAGGCTTGGCCTCGTTCTCGGCGAGGAGAGCCTGGAACTCGCCCCGGAGCTTGTCGACGTAGCCCCTCACGCCGAGCTTGGCCTCCTCGGCAGCCTCGCGGGCGATGTCCTCGGCGAGCTTGATCTTCTCCTCCTCGTACGAGTATTTAGTCGGGTCCATGATGTCATCGACGGCGGACGTGGGCTCCTCGGCGACGGTGGCCACCTCCTCGGTGTCGGGCGCGGGGACCCTCTCCGCCAACAAGCCGGCGCCAATCTTCTGCGCAAAGAAGGAGCCGTCGCTGGACGTCGAGAGGAGGAACGAGTCGTCCCTGGTGACAGCCGCGCCCGTGACTGACCCGTAGATGCCGTCGTGCACAGCCCCGACCCAGTACGACTTGCCCCTGGAGGGTGCCACGCGCACGGTTCCGTCCTCGAACGCCTGCACGCTGAGCTTGCCGCTGACGCTGGCGCGGGTGAGCGTGAGCGCCGACTGCCTCGTCTTTGTCCCCCGCAACGGATCCTTGGCGCCAAACTGGCACTCCCATATCTTACCCGCGGCTTCGCCACCCAGCGCGAGCTCGAAGTTACCGCCGGAGAACGGGACGTAACCGATGTGTCGCACCGGGTACACGGCGATCCTCTCAGCCTCGTCCATCTCCTTCTGCAGCTGCTCAGCCTCCAACTCCATCACCCGCTTCTGCTCGATGATCGCAGCCTTCTCCTCCGCATCCGCCGCGTCGCGCTCGTCGCCCACGGGGGGATACCTACCCTCGACGATGGACATGGCGGTGGGCACGGGTCGGTTGAACTTGTAGTGCGTCGCGGTAGGTTCAAACTCGTACGTGACCGTGGAGTCCACCGAGTCGGGCTGCCCGGGTTTCCAGTTGGGCGCCTTCATCTCAAACGCGTGCCCGCTCTCGCAGCCGACGAGGAGCTTGGGGTCCTTCATGTTCTCGTGCCACTGGATCGCGGAGACACCGCCGGGAGCCTTGGCGAAACCGATCGGGGTGAGCGTCACGCCCGGCAGCTTGGGAGCCTTAGGGGGGCTCTTGGGGTACTTGGCGGCGAGGAAGAAAACCGTCCCGTCGCTCGAGCCGGTGGCCAAGACGTTTCCGTCGGGGGAAAACCGAACCACCGTCACCTTCTTGCTGTGGGGCTTGAAGCAGTCGATCACCTTGAACCCGTCGGAGCACCGGAGCAGGATACGAACGACACCGTCATCGAATCCGGCGACGATCGTTCGCTGCGAACCGTCCACGTACGCGGGTGCCATCTGGACAAAGGTGCATCCCGCGCAAAATTTGTGGCGGTACACCTCGCGCTTCTCGGCGTACGCCCAGAGCCGAACCGTGCCGTCCGAACCCGCGGTGACGGCGTGGTCGCTCACGGCGGAGACATCCATGCCGTTGACGCTGCCGCCGTGGAAGCTGGTGAGGCGGGTGGACTCGCCAATCTCGCCATCCTCCCCGACGGCGACGCGAACGATGCCGCCGTTTGCATCCTGCACCAGCCAGTGGTCGGGCTCCGTGGTGATGATGCTCTTGACGTTGCAGAGCCCGCCGGCACCGTCACCGATGGCAGCCTCCCTGATTGGCTCGATGAGCACTTCGATCTGGTCATCATCGGGTTCCGCGTCGCGCACGGTGGCGTAGTCCCACCACCTCACGTGCCCGTCCGCGCCGGTTGTCGAGATTGTCTTGGTCGCGTCGTCGAACCGCACAACCTCAATCATACCCTCGTGGCAGGGTTTGAACGCGCCACCCTCACCGTCCGGCCTCACGATCACGGCACGGATCAAACCACCGTCCCATATGAGGAGCGTTCCCGTCTCGGTGCCGGAGACCACCTTACCGTCGGGGAGCTCGGCGTAGCCCGAGATGTCGGAGAGGTCGACGTTGCCGAACCTGCCGATGTCGCCCTGCAGCTTGAGGCCCGTGAAGGTGCCCGCCATCTTCCAGAACCTGATGTGACCGGTACCGGACGTGTAGAGGTACCCCGGGAACACGGGGGAGAACGATACGTCGTAAACCTCTTGCGAGAACGCCTTGCTTCGGAGCACGATGCTCTCCTTGTCCCAGTCCCAAATCGTGATCATAAAGTCGGGGTAGTTGCCGACGGTGGCGAGCTTTGAGCCGTCGGGGCTGAACCTTCCGCACGAGTACACCTCCTCGGTACCGCCAGTCATGACGCGCACTAAACGCAGCGACGGGTACTCGTACATGTACACGTTGGGGTTCGTGCCCTTCTCACCCACGGCGAAGTATTCCCTGGTGGGGTGAACCATGACCATGCCCACGCCCCGCCCGTCGATGCCGGGTAGGTAGGTCTGTTCCTGCGTCTCCAGGTTGAGGATCTGGGTCATGTTGCCCACGGTGAAGATGATGACATTGTCCGCGAGGTACGCCAGGTTGTTGCGCTTGACGGACTCGAAGCCAAACGAGTGGTACATCTCCATGACGGACCTGTCGAGCTCGTCGGGTCCCTCGGGCTTTTGCCTGTAGTCGTCAGCCTTGTAGTTCTTGGGTCCCTCCGGCTCTGGATCTTTGGGGCCCATGTCCTCGAGCTCCTTGGCCACATCCTGCGCCTTGGCGTCAGCATCATCGCGCGCGGCGATGAGATCCTTGAGCTCGGCGACAGCCTTGGCTCGAACCGCGGGGAAGTCCTCCTCCTCGGTCTCCTCCCTCTCCTCTGTGCGCTTCTCCCAAATCTTCCAATCGCCCTTTGCCTTTGCGGCGTCAGCCAGAGCCTTCCTGGCGACCACCTTCATGCGTTCGACGTGGGTGATGCGCCACTCTCGCAGCTGCACCGCGGCGAAGAATCCCTTCTCCAGACCCTCGATGTCCAGCGCCGCGTTGACGTCGGATATCTCAGCCTCGAACTGGACCGATTTGGCTCTGACGTCCATGAGTTTGGCGGTGAGCATGGCCATCCTAGCCTTGGCGTCGGGAACCTGGCCGTGGTTCTCGCCGTCGAACATCTTCTCGGCGTCCTTTTGGCGCTCGGCGTCCTTGGCGGCAGCCTCGGCGGCGGCGGCGGCGGCGGCGACAGCCTCCTCGTCGAGCTCCTCGGGTTCCTCCGGTTCCTCAGGTTCGGCTTCCTCCTCGGCGGCGGGCTCCTCCTCGACAGCCTCTGCGGAAGCCTCGGCAGCCTCGGCGGCAGCCTCAGCCTCCGCCGCCTCCATCTCCGCGGCGTCGATCGCCTCCTGGTTCTCCTCCTTGCACTCGGCAAACTCCTGCTCGATCTGTTCAGCTTCCTCGTCAAACTTGGCTTTTTGCGCGACGAGCATCTCGAGGTGCGACGCTCCCTCATCCGTCGCACTCGCCTGGGCCTCCTCAACCTTCTTCTGGGCCTCAGCCGCCGCCTCTCTCTGCTTCTTGAGACGGTCCACGTCCTCGCGCGCTTTACGTCCCCTGTGAACCGCCTGGAGTTTGGTCGCGGCGCTCTGCTCCTCCTCGGTGCCCTCGAAGTGAACAGCCTCCGCCGCATCCGTCTGCGCCATCTGAGCCTCAACCTCGGCAACCTTGGCGGCCGCCGCGGCTCGGTCGGCGCGAAGCTTGGCGCGCGCCGCACGTCCGCGCTGGACCGCCTGAAGCTTAGCCGCGGCCCCGTGCTCCTCCTCGGTTCCCTCGAAGGATACCTCCTCCTCAACCGCGCCCGCGGCGGATGCCGCGCTAACCTCGGCTTCCTCGGCAGTGGCCTCGGCAGCCGCGGCCGCAGCCTCGGCGGCGAGCTTCTGCGCCTTGAGCTCCGCCACCCTGGCGCGAGCCTTGCGACCTCGCTGCATGGCCTGCAGCTTGACGGCCGCCTGTTGCTCGTCCTCGGTGCCGGTGATCTCCCCGGCCTCGCGCTCAGCCTCGGCGGCAAGTAGGGCGGTCTCCTCGGCGAGCTTGAGGCTCTTGGCCGCAGCCTCGGCCTCCTCCTTGGCCGCCTGCTTGTCAGCCTTGAGCTTCTCGACGTCCGCGCGGGCGGCGCGACCTCGATGCATCGCCTGAATCTTCTTAGCAGCGGCGATCTCTTCCTCCGTGCCCTCGAAGAGGGGCGCCTGATGGTCGGGGAGGGCCAAAACGGGAAATTCAGTCAGCGATGCTGCGCGGGTTGAGGATTGGGAGTTTGGAAGGGGTGGGGATGCGCACCTCGTCGTCACCCATGACGACCCCCGGTCTCGCGGAAGGCAACCGCCTCCGCTCCTAGACGCGTTTGAACGGTCACACCCACACCCGACCTTATCGGCACTGTGGGGGCGCCCCTATGTATGCGATCTCCTCTCCGGTCACAACGCGACTCTCCGAGCCTCCTCTCCTCGGATCCAAAATCCCGAGTCGCCCAAAATAGAAACGCGGGTCCAACAATCGCATTCCATCCCGCGGAGAGGGCTGACGGCTCGACATGGTGGTCATCACCGTCGCCGGGAAACTGAACGACGCGCACTTCCAGCAATGTAAGAAGGCTGCCGAGTTCATCGCCACCCAGATCGGGGGCATCGAGGTGGACGTGAAGAGCCTCCTCCCCGCCGACTACGATTTGGCCCTCCCCGAGTTGATGGTCCCGTTCTACCCGGAGGTCCGTAAGCACAACGGCGCGGTGCTGTGCCACGCGGGTGCCGGACGGTACATCGGCGGGCGTGACGCGTTCATGGCGTATTGCGAGACGACGTTCGGGTACACCGACCGCACCCACCCGATCTTCTACGAGCGCCTGGCCAAGACGCACATGAGGGAGTACGTCGCCAAGACTGGCCGGGAGTACGTGCAGATGGAGGTGAGCATCGGCGGCGAGGTGGAGGGGAAGCTGCTCATCGAGCTGTTCACGGACCACACGCCCAAGACGTGCGCCAACTTCAAGGCACTGGTCAAGGGCGGGCACGACGAGATCCCCGACGGCGCCGGGTACACGGGGTGCCTCATCCATCAGGTGATGGCCGGCGGGTGGTTCCAGACGGGAGACGTGGTTAAGAAGGACGGTACCGGCGAAGCCTGCTGCATCTACGGCGAGTCCTTCGGGGACGAATGCTTCAGGGTCAAGCACGATAAGCCGGGTATCCTGGCGATGGCGAGCGCCAAGCGGAACAAGAACGGGTGCCAGTTTTACGTGACTCAGTGCGTGTTGGATTCGCTCGACGGGAAGAGAGTCGGGTTCGGCCGCGTCATCGACGGGCTCAGGCTGATGAAGATTATCGACCGGGTGGAGACGGACCCGTTCCAGCGACCGAAACAGCCCGTGAAGATAGAGAACATCGCGATGTGGACCCCGCAGCCGGAGGAGGAGGAGGAGGAGGCGAAGGAGAACGAGCCGTAGCCCTTTGAGCGTTTTGTCAACGACGATGAGTTATATTAGGTATTAAGAGTTACATGCTCATCTCCGAGTTGAGCTCCTCCAGCATCTCCTGCTGCTCCATGGCCTGGCACCCGCCGATCGCCGGGCCGATGTCTCCGCCGATGAAGTTATCGAGGGGGAAGTTCTGGCCCAGTCTGTGGTCGCTCACCCTCGAGTCCTTCCAGTTGTACGTGCGAATCTTCTCGGACCTCGCGCCGCTGCCAACCTGGGCCTTCCTCCGTCCCGCGATCTCGTTCTGCTGCTCCTCGAGCTGAAGCTCGAACAACTTGGCGCGGAGGATCTGCATGGCGCGGATGCGGTTCTTCAGCTGGGTTCGCTGCTCCGAGCAGAATATGCGGATGCCGGTGGGTTTGTGCATGAGGTCGATGGCCGTCTCCACCTTGTTAACGTTCTGGCCACCCGCGCCGCCGGACCGCGCGGTGCTGATATCGATATCCTTTTCGTCGATCTTCACCTCCACCTCGTCAACCTCCGGCATCACGGCGACAGTCGCCGTGGACGTCTGCACGCGACCCTGCGATTCCGTCGCGGGCACGCGCTGCACCCTGTGCACGCCAGCCTCCCACTTGAGCTCCGAGTACACGCTGTCGCCCGTCATCTCGACGACGATCTCCTTGTACCCGCCAAAGTCCGCGGTGTTGGCGGTCAAGATCGTCGCCGTCCACCCCTTGCTCTGCGCGTACCTCTGGTACATCCGCCAGAGGTCCCCGGCCCAGATGCCCGCCTCGTCGCCGCCGGTGCCCGCGCGGATCTCGAGCATTATGTTCTTATCGTCCAGCGGGTCCTTGGGCAGGAGCGCGATGGTCATCTTCTCCTCGAGCTCCTCCATCTCCTCCTTGAGCGCCGCGATCTCCTCCCTGGCCATCGCCTCCATCTCGGCATCGCCCGCAGCGTCCTTGACCATCTCCCTCGCCTCCGCCTCCTCGTCCTGGCACTCCTTATACCTGGTGTACTGGTCCACCACGGCGGTGAGCTCGCCCATCGCCTTAGACAGCTTTTGGTATTCCTTGGGGTCCGACGCGACGTCGGGATCCGCGAGCCTGAACGTCAGCTCCTTGTGCGTTTGCGCGGAGGACTCCAGCTTTTTGATGAGGAAATCGGGCGCCGCCATGGCGACGGTGCCGGTCCTCACGCGCGGGCGGGAATGAACCGCGGGGGTGAATCGCGACGTCCTGGTAACGGCTCTCAGGGGCTGGTGCGCGACGCCCATCATTGCGCTCGTGCTCATCGCCATGTCGTCAGCCCTGGGTTTCGAGGGGAGCGTCGAGGAAACTGGCAAAAAGCGCCCAGGTTTATCCGCGTTTTGCTCTCCTTTTTGATCGACCGTCTATTTTCTTGAGTCACCAACTGGTGCCAAGTCATCCTTTTCAAATCTCACCCGCGAAAAGCCACGACTCACTTCGACCCGCGCCGATACCTCACCTTAATCAACGCGAGATGGGAGCCGCGGCGGACGAAGAGGTGCCGGTCGTCTCGACCGAGCTGTACCACAAAGATTTCGACGCGTTCGTCAAGGTGCGTTCGTCCCCGCTTCGACGCCGATATCGGACCAGAACACCTTTTTTCGATGGGGTGCCCAGCTTCTTCGTCAGATGGGCGCCAGATTCGTCGTCCCCTTCCGTCCCCTGACCGTCCCCTTCCCGTTTCGCACAGGCGCTCGGTGCCGCGTATGAGAAATACGGCTTCGTGATCCTCCAGAACCACGGCGTGTCCGAGGACCTCATCTCGAGGGCGCTCGACGGCAGCAAGAAGTTCTTCGCGCTCGGTGAGGAGGAGAAGAGAAAGTACCACCTGGCGGGCCTGGGAGGCGCCCGGGGTTACACCGGCTTTGGCGTGGAGACCGCCAAGGGCTCCACCAAGTACGACCTGAAGGAGTTCTGGCACCTCGGCCGGGATCTGCCCCCAGGGCACAGGTACCAGGACAAGATGCCCCCCAACGTGGACGTCAAGGAGGGTGACTTCAGCGGAGTGACCAAGGAGATCTTCACGGCGCTGGACGCGTTGGGCGGACGGGTGCTGGAAGCCCTCGCGGTGCACCTGGGCCAAGAACGGGGGTACTTCGGTGACAAGGTGGATGCGGGTAACTCCATCCTGCGGGTGATCCACTACCCGCCCCTGGCGAGGGACGGCGAGGACGGCGCCACCGCCCTGGCCAACGCGGGCCACACGCGGGCGGCGGCGCACGAGGACATCAACCTCATCACCCTGCTGCTGGGCGCGGACGAGGGCGGGCTGCAGATCCAGCGCAAGGACGGGACGTGGCTGGCAGTTCACCCGCCGCCCGGGTGCGTCACGTGCAACATCGGCGACATGCTCCAGAGACTGAGCAACGAGAGGCTGCCGTCCACGACGCACCGGGTGGTGAACCCCGCGGCGGACCGGGCGCACCTGCCGCGGTACAGCATGCCCTTCTTCCTCCACCCGAACCCCGACTTCTTGATCGACACGCTGGCGACGTGCGTGTCGGAGAAGTACCCCAACCGGTTCCCCACGCCCATCACCTCGGACGATTACCTGCAGGAGCGCCTGCGCGAGATCGGGCTCAAGTGAGGCGACTCTCTTTGGAGCACGGAGGGGGGTTCACGGGGAGAACACTCGACGGAACGAAACGACGTGCGGCACGAATACGAGGCAGGAGCGACCGCGGCACGCACACAAAGAGAGGAGACACGACGGAGTAGCACCCATAGACGATTCATTCAAGTAGACGGGACGTGATGATTGATGTGTTCTCATCCTTACAACGTTCAAGGCTAAAACTTGAGCGTCGGGGGCATCGGCCACACGTTCTCTCCGTCCAGATCCACGTCCAGCGGCGAGTCGTACACCTCGAGGAACTCGTTCAGCGTCGGCGCACCCTCCGGCTGTTTCAGCAGACCCATGAGCTGCTTCAAGGTTGGCAGCTCGGGCGCCACCGCGGATATGTCCTTCAAAGCGAGTTCCGTCTCCCCCGAGCTCATCCCCCGGAGCTTCATGCCCAGACCCAGCACGGCGATGTTCACCGCGCTCGTCGCCTTGAATACCCTAGCCGGCTCCAGCTCCTCGTACGCCTCCGCCGACGGTGAGTTGACGAACGACGCGAACACCCCGGGACCCGGCAGCACGAACTTGGCCATGTCCTCCGTGGTGCTGACCACCCTGACGCTCGCGTACTGCCCCTTGTCCGCGGCGACCCTGTCGTGCGCGCTCTCGATCTCCCTCGCGACGTCACCCACCGTCGACGTGGTCCCCTCAATCGCGATGATCGTCGCCTCCGGGTACGCCAGCACCGCGCACCTAGCGTCGCCATCCCCGGACCCCGCCGCGGTGAGGATCTCCGTCCAGAATGCCTCCGCCTCATCCTTGCCGGTCACCTTCTCGCGGTTCTCGCACAGCAACACGATCCGCGCGGGTATGACGCCCGGGATCTTGCACGCGGCGTCTCCCTTAGCAGTGACGATCTTCTCCTGCACCACGTCCAGCAGCGACGGCCGCTGCATCACCTCGTCGATGCGGTCAATCTGCTGCTCCTCGACCGCTGGCTCGGCGACGGCACCATTTTCGGACCCCATTTGGATCTCCGTTTCTCTGAGTCGGGGTTCACCGGGCGGGTTCACCAGGCGGGTTATCCGTCTTTTTACCTTTTACGTGTGCCTGGAAGACACCCGCGCGGGTTCGAAAAGCGAGGAGCGAAGCGTGCGGGCGCGCTGGTACCTCTGAGAAGGCAGAGAACGAAGCGAGACAATTCGGGCGCCGAAAAATTGGTCTGTGAGCGAAAAAAAAGTTGCAAAGTTTGCTACTGGTTAGCGCTTCCTTCCTCAGCAAACTTCCCGCCTCTCGGAATCCGGCACGCAACACGGCTGCCCATCTTTTGCGATGCATCCAGCGGACGGTGCCAGCGCGCAGCCCGAGGGGTAGCAGCACGCATCATCCTGCACTTTAACTTCGTCGGGGGCTGAACTTATTTCGTCGAGACTGAGCCCGAGCCACTCCGCGCAGGTGGACGCGATCTGTCTCTTCGCCGCTACCGTCTGCCTTTGCATGGCTCTGACACCGAGCTGGTCTCGCGGCGTGGCCTGTCTCGGTTTGATCTCGTCGTCGGTGTCGCCACCTGCGGCCCTGTAGTTGTAGGTGTTGTAGTTGTTGTTGTAGTTGTTGTTGTAGTTGTTGTTGTAGTTGTTGTTATACGAGCCGCCGTAGTAATACGGTTTGGGCTTGCAGTAGTATGAGTTGTAGTAGTTGTATGAAGGATAGTGGTACGTCTGATAGTAAGGATACTTGTGTCCCCAGCCGAACCAGCCGAACCAGCGGCCCTGCGGTGCGTCGGGGTCTCGGATGGCTGCGGTGCGTGAGGGTTCTTCGACGGCTCGTTGCTCGGAGTGAGAAATAGTCTCTTCCGACGTTTTGGCTGCGGAGTTGGCACGACGCGAGGTGCTCGCGGCGGCGTTCGAGGCTGCCAAGGCGACGAGCAGCACCGTCACTGCGATGTACCATGTGCCCCTCATGTTGCGTGACGTGGATGTCGTGCGTGTCGGGCGTATGGTGTGAGCGCGGCTCGGAGGAAGCAGTAAACGCACAGTCCAAGAATACCCGAAGTGCTTGTCTCGTCCCAGGAAAAACTTCAAACTGTTCAAAAACGAGGCATAGGCAACGTCGCAGACGGGCGGCGTGATGGCGTCGATGAGCGACAGCGACGATGACATCCCACCCTACAGCGACCTATCTAGCGTCTCGAGCGATTCGAGCGATCGTGTCCGGGGTAACCTCTTCATCAGGGTGCTGAACAAGGCGGACCGGGTTCGCGGCAAGACGGAGGACCTCCTCAACGACATCCACGAGTCGTACTCCTTCGACCTGGATCCCGAGTACAGGCTGAAGCTGCAGAAGCGGTTCGACGGATGGGGTATCGGCGCCAAGTTCGACTTCAAGTCCGGCGACTGCAGGGTCAAGGTCAAGAGCGCGCCGAGGCGGGAGGGCAAGGAGGGGTTCAGATTCTGGCGATGGTTCAAAAAGGTGGAGGTGCAACCGGAGGATGGCGACGTGGAGGTCTTCACCAAACCCTTGAAGTTTGGCTACCTCAGCCTCCAGGGCATCGGGGGGTACAAGTCCGCGACCAACAGGCTCAACGCGCGGTGGAAGATCGAGACCACGTTCTGGGAGAGCTCACCGGCGCTGATGGCGCTGCGTCGAGCGGAGGTTGCGGTGGACCCGGATGGTAGAATCAAGGCGGCGCTGCGGTGGGACCTGGACGTGAAGCCGCCCAAGGCTGAGGGCGGTATCGGTGACGGGAACGAGGGGTACGACCTCGACCTAGGCACGTACCACGTCGCGGTACCGAGGCTTGAGCTCAAGGTGGACCTCACGTCGAAGGAACAACTACGGGATGAGTACTGAATGAAAGAATAAGTCGAATTAACTCGCGTTTATGGCGGCGTGAGCTTCTCGTCGGCACCGAAGTTTACCTCGCACGCGCCCGACCTCTCGCACCCGTACAGCAGCTTGAACGCCATGCTGTCGGTCATGTCCTCCCACTGCATCTCGGTGCTGTTGAGCGCCTGCGTCAGCGCCTCCCGCTCCGCTTCGGGCACCTTGATGCCGAAGAGCACCTTACCCTGAGCGCTGCCGTCCGAGCGGTAGTGCGTCATGGTGATCTGGAACTTGGGCGAGACCGCGTCGAGGAAGGTGTCGAGCGCACCGGTGCGCTCGGGGACCTCAACCTTGTAGCATCGCTCGTTGCTCACCCCGGTCGAGCCGCCGACCATGTGCCTGAGGTGCATCTGGGTGGCTTCGTCCTCGGTCAGGTTCTCGGTGTTGATGCCGTTCTCCCTCAGGTTGTTGATGCAATTCTCGAGCTCCTTCTCGTCGTCGACCCCGACGGAGTAGAGAACCACCGCATCCGCGGACTCGGTGACCCTGTACTTGAACTCGGTGAAGTTCACGTCCGCGCCGACGAGCTCGACGAAGTGCTTGAACGAGCCGTTGCGCTCCGGGATGACGCTCAGCAGGGTAGCCTCCTTCTTGAGACCCCCGTCGGCGAGCTGGGACACGACGCGCAGGCGATCGAAGTTCATGTTCGCGCCCGACGTGATGGCCACCACGTCACCCTCGATCCCGTGGACCTGACCGTACAGCTTGGCACCCGCCACAGCCACCGCCCCCGCGGGCTCCAAGATGGATCGGGTCTCGTTGAAGACATCCTTGATCGCCGCGCAGATCTCATCCGTCTTGACCGTCATGACCCCGTCCACGAGCTGCTGGCACAGGTCGAAGCACACGTCACCAACCTGCCTCACCGCCACGCCGTCGGCGAACCCGTCCACCTTGTTCAGCCTGCAGATCTTACCGTGGTGGAGGGACTGCAGCATGGCGTTGGCACCCTCGGGCTCGACGCCGATGACCTTCACGTCCGGTCGGATGGACTTGATGTACGCGGCGATACCCGAGATGAGACCGCCGCCGCCGACGGGCACGAACACGTACTCCACGCTGGGCAGCTGGCGCACCACCTCCATGCCCACCGTGCCCTGGCCCGCCACCACGAGCGGGTCGTCAAACGGCGGCACGAAGGTCCTCCCCTCCTCCTCAGCCCTTCGCTTGGCGTAGGCCTGGCACGCGTCGTAGTTCTCCCCCTCCAGCGCGACGGTGGCCCCGAGCCGCCTGACCGCCTCCACCTTGATGCCCGGGGTGGTGACCGGCATACAGATCACGGCGTCGCACCCGAGTTGCTTGGCGGCGAGGGCGACGCCCTGCGCGTGGTTGCCCGCGGATGAGCAGATGACTCCCTTGGCGAGTGCCTCCTCCGAGATCTGCGCCATGCGGTTGTACGCGCCGCGGAGCTTGAACGAGAAGACGGGCTGGAGATCCTCGCGTTTGAGGTGGATCTTTACCCCGTACTTCTCGGTGATCTTCGGTGCGGCCTCGAGCGGCGACTCGACGGCCACGTCGTACACGTTCGCGGTGAGGATGGCCCTGAGGTACCAATTGAGGCGCTCGGCGTCCTCGGCGCGCATCACCCCGCGGCTCACGGTACCCAACTCGCCGGGCTCGAGGATCATATCCTCGGGAAACACGTCCATGATGTCTCCCGCGGTGGAGTGGATGGGGATCTGGGGCAGTGTCACCGCCGGTCCCTGGACCGTCGGGGGGGTCACCTTCGAAGGGGGGTCCGTGATGGCCGCACGGACCGTGACCGAGCCGCGGGAACGAACGCGAGACGCGACCCTAGCGCGGGAAGACGCGCCATCTCGATTCCTGAGGGAGCGATGAGACGCGCCAGCGGCGGCGTAGACGCCGCAAGGGGCAGCGCACGTGGCAGCCGCCATGAGATAATGGCCTCAGAGAAATTCTGAAGGGGCTCGAAAACAAAAAAAAGCCACGCAGCTTGCCAGAGCATTTTTTTCTCGACACGTCGCCGCTGATGTTATCACTAATGCTTTATGTCTTCCTACCTAGCTAGCTACAGCGTCCTAATGCCGTCGCCGACCACCTGGAAGGCACAGCTAGATCCCGTTCCCGGGCCGTATATCACCTCCGCCGTGCACCCCGGCGTATCCTTCCCGTGTCCCTTCCCGAGGCACACCCTCCTGTGCGGCGTGCTGGTCCACCTGGTGCCCAACGCCGGTTTGATCGACGCACCTCCCCGGTCGCCACCTCCCGCGCTCACGGTATGGTTGGTGTAAAGCACCGCGCAGTTGTGCGCGGGGGCGAGCGATCGAAGGAGCGACGCCGTGGACGCCATGATCGTGTATCCCTGGTGGTGCAGCCGCGTTATCACCGGCGACAGCAGCGAGGAGAGGCTGTCAACCACGAGCAGACCCATGTCCCGCCCGATGTCCACCACGTCCTGGTTACCCTCCAATCCACCATCGCCCGGAACACCCGGGTCCCCCGCCAGGCCCAGCGCCAGCTCCTCCAGAACCTTGAACAGCGTCATGATGTCGTGCACGTTCAGCACCGTGATGAGATCCAGGGTGAGCGAGAGGTGCTGCTCCACCTCGTCGCTATCCGCATCCGCGGTGACGAACCCTCGGTGAAACTCCTTTATCCTCTTCGCGCTGAACCCCCCGCCGGTGTCCAAGTATACCACCCTGTGACCCAACGCGGCGGCGGACGCGGCAGCGCTCAGGCAAAGCTGTGTCTTGCCCGATCCCGCCTCGCCAGTGAGCTCGGTCACCTGGCCCTGTCGGAGGCCGCCCTCGAGCAGGTCGTCGATGCCGTCGCAGCCCGTCGGCAGGAAATTGAGCTTACTGAGCTGCTGCTCTATCGCGGGACCGTCGAGGATCTACGAGGGGACGCAGAGGGAGGAGTTGGGTGTGAGCGTGATGGCGTCGTTTCAAAAAGAGATTCGGTGAGAGGGTCGTGCTTGAGATCTGTCTCACCTGCGGGGCGACCTCCAGATACAGCTGCTCCAGACGCTCCGTCGAGAGCTCCACCACGCCACCGTCGCCGGGTGCGAGGAGCTCCCGGATCTCATCGTGCTTGCCTGGCGCCATGGGAACTGACGGGGAGGACCGGTCGTTGCTTTTCTTTGATGACAGCCTTGGAAAAGTTAGTTGGTGCCGATTCATCCGAGGTTTTAGGTCACAGACCGGAGCTCACCGACGACTTCGAGCTTGATGCCGATGTTCGCAACTCACCTGTCGCGCTCTCTGCTGGCCACCAGGCCGAGGCTGGTCTCCTCGTCACGCTGCGTCAACGGCCTGGCGCGCGGGATGTCCTCCTCGCTCCACCAACCATCGCCCACCGCGCCGCAGCGGAAGTTTCGATGCGGGGCGCACGCTTGGTCCATGCCCCGGGGATCCCTCCGTCGCGATGACCAAGACGCACGATTCGGCACCAGTCTCTCACTCTCAATGACCGGTCGCGTCGACACCCGGAGGAACGTGTCCGCGTCGGCGAAGAAGAAGGGCGGCAAGAAGGCGGACGCTGACGATGCCATCGACGACGACGGCGAGCTCGACGTCGACGACGACTTCGACGATGCCGAGCTGGCCGAGATCGAGGAGAGCGGCGAGGAAGAGATCGAGACGGATGATGTGTTCTTCACCGCGGGCACGGAGTGGGGCCAGACGGGGCTCGACGTCCTCAAGGAGGTTCTCGGCGATGACGAGTTCGGCGGCGAGCTCGAGATTTTCTCGTACAAGGTTTCCGCCGAGCGCAAGAGGATCTACATCAGCATCGACGCCGTTAACGACAAGTTCGGCTCACCCACGCTCGATCAGCTCGGCGCCGTGAGTCGCAGCTACAACAACGTGCTCGAGGAGAAGGGGTTCCCGGACGACGTGGCGTTGGAAGTTGCGTCCCCCGGCGCGGAGCGACAGCTGCGGCTGCCGCACGAGTTGGAGAGGTTCAGGGATCTGACGATGAAGGTGACGTACGCCGCGAGTGCGGAGGAGGAGGGCGCGGAAGGGACGCTCACCAAGGTACTGGACGTGGAGGACATCGATGCGGACGGATCGCCCACGTTCAAGCTGGCGGACGTCGAGGAGAACAGGCCGCAGGCGAAGAAGGGACAGGGGATGAACAAGAAGCAGCGCGACTGGCGCCTGAAGCTCGGCGTTGGCGACATCTCCAAGGCGAACCTGTACGTCGGGTTCTGAGCGAGCGATGTTGAATATCTATAGCGCTTCTATATTGATGGCTACCGATGAACGATGAGTCGTACGCAGTCAGCCAACGCCTCGTTGGCTTTCTTGACGAACGTTTACTCGGCTTTTGGCGAAAGCGAGGTCCCTCCCAACAACTTTGCCACGTGCTCGTACAGGCTCCACGTCATCGCCTGCTGCAGCGTCCTCCTGAGTATCCTCGGGAACGATCCGACCCACAACGCGCGCACCCCCTCCTCGGTCACGATCTTGACGAACGACGTGGACGGTCGACCCAGCTGCACCCTCGTGCGCAGCACATCCGGCGGGTGCGTCAGGAACGTGGCGACGCCGCCCGCGACCGCGCCGGCGAAGAAGGTGTCCATCGCGTCGGTCTCCCGGCCCTGCGCCACCGCCACCTCGCCCATCACCGTCCTCATCTGCGTGTACATCACCAGGTTGAGGCCCGAGAACGGCGCGTCCCTCAGCAGCGTCGAGCCGAGTCCCGAGAACAGTCCCTTCATTCCCTCCTTCGCGCCGATGGTGTACAGGGCGTTGGCCACCCCCGTGTACGTGGTGCCGCTGATCGACGCGTACTCCATCCGAGTCTTGACCACCGTGAGGGGGCAGAGCATGGCCGCGGCCAGGGCCCTGGACGCGGCACCGACGGCGAAGGTCCTCGCGCCCTGCACGGTTTGGGAGGAATCCTTCGACACGGGGAACTTCGCGTTGAGCTCCCTCGTCACCCTCTCTAGGAGCAGGAAGTACAGCCCGGCGCCGCACGCGGTTCGCACGCATGACGCCGATACTCCCGCCCACAGCCCACGGATCCCCTCGTCCCTCACCACGCATCCAGCGGTGGCCCACGCGCTCTTGTTGATGGAAAAGCCAGCCTTCAGCCTGTGCGCCTGCATCCTCGTCTTCACCACCTCGAGGGGCTGCAGAGCGCCGCTGGAGACCAGGCCGGCTGTCGAGCCCGCGATGAACGATGTAGCGCTCTTACCCACCGTACCCATCGGGGGGTTGATTTTTACGTCCGCATTCTTCTGTTTCCCTTTCCCCATGGCGAGCGGGAGCGGCGGCGGCCCGCACTGTGAAAAACCTCGGACCTACCGCCGCGCTTTTGGCCTGGCTGACGCGACGTTTTGCATGCGTCGGTTTGAAATCACTCGCGGGCGCGCGATACCTGGTGAAATGGCGGAAGAGGCTAAGACTACGGTGGCGGTCAAGTGGCAGGGGAAGCAGTTCTCGGTCTCCGTGCCGGATGATGCGGACGTGGCGTGCCTGAAGCGATGCATCGAGGCCGAGACGAACGTATTGCCCAGTCGCCAAAAGCTCTTGAACGTCAAATCTGGACCGAAGCCCGCGGACGACGACGTGCTCCTGTCCTCCGTCAAGCTGCCCAAGGTGGTCATGATGATGGGCAGCACCGAACAGTCGATTGCGACAGTAGCTAAGGCGGCGGAGGCGGCGCCGGAGGTGGTGGACGACTTCGACGTGGGGGTGAACGAGGAGGTGGACTGCCGGGATCGGGAGGAGAACCAGGCGAAACTCAGGAAGAGGATCGATACGTACAAGGTTGACGGTCTGAACCCGCCGAGGGAGGGCAAGAAACTGCTGGTGTTGGACATCGACTACACCTTGTTCGATCACAGGAGCACCGCGGAGGTGCCCGAGGAGCTCATGCGGCCGTACCTTCACGAGTTCCTGACCCAGGCGTACCAAGAGTACGACATTGTAATCTGGTCGGCGACGGGCATGAAGTGGATCGAGGTGAAGATGAGGGAGCTCGGGGTGCTGGGCTCGCCCAACTTCAAGATCATGCAGCTCGTGGACCACGGCGCGATGATCACGGTGCAGACGGAGAAGTACGGGATGTTCGACTGCAAGCCCCTCGGATGGCTCTGGGCTAAATACGAGCAGTATTCGGAGAAGAACACCATCATGTTTGACGACCTTCGACGGAACTTCGTGATGAACCCGCAGAACGGACTCAAGATTCGACCGTTCAGGAAGGCGCACCTGAACAGAGACACGGACAGGGAACTCGTGGGCCTCACCAAATACCTACTCGCCATCGCCAAGCTCGAGGTGCGCGTCGCTCGATTCGATCCAACCAACGCGTTTCAATTTATTTTGCTGACACTACATACGCCTCCGCCCCTTGCAGGATGCCCAATTCATGGAGCTGAACCACTCCAAGTGGGAAAAGTACATCGGGGAGAAGTACGGAACACCTAAGGAATAATAAGTCTATTTCGCCGCCTTGGCGTCCTCCTCTCTCCTCTTTTCAGCCGCGTCGAGCAGAGTGTTTCTCGCAACCTCGTAAGTTGCGAAGAAAACAGCGGATTGCGTGACGTAGATGAACAGTCTCGGTATGACGCCGCGGTACAGTCCACCCACCCCTTCGTTGACCACGATATCTCTCATCGTCGGTATCAGCCCTCGAACCGCGGATCCGCCCTGGTTCACCACCCCCGCGGTCTGCAATCTCGTTTTGATTGTGTCAAACGGCGTGGTGAACATCGCCGCGGTGGATCCAGCAACGCCGCCGATGGCAAGCGTTGGGAGCGTACCCGGCGATTCTCCGCTCGAGCTGAGCGCCCCGCCCGCCGCACGCATCAGCTGCTCAAACACGAAGAACTTGATGGCGCTCTGGGGTATGTTCCTGCACAACACCGCGCTCCAACCCTTGTACAACCCGAGCACGCCGTCCGCTCGGACCAAGCTCCTCGCCGCCGCAAAGGCGCCAGTCGCGCCGGTCACCTGACACCTCTGCTTGATGCACTCCGACGGTGTGTACACGAAAGATGTCGCGACACTGGCGCATCCACCCGCTATGCAGTGGGCGATCCATCGTTTCTCCTCCGGCAGGCCCGGCATGAGCCTCTCCTTCACTAGCTCATACGAAGCGGTGTAGATGGCGCTGATTGGCGCCGACGACGCCAGGCTGGTGGACAGGCCGGAGTACAGCCCAAACACGCCCCGCCGCCGTATGATTCTGCTGACCACCTTGGCGATTGGCTCTCGCACCTTCCTGTCCGCCTGGATGGTGACCTTGATCGTGTCGACCGGGTGGAGAACGATGCTCACAAGGGTGCCCGCGATGGCTCCGGCCACAGCGTTGGCGCTGAGTTGGCTCCCGCTTCCCCTCCCGCCGAGCTCCCTTCCACTCGTCTCCGCGGGCACCGGTCGCTCGTATGAGGTTGGAAACGCTCCATCCTGACGAACCCCTCTGAATTTCCCCCCAGGCGACACATCCTGCGCCTCAGATCGCCCACCCTCCCTCACGGTTAGTCCACCGCGTATCTTCGCGCCATCGGCGATCCGTCTCAGCCTGTTCCTCGCGCGCTCCCCGAACTTAGGCCGCGCTATCGTCACAGATAGACCCACCCTACCCTGCCCAGAAGCCCCAGCCTCGAGAAGGGCGGTCTGCTCCATGTCGAAGCGCCCTTCAGGTGAGGCCAGGGGCCGGCACGTGCCGTCAGCTGTGTGACGTAAAACAAACACGGGATACTTTGACAGTGAGAGGTCTTGTAAAATAGGGTTCGCGCGATCGCACTTCCTGAGGCGCGAGTTCGGTCCAGGGTGGGCGAAGAGCGGCCGCGAAGTTCGGTGAGGCGTCGCCATGGGTACCAAGAAAGATCCGAAGCTATGGATCAACACCAAGAAGCTCGGGAGGAAGATCATCCCGTGCAACGAGGAGATGCTGGCGCTGCTCGCGTGCTTCAAGAAGTGCGATTTCGCGGGGACGGAGAGCAAGTGCGCGGGGGAGAGGAAGAGGCTGGACGCGTGCCTGATGTTCCAGGCGAAACAGCCGACGAAGAAGAACACGATCAACCATCACCTTCAGCGTTTGGCGAGAGCCGCGCGGCGGTGAAGGCAGGGTCGGGGCCTTCAATTCTTCAGTAGTCCAGTAGATTTCTTAGCCGGCGATGCCGATGGTGGCAACGCGTAGTCGTTCTGCAACTCTAATTAAGATTTGATTCAACATCAACACGACTACGATGTGCGACGCTGCTACCTCATGCCTCCTTCTCCTCCTGTCCCTCCGACGCGCGCGTGTTCACCAGGTAGATGCCGACGATGGTCACAGCCGCACCCGCCAGCTGAACTTCGTCCAGCGTCTCCCCGAGGAGTAGATAACCAAACAACGCCGCGAACATTGGGGTGAGGAAAGTGAGCGAGCTCAGCTTTGTGAGGCTTCCCTTTGACGCGAAGTAGAAGAAGGCGCCGTATGCCAGCGCGGAACCAAGGAGGGAGGTGTACAACAGGCCGCCCACATCCCCGGTGGTGAGCTTGTCCAGATTTTCGTACACCGCCGGCTCCGTCGCGACGGAGTACGCCAGGAGGGGCACGCCGCCCAGGGCCATGTGCCATCCGGTCGCCATCACGGGGTCCACGTACTTGCACACCCACCTGACCATCACCGTGCCCACCGCCATGCTCTGCGCCGCCAGGAGCATCCACCACTCGCCGCTGTCCCAGAGGCCGCCGCCGTCATCGACACCCGCGGTCACCGACGCGAGCGCGCCACCCAGGTCGCCTCCTCCGATCTGCGCGAGGGCCTCCTTCGGCAGTTCCAGCATCAACAGACCGACGACCCCGAGGAATAGCCCGAAGACGCCCGCGGGTGCCAGGCTCTCGCCGTAGATGATCGCCGCGAGCACGGCGACTGTCAGGGGCTGGGAGTCGATGATGACGCTGCCCAGGCCCGCGGACGTTCGCTGGAGGCCCTCGGCGAGGCACCCCTGGAACACAGTGCCGTCGATGAGGGCGAAGATCGCGATGGCGAGCCACGCCATACCCCCCGAGGGCATCGGCCTGCCCTTGGACGCCGCCCACGCGACGAGCACCGCTCCGGCGGGCACCAGCCTGACGGATGCGACGAAGAGCGGACTCGTCGCCGGGAGCACCTCCTTCATGGCCACCATGGACGTGCCCCACAGGAAGAACGGCGATACCAGCGCAACACCGCCGAGCACGGCGAGGAGCCCGCTCGTGGAATCCTCCTCCTCCTCCTTCGCCCCAACGAGCTGGTCTCCCTCGTCCTCGCTAAGCACGCACGACACGTCTTGCCCCACGAGCACGCACTCCATCGCCTCGTCGCCGCCACTGGCGGATTCCGCCTCGGCCGCCGCATTCCCCTCAACCTTCGCGTCATCCTCGGAGGACGACGCACGCACCACCACGCGGCTCCGACGTTCCAGACTCGAGCTTGCTCCCAACCGCAGCAGAGGCTGAGTTTCTCCTCCCCGTGGCCGCGATCGGCGGGCGGAATGAGGGGACTGCCGCCGCGAGAGTGACGGACGCGCTCCGAGGTTCGTCGCGCGCGCGACGACGATCGAAGAGATTGACGATATCGACATGGCGACTCTCTCGATCCTCTCGTGCTCGTCCAACTGACGGTGACGGGCAACGTCTCCAAACCATCTTGCGATATCGTCGTCGTCGTCATCAGGTGTTTTTCAGGTTCCTGAGGTCACTGCATCGGATTACGACCGTGACTACAACTCAGTGTGTACCACCATTCAGAATATAGTTTTAAAAAGCTATTTCATGTGAATTACTTGTACGTAAATCACACATGTTTTCAGTCTTGTGTCAGCAGGTCAGTTAGGATCAGTTTGTGCTAGTCTGTACGATCGTTTACACGCGGGTATTTGTAACACCAATCTTTAGCCTGACAGCGCTCGCCGTCTGGTGCGCGCACAACGACACGCGCTCTCTTCCACGGCGAAAGAGCACAGCCCCACAACCATCGGGTTGGGTTTATATCGGACGCGTAACTAAACCGTTCACAATGAGCGCACAGAAGGTCATCATGGTCACCGGAGGCACCGGCCTCGTCGGTTCCGCCATCAAGGACGTGATCGACGCCGAGGGCAACGTCGAGGAGAAGTGGGTGTACCTGAGCAGCAAGGTGAGTTGGACCCGAAACACTCGTCGATGTCGATATCGGTATCGTGCGATTACGCTGGATGACCCGCGCCCATCACCTCGCGGGTGACCTTCGAGTCCGTGCCCGACCCCGACCCTTTGCGACGCGTCGCGGCGCCGGAAAAAGCGAAACTCTCGCGCTGACCGCCGTCTCTCTTTTCCTCGCAGGACGGTAACCTCTGCGACCCCGCCGCCGTGGCTGCCATCTTCGACAAGTACCAGCCCACCCACGTCATCCACCTCGCGGCCAAGGTGGGCGGTCTCTTCGCCAACATGAAGTACAAGGTGGAGTTCTGGAGGGACAACGTGAACATGAACGACAACATCTTCCAGGAGTGCCACAAGCGCGGCGTGCAGAAGCTGGTGTCCTGCCTTTCCACCTGCATCTTCCCCGATAAAACCACCTTCCCGATCGACGAGACCATGATCCACGACGGTCCCCCTCACTTCTCCAACGAGGGCTACGCCTACGCCAAGCGCATGGTCGACGTCCAGAACCGCATGTACAAGTCCCAGCACGGGTGCAACTACACCGCCGTCATCCCCACCAACATCTTCGGCAAGCACGACAACTTCCACCTGGAGAACTCCCACGTCATCCCCGGTCTCATCCACCGTGGTTTCAACTGCAAGAAGGAGGGCAAGTCCTTCGACATCTGGGGCAGCGGCAAGCCCCTCCGCCAGTTCATCTTCTCCATCGACCTGGCGAAGCTCATGATCTGGACGCTCAGGTCCTACGACGAGGCGGACCCTATCATCCTCTCCGTCGGCGAGGAGGACGAGGTGCCAATCTCCGACATTGCGTACGCCGTGGCCAAGTCCCTCGACGCCAACATCGGAGGTACCCCCCTGGAGGTCACCTTCGACACCTCCAAGGCGGACGGGCAGTTCAAGAAGACGGCCAACAACCAGAAGCTCAGGAAGTACCTCCCCGACTTCAAGTTCACCCCCTTCGACGAGGCGATGGACATCACCGTCAAGTGGTTCCTCGAGAACTACGAGACCGGTGGCGTGAGGAAGTGAGCAAGAGCTGCAAATTTCAGCCCGCGAAGATTCTTTAGGTGAACGAATTGTGAATACAACAAGCAAAGCTGCGCTACTTGGACTCCGCCTCTGCCGGAGTTTTGGTCACGCACGTCTGCACGGCGTGAACCTTGTCCGTCTGCATTTCCTCCCAGATACACTTATACACCATGCGCTGGCGATTGATTGCGTTCTTCCCCTCAAACACGTTCGCCACTACCTGGATACCGACGTGCCTGGCGTCGCCGGACATGTCCACCACATCGACGAACTGCGCGTCGAGCCCGTCGCGAATCTGCGATTGAAAAGGATCGTTTAGGTCAGAGGGTTTTGACGCGCCACAGAGCCGCCGGCTAGAGGAGACAGGTTCAGCATGGGTCGCAATCTCATTCTCACCTTTGCCTTCATGTGCTCGATAAGCTGTCCTGGCCCACTCGCCTCGCCACCGTTCGCCATCCACGCGTTGGCGCCCGTCGTGAATCGATGCGCCACGCATCGCGAGACGTCCCACTCGAGGCGACGACCCGACGCCGTCAGCTGCGAATGGGTACCCTGGCTGAGAGAGCCCGTGACGGTATGACGAGCTCTACCCAGTAGTGTGAGCAACCTGGCTCCACTGTTTGATGCCATCTTTGTCTTCACACGCACGTCGAGTGTGCGTCGTCGTACAATGACGTGGTCGCTCAAAAACATTCTCAGTTTTCACCGTTCGCCAAAAGTACCCGCGCAGGGTGCCGTCCTTGCCCCATGGGAGACGACGAGAAATCCCCGGAAGAGACCGGGACGGAGGCGAACGCTCCTCGGTACGTCTCGTTCCCGCGGCCTGTCGACCGATATCCTCGCACCCCATCGTATCATGCGCTGACGTCCCCTTCCCTTCCGCATCCTCGTTCAGAGCCGGTGGGTTCAAGAAGAAAGGGAAGTTCGGCCGAGGCAACGTAAGGAAGCGAACGAACGATGACTCCTCCGACGACGACGCGGCGGGTGCGTCCGGTGGGATGGCCCAAGTAGAAAAGAAGAAGAAGACCATGGCTCTCGGTGGCTCCACGGCGCGTGACGAGAAGGTGGGCATATTTCGCTCCAAACGTGCCCTCTC
>Ga0257106_1000241_pt1 | contig 34235 bp, 23 predicted proteins | sample LP_taG_3_FD_190177 | JGI IMG/M metagenome (GOLD analysis project Ga0257106, IMG submission 190177) | Marine microbial communities from Northeast Subartic Pacific Ocean, Canada - LP_J_2011_P26_10m | ecosystem: Environmental > Aquatic > Marine > Oceanic | place: Canada: Northeast Subartic Pacific...
GGAAAAAGGAGACATCAAATTCTCGTCTTGAGATACCAAACGAACGAGACAGAGAGAGAGACAGAGACATACGTCTCTCTGTCTCTCTGTCTGTCTGTCTGTCTGACTGTCTGTCTGTCTGTCTTTTACCGGGATGAGATGAGTTTGATGAAAAGCGACAACAAAAACCGAGAGAGAGAGAGAGAGAGAGAGAGAGTTCCCCCGAACCGAATTTTCCGTCGAAGAATTTTCCGTACTTTTGAAACGTCGCCCCCCACCCGTGTTTTGTTGAACCAAAAAAGACAAAAAAACAGAGTTCCTCTCTCTCTCGGAACCAGACATTTTAATTATTTTTTGGAGGATTGAAGGAAAAAAAAATGTCCATCACAAAATAATAATAATACTGACCAACGAGTTTTTGTCTTCTCTCTCTCATCTCTCTTTTTTACTCTATTAATATAAACAGAACTACTCTGCAAATACTTATCCGGTCTCAACGCGACTGATGTCGCGCTCAACGCGACTGATACTACCATCACGGGCTCCTCGGACAACCAATTTTTGTTGTCGTCCGCGTACCTCGTGTTCTTTATGCAAGCCGGATTCGCGATGTTATGCGCCGGTTCGGTGAGATCTAAAAATACCAAGAACATTTTGATCAAGAACGTCTTGGACGCGTGCGTCGGGGCGATTGCGTTCTTCGTCTTTGGCTACGGCTTCGCATACGGGACGAAAGAAGGCAAATCAACGAATGAATTTATCGGAAACTGGAACTTTGGCTTGCAAGATTTCACCGATTGGGCTGGTTTCTTGTTTCAGTGGGCGTTCTCTGCGGCAGCGGCGACGATTGTTTCCGGTTCCGTCGCGGAAAGAACGGCATTCCAAGCCTATTTGGGCTACTCTTTCTTTCTCACCGCGTTCGTCTACCCAGTCGTCGTTCACTGGGTCTGGGATGAAAATGGATGGCTCAATGGTTTCAAAACCACCGATAAACTCTTTGACTGTGGTATGTATGACTTCGCCGGCTCTGGTGTCGTTCACATGACTGGTGGCGTCGCCGGTTTGATGGGTGCTATGATCGTAGGCCCGAGAACTGGCAGATTCGGCCCGGATGGTCGCGTCGTCGCTATGCCGGGACACAACGCCTCGTTAGTTGTCTTGGGTACGTTTATTCTTTGGGTCGGATGGTACGGTTTTAACCCGGGATCACAGTTGGCAATCATTGGTGCGGAAACCATCGTCGCTAGAACCGCCGTCTCGACTACTTTATCCGCCGCCGCCGGCGGCGTGACTGCCATGGCCATCAACTATGGATTATATCACGTTTGGGACTTGATTGCCGTGTGCAACGGTGTTTTGGCTGGTTTAGTCGGCATCACCGCCGGTTGCTCCGTCACCGAACCGTGGACTGCTATCGTTTGCGGCTTTATCTCCGCGTGGGTCATCCACGGCGCTGGTAAATTGCTCTTGAAGCTTAAGATTGACGATCCTTTGGAAGCGGCGCCGATGCACGGGGCGTGCGGCGCCTTTGGCGTCATCTGGGTCGGTCTCATGGCAAAGAAAGAATACGTCGCCGAAGTCTACAGCGGCGCCGAGAAGTGCGCTGGTGTCTTTTATGGCGGCGACGGCAGTATGCTCGGCGCCCAAATCGTTGGCGTCATCTGCATTTTCCTCTGGGTCGGCGGTTTGCTCGGTCTCTTCTTCTTGGCGTTGAAGAAAATGAACATGTTGAGAACGTCTCCGGAAGAAGAACAGTTGGGTTTGGATGAGTCCAAGCACGGTGGTTCGGCGTACAACATGGAGTTGGTCGCTCCAATGCCGACGGAAATGTAAGAAAGTCGACGAAAGAAGAGGAAGGAGTAAGTTTGGCGAAGAATGAATAAAATACACGGATCAGCTATAAAAAGTGGCGTTCGGTGGTGAAATATAGTAAAACGAACACAAACATACAAAGACGGCGGCTGATGTTTGACGAGGGGTCATAAAATACGGGACAAAAACGAATACTTATAATAATTGAAGATAACTCTCAGATCCACAAAGGCGTCTTTCAATAATCCTATAATAAACTTTAGTAGAAGGCGTTTTATAAACAATACTGGTACAGAGTAATGATCATCATCAAACATGTTCTCCAACCTCTTCTCTTCGTCTAGTTCCACGAGAACTTTGCGATTGTACACGTAGGAGATGCAACTTTATATTTCTCGCACATCGCTTCGAGAGCGGCTTCGAACTCGGACTCGTCTCCGTCGCCTCCCGACGCGGACGAAGAAGAAAAATCAAGCTCCTCCGCGTGGATGCCCGTTTCGACGATGAAGCAACTCTTCGCGTTGACAGATTGCGCGCCTTTTATGTCGTGTTCTAAAGAATCCCCGACGCACAAACATGTAGAGAAAAACGTTTGTGCATTTTTTTCCTCCTCCTCTTTTTCCTCCTTTTCGTCGTCACTGTGTTCATTATTCCTACTTCTACTTCTACCACTAATCTCTTCGCAAAGCGTCGTGTATATTATCGGCGCCGGTTTACCGAGCTTGACGACGTATTCGTCCGCGTTGAACGCGCCGCCGCCGCTTACTTCTCCTTTTTTTTGAAATACCTCGTTCAAAATGTCTCGATACCAGAGGCTGATCGTTCCCGGCATGACTTCTAACGCGTCGCCGTTGACGGTGACGAAATCTGGATTCGCCAACAACATCTTCGGCGGTAATGCGCCGTTTTCTTCGCACCTTCTCGCGATCCCAGTCAACACCTCTTTAATCTCCTCGTGCGTCAGACGTTGAATATTTTGCACTTGTCTGTCGTAACTCCCCAGCGTCGTCCCCGGAACGGACATACTCTCGCATCCAGAGGCGACTATGTGCGTCGTCTTTTCAATCGCTTCTTCTTTACTTTGCGGTAAGACGCATCCAGACGGCAACGAAACCGCGCCTCTTTCCCCCCAGTTCAAGTGCAAGAAAGTAAACGACGACGACGAATTCGCGCAGGTATTTAAAATACCCCTTTCGATGAAATTGTGACAAACTTCACCACTCGTCATCGCCGATTGGAACCACTTGTCTTCAAATCCCATCCGTTTCAATTTTCTCAGCGTGGACGTCCGACGTCTGCTCGAGTTTGAGAGTACGTGCACTCTCACGTCTGGATATTTGTGATGGATTCTTCGTAAACACTCTATGGCTTTCGGGAATGCGTTCTTGCCGTCGTGTAAAACGCCAAACTGGTCGAGGAAAATATCTTTTATCTCGTGTTCATGCAAGATCGTTTCCATGTTGTTGTTATTATAGAAGTTATTATTATTATTAAATGTTGACGATGAAATCTTCGTTCTTTGTCTTCTTTTTCTTCTCGGTGTCGTTCTCGTCGTCTTTATCGTCGTCGTCGGAAAGGACTTTGAGGAGGACATTATGATGCACTTTTTTTTGTGAAGAAAGAGGAGACTAAACTCGAACACAACAACAACACACTTAACAGAACGAGGATGATATTTGTATTATTAAATGTGATGACAATAACGATAATTATTAGTATTACTATTCAATACTACTTAGTATTATTTGAAGAACCTTCCAAATATTCCATGGAATCTTCATTCTCTAACTCGACCATGCACCCGTCGATCTCGCTCGCGTCCCCCGATAAAATCGCAGACATGCAGTCATCCACGATTCTGGCCGCTGCGATTTCCTTCACCTTTTTTTTCCAAAACACATCCGGCGCGGCTTGTTCGAGTTTCTTGCTCAGTTTTTGCACTTTCTTATCGGACTCGATTTGTAACAAACAAGATTCGAGCATTTCTTCGTCGCCATCCGCGATGGCGCCTAAGCACTGGTCGAAAATACGTTCCGCTTTAAACCGGTCGTTTTGTTCGTCCCAATCGATTGAATCTTTTTTTGTTGCTCTTAATGTTGTTGTCGATGTTGTTGTTCTTATTATTGGTCTTCTTCCAAATCTTCGAGACGAGGAAGTGTGAGTTGTTGTTGTTGTTGTCGCGACGAGTAACAAAACTCGCTGATGATGACAGCAGATCATCTCTTTTGTGATATCTTTTAGAGTGCAGAAAGTGTGGTATTACTTTTGACGAAAGAGAGAAGAGAGAGATCGTTCGGAAAAGAAAGTGACGACGACAGAGATATTTTTTGACTCATCATGACTGGATTTTTTGCCCGCGCAGAACTTTCTTCGTCCCCTCTGGTGTCGTTCTTTCATCATCAAGCTTATGGAATTTTTGTACGAGAGGAGACAAAAAAAAATTGCGAAAGAGACTTAGAAAAAAAAGGAACCGAAACGAAACGTCATTAACTGTGATTCTAATACTACAATGTTTTGGGGGAGGACGACGACGACGACCGAGAAGAAGAAAGAAGAAGAAGAAAAACAACAACCAAAAAAGAAGAAAATCTGTTGCGCGTGTCCAGAGACGAAAGAACCGAGAGATCAGTGCATAGGAGAATTCGGCGCGGAGGACGAGAGATGCAAGAAATTAGTGGAAGCGCACTTGGTGTGTTTACGAAAGGAAGGATTTGACGTGTGATTTATACAACACACTGATGATTTTGTTAGAAGAGAGCGATGTATAGATGAGTAGAGAGAAAAGAGGAGTTTGAATTGTTGTTGTTGTGTGAAATTAAACAGCGCATAAACACGTAGGTATGGCAGCAGGCTTTTAAAAGTTTACGACGTACTCCACCTCTGCTTCTTCGTTGGTATTTTTCTCTCGCTCTGCTAAACTGTCCAGCTCCAATTTCTTCTCAACTAATGTTTTCTCGTCGCACGCTATTGGGGTGTATAATTTGCTCGAATACTCGCACCGGCTCGGTTCTTGAACGTCGAACAAAGATTCCGTACTTCCGCAAACTAATTCAACCGTCATGGACCTTTTCGGTCCGTTCCAACACTTTTCGCCGTTTTCGAATTTCGCGAAACGTTTACCCGACAAGTCGTCAAAGGTAATCTCGCTTTTCATGTCGCCTAATCGCACGTGGTTGTCTTGCTTTGATTGGCCAAAGAGGCAAATTTCGTACGTGTATTTATCCGCTTTTGTAGAAAAACACTGGTCGGACAACGCGCCGAGGAGCAGCTTCGTCTCGTCGTCAGTCTCGGACGAGAGCCGTTCTATTTTCGCATTGAATGCCGATAACTTCGCGTTGGATTCCTCGAACTTTTCCCTCGCCTCGTTTGCTTTCCTCGACGCTTCGTTTTTTACTTTCCGAGCGTCTTCGAGCGCGCGTTTTTCCTCTCCCATTTTGTTGTCGTCCTCGTTGTCAGATCCGCCGCCTATCGCTTTCTTCTTTGCTTTCTTGTTGCCCATTACCATTTGTTTCACGCGTCCAAACATTCCAACTTTTTCCTTCTTCGATGCTTCCACATCTCTTTCCTCCCCGATGTTGTTGTCGTCTTCGTCGTCAAAGTCGTCGTCGTCGTCGTCGTGAGGGGGATAGTGACCATCTTCGTCGTAGTCATCCTCTTCTTCGTAGGGATCATGATGTCCATAATCGCCATCGATGAAATCTTCCTCCTCTTCATTTTCTTCTTCACGATGATCGTTGTCGTCTCCGTGCACCCACTGCTCGGCAATCCGTCGTCCTCTCTCTTCGTCCGTCTCCTCTCTGTTTATATCTTCTTCTCCCTTTTTTTCGTCGTTGTTATCGCTCGCGGCCACTTTCGCCGCTGCTCGATCCACCTCGCCTTCCTCTCGCTCGATTTCCCGCATCTCCTCTTCCATCTCTCTCATCTCTCGTTCCTCTTTGCTCTCGTCGTCTGGATGATGATGTCTCTTCTCTTCTTCCTCCACCTTTTCCTTTTCCTCCTTTCGTTTCTTCTTTCTCTCCTCCTCTTCTTCTCTCTCTTCTTTCAACCTCTCCTTTTCTCGAAAGACTTCGTTCGCCTTCTCCTCTTCCGCCTCGTTCTTCTCCTTTTCCTCCCGCAACTGTTCGACGGCTTTTTGCAATCGAACAACTTCTTTCTCCGCTTCTTTTTTCGCGTTTTCCATCTTCTTCGCGTATTCGCTTCGCTTCTTTCGAATGCCAATCTCGAAATCTCGAACCTCTTCTCGCAACGATTCCATCGTCCTCATACCGTCTTTCGAACACGTATTTTCGCAGTGTTTTTTCGTGTTGAATTTTTCATCCGAACCGTCGCAACAATCGCAAACGTTGTCGTTCACGAAGGAGCTTTTGATCAGTTTCGCAGTCGAGCCGAGATTTTGACAGTAAAAGCCGTGCGAGTTTATCGCGTGACTGCACGCGTTCGTGCCCGGTTCGTCCGAGCCGTCTTCGCGGCAGTCGCAAAAGTTGTCGTTTACTTTTGTAAAATCAATGATTGTTTTCCCGTCGTTGCACGCGAATCTTTTTTCATCATCATCGTCATGGGAGTATTTGTGCTGGAAAAGTGGATCGACGCCTAAAAAGTGTTTCACCACTTTCGGCTTTTGGTTGTTGTTTGTCTTCGTCGCGATGGTAGGGGTGGTGGTAAGGGTGAAGAAAATCAACAACAGAGAGAAAAAGGCCATCATGTGTGCTTTCTTTTCTGACGATTTTGTGCGTTTTTACGAAAAATTCATCAAAATTATTTTTTAAGTAGACATAGAAGAGGAGATCTCTCTCTCTCTCTCTCTTTCATTTTTACAAAACGTTTCATCTATATATTACGCGAAAAAGAGGGGTCATTCTCGCGGGGTCAGTAGGTATAGGAGTTGTAGATGTAGTAGGATTTTTACTTTGATCATCATTTAGTAGTCTGCGGCTCGTAATCGCGCTCGCAAGACCGGGACGGTTCCGGCGGCGTCCAAGTTCATCGCCTCGCACGCGGCGACGAGATCTGCTTTTTTCATTTTGGAAAGCGGCGTTTTATTCGACGTCGTTGTGAGATCTACCGACGATGATTGCGCGGTGCTGACGGTAGAAGTTGGAGTAATGGGAGCGGAAGCAGCGGGAGCAGTAGCGGAAGCAGCGGCGGCACTGTTATTCGTTGCTTCCGTGACTGCCTTCACGGCGGCGTCAAACGTTCTCGCCGAGTCGTCTTCGGCTTTCTCCGCGAGTTGTTGTAAAGCCTCCGCGCGCATCTCCGCGTCGCGAGTGGCGGCTTCGGCAATCAAAACTTTCTCCTCAAGAGCGCGCATTTGGTAATGGAAGTCTTCTCGAACCTTTTCCACGGCTCGCGCTTCTCTTTCTTCGAATTCAGACTGGAAGGTGCTCAATTTTTCTTTCTTCAAATCGAGTTCGCTGAACAAAACCGACGTTTGCTTCTTCTCTTTGTCCAACTCCATTTGTAACGAACCTAACTGCAACTCGAGCGCGGAATAGGTCACGGCGCTTTCAGTTCGTTCTTTCATCAACAACGACTCGGCTTGTTTCGCGCGTTCTTTGGTTTCCGAGACAATCTTCATCGCTTCGATTCGAGCTTCTTCTTTGACTTTCGCCAACGTCTCGGTCGTTCGCAACGCGTGGTTATCCGCTTCAGCGAGTCTGTTTTCGAGCTCATTCGCGAGCGCAGTCAATCTTCTCACCTCATCTTTCGCCGCGTTCTCGATTTGAACCGTTTGACTCAATTCTCTCTTCAATTCGATGTTTTCTTTCGCGGCATTTTGAAACGTTTGCTTCATACTTTCGTAGTTTCTCTGCGTATCCTTCAACTTTTGCTCCGTCTCTTGGACGTTCTTTAGGTGAACGGAGTTTTCGTACCTTTGTCTCGTCACTACGTCTTGGCGCAACGCGCGGTTTTTGTCATCAAGTTCTTGTTTTTGCTCGACTAAAGAAGCGTTCACCATTCGTTGCGCCAACAAATCGGCGCGCGCGTTCGAGGCATCTTCCTCTTTTTCCATCTTTTGCGCGTTCAACAATTCCATGTTTCTTTGCATTTCTTCGATTTCCGAAGGCTCGACCAAATTCAACGCCGCTTGCGACGCCTCGTGTAACTCTTGTTTCAAGCTTTCCACGGCCGAATCTTTCTCTTGCAAAGTTCTTTCCAACTCCCACACTTTCTTCATTTGCTCTTTGACTTTCATCTCTGCCTCCATTTTGACTTTCATCGCGTAGTTTTGCGCCTTGTCCAAACGCGCCTTGTAGTCTTCGCTCAAGTCCGTTTTAGAGTCCAACTCCGTTTGCAAAGTCGTAATTTTCTGCATGAACCCTTGAACACGCTCTTCGGCGTGCATTAAAGCGTCGCGGAAGGTTTTCGCGTTTGATTGCTCCTTCTTTACGCGTTCGTGCAAGTTGGAAATTTCCCTCTCGTATTGCTTCGAGTTGGCTTGAAACTCTTGGCGCATCTCCTCTTTCTCTTGGAGCATCTCCTCTTTCTCCGAGGCAAAGTTTGCTCTTTCCATTTGAATTTGCTGCAAAGCTTCCATTTGCGCCTTTTCCATTTCCTCGGCTTTTGCCGCAGACGCTTGAACTCTATTCTTCATATTTTCTAACTCGCTTTGTAACGAACGGTTTATCTCGTTTGCGCGCAACGTCGTCTCCTCGTAGTGTTGGTGCATCTTCGTCAACTCTTGCTCCAAGGAGATTTTCGTCTTCTTCGACTCTTCGACTTCGAGTTCAATCATTTCAATCTCTTTGACGGCCATTTCGGCGTCCTTCTCGTAGTCTATCTTTTCGTTCTCCAACTGTTGTGCCAAGTTTACGAGAAGTTGCTTCTTCTCGGCATCGAAAGCGAGTTCGGCTTCTTTCAACGCCGTCTCGGCCTCGTACGAGGCTAGCTTTGCGCTTTCGTGCGCAAACTTTTCATTCGCGAGTTGTCTCTCAATATTCGCGACGCGCATGCCCTCATTCTCCGTGGCTTCGATGATGGACGCTTCCAATAAAGAAATCTCGTTCTTCGCCTTCGTGAGTTCTTCTTGTATAGATTGGATTTCCTCGTCGTGCGCTTGTTCTCGCGTAAACAACTCGTTTTGGACCGATTTCAACAGTTCGTTCGCGATTGCCAACTCGTGTTTTCTTTGAATCAACTTCACGGAAATGTCGTGATACTTTTGCTCCAAATCGACGATTCTTGCGTTCGCTTTCTCCAACGGAATGCTCATTTGCACTTCGAGCGTTTGTTTCTTCTTTTCGAGTTCCTCGGCCATATCCGCTCTCATTTTTTGCTCTTGCACTTCCATGTCCGCTTTAAACGTCTCAATTTCGTTCTTCGTCTCGTTTCTCACGAACTCCATTTGTTCCAACAACGCTCGTTCGGCTAATTTCGCCTGGTTTCTGATTTCGTCGATGACTTTGGTGTTTTGCGCCTCGGCGTTGAGAAAATCTTGCGTTTGGTCGCGTTCCATGTTTTCAAATTTCTCCAACTCTTTCTTCGCGTCCAAAAGCTCTTGTTTTAAGTTTTCAATCGCCTCGCGGTTATTCAAGTTCTGTCCGGACAACAACGAGATTTGATTCGTCAACGCCGAGACCGTTTGCTCGCTCGAGCGTTGTAAATCTTGAATCTCCTTCGTGCGTTTATCGAGCGCCATGCGCGCTTCCAACTTGGCGCTCTTCACTTGCGATTCAAACTCCGCTGCTTCTTTTTGCGCTTTATACACCAAATCTTGCGCCTTTTCCAATTTTTCTGGCAACGTTTGCAACGCTTTTAATCGTTTTCCTTGCGACATCAACTGAAAATCGGTATCCGAGACGAAATCCGTCACGATGGCTCTCAACACCTTCGCGTCTTGACTCTCCCAATCCAAATCCCCACCACTCATGGCTTTCTTCAAGCGTTCGTCCAAGTCTTTGTTTCCAGTGGATTTCATAAAGTTAAAAATCGATTCGTCCTTCAAAACCTCTTCAATCTTCTCCGCGGCGGAAATTTTCGCCTCTTGCCTCCCGCGTTCGCTCAGCAAAGGCTTGAGAACTTCCGGTCCATACTTCAACGTCGCGCCTAAACCGACGAGTTGTTCAAACGCCGCCATTGGAGCGAATCCTTCGATGGCGCTCGATAAAGCCGAGGCCCCAAACCCAGCCGCTAAGGCTCCAATCGATGCCGCGCCAAGGAGCGCGTTTTTCTTGTCCTGCTGTTGCAGCGAGGACGAGGTGGAAGGCGAAGAAGAAGAAGAAGAAGCCACGTCTTTCTCTTCTTTCTCTTCTTCTTTCTCTTCTTCTTCTTCTTCTTCTTCTTCGACGACGACGACTGTAGTACTATTCGCAGAAGACGACGGCAAGGACGACGACGACGACGCTTTCTTCAAAATCCCACCCGAGGTGACCGATTGAATCGAGTCGTCGATTTTCGTAAACTCCGGCGACAGCGGGTCGACGAGACTACGTTGTTCTTCTTCTTCTTCTTTCTTAATATTTTTTGCTTCTTTTTCGCCTCCTCCAATTGCGGAAAAATCAAACTCGACGTTTTCGTTGCTCTGTTGTTGTTTTACCACGGACGAAGACGAAGAGGAAGAAGAGGAAGAAGATTCATTCTCATCGGTAGCATCCGCCGCCGCGCGAACGACCAGACGACCAAGGAGTGATGATGATGGTGTTCTTCTTTTCAGACCTAAACTCATCTTCATTGTCTTCTTCTTCTTTGCTGCCGTTGAGAAAAAAGAGGAGGAGGAGGATTTGGAGGACGTTTCGAACGTCTTCATCATGATGATTTTAATAAATAGTAAACGAAGAAGAAGATGGTATTACGCAATCAATGTGTGATGATGTATAACTTGTAATCGAGCAGCGTTTTTGTCGTTTGTCTTCTCACAGGAATATAATGCTATATGTGTAAGAAGCGAGCGCGCGTTTATATCTCTCTTCTCTGTTATGAAGAAGAGTGAAGAGAAAAAAGTGCTTTTGATTTGAATTCATTTTTGAATTTTTTTTGAAAACGATGATTTGAATATTCCACGTCAGCTGTTTCTGACGGAAAAAAAGAGGATGATGATTTTGGGGGCAGACTCTTGCGAAAAAGTCGGCAGAAAAAAACTTTGCGAAAGGAAGATGAAGAAACGGAAAAGCGACGCTTCTCATGAAAAACGAGAGGAAGAAGAGGGAGAAGGAGAAGAGGAAGAGGAATTACGACTGCCGCCTCTCCCTTCGACTCGGTTGAGCAAAGAAGCGCTGATCGATAAGTTTAAAAACTTTGAGGACATGAAGGTGAGACCACCATCGTCATCAAGAGACGACGACGATATCGAGAGAGGAGAACTCAAGATGGACTTTAACAAAGTGCCGGAGATTCTGAAAGATTTCGACCGAGGAGGGAAAAACGGCGGCGACGCCGACGATGGATTCGTTGGATTTTCTTCCGACTCGGATGATAAAAATGAAGTCTTGGAGAAGAAATCGAAAGGAAAGGAAGAAGAAAAAGAAGAAGATGGTAATGATGATGATGATAAAGATATTAGTTTCGAGGAGAAACTATTATCCAACGCGGCGGATGATCGTTCGGGTAAACTGCGAATGCGGGCAGATATTGCACTCAACGAGGGAGAATACGCCGGAAAAAGCACGAGCCGAGCGAAGATGTTCGCGGACGAGGAAGAGGAATTAAGGATGAACAATCCACATTACGACGAAGATGTAGACCTAGACGATTTTGAGGGAGATGATTACCCCGATGAGGAAGAAGATTTTGAGAACAAAAGCATAGGATCGGCAGAAGAGGAAGAGTATTCGGACGACGAGAGCGAAGAAGAGGAAGAAAAGAACAAGAACAAGAAAGAAGGCAGCACACGAAGGAACGAATACGACAACTTTTCCGACGACGACGATGATGACGACGACGACGACGACGGAGGGTGGAACATCCACGATGAAGGCGATGAAGAGATGCGCGCGGTGTTGGATTCAGCCACGCGGAAAAAAGGTAAGAGAAGGAAGAGCGATAAAGAAGCGGCAAAGATGTTCAAGAAGTTTGAGGCAGAATTGCCACGATTGAATATTTCTGACGACGAAGATGAAGATGAAGAGGACGAAGACGACGATGATGATGCAGATGCAATGGATGAAGATGACGACGAAGAAGAAGATGAACTCGGAGGTGAAGGAGGTGGAGCGAAAGACAATAGAGAAGAGGATGAAGAGGACGACGACGATGATTTTGATTACGCAGGTGCCATGGAAAAGGATGACGTGAAAAGAAAACCATCGAGTACGAAACGAGCGAGCGCACGAGACGAAGAAGAAGAAGACGAAGACGATGAAGACGACGACGATGAAATCGAGGATGCCGCCGATCCGCGACTTGAAGAAGAACTGAAAAAGTTTGAGCTCGAAGAACAAGAAACGAAACGCTTGGCGGAGCAAAAAGCGAAAACGGAACAAAAATCAAAGTCTGTGCGCATTCAGAGAGCTCTGTGGGAGCAAATGCTCCGGATGCGGATCAAGTTGCAAAAAGGCATCGAAAACGGCATGAAAATGCCAGGTCCACTCGCCAATCAAGGTTTGCGTCGTCTCTCGGAAAGCGCAAACAAATCGCTCGACTCGCTCGCGACTACTGCAAAAGATACACTTCTCTCGATGTTGCACTTGCAGGTGTATTTGATGAAACAGTTTGAAGAGACGGGCGAAGTAGACACGACCGAGGTTGCCGCGAAATTAAAAAATCTCAAACAGAAACGAGAAGAGGAGAAGAGCGACGGTGGTGTCGGCGGTCCTTTAACCTCCACGGAACAGTTTTGGAACGTGTGCGAAGCTATGCAAAACGAATTTGCGGAGTTTCGAGATTCGAGTTGCGATCGATGGCAAAGAAAATCGCAAGTGTCTTCTGGAAACGCTGGAAATTTAAAGGCGTTCAATCAAAACATCTCTCAGCAAGTCCGCGCGGCTATGCTCGCGCCAGAGAAAGCCATCGATAGATCCCGCCCCGTGCTGACGCGCACAAAAAAAATTGGAGAAAACGTTCAAATATCTCGACTCGGTGATACTGCCAATTCGGACGATTCCGACGATGAGCATTTCGATCGAGATGAAGACGGAGCGCGCCCGAACAAGAATGGTTCCTCCATGGAATCGCGCAAAGATATCGAATCGTACGACGATTTCGACATGTACGAGCAGTTACTCAAAGAGTTCCTCGAGTCTGGTAACGTCGATGGCGACGCCCCGAGGAGTGCGGCGAAGCCCGCGAAAAGAAGGAAGATTGTCGATCGCAGAGCTTCGAAAGGTAGAAAATTACGATATCACGTCCAAGAACCTCTGGTAAACTTCGTCTCTTCGATTGAAGAAGAAGTGCCGCAATGGGCGGATAAGCTATTCACGCAACTCTTCGCGAGTAAAGGATAGGGATTAGAATTAGTATAGAAAAAGGAATTAGAAAGGAGCACATACACGTGCGCAGCAGTCGTAACACGTTTAAAAAAGTATTCAAGTACCAGTAGTATATAGCAGACCAAAATTTGCAAACTTTTAATTATTCTTTTTGTCTCTCGTACTCGTCTTCCCTTTGTTCCATCGAACCAAAAGAAAACATCTCATATTCATTTCGCCTCTTCAATCTTCTCCGCGCTTTCAATTGACTTGACAGGTCCACTCACGTGTATGAAATCGTGATGCGTCTCGGGTCGCGGCCATGGCCTAAGGTATCAAAATTCATGCGTATACAGAAGCTAAGTTGATTATGACATACCATGCTTTGGCGTCTAACGCCGTCTCCCGCGCGATGTCGAAAGATGAGATTAATCCGTAAAACTTCCCTTCGTCGTCTGTCACGAGCAAATGGTGCAATTTATGTTTTCTCATCGTTTCTGCGGCCTCGTCTTTAGACATGTGCATGTTCACCGCGATTGGATGCGAAGTCATCACCTTTCTGACCGCCTCGTTCAAAGGCACGGATTCTAGGTACCACTGCGATACTGAAAATTTTTTTCGTGAGTTCCAAGAAGAAAGAAGAAAAAAAAAAATCTCACCGTCGGTGTGCGTGATAATCCCGTGAACTTTCTCGGCGTCGAGCTCATCAATGACAACGAGCGACCCAATCCCTGTGTAGTTTCAAAAGGTTGTTGTTGTGGTTTGAAAAAGTCAGTCGTCGTGGTGTGTGCGCGTTGCGCGCGCGTTCAGTTACGAGATTTTTGAGTCCAAGATACAAAACACAAAACACATTTTAAATAACTTTTAATGTAACAAAGCCACCTTTCATGACGAGCATCTCCACGCATCGTTTGATCGTATCGTTCGCTTGCGCGTGCACGACGTCGTCTTTCTTGACTGCAAACGATGCCACGCTCGGCATTATTATTAGTAAAAAGCGCGCGTGCGTGTGTGTGTGTGTGTGTGTGTGTCTTTCTTTTTGTGATCAAAAAAAAATCGTTCGTGTATTTTTTGTTCACTTTGTTGCCGCGCAAAACGTCAAAATCAAACTTTTTCTCTCTACTTCGTTATATAATAACAACAACAACAACAACAATGGCACCGCATCCAACCACTCCGCAATCTGCGACAAAAAAGAATCATTCTTCTCCTTCTTCCGAACAACCAATCGCGTTAACTCTTGGCGTTCTCGGCGTCGGAGGGATTGGCAAAGAGTTTTTGTTTCAACTGACGGAATCGCACGTTTTGGAAGGCAAAATCGCCATCGCGTTCATCGCAAACTCCCGAAAAGAAATCAGATTTAAGACGCCGTTCGTTCCGTCCGAACACAACAGAGAGTTGTTGGAAACGTTGTTCGATGGCACGAACGATTTAGCCATTTGGGCGAAGAATTTATACGAGGTTTTGCACGTCGAGTTGGACATTGTGACCTGTTCGAGTCTGTTGGAACGTCAGAGGATTGTTTTAGACGACGTGAGTCCCTCTCTCTCGAACGACAGCAACAACCACGACATTTCGGACGCTTTGACAAAAGAATCTTTAGACGCTGGTAATACAATTACGACGAAACCGTGGAAAAAAGGACGGTATTGCATCGTCGACATGACGTCGTCCGATGAAATCGCGGAGTTATATCACGTGTTTTTGGCGTTGGGCGTGCATATCGTAACTCCGAACAAGAAGTGTAACTCCGGGCCGACGGCGCGAGATCAGAAGTGCAGAGGGTTGAGTTCTATGAGTTGGTCCACGGCGAGTTGGTTTTACGAGGCGACGATTGGCGCTGGTTTACCAATCATATCGACTTTAAGAAACCTGACGAGTAGCGGCGACGAGGTGTACCAAATCAAAGGCGTTTTTAGCGGCACGATGTCCTATTTGTTCAACACTTTCGACGGGTCGACGCCGTTTTCTGAGGTTGTAAAAACAGCCAAGAAACTCGGGTATACGGAACCAGACGCGCGAGAGGACTTGAACGGCCAAGACGTTGCGCGAAAAGTGGTCATCGCGGCCAGAGAGTCCGGCTGGCTGGACGCGTCCATCGAAAAGACGTCGATTGAATCGTTGGTGCCGGAAGAATTGAGAGCGTGTTTCTCGGAGGAGTTTGATGACAAGTTTGGAAAATTGTACGACACCGTCATTGCGCAAAAGTTCGCGGACGCGAAGAAGAGGGGAAACGTGTTGCGATTTTGCGGAAGTGCGGATTTACGAACGAAAGAGCTGAAAGTAGAACTCATGGAGTTTCCGATGTCTCACGCGTTTGCGAATTTACAAGGAAGCCAAAACGTCGTCGAGATTGAATCGAAGAGGTATAACCCGACCGATTCGTGTTGTTTAACGATTTCCGGCCCAGGCGCCGGGGCGGCAGTCACCGCGGGTGGTGTGTTAGGGGACGTCGCGAAACTCGTCGCGCGATTAGGAGACGTGGAAGTTTTGGTTTAAATTTGCCGTGCGCCGCAGCTGACTATTTCCACAACCTCTCTAAGCCGCGACATCGCTACGTTCAAACTCCAACGGCATCAACTCTCTATTAGGCCGACTATTTAATCCCTCTCCTTCTTCTTCCGCTAATTCTATTCCTCCTCCCCATCTCCTGGCCCTCCTCCTACTGTTACCGACGAAACAATAAAAACATGCACCTAAAGTCTCCGCGACTTCTGTTTTGTTCGGATGCACAAAAATAAACACCAACGCGTGGAAAAAGCCTTGCAAATTCTTCAAGATCACGTGCGTGATGGCTAGATACACGTTCACGTCGGGTTTCTCGTATTGGAACAAGTTCTCTAAACGCATGAACGTTACCGGGATATTCGTAATGATTTGAATAATCGGATACGCCGCTAACGCGTACACTAAACTCTCCGCTTTCTTCACCGCGCGCTTCGAGGCTGCTCGCGAGGTGGAAGTCTCGTCCCTCTCTTCCTCCTCCATAACGTCCACTTTCGCCCAATCTCCGTCTTCGTTATCATCATCATCTTCTTCTACTTCTTCTACCACAACGTTCGCGTTCATCCTGCTCTCCATCAAAAACGTTCTCAACGTTCTCAACGTCTTGAAAATCTTCACCCAAATGTACGTGTTTGCAGCCATAATCACCCAAATTGGAAGATAAAAGAGCATAAACCTCGCCGTCACCGCCAACTGAGTGCCGTCGTTTTTGATGTGACATTTACCGATTCTCGCGTCGCCGTACAAATTTCGAAACAACGGCAAGACGGACAACGCCACGGACGAGAGGAAAATGACCACAAAATAGTACTTCACGTCTCTCGTTTCCCGTCCGCTTTGCTTCTTCACGACTAAGTTGTACGTGAAATGCGACATCGATATCGACCACATCGCCGTTTGCATCGAAAACAGCTGTATAAAAAATCCTTGCGCTCGGCACCCCAACGGCGTCGAGTTATTACTACTACCACTCATCATCAACTCCTCCAACTTGGTCGTATCGAACGATAACACCGAGACGCAATATCCAAAATCCGCCACGGCGAGCATGTAAATCAATCGAGCCGCTCTCGATTGTCTCGTCGATGGTGCCAAAACGAGCACGTTTAGAAGAATAAACACGCATCCAATCAAACTCAAAGAAGCGGTCGAGACGTTCGCCTCGTGTAAAGCTTCTCTCGATTTTTTTGAGAAGATTAAACCAGTCACAGTCATCTTCTTCTCCTCTCGGTCGTCTTCGCGCTCGTCTTCTTCTTCCTCCCGTCTTCTCCTTCTTCTTTCCCTCTTCTTCTGCTGTGTCTGTGTCTGTGTGTTCTGTGTGTTTTAATAAGTTGTTGTTGTTGTTTTGTTGTAAAGAGACGAGAAAATCTTCCGACTGATGAGGAGGAAATTTTGTCATGCATGCAAAAAATTTTCAAAAATTTTCGCTAAAAAAAGACGAGAGAGTTGTGTCCTTTGGTCGTGAGTTTTTTGAGCACCCCCCATAGAATAGAAAACTAAGAATACGCGAAGACGATGACGACAACGATGACAACAACAACAACAACGGTGATGAGAGTGACGACGATGTTTCCGACGACGAGGAGTAGTAAGAGTAAGCGTAGTAATGAGAAGAAGAAGGAGATGATGATGACGAGCAGCGCGAAATCTATTTTGAGAAGAAGAAGAAGAAATTATGCACCACCAAACGTCGCCGTCTCATCATCATCATCCCGAGGAAGAAGTAATAATAATATCGATTGGGAGAACGACATCGTCTCGAGACACGACGTGACCGAACTCATCGTTTTTAATCGCATGAAAATGAACATTTCGTGGGCCGAATTAGCTTTGACGGTGAATAAATCGAAAGAATGGACGACGAGCGCGTTGCTTGGACAACATCAGATGAGCAAAGAGGAAGCTGAAAAAGTGGGCACAGTATTAGCTCTCCCCTCGGTAGCAGTCAAGCTGTTACAAACGGTTCCGTATAAAGGGAGTTTACCAACCTCTGTGCCGACAGATCCTTTGATTTATAGGTTTTACGAGTTAGTGAACGTGTACGGGACGACGTTCAAGGAGCTCATTCACGAGGAGTTTGGAGACGGTATCATGTCCGCGATAGATTTTAACATGGACTTATCCAAGAAGAAAGGGGATTTGGGGGAAGATAGAGTTTCCATCACCATGAGCGGGAAGTACTTACCGTACAAGAAGTATTAATTATTATTCTACACGCGGTGCACTATTTAGCGGTCTATTGTTGTTGTTGTACATGTTCATTATTATACTATCTTCTTTTACCGAACAAGGCTCCGCTGAGCGCTTTGCCCGGAATCAAAGAATTTTTCACGTGTCGAAACGTCAACGATATTCGTTTCTTTTCGTCGTCGTCGTCTCCCTCTCTTTTACTTCCTCTTCTTCCTCCTCCTCCTCCTCCTCTGATGCCGTGTAAATAACAGTCGTAGCTTTTGCCGTAAAAAACGAGCAAACTTCGTCTCGGGACGAAAACGTCGAACGGTTTCAACGCGTCTTTGAAATCTTCGTGCGGCGTGAACGAAACAATCTCGTCTCGCGCGAGCGAAACCACGCACACGAAACTGGCATACAAAGGTCCATCCTGATGGCTCGAAATTCCTTCGTTCGGTTGGTACTCGTTCACGAGCACGTGATTGAGTCTCAACAGTTGTTGTTGTTGTAAAGAAGAAGAAGAAGAAGAAGAAGAAGAAGAAGAGGAGAGTGAAAATGTCTCCTTGACGCGTTCATCGTTTTCTATCCTCAGGCACAAGTCTTTCAGAAAGTTTGGAAGTCGTTCGCCGATTGTTTTTTGTGCGTTGACGGTTCCCCCGAACGTTTTCACCCGTCGACCGGAGAGGACTTTCCACGACGAAAACGACGATTTTAACCTTCCTTCTTTTCCTTGTTCCTTTTTTAAAAGCTCTTCATATCCTCCTTCTTCTTCTGATTCTTCTCCGTTGGTGTGTACGTTCGAGAGTAAAATTCGTTCCTCTTCTTCCGATTGGATGAAGTTTTCAATCCGACGAATATCTCGTATATCCGTCGTCGTCGTCATTTTATTACTCCTTTCTGGCAAGGGTGGTGGTCTTCGTAAACATCGTTCGTTCGTTCGTCGTTCGTTCGTTCGTCGTTCGTTCGTGTGTCTATTGAATGAAGTTTGCGCCGTGAAAAGAATGATAATAAATGAAGCAATTTTACATCAAAATGGAAACGCTATAGCAGAGAGTAATATTATTAATAGTATGCACTGTAGTACCAGTATGTTTGTTTTAAGAAGATGATTAGTAACGACGAAATCAAGTCAAATCATCCTCGTCGCCTAACAATCCACCACCGGCTGTGATTTTTTTCTTCGCTCTCAGCAACAACGTCGTCTTCCAACTGTCTAAGCGAGAGATATCGTCGAATTGTCCCAAGGCGTTGGCGAACGCGTCTTGGTCTCCGGCTTCGCTCGCGTTGGCCAAATCTTTCAACAACTGTTCTTCTCGAGAATTTGGAAAGGTTGGGTCGATGTCGTTGTATCTTTGGCAGGCGTTTAAAACCCCAACCGGGTCTGCCGCGCACAATCGACAGATCCCCGCGTTTAACAAGTACCCTTTCGCGCTATATTTCAACAAGTTATTCTCCGCCGCGTGTTTCGCGCAGTCTTCGAAAGTTTCGACGGCCATGTCGTATCGCTCCAATTGACCGGCGAGCGACGCGACTCTTAATTTACACTGGTTCGCTGTGCTCTCCGTGTTCTCTCCTAAATAGAGATCCGCGGCTGCCGTAAACGCCTCCAAACTCTCCTCTAATTTCTTTTCCTTTTCCAGCATATCGCCGACTTCTTTCAAATGTTTCGCCGCGATCGACAAACGACCAATCTCGCTAAATTTCTTCGCCGCTTTCTTGAACATCTCGATTGATTTCTTCAGATCGCACTTCTTGTAACAGTTACCGCTTTCCACAAAGTTCATCGCGACTTCGTGATTCGATCCGATTTGAGAGTACATTTCCGTCAATTTCTCGTACGTCTCTGCGGCTTCCAACCAGTTTTTTGAGAGTTTAAACTGTATCGCGGCCTTTTCGTATAACTCCGCCGCGTCTTCGTATTTGTTTGACGAGGAGAATAAATTCATGAACCCGCTTTTGTTCAAGCGATTTTCCGCTTGTTTGAGTAAATCCGACATTTATGTACTTTTTCTTTTTATGAAGCTGTTGCTCCTGATTTTGAGACGTTGTTGATATCTTCTTCTTTTCGTCTCGCTCTCGTCTTCTTCTTCTTCTTCTTCACTTCGTCTTTGTCTTTGTCTTCTTCTTCGTCTTCTTTGTCTTCTTTGTCTTTCCTCTCGTCGTAAAACGTATGCGGTAGCTTTTGTGAGTGAAGTTTTTGTTTCGTCGAGAGAGAGAAAGCAAAGACGTGAAAGAGAGAGAAAAAAAGAAGAGAGAACTGCAAAAGTGTAAAATTCGTCCCTTTTTTTGCTTTTCACCAAACAGAGCAGCATTTTCGAGCTTTCAAAAAAAAATTAATTCGACGAGAGCCGCACAACAACACAAAAGAAGAGACTTCTTCAAAGAAGAGAAGAATTCGTCAAAGAAGAATTCATCAAAGACAAAGAAGATGAAACGGAACAACGGCGGCGCGGGGTTCAGACAGCGATCAGATCAGTTGGTGACTGGGAAACCGCAAGCACCTACAAAATCTGCTGCTGCTGCTGCTTCTTCTGGGGGAGTTGCGGCAAAGGTAGCGGCGTCGTCTTCTCAGCAACATCATCAGACTACTAATCATTCATCATCATCATCATCATCAGCATCATCGTCACAAAGTAACAACGACTCCTCCTCTCAAAAAGGAGGAATGAAAAATAATCAGTCGTGGACGACGAAACACTGGCTCGGCGCGGTCCTCGTACCCGCCGTATTTTTCTTATCCGTGGTTTTAGTCTCAAACTCAAACTACGGGAAATCCGTGGAGGAAGTCACGGCTTTGATGGCAGAAAAAGAGACTTTATCGGCGCAAGACGAAAACGCGAACGAGTTAGACCCGGAAGCGTCGACGGAGGAAATCTCGTCCAGAGTGAACGCACCGACGGAAGAAGAGCAAGCGATGGAGGAAATAAGATCCGCGCGGGAATCGAACGAAATGGAAGACGAACAGTCCGACGTGCCGCACGCGAACAGAGCGAGCGATACGTGCGCGTATTTCGAACAGCAAGCGAGTTTGCAATACTTTTTCAAAAACAGGTGCGATTTCGACGCGGATGCAAAGTTGATCAATCCGGCGGATAAATCGGACAAGCCAGGAAGAGTGAAGTTGGAGTTTATCGCTTTGGCGAGTTACATGGAAGGGTTCTCGTACATTGAACATAAACGGATTTCGGATAAGAAAGCGGCGGAGGCGTTGAAAATTCGAGCCGAGGCGGAAACCGCGGCGAGCTATTCCGAAGGTGAAGTGGACGACGATCAGAGAGATACGGAAGAGCACGTGTTGGAAGCAGCGATTGCGCAATCGCCTCCGCCGCCGATGGGACCGCCGGAGGAGATAGTTGAGGAAGCAGAAGAAGAGGTAGCCGAAGAAGGAGGAGAAGAAGAGGAAGAACAACAACAAGAACTGTCTGCGGAGGAGCAAATTGCCGCAGCGGAGGAGCAATTAGCGTACGAAAAAGAGAAGGAGGAGACACAGATGAAAAAGAAATGGCAATTTTGGAAGAAAGCGGATAAGAAAGTGCCGAGTTCGCGAGCCTCGGACTCGGATTTGCTCGCCATGGAGATGATGGAAAAAGCCGAAGAAGCGGATGAACAAGAAGAACAAGAAGGAGGAGAATCTCAAGAAGAATCCGAGGAGGAAACGACGATCAACCGCAGAATGCTTTTGAAGAAGAAAGGAAAAGAGCAAAATGCGCCGAATCAAGCGACCATCAACCAAGCGGAACCGAACGCCATGGTTGGACCGAAACCGTATAAAGCCATCGTAATTGGACAAAAACAAGCGGCGTTCGGTTTACTCATCGCTAGATCGTTCAAAACGTTACAAATGCCCGCGGTGACAGAAATTTACGAAGGTGAGCCGAAATCTTTTGAACGAGTGGTTGAAATGACGGAACATGAAGCGAAGGAAGCCGGTGCCGGCGATGTTCGAGTCAAGCAAGAAGTCATCGGAAACAAAAACGGCATGCACGAAATTGAACTTTCAAAGTCAAAAGACGACGCGAGAAAAGGATTGACGAACCGCAGAACGATGTCCGTCCCGATGATTACCGGCGACTCGTTGATTGCAAACACGAAGCACGAGGAGAAAACGATCGTTTTACACATGGGCGAAGAGCACGTGGATGAAGTTATCAAAGGTTTCCAAAAGACGTTGAACCACGGAGGACGCATCGGCGGCCCAGTCTCCACTCCTCGCATCGTCTTCTTCCGCGCGAAAAAGTTGAAAGAAGCCTCGGAAGCGTTTAAAGGATTACCGTTTCAAGTGTTCATTGTCGGCAAACCGCGCGATGAAACGTCCTCGTCGGGTCGTCCGTTTCTGATGCGCATTGACGGCGTTCGATACAACGAGCACTTAGATTCGATTAAAGACGACATGACCTATTTAGTTATGGCGTTGCATCACAACGACCCGTACATCGACGTCGCGTTTAGCGAAGGCGCGACAGTGTGCGACGCCAAATGCAACTGTTTCACCTCCTCGACGTTTAGACAAGCCGCGCCGGTATGCTCGGGGCACACCGCGCACTTGGAGTCTTACAAAGACCACACGTGGACGGGACCGAAAAACAAAGCCAAGATTCGTCACGCGCACTTGTTCGGCTCCGACGGCCATGGCGGTCAAATGCGAGTCCAACAAAACGTCGAATCTGCGGTTTTAAATCGATTAGATAACTTTTTGAACAAAGACTTGCCTTCTTTAGAAACTGTCGACAACCGCGACTGGATCTCCGAAGGTATGCAACAAGCGGAAGACGAAGCCAACGGCGTCGGAGAGTTCGCGCCAAAAGTCAAAGGTAAGAAGAAAAAGAAGAAATACGAAGAGGAATTATTCACGAACGAGTATTTGATGAAAAATCCGTTGCGTTCGTCCGGGTACTCTTGGACCGGTGGAAACGGATTCGCCGGGGCCGGGGGCAGCACCATAGAAAAAGACGTTCGCGAGGTAGATTTCCGTAAGAAAAGTAAGCAAAAGAATTCCAAACATATTAATTAATAATACAAAGTTCACACGCGTTTTTACGCGGTGTGATGATTTATTATTAATAGCTGCTTTTTAATGCATAATGATACCACATGTTATATACATTGTCCCTCCTTAATATTGCGCAAACAACAAGATAGAAGAAGACCAAGAGAGCGTTTTTTGCCGCCAAAATCAGACAGAAAGCTTTTTGAAATCCAAATTTTTTCTCAAAAACCTCAAAAATGTCGTCATCATCACTCCTACGCGTGATCAAAAACGTCGTCTCTTCTTCTTCTCTCAGAACACGCAGAAGCACCAGCAGCAGCAAAAGTAACTTTTGTTTCAACAGACGAATACAAGCGATGGTATCATCATCGAACCCAATCGCCACTTTCGACACCACGGAAGGGTCTTTCAAAGCCGAACTGTTCATGGATAGCATGCCATTAACCGCGTCGAATTTCATCGATTTAGCAAACACGGGTTTTTACAACGGACTTCACTTTCACAGAGTCATCGACGGATTCATGTTACAGTTTGGGTGCCCAAACTCGAAGAAGAACGGCGCTGCAAACGCAGGCATGGGCGGGCCGCCGCCAAACTCAAAGTTTACGAATCTCGCCACGAAGGAAGAAATAACGAGAGACGCGCGAGAAGGGTGCATCCCGGACGAACTGATGGCGAAGATCTCGAACGAGCCCGGGACTTTGTCGATGGCAAATACCGGCGCCAAAAACTCCGGCGGGAGTCAATTTTTCATCAACACCGTCCACAACGACTTCCTCGATTGGTTCGACAAATCCAGCCCGTCCGCGCACCCGGTGTTCGGTAAAGTCACCGAAGGTATGAACGTCGTGATGAAAATATCCGCGGTGGAGACGCACCCGAACGATTGCCCGAAGAAAGGGGTCATGGTGAACTCGATTATCATCGCGTGATGAGTTTTGGATGAGTTTTAGTTTTAGTAGTTTTAGTAGTACTGAAGTAGTAGAGTAGTGCTTGTACTATATCGTCGATCGACTCTGCTGCTTTTACCTACGTTTTGCTTCATTATAAAATCGTATCTCAACTACTCTAAAATAATTACTTTGCTGCGCTGATGATGACGACGACTCTTACCGCTCCTATTGCGACGACGACGACGCGTTTTGGCACTACTTTTAAAACTACCGCGAGAAGATTGACTGTCGCTGATGCTCGTCGTCGTTTTGAGATGAGAAAAGGAGTAGTCTTTCGTTCCTCATCATCATCATCATCATCGTCACTCAGAAATTATGATGATGATGATGACGATGAAAGAACGCCGAGCACGTCGTACGACGACGACGATTCAAGAAGAAGAAGAACAAAAAGAACAACGAATCAATCAATCCTTCTCTCCTTAGCCACGGCGTTCTCGATGAATTGTTATTGTTATTTTTCAGGAGGAGCAGCTCAAATCGGGGACTTCTTTTCTGCTCGAGCTGAATTTTTAGACGACAGCGTAAAATCGGAGGTGACGGATTTACGGGTGAAACAACTCGACGGGGTTGATTTTTATTCCAAGTCGGAGCACTCGAACGAAGACTTCTCAAAATTGGATTTACGAGGGACGATTTGGGTAGAAGCCGAGTTACGGAACACGAATTTCTCAAAGTCAGACATGCGAGGAGCGGTGATGACGAGGTCGATAATGCCGAACGCGGACGTGCACGGGTCGGACGTTTCGAACGTGCTGTTCGATTACGTTCTGTTGCGAGGCGCGAACTTTGAAGACGCAGTGGCAGTCGGCGCGAACTTTATTCGGTCGGATATGGGCGAGATGAAAATTAAGAACGCGGATTTTACCGAGGCAGTTATCGATCGGTACCAGGTGTTAGGTTTGTGCGAAACCGCGGAAGGGGTGAATCCGTACACCGGGGTGGATACGAGGATGAGTTTGGGGTGCGATTCTTTCGTCAAGAAGTACGAAGGGAGCGGGCAAGGAGGTAAAATTGAAGTGAAATGCATCGGGAAGTGCGAATAAAAAAACGAAACACGCGCCTTTGCGTAGAAAATTATTCATCTTTTTAGGTACGCTTTAATGAACACGTTTGCTTATAATATTACAATGTGATGTGCGCTACGATTTGCGTGAACGAAAAGTGATCACCTCGATCGTTCTTGGATAAGAATTGCGCCACTTTCGCGTCCGCACATATCTCCTCTAAAGTTAACGAATCATCCATCGCGACGCCGTGTAAGTAACTCTCCAAAATTCTACGATTGTATTCGCCAATCTTTTCGATTCGTAATTGATAGGACTTTGTGGTAACGTTGTACGCGACGCCGAGCCTATGTAGCTCGTCAATGACGTCTTCAGCAGTAGTCATCGATGCGGACGAAGCTGTTGGTGATGAAGGTAACATCGTCATCGTTGAAGACGCGACGAAGGCGTTTCGATATAAAGCGTGAAATTGAGCGTCAGCGCTCTTCGCCGCGTGCACGGCGATGAAACCTAAACCATTCGTTTTTACAGACATAGCAAACGCTCTCGCCGCAGCTCTTAAGCTTGTACCTTTTTGGATGCGTTCAAAGCCAAACGCATTATACGCGACGTCGTAGGACATCGGTTTTACTTTGAACACGTCCAAGGTGCCGCGATGCAACGCCACTGCGCGGAACGGGGAGTCGATGTCGTTCTCGTTAATCTCTTCTAAAGCGTGTTTTAAGGACACCAAAGAGGTCGATAACAATTCAACGGCCACCACGCGACCGTTCAAGGCGGATTCTTCGTCTTCTTTCTCGTCGGAAGTCATCACTTTCTTCTTCTCTTCCTTCGACAAACCCGTTTCCCTCTCCAAATTCTCCGAGTCCGAAGACGAAAGTTCGTACTCCTCCTCGCCGTCGTTATCATCGCTCTTCATCATCTTCCCACCACTCATTCCTCCTTTCTTCTTCAACTTCTTCGCGGCTAACTTTTCGGCTAACATCATCGAAAACGCTCCAACGCCACAATCGGCGTCTAAACATCTCAACGTCGCGTGCGCGTCCAGCAAAGCGCCAACTTGTGAATCCGCTTTCGCCCTTCGCAAATCGCGAAAGGCTCGAGACCAATCGATAGAGAGCGAGAGTTGTTTCAACTCCTTGTTCAATATTGTGCGGTATCCAAACGTCAAGCGTGAGAAGGTATCGATGGTTAATTCACCTTTTTCCGCCCGAAGTTTATTTTGCAAAACAGTCTCCGGTTCTTCCGCGGGCGAGTCATAGAGAGACGTCGGGCGAGCACCAAAGTGGTCGTCGTCGTCTTCATCGATGGAGGATAATTCCTCCGCTACGTCGTCATCGTCCGCATTCACGTGTTCGCCTTCTCCTCGCTGTTGTTGATGATGATGTTCCAGTCGCTCATCTTCGTTTTTTCTACCTTCATCCTCTTCATCCTCTTCTCCTTCCATAGTGGTCTCTAATCGCCGAGGCGATCTGTGCGGCGACGCGTTGAATTTTTGGGCGCTGTTGAAGTACGCCGCATCGTTCGCTGCCGTCGGTGTGCGCTGACCAGATCGTATAGGAGAGCCGCCGGTGGATTTTTTCAGGAACGGTGAGATTGGTGGCGCATTTCTCGGGGTGATAGTAGCTCCAGTGGCCACGTTGTTATCCTTCGACGTTTTCGCTTTGATCGCTTTGCGCAACGCCTCCCTGCGTTCTAAATCGATGTCTCTCGCCGCAACCGCGGAAATTCGTTTCGTTTCCGCGGACGATAGACGTCTGCGTTCAGGCATCCACTCTGCTCTGACTAATGCTCTGTAAGAGATTGTCTTCGCGGCATCTTGCAAGAGAAAACTCAACAGAGCAACGCATATGCAAAACAACGTTTGCTCAAACGTACACGGCGACATTTCGTGAAACGGCCAATGTCTCGTGAGCAAAATGGAGGCAAAAGAAGACGCCATGGTGGCCAGGAATAGGAATCCACCCGGTGCTAACGTCCAAAACGGATCGGGTCCGTCCGAGCGCGCGCATAATACCGAGAATGCATCCGTTAATGCCATTTTCAAGAAAATCATGCACTTGGCTTGCTCGTACGTATCCGGCGCGATATCCAACGCTTCGAGTAAACCAAAGTTTGCATTTGAGCTGGAGAAGATTTCGCGCGCTACAAAGCACGTCGTGAATGTGGCAACAAAGCCCATCGCTAGTCCAGATGCCAAGATGCACGGCAAACGCCACGCTTCGGGCGACGCGGACGGTCTCGCAAAATCATAAGCGATTGACAAGACGACGCAATCGTTCACCGAGGCTAACAACGCCAACGCGATGACTGGTAAAGTGAACGTTTTCGGCCACGCCACGTTAGTTTCGTTCGGAAACACTAAGAAGGCGCACAGGACAAACACGGTGAGCAAGTGGCACGTGCAGATAATGCGGTACAAAACGTAAGTCTTTGCGCGTGCAAAAACAGCTCTCGCTTCGACGATTGCAGAAGCGACGTGCGCCAGCGACGGTCTCGACACGACAAAATCAGCAACGCGAACGGCAGCATCCGTGGACGATTGCGAGGCGGCAAACGCGGCGTCGGAAGCCCGCATGGCGGGTAGATCTTCTAAACGATCTCCGAGAACGCCAACGATGACTTTCCTGCTGCTGCCCAAAAACCGCTGGTTGTGGCGACTGTTTTGATGCATCGCCGCTTGCTTGAACCGGCGAATGATGTTCGCTTTCGTTTCCGCGTTGCTGCACTCGAAAAAGCAATCAACTTTACTGATAGGAACTATGGATGTGGTTGTTATTGTCGTCGTAGATGTAGAATGAATCGTGGACGATCGAATACCTCTTTCGGCATCGGAAACGAAATCGCTCCTTTGTTGTTCAGATGTCACTTGCTCCGGCGGTGGTCGACCTTCTAAAACTTCTCGACAATTTCGAACGATACCTTCGTATCGTTTACCCGCGTTCGTATAGAACGATTGCACGCGGGGCGAAACCGATGGTTGTTGTTGTCGATTTTTTTGACTCGCATTTTCAGACCTATTGAGTTCTGAGTCCGTATCTTGATTATCGAGTAAAGATGAAGACGCAAACTCCTCTCCCGCGTTACCAGTTCTCGTCGACGAAAGCACGCGTTTTGGATTGTGCAACTGTTCCGTTCGCACTTTAGCAAACGATTCCGACGCGGAAGTGAATAATTTCACGTCCACGCCTAAAGCTTTCAGCGCGTCTCTGCCGGCGTTGCAATCTTGACGGACGTGACGCGAGAAGGCAAAGATACCTAAGAAGACCCATCCGTTCACGATACTGCCTTGGTTCTGCGCGCTATTTTCGAACACTTCCGCGGTTGTTTGCACGTCATATGCGCATGCAACTGCAACACATCGCAAACCTCGTCGTTCAAACATTCTCTCGCGATTTCGAGCCTCGTCTAACGCTTTAAAGACTTTTTTCGCGTGTTCTTCGTTCCCGGCGCGAGAAATCATAGTTTCTCGACGGACTAAATTATCTATGGATTCTAAGCATCCTTTGGCTACAGCGAACACACCAGAGTTTGAACCATCCATGGCTTCTTCTCTGGAAATCGTTGCTCTCGAGAGTTTGACTACGGAATCGTACGGTTCGTACGTTTTCTGGATGTAGGTTTCTGAGAGCGAACTCAAACCGTCTTCCGCGAGTCGCTCCGCGATGGCGCGATCGACGGAATCGTCGAATATCAAATTCATTTCGTCGTCTGCTACCAGATGTTGCTCAAAGACATTGTTGTTGTTCGATCTCGCTGTGGTTGGGGTTGCTGATTCCATGACTGAAGATGAATTCTTCCACCATCGCGATGCCAATGCCGCGGCAACCAAAACGTCCCTCGGTTGACAACTATCTGCAAACACAATGGGTTCTCCGACAATACGAGTCGCGAACCGATCGACCACGCAGCACGACGTCGAACAGAAGAGCGCTTGCATTGCGGCAACGTCTTGTATTGCACTCAATCGGCTGATACCAAAAGTTCTCGTCGTCGTCGAGCCAACGAAGGATGACAACGGATTGCTACTACTCGATGCTTCTTTGTTCGACTGTTGTCGTTGTTGCATGTTCTGATGTTCTCTGTTTGCTTGCTCATTCAAATAATACTCGGGATAGTAATCGTCGAGTCCTGGGCTGTACCCAGGAGACGCGCGCGCTTTCGCCATTCTCCGAATACCCAACGCAACAGTCGCGTGAACGACAACTCTCACAGCTATTGGCAACGCGCACACGCACAATACGGTTGCAAAGGAGCACGCAAACCAAAATCCTCTACCGGCTACGACTAAAAAGAGCCAAAGTGAAATTGCAGAAGCGAACGACGCCACGGCCACCCCGGTCATCACGAGATCTAAAGACCGGTCAAACGCAGACCCTCTCGGCGGTGTTGCAACGGTAGTACGCGCCATCGTAGGTACTTGCTGTCGATGGTGATGACTTCGTCGTTGCGTTGAAGCCGACGATCCAAACAGAGCACCAAACGATTTCGAGCGAACCATGGATGATTTTCTCGAGCGATTTTGATGACTCGTTGAAGTCATCGAGAAGAAACCTAAAATACCAGCGGCGTTCGCGCGATGTTCTTCTATTTGCATAATCTGCTGCATTTTGCGCGCGATGGCTGTTCGAGGACCGGTTCTGCCTACAATTGCGGCACCGCAACCGGCGTAAATAACACTCCCTCCTAAAACCGGTTCGCCTTCGGAGACGCCGATTAAATCCAGCGAGTCCATTTCGTTATCATCGCCAAAGAGCATGGACAATTCATCACCACGACCCGCACCTCCGCGCGGCGTACCATTCGCCAACAAAGACGAGGATAATGTCGATGACGACGCGGTATTAATGAGATAATTCGAGTTTCGCGTGACGAATAATACGCCCGAGCCTCGATAGACGCAATCGCACGGCACGATTTGACCGACGCGCAATTCGACAATATCACCCGGCACGAGCGATTTCGACGACACGCGCATCTGCTTCCCGTTATCTCGAACTACTGTCGCGTACGCGGGGAACTGTCCGTTTCTCGGCGCGTTTGTCCGAGTCATATTTTCTAAAATTTGTTTCTGCGATTGTTTCGTCGTTGCTTTTGTTGAAGTCGTCGTCAAAGCCGAAGTCGTGACTTCCGTCCCAGCCATCAAAGCGCCGTCGTCTCTGCTTTCGGACCACCCGACGTAACAGTTTGCAAAGAAAACCAAGAACAAGACTAAAACATCAATGATAGAATCGAGTGTTTTCGCTGGATCCATAGCTTGTAGGCATTGTAAGAAAATAGCAAAGAAAATCACCCTCCCAGCTGGCGCGTTGAACTCGCGAAGGGCGTGTTTCACCAACTGACCATAATCGAATTTCTCTCCAGGAACAGAGTTCGGGCCGAACTTTCGTAACCTGCGAGTGACTTCAAATGGAGATAGACCTGAGTTTATCGAAGTGTCGTAAAAATCAGCCGAGTGCTCTAAAACATCTCTCGCCCGTACCGGCACGAAAGTATCGACTTGAGGTTGATGATTACCATGAGCGTTGGTGCTATCGGCTTTCTTCCTACCCGGAGACGCGTGAGGACCTTTTCTCGTCGGACTCCTCGTTAAAAGTGGCGTCGTCGTCGTCGTATCGTCGTCGTCGTCGTCAGTGTCGGATTCGATTTCTGTGTGTTTATTACTGCTCCTAATCTTGTTGTTATTGTTGTTATTGTTTCTTCTAAAATCTCTTCCTGAACTACTCCTCCCGACGTTTCTAGTACTCGCACCTGAATTCATATTCATACCAAACGGGTTATACCCGGCGCCGCGATTCCTATGTGCCGCGGCGTTTTGCGCATTCCGTAAAAATTCTGAATCTTCTGAGAAGATCGAGTCGCCTTCTTCGTAATAATCGTCGTTAGTATTATTGTCTCGACTAAACACGTCCTCGGAATTCATCGTCGCTCTATCTTCGTCGTCGTCGTCGAAATCGTCTTCGAGATCGTCCATAACGTTACCAAAAGCATCTCGTCTTGCGCGCCTATTCGTCCTCGTCCTCGCGTTCGTAATTCCATACTCGTTCTCTTCGTCGCTCAAAACTCTCTCTCGATGCCTCGCCGCTGCGTAAAAGTGTTGTCTTCGCAACCACTCCGGATCGATCGAGTTTGGCGTTTCCGGAGCGCCAACGCCATCGTTACCAGCTCCATCGTCGATTTCATCTCCTTCTTCCTCGGAAAAGAGCGACGATTGGGATAAAGCAGCAGCAGAAGAAGAAGAAGAAGAAGGAGAAGCGTTCCTCCTCGCGAGCAGCAGTTCTTCTTCTTCTTCTCCATCTTCGCTTCTGCTTACGAACGGGGAAACGCCTTTCCCGAATCCAAAACCACCAACTCCTTTTTCGCCGGCGGCAGAATCGCTCCTGTTCTCGTCGTCGTTTTTGTCTTCGTCGTCTTCCTCTCGTCTCCGATTTCTCGTCGTCGTCGTCATCTTCTTCTTCTTCTTCTAAATAAAAAGGAAATTCAAAAACGTAACCGCGCGGCAAAATCACTTCTTCGTTCTCATTTTTTACTTCTTTCTTCTTTCTTCTTAAAGCATCATCACACACGGCAGCAGTTTCGGCGGTTGCAGCAGTGTAGCAGTTTAGAAGAATATCACAAAACACACACTCTTGTTGTTGTTGTTAATGTTGTTCTTTTAAAACTCTCTCTCAATACTAATACTACTAAGAATAATAATTTTACTTTGCGCGTTGTAGCTTTTTTGTGAGAAGAAGTGAAAAAGGATACAACAAAAAAGGGAGAAAAACAACAAAAAAAGAATTCAAAGGAAACGAAAGAAAAAAGCAATCGAATTTCTTTCGTTTCGTCAGAAGAGAGAGAGAAGGAGCCGCAAAAAAAAACATTAAGAGAAGGCATCATGTGGAGACGCGCTGCTGCTGCAACAAATCCTTCTGCTACTGCTTTAACAGCAGCAGCAGCGGCGAGACAGATGTTTTTGAGTGGTGGTGATTTGTTTTTTGTGCGGGGTTCAGTCGCGTCGACATCATCATCATCGTTCTCTTCCGTTGCTTTGAATAATGCATCATCATTTTCATCAAAATCATCATCAACCCCGATTGCCATTGCGAGAACGACAACAACAAAATTAACAACGAATAATAAAAGAACGTACGCCTCGCAAGCGAAAGCGGTGGACGCTTTATTCAAACGCCCGTTGCCGCACAAAACGCAAGAACAGATCATCAAATCCGCGCAGAGGTTTGGACCGAAACGACCCGGGTTGATTGCCGTGAAAGCAGGCATGACGTGCGACTGGGACGAGTGGGGGAAACGACACCCTTTGACGGTTTTATGGATCGACGATAATCAAATCGTCCAGGTGAAAACGGAAGAGAACGAAGGGTACAGCGCGGTTCAAGTTGGAAGCGGGTATAAGAAACCAAAATCGGTGACCAAACCAGAGCTCGGGCACTTTATTAAGGCGCAAGTGCCGATTAAAAGGTTTCTGAGCGAGTTTCGGGTGACGCCGCCGACGATGAAAATGTATAAAGAAGACGAGGAAGATGATGATGATGATGACAACAACAATTTAGATGTAGAAACTGTAGAAATTAAAGGTGCTAGGGAGTATAAAGTTGGAGATGAGTTAAATGCGAACCATTTCTTTGCTGGACAGTACGTGGACGTGCAAGGGGTCACCTCGGGCAAAGGTTTCGCCGGGCCGATGAAACGGTGGGGTTTCTCCGGGCAACCCGCCTCGCACGGGAACACGAAGAAACACCGCGCGCACGGGTCGATCGGTCAGTGTCAAGATCCGGGGAGAGTCTTTAAAGGGAAGAAAATGGCTGGACAAATGGGCGGGAGAAAACGAACCGTCCAGAACTGTTTCGTGTATAAAATCGATAGCGAACGAAATTTAGTGTACGTGCGAGGCCAAGTCCCGGGGAGGAAAGGATCGATCGTGAAAGTTAGAGACGCTTTGCGCAAGAGAGCGACGGTGGAGGAAGTAGAGGCGCAAATAGGACAAATTGGCGTGACGATTGCGCCCAAGAGTAGCAAAGATCCGTACTCCGCGTATAACAAGGATTAATAATAATAAAATTAATAACGAGATTTTTCAATTCAATAACTTTGGCTGGGTTTAATGAGATCAATAATAATACAATGTCTCCTAATAATCATAACGTTTCTAATATGGTCGCGAAAGATACATTACTCGACACCTTCTTCTTCTTCTTCTTCCGGTTCCCAATTCCCGGCGTTCTTCGCGTCTTCCTGTAACAACGGCTTTAACGTTCCATACGTCACCGTTAACGCGCTCGCCTTGTACGTTAAAAACCCAATCAACGTGACGCCGTAGTTAAAATCAAACGGATGCCCTGGGATGTGATTCCACAACGACTCCGATGCGACTACGACCACGGGAACAATCAACCTCTTCTGAAATAACGCTCGCGAATAAATCGTCGCAATTTTACCTAAAACTGACTCCGGGCCAAACACCAACTTCTTCACGTCCGTCACCGGTTCGTACACCAAATTTCTCGTGTAATCCTCCTCCTTATACCCGTCCCGCTCCTCGTTCACTGTATCCACGTACTCGGATAAGAACTGGAGATATACGTACGAACCAATCACACCTATCGCAGAGCTAAAACTCGACGCGATGCCGTACCCGAGTAAACAATACAAAGTCAACCCCGCGCCGTATTTCAGCGTTAATGTTTTCAACTCCGTTTTCAAGAGTTCGTATTCTTTATCGGATTCGATTTTTTTCTTTGACTCCGGTCTCGGTTGCGAATATTTCACGTTTCGCATTTTCTCCAACTCGTTTTGTTCCCACGGCATGGAAATTTTGTTGTCGTTGTTATTTTCTCCTGAAGATGGTGGTTCGTTCGCGTCGGTGGCGGCGTTTGTTCCTCTGCTTCTAAAAGTTCTTCTTCTTGTTCGTGTTCTTGTTCTTCGTGTTGTTGTTGTTGTTGCGATTGATGATGATTTTGCGCCGGCGGAAAAGAATCGATTCTGATGATGATTTCCTCGTCTTTTACTTTTAAAGTCTATTATGCGAGTGCGAGTCGCGGAGCTCGCAGCAGCGGAAGCTGAAACGCGAGAGTTGATCGTCGTCGTCGCGTGTTGGTGGTAGTGCATGGTGTGGTCGTCGTCGTCGTCTGAATCGTCGTCGTCTTTAAAGAAGTGTGAGGATTTACACAATTTTTATGAGGATGAAGAAGAAGAAGACAGAGGAAGAGTTTTAAAAGAGGGAAATAATAATGTTCGTTTGATTCGTTCGGAACGTAATGCAAATGTATATGGTACAACAGGACTATTCATGAGCTAATGAACGTTACGCATGTGCTTTTGCAAATTACCAGATTCACGAAAACGCTTCTCGCAAACATCGCATTCGTACGGTTTCTCGTTCGTGTGAATACGCATGTGCTTCTTCAAATCACTAGATGTACGAAAACTCTTCTCGCACACATCACACTCGTACGGTTTCTCGTTCGTGTGAATACGCATGTGG